>Ga0326727_10024013_pt1 | contig 11573 bp, 11 predicted proteins | sample MB2enrmetagenome_FD_207643 | JGI IMG/M metagenome (GOLD analysis project Ga0326727, IMG submission 207643) | Lab enriched peat soil microbial communities from McLean, Ithaca, NY, United States - MB29MY | ecosystem: Environmental > Terrestrial > Soil > Wetlands > Peat | place: USA: New York... | reverse complement strand
CGCCGGGCGCCGGCAGCTTATTTGCAATCTCTCTCAGCTCGCCCGCCGACATGGGCCCGACATGCGAAAAAGTCGCATCTACCACCGTGTCGCCCCGCCAGAACAAAACGCGGTTGTTGTCTGAGGCTGCTCCGGTTCCGATCGACTCCTTCGGCCATCCATTCTGCCGGTAGTAGGAGTACGCGCCGTACGCGCCGCTCTCATCGTCAAAGCGCAGCGCCCGCATCGCAAGCGTTTCGCCTTCCCGCTTGTAGTTCGCCACCACTCCAAAGTTGAATCCGTATTCCTTCAGCGCGGCGGCATTGGCCGCGTCCAGCGTCGCCGCATCGTTCACCGTCTTGGGGGGCTCTGCCGCAGCCCATCCGTCAAAATCGTCAGGCAGCACCGCGGCCGGCGACGGAGGAAGCGTGAGCGTGGTCGCAGCCTTTTTCTCCGCTGCAGAGGGTTGGGCCGTCTGCGCCCAAACAAGCTGCCCGCGGGCAAGCGCCGCAAGCAGCACCATCAATTCAATCCTGCGCCTCAATACTCTTCTCCGCCCACACTTTCAACCGCGCACTTCTTTTCAAAGCGCACAGGGTCAAGTCCTCTTTTCAGGGTACACGCTTACCTCTGGCGTCCGCCGCAGCCTACGCCACTCTACATTGGACACGAACTTCGAGCGAAATGTTCCAGCGGTTGCGGGCGCGGTCGGTAATCTCAGTCGGCGGGCGATCCCATTTGGGCGGCGGGAGGCGGCGGATAGAGGAGATTGCCGAGAGCCGGGTAGCGGCCGCCGTAGAAGATGAGCGCGTACTCCCGAATGCCGGTGCTGAGAGGCCCTCCGAGGCAGATGCCGGCGAATAACGCAAAGGCGAAGGCAAGAACACCGAAGAAGACCTGGAAGATGATACCGACCACGAAGGCTGCGCCCGAGGAGCCGGAGAAGATCGAGTGAAGCGAGTACTCAATTACCCCGACGGCGCCGGCCAGGAAGAGTCCGGGAATGAGGAGCACGGCGAACACTCCGATGGCAGCAATGATCGGCAGGATGATGCGGAACAGCGCGTAAACAAAGAACTGCCGCTTCTCCGCCTTGATCGAGCCCCAGGCGCGGGCGAACGCTTCGCCGGAGGTTGCGTTATCGAGCGCAAAATGCGGCAGCATGAAATCGCGCAGAAGGATGTCGGCCGCAAACGCGGCCAGCACCAGCAGAAGCATGATGGGAAGGATGGGCAAAACGAGTGCGATCAGGATGCCCCAATTGGGTTGGCCGCCGGGCGGGATGGAATGAAACAGACGCCAGAATCCGGCCGCGAAGGGAAGGGCGATCAGGACCACCAGCAGCAGCGAGAAGATTCCGATGAGCACGTTGAGCCAGAAAAAACGCGTGGCCTGCGGCTTATAGAGGCGCCAACCCGGCGCAATCTGCCTGGTGTTCTGGACCAGGCAATGAAAGTACGCAAAGCGCAGCCGCGTGACCAGATAGAACACTACGATCGACACCAGCAAGGCGAGCAACACGGCCGCTACGATCAGAGCGATCCATTCTGGCTTGAGGCTGGAGATGACTGGGCCGGGCGACGCAGTGCCGGCGTGGCTGGAACCTTGGTTGTTGTTGACATGGGAGTTGCTCCCGATGCCCTCGGTGATCAACGCGACCAGGCCAAGTTTGAGATACGGTCCCCATTGGAACGGTCTGAAGAGAAAATCCCTGGTGCGTTGAAACGCAAACGAAACCGAATCCGCGGCTGAAATGGCGTACATAGGAGACCTTTCCGAGACCTTATGTTGATCGGTCCACCGTACCTATGAACTACGCAACCATTATGCGCGTAGTTCCGCGGCGGGATGCGGAATCGCAGTCCGGCACTCTCCATTTAAAAGGGCTTTCGATGGAAAACCTCCAGGCCGGGTCAGGATCTGCCCTTCCACGGCGTCAGGCGCGGCAGCCATTGCGGCACGTTGCGCTTGTATTCGGCGTACTCCTCGCCGTAGCGCTTCTTCAGCGTCGGCTCCTCATAAAAGCAGACAAAGAGGTGAAAGCCGATCATCGCCAGTACCAGCTCTGCCCCCACGCCGCTGTTGCGCAGCATGATCGACTCGCCCGCCAGCGAAATCACCGCACCCGCGTACATCGGGTTGCGCACGTAGCGATAAGCCCCGCTCACCACCAGGTGCTCGGTTGCCGACGTCGGAACAAGCGCGCCTTTGCCCACGCGAACGAAGCGCGCCGCCGACTCCAGCATCGGTGCGATTCCGGCGCCGATCAGAGCGCCGGCAATTACCAGTTGCCAGCGCGGTTCATCCGCCGGAATGCGAAATCGCGTGAGCCAGAACGGCACGTAGACAAGCAGAATCGCCGGCCCGCCGAAGACGATGAACAGAATTGAAATGACTGCGTTCTTGCGTTGCGAACCCATTGGATTGCTCTCCGCGACCACTCTTTCTTACGCTGCGCGCATCGCGCGCGTTTCAATTGCGCAGCCGCCGGGTATCGTCACCCTTTGCTCAGCGCTGACGCCCGCCACGCCTCCAGCGCCTCCAACGCCCGCTCGCACTGCATCCGGTGGCGCTCTTTCTTGTCGCGCACCCTGCGCCGCGTTTCTTCATCAAGGGGCTGCAACAGGTCGAAGGTGATGTTCGCCGGTTGAAAATCCTTCGCATCCGCGTGCGTGATGTAGTGCACCAGCGACCCCAGCGCCGTGGCTCGCGGAACAGGCTCCGGCTCCTGACCGCGCGCGAGGGCCGCCGCGTAGATCCCCGCAAGCAATCCGGTGGCGATGGATTCGGTGTAGCCTTCGACGCCCGAGATCTGGCCGGCAAAGAGGAGCGGGTGTTTAAAAGCAAATGCAGGTCCTTCGACTTCGCGCGGCGGCTGCGCCGTCGCGCTCCGCTCAGGATGACAATCCTCGGAGAACGCGCTGCTGGCGTGCTTCAGCCGCAGCGTCTCGTCCAGCAGCGCCGGAGCGCAGATGTACGTATTGCGATGGATTTGCCCGTAGCGCAGGAAGCGCGCGTTCTCAAGCCCCGGAATCAGCCGCAGCACGCGAGCCTGCTCGCCCCATTTCAAGTGGTTCTGGAAGCCGACAAGGTTGTAGCTCGATGCGCGCAGATTTTCCTTGCGCAGTTGCACCACCGCCCACGGGTTCCTGCCGGTTCGCGGGTCGCGCAGTCCCACCGGCTTCATCGGCCCAAAGCGCAGCGTGTCGCGCCCCCGCCGGGCCAGCACTTCAATCGGCAGGCAGCCTTCGAAATAATCGAGTTTCTCCCACGCCTTTTCTTCCGCTGCCTCCGCCGCAATCAGGGCCTCGTAAAACCGGTCGTACTCTTCGCGGCTCATCGGGCAGTTGATGTAGTCCGCGGTGCCCTTGTCCCAGCGCGCTGCAAAGTACACGCTCTCCATGTCGATGCTCTCGGCATCCACGATCGGCGAAATCGAATCGTAAAACGCCAGGCGCCCCGAACCCGTCAGCCGCTCAATTTCCTTGCTCAACGCGTCCGAAGTCAACGGCCCGGTCGCAATAATCGTGCAGCTGCACTTCGAGCTGTCATCTTCGTGGACGAGAGAAGTGACTTCTTCCCGAATCACGCGGATCCCAGGCTCGGCGGCGATCGCCTCGTTGATCCTGCGCGAAAACTCCGCCCGGTCGACCGCCAGCGCATGCCCGGCCGGCACGGAAGTCTGATCGGCAATCCGCAACAGCGCCGACCCCAGCCTGCGCATCTCCTGCTTCAGCAGCCAGGGCGCTGTCCATTCCGATTCGCTTTTGAGGGAGTTGGAACAGACCAGCTCGCCGAAATCGGTGGTCTGGTGCGCGGGCGTAAGCAAGGGCTTGCCGTCAACCACCCTGCGCATCTCAAACAGATCAACCTGGCAGCCCAGCCGCGCCGCGGTCAGCGCCGCCTCGGGCCCGGCCAGGCCGCCGCCAATCACGCGGATCCTCAAGTCGCGCCCTCCGCATCGCCGGCCGGCGCCCCGTTCGCACCTTGGCCCGCATCGCCGCCCGCTCCGCGGGCCAGCCGGTCAAGTCCCGTTCCAGCGGCTAGCCGCTCGAGCGCCTCATCGTCCAGCCGGACCGTTCGCCATTCGTCCATAAACTCCCCGCCCATAGCCACATAGAAGTCGATTGCCGGCGTATTCCAATCCAGCACCTGCCATTGCAACCGCCCGCAACCCTTATCAATCGCCACCGCCGCAACCCGCTCCAGCAACGCTTTCCCGATTCCTAGCCCGCGCTGCTCCGGCTCCACGAACAGGTCCTCGAGGTAAATCCCCGGCTGCCCCCTCCAGGTGGAGTAGTTGTAGAAATAGAGCGCGAACCCGGCCGGCCTTCCGTCCAGTTCGGCAATCAGGCACTCATAAAAGGGGTGCGGGCCAAAACCGTCCCGCAGCAACCCCTCCTCAGTGGCTGTTACCTTGTCGAGACCCCGCTCGTAGAGGGCCAGCGCCTTGATGAACCTCAGGATCTCGGCAACATCGGCCGCTGTTGCCGGGCGAATCGCTATAGCCATATATCCATATTAGGCTGTGATATGCGCCACAACGAGAGTCTTCACTGTGGCTCTAGGATGTTAGCGTAATCTGTGCGGCCTGCGCCGGTTGGGGCGTCGTGCATCAAGTCGGATGCGGCGTTTCTCATCTCGCAGATGGGCCGCGCGCATTACCGCCATTCGAGTCAAGTCTTATTTCGTACCTTGTTCCCCTTGTCGAGGGGAGTGGGTTGGATTTAACGTTGGTTTTGCCCGCAAATCGTGAATTTTTCAGAGCCAGTGCGCAGCTCGTTTCCGCGCCGCTCTTAAGGAGATGAAGATGAATCACAAACTTTCGTTTTTGAAGAGCCTGCCCGCCGTGGCCGGCCTGTTGGCGTTTGTCCTTTCGCCTGCGTTGATGCCGGCGCAGGCTATGGGTAAGATCCACGGGCACGTGACCAATCCCACCGGGCAGGCCCAGGATAAAGGCACCGTGAGTCTGTCCCTCGACGGTGGCACCACTCTCAAATACAACTTCCCGGTCGACGCCAACGGCGACTACTCCGGCCAGGCGACTCCGGGAACATACGATGTGATCTATCGCGCTCCCGACACGCCTCCGGGCAAGATCGTCGACCAAATCAAAAACGTCAAGGTCATCGTGGATAGCGATGTCTTGGCCGACGTCGACATGTCGCGCAAGGAATACATCGACAAGCTTCCCGCCGATCAGCAAAAGGCGCTGGAAGATCTGAAGAAGCAGAATGCAGCTGCCCTTGCCGCCAACCAGGTCATCACTCACGCCAATGCCGACCTCAAGCAGGTCACGCTGGACAAAAAGGACATCGATGGAGCCGCCGCGGCTGCCCAGCAGCAGCTTGGCGCCGGCGCGTCGCGCGCCGATGTTACAGCCAAGGCAAATGGAATCAGGGCCGCCAAATACGCTGACATCGAGACTTTGATGTCGAACGACATCAAGGCCATGCCCACCGAAGCGTTGCTCTGGACCAACCTGGCCTATGCGCAGACCGGCGAGCAGAAGTACGACGACGCCATCACCTCCTACAAGAAGTCCATCGACCTGGAGAACGCGGCAAAGAAGCCGCGCCCCGAGGTGCTTGCCGTCGCCGAAGCAGGTCTTGGCGAGGCCTACGCACGGACCGGCAAGGTGCCCGAGGCCAATGCGGCCTACGCTCAGTCAGCCAAGGACGATCCTTCCCGCGCAGCCATGCAGCTTCGCAATGAAGCCGTGATCTTCTTCCAGGAGCACAACACCGAGGCCCAGGTGGCCGCGGCCGATGAAGCCATCAAGGTCAATCCCAACGATCCCGTACTTTACTACATCAAGGGACAGGGACTGGTGGGCAACGCAACCATCGATCCCAAGACCAACCGCATCGTTCTGCCTGCTGACTGCATGGCCGCCTACCAGAAGTACCTCGAACTGGCGCCTACCGGCCAGTTCGCCGACGAAGTAGCCGGAATTCTGCAACAGGCCGGCCAGAAGGTCACCAGTTCCTATCACGCTCCCAAGACCAAGTAGTTCATTCCCGTTTCAGCAGGCAAAGGGCGTTCGCTTATGCGAGCGCCCTTTGCGCTTGTGCGCGATCCCGATTGCGCCTGACGCGTCTTGTCGCAGGCGGCGATGCATAAACGCTCTACAATCCATTCCATGAGCAGCGATCTCCTCAGCTTTGGCGAAGCCCAAGCGCTGGTTGCCGCGCAGGCGGCGCGTCTCAAGCCGCTGGGAACCGAGCGCGTCGCTCTGGCTGCAGCCAACGGCCGCGTGCTTGCGCAGACCCTTCGCGCCGATCGCGATCAGCCGCCCTTTTCACGCTCCACGCGCGACGGCTACGCCTGCCGCGCCGCCGAAGCCAACGCGCACAAGGCGCTTACTCTTGCCGGCTCGACCGGCGCGGGCCATTCACCCTCATCACCGCTGCCCGCCGAATCTGCGTGGGAGATCATGACCGGCGCGCCCGTTCCCGCAGGTGCTGACGCCGTAATGATGTTCGAGCACGTTGAGGCCAGCAGCGGCCGCGTGCGCCTTGTGCCGCCGCGCACCATCGCCCTAGGTGAAAACATCGTCGCCCGCGGGGCGCAGGCCCGCATCGGCGATGAACTGCTCGCTCCCGGCTCCGCAATCGGATTTGCCCAAATCGCCCTCGCCGCATCCTGCGGCTGCCCGCATCTCCAGGTCTTCCTCAAGCCGCGGGTCGCCATCCTCAATACCGGCGATGAGATCGTCCCCGTTGAATCCGAGCCCGGCCCCGCTCAGATTCGCAACTCCAGCGGCCCCATGCTGGCCGCGCTGGTGCGCGATGCCGGCGGCGAGCCCTGGCTGCTGCCCACCGCGCCCGACAACACGCCAGCCCTCGAAGCGGCGCTCAAGCAAGCCTGCGAGGCCGACCTCATCCTCATCAGCGGCGGCGTATCTGCCGGCAAATTCGATCTGGTCGAGCCGGTCATGGCCAGCCTTGGCGCGCGTTTCCACTTCACCGGCGTCCGCATTCAGCCCGGCAAGCCGTTGGTCTTCGGCGAAGTCCCTTCCACAGATCTCAACCAAGAGGAAGACCGCACGAAGCGCCAAAGCAAGAACCGCACGAAGTGTTTCGGACTTCCCGGCAATCCGGTCTCCTCAGCCGTCTCTTTTCTGCTATTCGCTGCGCCCATCCTGCGCGCGCTTGCCGGCTACACCCATCGCGGCCCACGTTTCGCTCTCGCCCGCCTGGTTGAAGACGTCAAGGGTAAATCCGGCCTCACGCGCTTTCTGCCCGCATCGTGCAACTTCGCCGCTCCTCCCGGCGAATTTCCGGCTGCTCGCCGCGTCGAGCGGCAGGGTTCCGGCGATCTTGTCGCCATGGCTCACTCCAACTGCTTTCTCGTTCTGCCTGAAGATGCTGAGCGCCTGCACGCCGGCGAAAACGTCCGCATCCTGCTTCTCTGAGGTCCCAATGCCCAAGCTTCCACGCGTCGCCGCCCTCACCGTCTACGACATGACCAAGGCCCTCGACAAATCCACCGTGATAAGCGATCTGCGCCTCGACTCCAAAACCGGTGGAAAATCCGGTAAATACAAACGCTGATTCGCCACAAAATCCCTCCAAAACGAGGAAAAATCTCCACAACTTGCCCCAAAGAGCCAACCCTCGTATCATCCGGCAAGAGCATCAGCATCCAGAGCAAAGGCAATCAAACGCCATGAGCCATCAAGAGTCAGTCAATTTGCGTGTAAAGGGCCGGTTGATGTCGGCCTCAGAGATCGAGCGCACCCTGGTGCGCCTTGCCCACGAGATCGTGGAAAAGAGCAACGGCAGCGAGGACCTGTCGCTGGTCGGCATCAAACGCCGGGGCGTGCCGCTGGCCGAGCGGCTGGGCAGGCTCATCGCGGGCATTGAAAAACGACCGGTCGAAACCGGCGTTCTCGATATCCAGTTCTATCGCGACGACCTCACTACCGCCGATATTCGTCCAGTGGTTACACCCGGCTCCATCGGCTGCGAGGTGGAAGGCCGCGACGTGGTCATCTGCGACGACGTGCTCTACACCGGCCGCACCGCCCGCGCCGCTCTCGACGCGCTCTTCGACCACGGCCGCCCGCGCCGCGTGCAGCTCTGCGTGCTCATCGATCGCGGCCACCGCGAGCTGCCCATTGAAGCTACCTATGTAGGCAAGCACATACCAACCAGCAGCCGCGAGATCATTGAAGTCAAGTTTCAGGAGGTCGATCGCGACGAGCAGGTGCTGCTGGTCGAAAAAGTAAGCTGAAGACCGTTGGTCGTGAATCGTGGTTCGTGATTCGTGCACAGCCCACGACCCACGACTCACGCCCCACGCCCCACGCCCCACGAACCACGAACCACGAATCACGAATCCCGATCGAACCCGCATGGCAACCACCCCTATCGCCGCACGCCGCAAACTGGCAACGCCCCCTCCGCCTTCGTCGCCATTTCCTTACCTCCCCGGCTCCTTGCTATCGGTCATGGACCTCACCGTGCCCGCCGTCAGCCATCTGCTCCAGCGGGCCACGGCTCTCGAGCACCAGGATCCGGTGGTCCGCGACCGCATCCTGCTCAAGCGCCGCATAGCGCTGCTCTTCTACGAGTCCTCCACGCGCACCCGCACCAGCTTTGAGCTGGCGTCAAAGGCGCTCGGCGCCGATACCACGCTGGTTTCGAACCTGAGTTCGAGCATCGAAAAAGGCGAATCGCTCAAAGACACCGGCCTCACGCTACGCGCTCTCGGCGCTGAGGCCATCATCCTGCGCCACAACTCCTCCGGCGCCGCCTGGCTGCTTGAAGATGCCACCCGCCTGCCGGTCATCAACGCCGGCGACGGCATGCACGAGCATCCCACGCAGGCGCTGCTCGACCTACGCACCATCCTTGCGCATCTGCGCCCCGGCGTGACCGAGGTCGGCCCCGAAACGCTCTCCGGCGTCACCGTCACCATCGCCGGCGACATTCTGCACAGCCGCGTCGCCCGCTCCAACATGCTTCTGCTGCCGCGGCTCGGCGCGCGCGTGCTTCTCTGCGGACCCAAAGAGCTGTTGCCTGAGCTCGCCCAAAAATCCTCGCCCGGCATTGAGATTGAACGCAACTTCGAATCGGCCATCCGCCAGTCGCAGGCCATCATGATGCTCAGGATTCAGGCCGAGCGCCTCGCCGGCCTGCAGCTCGACCTCGAAGAGTACAAGGCCGCCTACCAGCTCACCGGCCAGCGCCTGGCATCGCAGGCGCCCAATGCGATCGTCATGCATCCCGGCCCCATCATCCGCGGCCTTGAGATCACTGCGGGCGTGGCCGACGGGCCGCAATCCACCATCCTCGAGCAGGTCACAAACGGCGTGGCGATCCGCATGGCGGTGGTGGAACGGGCGCTGACAACGACCGGAGAGCCGAAATAGGAGCGAAGAGGGATGACGGCGTCAACCTTTAAGCGAATTCGGATTCCAATTGCTGCCGCGTTAGTTGCAGTCGCGATTGCCGGTCTAATTGAACACCACGACCAATCCAGGTTAGCTCTCTTCCTGTTCCTTGCGACAGGCGCGTTGATGTTTCTGATTCCACTGATGTGGATCAAGTCGTACTGGGAGCACGGCGTATCTATTTTGGAGGTCGCATTCGGAAGCCTTCTGGGTTGCGGTATGCTCCTCGGTTGGATCGAAGGGGACTGCTCCAACATACTGAGGGCCGCCGAATGGCTCGCTAAGGCCGCCATTGGGTGCGCCATGATCATCTTGCTGTATCTGGCGCCGCTAGTTCGCAAGATGATTCGCCCCTTGGACGAAACCCAGCGGAGAGCGAATCTCGAGACTCTCAAGCCGGAGGACATTCGTTTCCTCCATGTTCTCGGTAACGCCTTGGGACTCGTCGTATCGTTTGTGGGTTCGGCGTTACTTTGGCGCGATCCGAAATCTACGAGATGGGCAATTTTGCTCTTGCTCCCGATGTCGTGGTTTGCCTGGCGGGTTATTTGGTACCTATTTGTCAAATCGTGCTCGCGGAGCCGGGGGACTAATCCCGTAGGAACAGCCAATCAAGGAATCCTCCCATGACCACCCTCGCCATCCGCAACGGCCACCTCATCGACCCCGCCGCCGGCGTCGACGGGCTCAAAGACATCCTCATCAAAGACGGCCGCGTGGCCGAGATCGCCGCACCCGGCAAGCTCAAGCTGGCCAACGGCGCGCCTGTCCTCGATGCCAGGGGCCTAACAGTTGCGCCCGGCCTCGTCGACATTCACGTGCATCTACGCGAGCCCGGCCAGGGCTACAAGGAGACCATCGCCACCGGCACTGCTGCCGCAGCGGCAGGCGGATTCACCGCCGTTGCCGCCATGCCCAATACCACGCCGGTGAACGACTCGGTTGAGATCACGCGCTGGATGCAGGCGCCGGAACGCGGCGCGCTGGTCCGCGTCTTTCCCATCGCCGCAGCCACGCGCGGTTCCAAGGGCGAAGCGCTCACCGATTACGCAGCCCTCAAGTCCGCCGGCGCAGTCGCCGTAACCGACGATGGCCGGCCGATCCTGAAAGACGGCATCATGCGCGAGAGCCTTGCCGCCGCCGCGCGCGTCGGTCTCACCGTCATTCAGCACGCCGAGGACACGCGCCTGACCCAATTCGCGAATGGGGCCGCAAGCATGAACCTCGGCCCGGTTTCGTTCCGGCTGGGCCTGCGCGGCATGCCGGCCGAGGCTGAGTCGACGATGGTTGAGCGCGATATCCGCCTGGTGACCGAACTGCGCGACCTTCACCCGCATCTGCACGTGGCGCACATTTCAACCGCCGCTGCCGTCGCCGCGGTTCGCCAGGCGCGGCGCAACGGACTGCGCGTCACCTGCGAGGTTACACCGCATCATTTTCTGCTCACCGAGGAGCACGTGGGCCTGTACAACACCCACGCCAAGATGAACCCGCCGCTGCGCTCGGCCGCCGATCGCGACGCCATGATCGAGGCGCTGCTCGACGGTGTGGTCGACGCTATCGCCACCGACCACGCGCCCCACGCCATGCACGAGAAAGAGATTGAATTCGATCTCGCGCCCAACGGCATCACCGGCCTTGAAACCGCGCTGGGACTTTCGCTGCGCTGGCTGCACAAGGAGTGGCGCATGCCCCTGGGCCGCATCATGAGCCTGCTGAGCGCGCAGCCTGCGGCGCTGCTGGGAATCAAGGGCCGCGGAACACTGGCCGTGGGCAGCTTTGGCGACGTTGTTCTGTTTGATCCAAAGGCTGAGTGGACCTACCGCGCCACCGAATCATTATCGAAGGCCAAAAACACGCCCTTCGACGGCTGGGCCATGCTCGGCAAAGTGCACTACACCATCGCCGAAGGCCGCATCGCCTACGCCATCGCCAACCGCGAGTAGCGAATCCCGAACGCAGTTTGGCCCATCATTGTCTCCAATGATGGGCCAAGCAGTTTGCTGACTCGCTGACTTGCTGACTTGCTATCGCCTCAGATCAAACCGATCCGCGTTCATCACCTTCGTCCACGCAGCCACAAAGTCCTCGATGAACTTCGCTTGCGCGTCGCTGCTCGCGTACACCTCGGCCAGCGCGCGCAGCTGCGAGTTCGAGCCAAAGACCAGGTCAACAACGGTCCCCGTCCACTTCA
>Ga0326727_10024012_pt1 | contig 11574 bp, 13 predicted proteins | sample MB2enrmetagenome_FD_207643 | JGI IMG/M metagenome (GOLD analysis project Ga0326727, IMG submission 207643) | Lab enriched peat soil microbial communities from McLean, Ithaca, NY, United States - MB29MY | ecosystem: Environmental > Terrestrial > Soil > Wetlands > Peat | place: USA: New York... | reverse complement strand
GGGGCCCGGAGGTCGCCGGCCCGGCCGTGCCGGGCCATCCCTGAAGGAGGAGCTGGGCCAGCGAGAAACAGATGAAACCGACGGCCGCGAGCCCCAAGGTCCTCCCATCGGAAAGTTCCCGAACGGCGTTCGGACCGTACAGGACCGGCCCGCCGCGAGCGAGGGGAAAGGGGTAGCCGACCACGGCGATGGCGAGCGTCAGGAGAAGGCCGAAACCGGTCGCCAGCGCAGGCGCCGAGGGCCGTCCCCACGCCCCGGCCACGACGAGGAGGAGGAGCTCGACACCCAAGACCGCCGTGGTCAGGCGTAACGAGAAACGGTTCACCGACCCGAGGTCTCGGTGAGCCAAGAGGAATGCGAGGATCGAGGCGCCCCCGACCCAGAGCGACGCGGAAGCCACGTAGAACAGGGTCGCGAGCAGTCGGCTCGGCCATGGGTAGGCTAGGAAGACCCCTCCGAGACCCAGGAGGGCGATGGCGAGCGCGACGAACGTCTGCTGCTTGGCATAGGCATACGCCACCTTGCGAGTGACGTCGTCCATTCCGGTCGAGTACATCCGGGGGGCGGCACCGGTGGCGGGTTATATGGCTCTCCCTCGAAGCAGGAAACGCGGCCGGTGGAGCCCAAGACCGTTCCACCCGATGAGCCTGCACCGAACGACCTCGCCCCGCCCTCGCTCGGGAGGTCGTCCACGGCCTCGTGGTGCCCGCCAGACCCGAAACCGCCCGGGGAGGGAGAAGTTGCCCCAGGTCTCCGAGCGCCCGGGCTTTCTCCGCCCTCGGAGGAGCAGGGGGCATCGTGATCGAGGTTTCGGGAGGTCTATAAAGAGCGCTCCGGTGGCAACACAGGATGGAACGGTCGGGGCGCCCGCCATTGCCGCCCATCGAACCCTTCCGTATCAAAGTCGTCGAGCGAATCCCGAACCCGACTCCGGCCGAGCGCGAGGAGGCGTTGGTACGCGCCGGATACAATCTGTTCAATCTTCGCTCGGAGGAGGTTCGGGTCGACCTCCTCACCGACTCGGGAACGAGCGCCATGAGCGACCGCCAGTGGGCGGCGATGATGGTCGGCGACGAATCCTACGCGGGGAGCCGTAACTTCGCCCGGTTCGAAGCGACCATCCGAGAGATCACGGGCTATCCCCTCATCCTGCCGGCCCATCAGGGCCGAGCCGCCGAAAACCTGCTGTTCTCGACGCTCTGCCACCCGGGCACGATCGTCCCGAACAACATGCATTTCGACACGACGCAAGCGCACGTAACCCGCAATGGGGCTCGTGCGGTCAACCTCGCGGTGGACGAGGCCTACGACGTTCGAAGCTCCTTCCCGTTCAAGGGGAACGTGAACCTTCGAGCCCTGGAGCGGCTGCTTGACGAAGCCGAACCGAACCAGATCCCTCTCGTGATGGTCACGATCACCAACAATACCGGAGGAGGTCAGCCGGTCTCCCTCGAGAATCTCCGGCAGGTCTCCCGCCTCGTCCATGCGCACAAGACCCCGCTCTACTTCGACATGTGCCGGTGGGCCGAGAACGCCTACTTCATCCATGAGCGCGAGCCGGGCATGGAGTCGCGCTCCATCGCGGAGATCGGTCGGGCGATGTTCGACCTTTCCGACGGCGCGACGATGAGCGCGAAGAAGGATGGGCTGGTCAACATCGGCGGGTTCATCGGGACGAGGGACCCCCAACTGTTCGAACGGCTCAAGGAGGCGCTCATCCTGTACGAGGGATTCCCCACCTACGGTGGACTGGCTCGCCGGGACCTGGAGGCGATCTCGGTCGGGCTTCGGGAGGCGATGGAGCTCGACTACCTCGAGTACCGGGTCGGGCAGGTCCGCTACCTCGCCGAGCTCCTCGATGCCCGGGGCGTCCCGTTCCTCCACCCCCCGGGGGGGCATGGTATCTACCTCGATGTCCGGCGATTCCTCCCCCACCTGAAGACGGACGACCTGCCGGGTCAGTCGCTCGTGATCGAGCTGTACCGCGAAGGGGGCGTCCGCACCGTCGAGGTCGGCTCGATCATGTTCGGCCCGGATTCTGGGGCCGGTCATGAGCCGCTCGAACTGGTCCGCTTGGCGATCCCTCGCCGGGTGTACACATCGACCCACCTCGCCTACGTGGCCGAGGTCGTCGCCCGAGTCTACGAGCGCCGGGAAAAGGTCCGAGGAGTGACCATGACCTACAAACCGGAGCGCCTCGCCCACTTCACCGCCCGATTCGCTCCAAGATCGACGGCGCTCCCCGAACGTCTCCCCCCGACCCGCGGCCCCCGTTCTCCCTCCCGTCGCGCTCGGTGAGCCTCGTCCCCTTCCACGTATCGCGTCCGCTTCCCACGGGTGGTCAGATGATTAATGGGAGCGTGCCGTGACCGGCGAGGTATCATGGCGAAGCCGGTCGTGGTGATCGGAGGGGGGATCGTCGGTCTCGCGACCGCGTACACGCTCCTGCGTCAGCGTCCGAGCCTCTCCCTCGTGCTCCTCGAGAAGGAGCGCGCCGTGGCCGCCCATCAGACCGGGCACAACAGCGGGGTGATCCATTCGGGCATCTACTACCGTCCCGGCTCACTCAAAGCCCGGCTCTGCGTCAACGGTCGCCGTCAGCTCATCGAATACCTCCAGGCGGAAGGCATCGCGCATCGCATCTGCGGGAAGGTCATCGTGGCGACCGACCCGGTCGAACTTCCTCGGCTGGCGGAACTCGAGCGGCGCGGCACGGCGAACGGGGTCCCGGACATCCGACGACTGGACCCCGCGGAGCTCAAGGCGGTGGAGCCCGAGACGAAGGGCGTCGCGGCGCTCCGGGTGCCCGGCACCGGGATCGTCAACTACACCGAGGTCTCGCAGCACCTCGCCTCGGACGTCGTACGGATGGGCGGGGCCGTGCGGACCGGAGTACGGGTGACCGGTCTATCGGTGGCCGACCACCAGGTGACGGTGAAGACCAGCGATGGGTCCCTCGAGGCCCGGTACATCGTCAACGCCGGCGGGCTCCAATCGGACCTGCTCGCCCGGATGAGCGGGGTGGAACCTCCCGGACAGATCGTGCCTTTTCGGGGAGAGTACTACCTGTTGCGACCCGAGCGTCGGGGGGTGGTGAACGGCCTGGTCTACCCGGTGCCGGACCCGGAGATGCCGTTCCTTGGGGTGCACCTCACTCCGACGATCGAGGGGGAGGTCGAAGCCGGCCCCAACGCGATCCTCGCCCTCGCTCGGGAGGGGTACCGCAAGATGGACCTCGACCTGGGGGAGCTCATGGCGACGTTCCTCTACCCGGGGTTCCCCCGCATGGCTCGGAAGTACTGGCGCTCCTCGGTCCACGAGGCCCATCGCTCGCTCAGCAAGGGAGTGTTCCTCCACGACCTCCAGCGGTTGGTCCCGAGCCTTCGGTCCGAAGACCTCATTCCCGGAGGGACCGGAGTTCGCGCCCAGGCCCTGAAACCCGACGGGGAACTGGTCGATGACTTCCTGCTCGACGAGCACCCCTGGGGCCTCCACGTGCTCAACGCTCCCTCTCCGGCGGCGACCTCCTCCTTCGCGATCGCGGAGTACTTGGTCGAGCGGGTCCCCCGAGAAGTCTCCTAGCCCCCTCGGATGGACCGAACCCCTTTTTCCTCCGGGCGAACTGCCTCGGGGGTCGATCGCCATGGCGGAGCTGGTGGAGCTGGTGCCGATGACCTCTTCGGAGTTCATCCCCTACCTTGAGGAGCTGATACCGGAGTATGCGGCCGAGCACGTACGGACCGGTCGGTTCGACCCCGGCGTCGCGGAAACGGAGGCTCGGGGGGAGGTCGGCAAGCTCCTGCCGAAGGGGGTCGACACACCGGACCAGCACCTGTTCATCATCGTGGCGAAGAGCACCGGAACGAGGGTGGGGGTCATCTGGCTGTTCCTCGATTCCTCTCGACGCCCGCCCCAGGGGTTCATCTACGACCTCCGGATCTTCCCGCCGTATCGTCGAGCCGGCTATGGGGGAGCCGCGATGCGGAGCATCGAGTCGTTCGCGCGCTCGCGCGGCGCAGGGCAGATCGGTCTCCACGTGTTCGGGCACAACTCCACGGCCATCCACCTCTACGAACGGCTCGGTTACCTGACGACGAACCGGATCATGGCCAAGACGTTCGCCGAGGTCGCCGAACGCTCCGACGGCGATTGATGGGGCCTATCGGCCGCGCGCTCCGGCACCGACGCTAGCGGGCCGGGGGGGTTGGGCCCATCGGCGGGGGCGCCCCTCGCTCCCCGAGCCGGAGAAGGGCGAGGCGGTCGGTTCGCGCCCCCCGGCCCACGTAAACGAAGAAGCCCCCGAACAGCAGGAACAGGACCCCCGGATACAAAACGACGAACGAGGAGCTCCCGAACCCATCGACGAAAAGGAAAGCGAGCAGAAGGAGCCCGGCCGCCAGACAGAGCCCGCCCCCGATCAGGAACACGCGCTCGTTCAGCATCGTTCCCTCGGCGGGCTCGCGGCGCGGAGGAGAGCGGGTCGATCCGTCGAACCTACCCGCCAGGACCCACCCGAACCTCCCGGCATCGGCACGCTGGTCAACCTCGCTCGCCCGGAGGCGTAGCCACCGGGCGATGAGGGCCGGGTCGGCCCGCTCCGGCGCGTCAATACCCAGGGTCCCGGTGGACGGCGTCGGCGAACCGGTCGAGCGCGCCGTCGAGAGCAAGCATCCGATGTCCGGCGACCGCCAGCAACCGTCGCGAATCGAGCGCGCTGTTGGAAGGTCGGGCCGCCTTCTGGTTCAACTCCGCGGTCCGCACGGGGTGCACCATTTTCCCATCGAGGCCCAGCCTCTCGACGAGCCGGACGGAGAAGGAGTACCGGTCGAGCGCCGTGGCCCCCGCGGCGTGGAAGACCCCGCCCTCGGGCTGGCCGACGAGCGCGAGGATGGCGGCGGCAAGGTCCTCGGCGAGCGTGGGGGAGGCGACTTGATCCTCGACGATCCTCACCTCGCGGCCGTGACGGACCTCCTCGACGAGCCAGGTGCCGAAGTTCACGCCCTTGCCGGAGGAGGAGCTCGCCCGGTATCGGGTGTCGAGCCAGCTGTAGATCACCGAAGGTCGGACGACGAGGTTCTCCGAGGAGACCCCGAGGACGGCCCGTTCTCCTTCGAGTTTGCTCCGGGCGTACACGCTCTGGGGGTGCGGGGCGTCGCTCTCTTGGTAGGGCGGGTGACCCCCTCCGTCGAAAACGAAATCCGTCGAGACGAACAGGAATCGGGCGCCCACGTCCCGGGACACCCTCGCGAGCTCGGCCGTCGCGTCGCGGTTCACTCGGTTCGCCTCCTCGGGGTGCGACTCGCAGAAGTCCACATTGTGGAGCGCCCCGGTGTCGATCACGACCTCCGGTCGGTGGCGGGCGAGCAGGGCCCGGGCGGCGACCGTATCGGTCTTGTCGAACCGTTCCACCGTCGCCGAATCGACGGTCGGTGGCCGGGCGAGGTAGGTCGCCACGACCAGCTCCCCGTGCGCGACGGCCTGCCGGGCGACCGAACCTCCCAGCTGCCCGCCGGCGCCGACGATGAGGAGCTTCACGGTCGGGCTACTTGTGCGGCGGACGGTTCCAATCGAACGGCTCGTGCAGCTTCGGGTCGACGACCGTCGGGTCGTTCCAAGGCCGACGGTCCTCGTCGGGATTCTTCGGGTCGTACAGGCGCGTGACCATGTAGACGGTGAGCGACGGCTCCGAGGAGACCGTCTTGGTCCCGTGCCAGTACTTGCCGGGGATCCGGACCGCCTGGAGCCTTTCCGCGCTCGCGATGACCTCGTCGAGCTGCCCGCGGGTCGGCGAGTTCGGGTCGTCGTCGTAGGCCGAGATCTTCATCGCTCCCCGGACGACCACGAAGTAGTCCACCTGCCCGCGCCGGTGCCGGTGCCAGGCCCGGATCATGCCGGGGTAGCTCATCGAGATGTTCGTCTGGACGATCGTATCCCCTTCGAGGAACTCCGTCCAGTCGGTCCGCATCGCCTCCGAGAAGAAACCGCGTTCGTCGGGGAACTTCTTCAGGTCGAGAGCCCGCACACCCGGTAACATCGACACCCCTCTCCCTCACCCCACTAGAGGACCACGCCCCGAAGGGCGACGGCCTGTCCGGCGTGAGCGTCAGTGAGGAGGTGCTTGTACCAATCCACGGTCTTGGTCTTGGTCGAAGGGTCCACCCGGCCCTCGGCGAGCGCGGCCTCGATCTCGCGGACCGCGTCGGTGGGCCGCAGGCGGGGGGCGAACCCGAGCACCCGCTGGGCCTTGGCGAAGCTGACCCGGTAGGAGCGGTTGTCGACGTCGCCGTACCATTCCAGTTGGGGGGGATGCTTCATGGCCCCGGCGACGACCTCGGCGAGCGGGCGGATCTGGAAGTTCTGGTCCTCCGAACCGATGTTGAACACCTGTCCGTTCACCTTCGCGGGTTCCGCCTGCAGGATGTCGTAGATGGCTTGGGCCGCGTCCCGGACGTGCAGGAACGGACGCCATTGCTGGCCATCGCGCATCACCGGGATCTTCCCCGTCCGGCTGGCCCCCAACACCATGCCGTTGATCGCGATGTCGAACCGCATCCGGGGCGAGAGGCCGTACAACGTCGAGAACCGGACGGCGGTGACGGTCAGCTTGGGACTTGCGAGGGGAAGGTTGTCCCGTTCCACGAGCACGTTGGCCCGGGCGTACGCCGTGAGGGGATGGGGCGGGGACTCTTCGGTAAGGACCTTCTCCTGGAAACCGTAGAGGCTGCAGGAGGAGGTGACCAGGTAGCGGGAGACCCCCGCTTCCCGGGCCAGGCGCGCGACCCGCGAGCGTCCGAGGTAGTTGATCTCGTAGGTCTTCCACGGGTCGAGCTCCCCGGCCGGGTCGTTCGAAAGGGCGGCCATGTCGACCACCGCGTCGACCCCCTCGAAGCTCCGGCCGCTGCACCAGCGGGTATCGTCGCGGAGAAGGGTCAGGTGGGGGGTCGAGGAGGCGGGGGGGAGGTTCTCCTCGCCGAAGAAGAACCGGTCGAGCACCACGACCTCGTGGCCGTTCTGAAGGAGCATGGGGACGAATGTGGAGCCCAGATACCCGGCGCCGCCCGTCACCAGAATCTTCATCGAAATCAACTCCGTTTCAGGTCGGAACGTATTAACCTTTGCCGGAAGGACAGCTCTCCTTCCCGAGCCGGGACGCGCGGTGCCGGGGATCCGGCGGACGCGCGACTTTACTAAGTCAGTTCCTATCCCGAGACGTCCCGCACGTGGGGAACAGGGGTCCCGTGATCTCGAGGGCGAGCGAGGCCGACCGTCCGCCGATGAGTTCCGAGCGACGCGGCGGGAGCCCGCCATGAAGGGACTCCTGCTCGCCGGCGGGCACGGGACGCGCCTGCGACCCCTCACCTTTACCGGCAACAAGCACATGATCCCCATCGCCAACCAACCGATCCTTTACTACGGGCTGCGCCACCTGGCCGAGGCCGGTATCCGGGAGGTCGGGATCATCCTCGGCCCGATCCAAGAAGGGATCCAGGAGGCAGTCGGCGACGGCCACGCGTTCGGCCTTAAGGTCACCTACATCCCCCAAGGGGACCCGAAGGGGCTCGCCCACGCTGTCCTCTGCGCCCGCGACTTCCTCGGCCGGGAACCGTTCGTCATGTACCTGGGCGACAACCTGCTCGAGCAGGGCGTCCGACCGTTCATCGAGCTGTACGAACGGGAGCATCCGGCGGCCGTGGTCGGCGCGACCCCCGTCGCCGAGCCCCGTCACTACGGCGTCGTGGAGCTGGAGGGGGAACGCATCCGGTCGATCGAGGAGAAGCCGGCGGTGCCGAAGAGCAACTTGGCGCTCATCGGGGTCTATCTGTTCACTCCGGCGGTGTTCCCCATCATCGAGGCGTTGCGCCCGTCGAAAAGGGGCGAGCTCGAGATCACCGAGGCGATCTGGGGGCTCCATGCGGCCGGATTGGTCGTCCGGGTCCAGCATGTCAAAGGGTGGTGGAAGGATACGGGCCTGCCCGGGGACCTCCTGGACGCGAACGAGCAGGTCCTCCGGTCCACCCCGGCCGACAAGTTCGTGCAGAACGGGAGGGTGGCCGCCACCGCCCAGGTCTCCGGGGGCGTCGGCGTGGGGGAGGAGAGCGAGATCGGGGAGGGGTGCGTATTGGAGGGGCCCATCGTTCTCGGTCGGAACGTCCGGCTCACGGAGGGCGCCCGCGTGGGCCCGGGCACCGCCCTCGGCGACAAGGTCCGGCTGGAGGGCGCGGCCATCCGACGTTCGATCGTGCTGGAAGGCGCCCATATCTCCGGGCCGATCGAGGTCCACGACAGCATCATCGGCCGCAACGTGACGATCACGGCCTCGCCCGGGCCGCTCAGAAGGATGGCCCTCATCGTCGGGGACGCCGCCCAGATCCGGCTCTGAACCGGGGGTCGGCGGTTCGACCCGGCCGATGGGCTCTTGTGGTCCTCGCCTTCCGTCCGGGCATGGGCGCTACCGTTCCCCCGACCCCTCCCCTTCCCCGAGCCGGCCTCATCGGGGTCGGGACGATGGGCCGGGGCATCGCGGGCTGCCTCGTGCGATCCGGCGTCCCGCTTACCGTCTCGTCGCGGACCCGAGCGCGCGCCGAGGAGCTCCTCGCCGCGGGCGCCGCCTGGGCGGCGAACGGTCGGGAGGTCGCTCGCGCCGTCGAGGGAGGGGTCATCTTCACGGTACTGCCGGAGGCGGTGGACGTTCGACGCGCGCTCTTCGGCCGGGGGGGCGTGGTCAACGGAGCCCGACCCGGCACGCTCGTCGTCGACCTCAGTACGGTCGCCCCGGACCAGAGCCGCGCGCTCGCCGAGAGGCTCGCCCCTCGGGGGGTACGGTTCCTCGATGCCCCGCTCGGGGGCAGTCGGGAAGCGGCCGAATCCGGTGAGCTCCTTCTGTACGTCGGTGGCCCGGAGGAGGAGCTCCGACGGGCCGAGCCGTACCTGGCTCGCTTCTCCCGTCGGGTCGAACACATGGGCCCGGTGGGCGCGGGCTCCGCCATGAAACTGGTGAATAACCTGCTCACGATCGCGGGACTCGAACTGAACGCCGAAGCGCTCACCCTCGGGGAGGCGATGGGTCTGGAGCGCGCACGTCTCCTGGAGGTGCTCCTCGCCGGAGGGGCCCGCTCGGCCATGCTCGAGCGCAAGCGCAAGCTCCTCGAGAGCGGGGAGTACCCCCCGGCGTTCCGGCTTTCCCTCGCCCGAAAGGACCTTCGCTTGGTGGAGCGCGCGGCGCGGACGGTCCATCAACAACTTCCGGTCGCGCGGCAGGCGCGTCGTCTCTTCGACCGAGCCGTGCGGGAGGGAGACGGGGAGCTCGACTTCTCCGCGATCCAGGAAACGGTCCGAAGGCTGGGGCCGCTCGCCCCCGCCTCCCCCAAGAAGGACGTGAACTCCGGAGCGACCGGGACGGGACCGAGGAGCGCATGAGCGCTCCGAACCGAACGACTCCGTCGCTCGCCCCGCTCCGTGAGCGGCAAGGACGGGTGGCCGAGGGGCTCGTCCTCCTCGAAGCACCCCCGGTCTCGGAATTGCGGTGCCACCTGTTCGAGGCCCGCCGTCTCTTGCTCGTCGAGCATCGACGAGAGTGGGACCCCTGGCTCACGGCCCACGGAGGGTTCCGGGTGCCGGGGGCGGCCGCGCCCCGGATCCTCCAGCACGAGCACGACTGGTTCGTCGGATCCATCGACCAGCTCGAGTGGTTCCTTCGGATCGTCGAGGAGGACCAACACGGAGGGAACCGACAGGCGCTCGGTCAGTACTGGCGACTTCTCCTCGAGGCGCTCGACCGCCACATCACCGACGAGCAGCGATACCTGTTGGCCGGGATCCTAGGCTCGGCCGAAGCGGGGGGCCCTCCGCATTCCCCGGAGGGGGGCTGACCGATGTCGTGCATCCTCGGGCTCCTTGAAGGATACGCCCCGCAGGTCACCGAACAGCTGCGGCCGCGTCTCCGCGGAGTGTTCGGAGGGATGATCCGAGCTTACCTCCCCCAGGAGTGGGTGTTCGAGCTCGAGAGCGAGGTCTACACGATGTCCGTCGACGCGGACGGGCTCTGCGCCGTGCGGGTCGGCCGGTCGGCCGCTCCGGACGTCATTCTCCGCGTCGGCCACGACCGCTTGCGCGCCGCTCTCGAGAAGCGGGACCGCGCCGCCGTGCCCCCGGGCCCCTTGTCGGTCGAGTTCCCGACCCGCAAGGGGGAGAGCGCCTACCAGTTCCTGCGCTCCCGTTTCGGCCTTTGAGCCGAACCCCCCCGGCCTCCCGACAGCTCTAATACGCGTCACCAATCCGTCGGAGTCGGGGTCGGCGATGGCGATCGAGGATGAGCTTTCCAGCAACGGCGTCAAAGTGTACAAGGTGATGAAGGACCTGGGGATGGCCTCCGAGGAGAAGATGGGGACCGCCGAACGGGTCACTCAGGCGGCCAAGCTCCCGAAGAACATGGTCCTCAACGCCTTGCAGGAGCTGCAGAGCAAGAACTACGCGCGTCGCAAGGTCCGCGAGAAGGCGGCCGGCTACTACCTCTTGAAGTAAGAGGTCGAAGACCGGACCCTGCCCTCAGTGCCCGGCGTCCGGCCCGCGATGCCGGTGGAGCAGGCCCTCGAGCAGTCGCCCGGTCGAGCGGAGCGTCACTTCGGTCACGGCGCTCACGCGAGCCACCTGAGCCCGCGATCGGTGCTCCCCGCCGCGGTCCGCGGCGATGTAGATCAGCGCCGCCACGAGGCCGTGGGCCGGAAGCCCTGAGATCTCGGGGTCGTTCTGGGCCTCCTGCAACATCGACTCGACGTTCGAGCGGACCCGGGCGGAGAGGGCGAGCTCCTCCGCATAACGGCTGAGGAACGCCCGAGTGGTCACCGCCGGCGCGGTGAGCGAGAGGCCGCGATGGACCACTTTGAAGGCCCGGCCGACCTCGGCGCGTCGAGCCCCGACGGATTTCGACACCTCGCCCAACGTCCGGGGAAGGGCGTAGGAGCGGCAAGCGGCATAGATGGTGGCGCCCGCGCAAGACGGGAGGTTCCTGCCTCGGAAGAGCCCGTGGAGGACGCTCTCCCGGAACAGGCGCTCCGCCTCGGCCACGACCACCGGCGGTAAGGCGAGGGACTGCCCCGCCTGGGAGAGGACGGCCCTCGCCTGGGAGCGGTCGAGCGGTCCGTCGGAGCGGGAGGTCTGGCGTTGCATGACCCGCTTCAGGTGTTGGAACTCGTACCGTCGTGCCCAACCGAGGGGACGGCCCTGGCCGTCCCGGTTCCCGGAGAGCGTGGAGCCCAGCGAGCGGCGGGTCGCACTCCCCGGGCCGCTGAACGGGCCGATCCCCCGACCGCTTCCGTCCGAACTCCCGATCGTCCGGGGGAGCGGGGCGGGGACGACGAACTCGGCCTCGTTGAGAACGAGCCCGCATTCGGCGCAGTGTTCCTCACTGACCGCCTCGTCCCGCACGCGTCGGCTGGCCCCGCACATCGGGCACGCCGTCGACCCCGGAGGGTCGACCAGAGGGTCCCCGTTTCCCGGCGCGGGGAGGCGTGCCATGGGTTCACATGAGGGGGGAGCGGTATTTACGTGTCTTGGGTCAAAAGCGCAGTATCCTCT
>Ga0326727_10024011_pt1 | contig 11574 bp, 7 predicted proteins | sample MB2enrmetagenome_FD_207643 | JGI IMG/M metagenome (GOLD analysis project Ga0326727, IMG submission 207643) | Lab enriched peat soil microbial communities from McLean, Ithaca, NY, United States - MB29MY | ecosystem: Environmental > Terrestrial > Soil > Wetlands > Peat | place: USA: New York... | reverse complement strand
GTCGGCCAAAGCGGTCGTAGAATACTAACCTATTCGTTCTGCTTTACACCCTCAAGAGTTGGAGGAGAACCTGCTCGCGACGGGCTTTTTCTTTTAGGGATTCCTCTATTTGCAGGCGTATGAGAGCCTCCTCCTTCAGAGCGATCCTACGGGCCTTACGGCTTTGTCGCCGCAACTTCTCAAAGCTCTTGCGGTTGGCTTCTTCCTCATGCTCGATAACAAGGACACGTTCTTCGATCTCAAGCAAACGGCGGATGACACTATCGTCCATCGGCAGGCTGGATTGCCGCATATGATGGAGATATTCCATCCCAGCGTACAAGCGCCGCACGTCTGTCACGCCCTGTTCCAGCAGGGAGCGAAAGCCTGCCGTTTGTCGCGTTTTGACGGCTATTAAGTTCGAAACACCGCACTTTTTCTTACATCGCACATCCCCCGGATTTTCTAGCGGCTGGCTGATGAGATCACCGACTGGTACGTGGGATTGCCATCCTACTCGCGCAGGCAATTCATCACTCCCATCGAGTCCCTTTGTCAGGTATTGGAAATAACGCCATTGCCGACCGATTCGGTCACTGGGCGGTGCCGTGATGTAATATGCTTCTTTTGGTATCGATCCATGACGGCAGAGGGCAGATAAACGAAGCCGTAGCCACCGTCGGAACGCGGGCCGCAAATCGTTCGGGATAGCGAACATCAAGTGTGTATGAAGGCCATGTTTTCGCCCGTCCTCATGGACATAAAGCCAGGTAAACTGATCGCGTCCAGTCTGATATGCATACCACATCCGCAAAGGCTTGAGCACGCGGTCCGTCAAGATGATGGCTGCTTCTGTGTGGTCGTGAAAGCCAAGCAAACCCCATGTGATGCTGACATGAACGTTCATGACAAGGCCGAGCGTGTTGGCGAAAGCCACCGCACTGTAGAGACTGGCGAATTGAGAGGCATTGAGTCGGCGACCGCCGAGGCTATCTTTATAGCTAATCGGCTTCCTGAAAACGTAGGGGCCGTAATCAACAGTCGGATGTTCGGCCTCTAGCGAGCTTTCCCATGCAGCTTTGTCAGCGCCGAAGATCCCTTGCAGCAGTTGACCGTTTGGACCTGTGCCGAATCTCATGTGCACATCCCTTGGGGACAAGCCGGAATAGCCTGACTCCCTAAGGTTGCGTGCCAGTTCCTCTCGTTCCCACGAGAGATGCTCCTCTAGGCATGATGTGTCTTTGCTTGATTCGAAGTCGTTCATGGTGTCTCCTTAGGAACATGGCCCACAGACGTCCTTCCTGCATGAAAATAGCGGCCAGGCAGGTTTAGGCAGATTCAATCGCAATAACTCCATTAATTTCATATAGTTGCATGAGTCATTCTGTTTTTTGTGGGTAGATTTGTGAATTCTTGACAAGTTTGCGTGAATCTGAAGTCCCGTCGGCGTTGACTGACCTGCTCCCTATATAATTTCGGGTTGCTTAGCGAAAACCATCGAACGCAGCCGGGGGAGCAAAACAGGAGGCCTCGAAACAAAATAGGCTGGTGGATTTTCACCGTAGCAGTTCTTCTACGTTCTTTCCAAGGGCTGATGCGATCTTCTCAAGCGTCCTAATGCCCATCTCTTTTCTGCCGTCTTCAATTCGGCATACATGCTCCCGCGCAATCTGGGCATGATCGGCTAATATCTGCTGCGTCCAGCCGTTCTGTTCCCGCAGGGCGCGAATCCGTCTTCCAACACGCACACAAATATCAATTGCCATACAACCATGCTGGCGGTATACTGAATCAAATGAGTGACCTACGGGTCACTTTGAAGGTATTCCGAATGCGTGCTGGATTGTCTCGGGCTATTAATTTCGGAGTGCACGGTTCCTGGACCGTGTTCTCACGACGATTTGGATGGGTGTGCTGACGCATAGCCCAGTAGGCTGCGGCCATGCCTGCCGCCTTGACGGCTGGCAGAACAGTCTTTTGCTCAGTAACCGGAAGGGATCAGGCCCTCGACCAAGAAAGAGAATCTCAATGGCATTTTGTACGAAGTGTGGAACGCAGTTTGAGACGGGAACAGCCTTTTGCGGCGATTGCGGTGCTGCTATTGCCGTCACTCCTTCAATTCAGCCATCTATTTCTGAGAATGCGCCTCAAGCCAGATCAGCAGAGGACATAACCACAGCAGAAATGAAGTTTATCGGGAAGAATCACGATTACTTCAATCGCAAATGGAAAATTGGTAAGCAATCGTGGAATTGGGCAGCATTCTTTCTAGCAGTACCTTGGCTGGCATACAGAAAGATGTATCTGAATTGTTGGATTCTCATAGGCGCTGTCTGTGTCCTAACCATATGTGACTCCGTATTCAACCTTTCAAATGCGATATATACAGCACTGAATATTGGTATAGCCTCGACATTCGGGTGGCAAGGAAACTTTTTTTACAAGTATCATGTGCAGAAAAAAGTTAAGGAAATAACAACGAAGACCTCGCCGGACCAAGTAAATATTGAGCTGACTCGTCAAGGCGGAACAAGTATTGGCGCGGCAATCGGGTTTACTGTTGCCGCTCTCGCGATTGTTTTGTTCGTTGGATACCTCATGGGACTTGCAGTAGAGAGGGGTTAGTTTGTGTCGTGAAGACGGATGTAGGCGGGAGAGGAACCGACGCAGCGGGGAAACTCGATCCAGAACCCAGCCGCTGACCGAGGCAGAGAGCCTAGAGACTTGAAAGCCGGAAATAATGAGCACGTATCCAAGTGGCAGAGGAAAGTTGCGAGACCATGAACGAAAAGGAAGTTGCACTTATTCTCATCTGCGGCCTGGTGGCCTTGGCGGCGTATCTTCTCCCCACGATCATTGCTTTTCGGCGTAAGCACCACTACAAGTGGATAATCCTTGGGATAAATGCTGTTTTCGGCTTTACAGGCATCGGCTTTCTTGCGGCCTTTGTTTGGGCGGTCTGGCCCAGGCAAACGGCATTCCTCGATGTCGTCGCAAACGATCCGACGACCAACTCTCCCGAAGCAGGCCAAAAGATCTACGGGCAGATGGGAACAAATGTGAGGGCGTTTAACGCGGCAAGATCCGTTCCTCCACAGCAGGTGGCGACAGAGCCAGGAACGCAAACGTCGTCGTTTTGCTCTAATTGCGGCAAACCTGTGCCGTCACAGGCGCACTTTTGTACTTCATGCGGCATGGCCTCCTCGGGCTGATCGAAGTGGCTCCCAGGTGAATCTATCTGGCGGGTGATGTGGCAACGCGCACCAGTATCCTCACTTCCCCGCCATTTGACAGAGCATTTCCACGAATCAAAAACAACCGGGACCATAAACAGCAAGGAGACTTTCAATGGCATTTTGTACGAAGTGTGGAACGCAGTTTGAGACGGGAACAGCCTTTTGCGGTAATTGCGGCAGCAGTGTAGCTGCCACTGCAATCCTGCCTTCTTCATCTGAAGATGTATCTACCCTTGGCCGCAGTTCAGAAGCTGTTATTTCCCAGCCATCTCTGGCAAGCCTCGCCTTGGCATTCGTGTTTTTCGGTATCGGATGCTTCTTTGGATTTGCCTTGATAGCTAACCCAGAGTATTGGGCAGGATATGCGCCAGAGAGAATTATTAGGTTAATCATTCCCTCTGTTTCAAGTGCGGGTGCCACAGCCGCTATCGGCTACTTCATGATTGCCGCAGGCGGATTGCTTTCCATATTGTCCGCAGTGCGTGTAGCCCGAATTCTGGCTGGAAGGAAGTCGTTGCGTATGACTCCTGAGGACTTAACAGTTTCGTCGCCAATCAAAGCCGCTCTCATTAGATTTGCAATCGGTACGGTCGCCCTCCTCATAATCATGACCGTTATCATCATCTACTCAGTTCACAAGATCGAGAACCACGACGCAGCCACTGCATCCACCACTGCAACAGACAACCCAGTTGCGAACCAGCCAACGTCTACCGCAAACGACCTAAACACAGTAGGTTCACCCGCGCAATCTCAATCCGCTCCACAAGCTTACGGCCCTACGGCACAATCAACCCGCATCCTAAACTCATTGCGCAGTAGCCGTCTCGAAATAGATAAATCAATCACCTTCGATCAAGCGGTAGAACGCGCATTCCCAAATGGCGCGTGGAAATCCCTCATTGCAGGCTCAAAGGGTCTCATAGTTGTTGAATTTGACGCTACTTGGACATTCTCGAAGTTTGTCGACACGATCGGCATGGCGGGATGCAATGCAAACTCAGGGTGCGCCTCCACAATCTTAAAGATCGGAGATTACTGCGACAGGCACCCTTCCAAATCATGCACCCAGACTCAATTGGATCAAAACGCTAATACATCAATCCCGGTAACGCTTATGTTTGGCTTTGATGCAAACACAGAGAAAGCCACAGAATCCAAAAACAACCTCGGCATCACCGATGAGCAGCTCATTCACCTCCTTTACAAGTAACTGTATGTCTCGATAACTGGAAAACAGCCGGGACCAAGAACTGCCACGAGGAATTTCAATGGCATTTTGTACGAAGTGTGGAACGCAGTTTGAGACGGGAACAGCCTTTTGCGGCGATTGCGGTAGCAGTGTCGCCGCCGCTGCAACACTTGGTATGAAATCACCCAGCAGCCAACCATCGGGCAGAGAAGTTTCAAGCGCCCTCACGCTGAGTACCATTGCTCCGGCATCCAACGACCATGTTCTGCCGAACGCCTCGCAGCCGTCTCCAAGGGCTCAACCTAAAACGATGGGTGAAAGGGTTGCGCTGTCTGTGCTCATGTTTATCGTCGGTGTACCGATTATGTTTGTTGTTTTCATCGCCGTTGATTGGGCTGTGGAAGGGAGCCTCATAATCGCAATACCTCACGGCTGGCAGTTAAGGTTATCTATTCTGATAGCTGCATTCTTCGCAGGCAAAACGATGTTTGACGATTGACGTTTTGGAATCACTTTATTGTTGAACGAGCAGGTCTAGGGAAATAGAGCGCATTTAGTTCGGCGAGAATCCCGAGGTGCGCGAAGCTCAGACCGCAGTTCTTCCCGTAGCGCTTTGCTCTTCCTGATGCGTGCGAAGAACTCATCAAGGACGCTAACGACGATGGCGTTGACGCATTCGGCTTGGGCCATTCCTTCAACTCTGCACGGGGCTCAACACCGACGTGAAGTAGCTGGGGCATGGTCAGATCCATGCCTGGAAGCCCAACCTTTAGCGTCCGGGGCACATTTACGAGCGCACCTATGGGATTTGCACCAGGCTTGCACGTCGGAGTGGTGTAAACTTCGACGACCAATTGCGGAATCTCCCCAAGGCAATATTGCCTGTATGGAGATCGCGATGAACACACCCTGCTTACCCGTCATTCCATTCGACTTGCTAATGCAATATCAGGTCGAGGATGTCGGAGACACACGCTTTCGCGCTTGCGCTCGACTGCTTCAGTCGATGTGGCGGGAGGATCAGCGACTGCCGGTTGGCAGTCACAAGCAAACGAACGAGTACGACCGCTGCCTTGGTAGTCGGCTTGACAGAGCGTCGGGCTTGTCCGGGCGTAACTTTTTAACCGCCAGAATCGCCAGGCTGGCCAAGTATGAAACGGTTTATCGTGAGTTGGGGGCCATGATCGAGGAAGAGCGCCTATGGCATAACCTCCTATCCAGCCAGCCGCTGTGTTTCAACCTCTTCGGCGACATGAAGCTGGATCTTTCGATGGCTACCAGGTTCTGGTCAAGCCTTTTCCCCGACCTCATGGCTAAAGTCGATGCCATCTACTTCGAGCATTCCCCTGGTCGTGGCAACGAGGCTTTCATCGCAGACCAAACCGCTTTCGACGTTCTGGTCGCAGGACAAGACCGAAAAGGCCATCGCTCGTTCATCTCCATTGAAGTAAAGTACTCGGAGTCCATGAACGAGCCCCCGGCGACGATCCGCCCTCGCCATGAAGCGGTTGCGGCTGGTTCGGGACTGTTCAAAGACCCGGCACACCCATCCCTACGCAGCGCCCCCATTCAGCAACTGTGGCGCGAGCACATGCTCAGCCAAACCATGCTGGAAAACGGGCTCTACGACAGCGGCATGTTCCTAGTCGTGTATCCTGCCATGAATGAAGATTGCGCCTTGGCTGTGTCAGCCTACTGCCAGCATTTGCAGGAGCCTGGAATTGGCAATCCCAGCTTCAGAGTCCTGACCTTGGAGGAGTGTGTGAAGAGCTTGCGAAGCATTGGCGAAAGCGAGCTTGCCGACGCCTTGTTTGCCCGGTATCTCGACTTCAAGCGCATCGAGCAGGCCATCTTTGGCACCGACGCCATGAACTTCACCTATAATCCGGTGGGAGAGGGCTACCTGAAGTTGGAATCCTGAACGCGCCAGCCGGAGGGGGAACGGGACAAAAGACACTTGGCGGCCACTTTCGAAATGGACGAATGCCTTTTCAGGGCCTAGCCATGCTCATCTGATGGCATATCTGATGGCATCGTTGCATGTTGAAAATTCAAGTTGCTGAATAAGAACGACATGCTGTCAGATTCGAATCCCCCTCTCCCGCCAGAGTTTTCCATATCTCGTTGAATCTAAACGTAAATTATAAAAAAACAATACAGTTACATGAATTCCCTTTTGTCGCCATTGTCTCTATAGTCGCCTCAATTCTGCCCTGTACCCCTCATTTGCATGACAATGGAAGTCGTGCATGACAATGGAATCCGGAAGGGCAACTCAGGGTTGGGCACCCGACAACGAGCGGATGAAAGGAAAGCGCGATCGTGCGCTCCTCGCTCTGTTACTGGCCTGCGGTCTGAGAAGCCACGAGGCCGTAAGCCTGAGACTCTACCATCTGCGGCAACGAGAGGAGCATTGGGCAATCGTCGACTTGCTGGGCAAAGGGGGACACATCCGAACGGTACCGATTCCGCATCGATCTTCCAGGCTGTCGATGCCGCCCGATGGGATTGAACGCTTGGGGCGAGCAAAAAATGATGGTTCCCGCTCGTCACTCTCAGCCAGAATCAGAAGACCACGTTTGCAGAAGAGCAGGAAAAGCTCTCCGAGCATTCTGTGTTGAATCAGGCATTTGTCAACAACACAGGTTTATGTTCAATCCGTCAGCCGTTCCGCATAATTTGTTGATATTACACTGGTTATTGTTTTCTCCGTCCCATTCTGTCAAGCACTTGGTTGCTCAAATGGATGCGAAGTAAGTGCGTCTGGCTGGGCGCGCCAAACTGCACGGCGGCGGCCGAAGCCGCCGCCGGTTGTCCGCACACGCGGGGCGGGGGGTTAAAAGAAGAGCTTAGCCGAGATTTCGACCTGCCGCGGAGCAAAGCTGAAACCGCTGTTGTTGGTCTTGGTGACCTGACCCCAAACGTTGCCGTTGTAGTCATAGTTCAGGGTGTTTCCAACGTTGTTGCTCTGGGTTTCTGCGTTGAACGCCGTCGACGTGACCGAGGTGACGTTCTGGTGGTTGGCCACGTTGAAGACCTGCGCCATCAGTTCCAGACGATAGCGCTCGGCGTAACGAATATCCTTCTCCACCCGCATGTCATCAACTTCTGTGCGGCGCTGGAAATGGTTGTTAAAGCCCAGTTGTGGTAGGAAGGTAGCGCCGCCCGCGCCGTTCAGGTCTCCGGCGATGGCATTGCTCGGGCTGCCGCTGACGGCCATCGAGAAAGGCATGCCCGTCTGGATGTAGATGCTGTCGTCCACCTTCCAGTCGTTGAGCAGGTATCGCAGCTTCCGGTTGACGTGAAGATTCGGCAGATCGTAAATGACGTAGGCAACGGCCCGGTTCTTGATGTCCCAGGTGCTGTTGCCATAGTTGATGCGAGGATTCTGGTAAGGATCGTACCAGTTGTTGGTGTTACCCGCCGTCGAGGCGTTCTGCGAATAGTCGAGCGAGTGAGCCCATGTGTAGTTGAAGTCGAACTGCAGGTTGTGTATGCTGCGGTTCTGCAATTCAACCACCATAGCGTTATAGCTTGAGTTGATGTTGCTTGTGTATTCGGTTATGGTCGTGAAATTGGCGGCAGCGGGTCCCAGCAGGTTGGTGTTGCCGTACGCCGTGTAGGTGGGGATGGTGACAACCGTGCCTGCGGAAAGGGGGCTGCTTCCGTTGGCCGAATTGTCGACGACCGTATAGCTCACATTGGTGAGGGACGAAGGGTTCAGGTTGACATCCAGGAAGTTCGGCAGGTGGCGCCCCAGACCGCCCAGGTAGCTTATGCCCAGAACGTTGCCTTTGAACAGTTCCTGCTGCAGGATTAGATCAAACTCCTGCACCTTGGGGGTCTTCAAGTTGCTGTCGAAAAAGTAAGCGCTGGGCTTGACCGAGCCGGCGCTGCCTACCATGGCAGAGGTGAAAGTATACGGGAAGATCGGCTCTGAAGCGAGGCCGTTCGCGGGCTTGACCGTGCTGGCGCCCTGCGACAGCGGACTGCCGGTCGTGGAGAGCAAGGTGCCGATGTTTCCGTTCGTGATGCGACCTACGTAGATACCATAGCCGCCGCGCACGACGGTCTTGCTATTGCCGAAGACATCGTAAGCGAAGCCAAAGCGGGGTTGGTAGCCAGTCTTGTCGCTGGGGTGATTCGTCAAGCCGTTGAATGGCACATAGCTGCCCGTGGCAACGGTTGTTGCGGCGAAAGGCTCGGGCACATGTTCGTAGTCGTAACGGAGACCGAGCTGCAGCGTCAGGCGGGAATTCACCTTCCAGTTGTCCTGAGCAAAGACGCCAGAATCCATGGTCGACAGATCAAAGGACGATGGACCATAATCCTGCAGGAAGCTGTTATAGCAGGGATAGCTACCCGTAACCACGGCTGTCGCCGAGGTGGCGGCAGAGGTTAGAGAACTATTGCAGGTGCCGGCACCGGCTCCCTTCGAGTACAGATCGGCAAAGTAGTTGGCAATGTTATTGGAGTAAGTGAACTTGCCCTCGTAATACTGCTTCTGGTTTTCGATGTCGTAGTTGTGCACCAGGTCAACACCGAACTTAATGGTGTGCCGGCCGTGGACGTAGAAGAGGTTGTCGCCCACTTGCCATTTGCGCTCGTCCGGATAAGCGGGGCGGAAAGAGTAGTACGGGGCGCCGATGTACATGCCGGCTGTGGTGTAAAGCTGCACGTATGGGTCGTTAGGTCCGCTGCCGTTGACGCCGCCGTTGGTGCTGGCGACGAGGTTGTTGGTATCGTACGCTGTGATCTTCTGCAGGGTTTCGTCGTCCAGCTCGCGGCTGTACTGATAGAGCAGCTCGTTGCTCAAGTTCGAAGTGATCAGGCTGATCAGCTTGGTCACTCCATAATCCAGCTTGACAAAATCGTTGCCGGCCGAGTCAAACGAGTAGGCGCCGGTCGGGGTGCTTTGCACGCCGCCCGGAGAATCCCAGCGCAAACGATGATAGAGGAAGCTGACACTGTTCTTGGAGTTGATCGTCCAGTCTACCTTGGGGGTGTTGATTTCCTGATAACCCTTACGAGGGATCAGACCCATGTCGGAGTTGATGGCGCTAAGGCCGGCGCTATAAACACTTGCAGCGTCCGAATAGGTGACCTGGCTGCCGTAAGTGGTTTGCGCAGATTTGGAGAGGCGAGCTGCCAGAGTGCAGATTTGCTGGTCAAGGGTGGCGTGCGCTGAGGTGACGCCGGCGGTGGTGGTTGCAAGATAACCATTGCTTTTGCAAGCAGTGTCGCCCACCGAGCCCAAAACGTCCGGCTGCTGGTAAAAGAGGGAAGGGTTATTGGGAACGCCCATCATCGGAAAGATGTGCGTGTGCTGGTCGTATGTGTAGATCCAGAACAGTTTGTCCTTGATTAATGCGCCACCGGCCGTGAAACCGTAGATCTTGCGCAGATCCTCGGGTTTGTATGGTGTGGTGACATTGGCGCCATTGACTATTTTGGTCAAGGTCGTCTGCGCCTGCATCGCGTTCCAATTGCTTTCGCGGTCGGAGAAGTAAGCTTGGCCGTGCAGCTGGTTGGTACCGCTCTTTGTAACGGAGTTGATCACGCCGCCTGCGGAGCGGCCGAATTCCGCCGGATAGACGCCTGCATTAACCTGGAACTCGCGCACCGCGGCGCCAGACGTCGAGTACGCCTCGCGGGTACGGCCGCGTTCTTCGGAGAAGAATGCCTGATTATCGTCCGCACCGTCGATCATGACGTTGTTGAGAATGGTGCTGATGCCGCGCACACTGATCAGGCCAAGACCCGAGGCGTCTCCGACGACACCGGGCGTGGTCATCGCCAGCGCCGACCAGCGGCGGTTGTTCATGGGGATGTTCTCCAGCGCCTTCGTGTTGATGTTGGAGGAGAACTGTGGCGACGAGGAATTTATCACCGGTGCCTCGGCGGTCACTGCCACCGTAGTGGAAGAGGCGCCGGCTGTCAGTTTACTTTCGATGTTAGTAGCCTGGCCGACTTGTACAATCACCTGATTGACAACATAGGCCTCAAAGCCAGGGGCGGTCACGGTCACCGTGTAAACGCCCGGTTCCAGCAGCGGAGCATTGAAACCACCCGTATCGTTTGAGTGGAGCTCGATGGTCGCGTTGGTGGCCGTGTTAACAATCCTGACAATAGCATTGGGAACCGCAGCGCCCGTGACGTCAAGACTGGTTCCAATAATGGCTCCCTGTGTAGAGGTTTGCGCATGCAGCGTCACCGTCCAAAAGAAACCACCAAGTAGCACCCAGCTCAGTATGGCCAGGCGTATGTTTTTCGACTTCATATAAGTCTCCACAAAAAGTTGCTTCATCATCTGTTGTCTCTGAGTGCCGTCTGGGCCGTCAGGCCCCAAACGCAGCAAATAACGATAAGCGTGCGATCTATCCCGTTCTCCCCCACCTTCCCTGACATTTTCGGAGATTGAGAACCGATTAGCTAACCGCTTCACTAGAAACGTAACAATCCTATTTCGCTCAATCGCTCCTGTCAAGAATGCCCGTGCGGCGTTTCTGCATTACTGCATTAAGTTACGTTAAATGAGCACTTTAGGTCATTCGAACGCCGAGAGAAGATTGCACGGGCCCAATAGAAAAGAGGGAATTCGCCAGCCGCATCGCCTCTTCTCGTGTCTGATTCCGCAAGAAGCATTTAAACAGAATGCGCGTTTATGGAAGTGTTGAGTTTATTGGAAATTGCAGGAATGGGTGGACTGAAATCACGAACAACCAGCATGAATTCCACACATTTTTTGGGTTTAATCGATTAGCTATGGGCTTAGGACGGAGAATATCCGTATAATCCATTGGTTGATGATTTGCGACTTTAGCTACCAGAACCAGAGGAGGATGCGTGGCCACAATTTATGACATAGGCGAGTTGGCTGAGGTGTCTGTTGCCACAGTCTCTGCGGTGATCAACAATACTTCTTACGTCAGCCCTAAATTGCGAAAGCGCGTTGAGGAAGCCATACGGGAGCTGGGATACTCGCCCAATCTTCTAGCGCGTGGACTCGCCACCCAAAAGACACAAACTCTTGGTGTTTTGATCCCCGATATCGCCAATTTTTTCTTCCCTGAAGTTGTGCGTGGCATCGAGGACAGGGTGAAAAAGGATGGATACACCATTATTCTCGGCAACTCCGACGATCAACTTGAAAAGGAAGAGCTTTAC
>Ga0326727_10024010_pt1 | contig 11575 bp, 5 predicted proteins | sample MB2enrmetagenome_FD_207643 | JGI IMG/M metagenome (GOLD analysis project Ga0326727, IMG submission 207643) | Lab enriched peat soil microbial communities from McLean, Ithaca, NY, United States - MB29MY | ecosystem: Environmental > Terrestrial > Soil > Wetlands > Peat | place: USA: New York... | reverse complement strand
ACCGTCGGCGGAAAACAGTACTCCGGCAGCGTGGAAGAATCTAATGGGGAGTACACCGCCTCGGTCTCTGGCCTTTCCGGCGCCAATGCAAGCGGATCGAGCATCACGGGGGCGGAGAACAACCTCAACAGCAAAATCGATGAACTTGTCTGAGCATCGAACACAGTTTTTGATCTGAACGGCGAGCGCAGCTTCGGTAGACCAAGGCTGCGGAGAAGAACCAGGTCTCTGACCGCTTGTTGTAGTACCACTCATGGGTGCCCCAGGTCCCGATTTTGGGACCTGGGATTGTACGAACTCGATGTACAAAATCATACGGTCAGAGGCCTGGAAGCAGGGCAATCGCATTTGAAATTTGAGCGAGAAATGAAGGGTACGGGCTTTAGCCCGTACGTAAACAGCGCAAAATCCGTGGGGCTTCAGCCCCTGAGGGACAGCCTTACTGTGTTGACTTGTCCTTGGTTTCGGCGTGCGCGTGGTGCCGGTTCTATCAAAACTACAAGCTCGCACACGTACTGTCTCTCCCCTCAGGGGCTAAAACCCCCTTCTTTTCAGCAAATTAACGTACGGGCTGAAGCCGGTACCCTTCAACGATTCAAATGCGATTGCCCTGGGCCTGGAAGGCTCATGGGCAGTTGAGAGTCCAGGCGGTTCCTGACGCTTTCGAGGACCGATTGCCAGTCGCCGGCCTTGGGCTGGCGGAAGAGGCGCAGGGTAGGGTACCAGGGGCTGTCAGAGCGGCGCTCAAGCCAGCGCCAGTCGGCGGCGAAGGGCAGCAAAAGCCAGACTGGAAGGCCCAAGGCGCCGGCCAGGTGCGCCGTCGAGTTGTCGATGGTGATGACCTGATCGAGAGCCGCGACCTGCGCCGCGAAGCCGTCCAAATCCGTAAGCTGATCGACCGCGCGATCGATGAGAATGGGCGCCCCGGCCGCCGCGGCCTGTTCTTCCAGGACATCGAAATCCCCATATTGCAGGCTGATCCAGCGAATGCCGGCCAGGGCGAACAGCGGCCCGAAGCTTTCAAGGCCGATCGAGCGCTTGCGCCCCGTTTTTTGATTTTTCGTGTGCCAGGCCAGCCCGATCAGTCGCCGGCCGTCGCCGTAGCGTGCGCGGAAGCGCTCCCGTTCCACCGGATCGGCCAGGAGATAGGGCGATTGGGTGGCGGCAAAGGCGGCTTCTGTCCTCCGGAAGAGCCCCGGCAATGAGCCCGTGGGCAGGTGGGCGGTGATCGCCGCGGCCTGAGCTTCGACCGGGCCAAAGCCTGAGACCACCTCGATCTCCGGGAAGGATCGCGCAAAGAGCGGTTTGAGGCGCGCATCGCAATCGAGGGTAATGCGGTTGCCGGTGCGGATAGCCTCGGGAATCAGCCCCGCGAACTGGATTTCGTCGCCAACGCCCTGCTCGCCCCACAGCAGCAGCCGGGCTGGCTGAGTCTCCGTCGCCAATTTTTCGCCGCGCCAGAGCGGCTGCGGATAGGGGCGCCAGGGCGTGTCGTGATCGGGCGATTGCCAGCGGCTCTCGTAGTTGCACCAGCCGGTGGTGAAATCGCCGCTTCGCAGTTGGGCCAACGCCTGTCCGAAGCTGGCCTGGGAATAATCCGGCTTGATCTTCAGGGCTAGGGCCATCGACCGCAGCGCTTCGTCCAGGCGGCCAAGGTCTTCCAAAACGCAGCCCAGGTTGTAGTGGGCCTCGGCGTACTCCGGCCTCAGGGCCAGCGCCTGCTCAAAGCTGGCCGCCGCCTCGTTGAGCCTCTCCAAGGCATGAAGCGTGTTGCCCAGGTTGTAGTGCGCCTCGGGCAATTGCGGCTTGAATTCAATGGCCCGCCGGTAGCAGGCCACGGCCTCGTGCAGTTTGCTCTGCTTGCCGGGATTGCCCGGCTGGTCGAGCTCGTTTTGAGCCTGGCGCAGATTGCCCAGGTTGTACCAGGCCTCCGCGAACTCCGGCTTGAGGGTCAAGGCCTGCGCGTAACAGGCCTCTGCGTCGCCCAGCTTATTCAGTGCCAGCAGGGCATTGCCCAGGTTGTCGTGCACCTCGGCCGCTCCTGGCTTGAGGGCCAGCGCCCGCCGGTAACTGGCCACCGCGCCGTCCAGCTTGCCCTGCGCCTGCAGTGCGTTGGCGTGGTTAATCCAGGCCTCGGCAAACTCCGGCTTGAGGGCCAGCGCCCGTTTTTGGCTGGCCACCGCTTCATCGAGCTTGCCCTGCGCCTGCAGGATATTCCCCAGGTTGACGTGAACCTCGGCCAGGTCCGGCCTGAGGGCCAGCGCCCGCCGCAGATGCGCCTCGGCCAGTTCGCGTTTGCCCAGCGACTCATAGACCGCGCCCAGGTTTATCTGTGCTTCGGCCATCTCCGGCTTGAGATCCAGTGCCTGCCGGTAAGAATTCGCGGCTTCTTCCAGCTTGCCTCGCGCCTGCAGGGCCGTGCCCAGGTTGGAATGATAGGCGGCCCGCCGCTTGTCGAGGGCGATGGCCGCGCCGATCAGATCGACGGCTGCATCGTCTCGCCCCACCTGGTGAGCCAGCACGCCGAGCAGGTGCAGGCTGTCGGCGTGACGGGGATTGAGGGCCAGAATCTGCCGGTAAAGCCGCTCCGCCTCGGCCAGCCGCCCGCGATGGTGGTGCTCAAGAGCGTTGGTAAAGATTCCCTGAACAATGGAAATCGGCTCCTGCCGGTGCGCCTGTTTCTGCTGCCAAGGGGAGGAATGCGGAGTGCGGCTCATGGGCTGAGTGTACTCACCTCAAGGGGTACAAGGCTTATAAGGAGATGCAAATTACTTGGCGTTTTTTCCCGCTTTTGATTCTTCCCGATTGCGGAGAGTTGAGCTATTTGCTGCATGCTCCAGCCGCCGCAGCAAAATGCTCCCTCTTGTCTGCATGGCCGAGCTTTCCGCGCGGCAGTGAATGTTCACTAGCTTTCAGCATCATCGGTACCAGAGCGGGATACTGGCAACTCAGACCGGCAGGTTTTCTCGTCAGATTAAGCGGTATGGTTTCCGGCTGTCAGCATTTTCCCCGCAACCCGCCCCACGCCACGCAGCAGCGCCTTCACCGGCCAGCGGCCTTCGGCGTCGGGGAAGAAGATTTCGCCCTCGCGGCGGGCTTCAGGGCGGTAATACCAGCGCTTGACAAGCGCCAGATGGCCTTGGCGGAGAGTAGCCGATGGGGCTTCAGAGTTCTCTGCCAGCGTGGCCAGCGCCGCCTCCATGCGGGCTTCGAGCGCGCCGCGCGCGAGCCTGGCGGGCTGATTGCTCACTGTTTCAGAACCATCGGGAGCAGCAATCGCGTCTCCCAGAAAACTTTCCTCCGGGGCTAAAGCCTCTCCAGATTTTGTTGCGTTGATGCACGGGCTAATGCTCGTGCCCTCCGAGGGAGCGATTTGATCCTCTGTTTGCTCGGAGTCTGCCGCTTCCGGGATCGGTTCTATCGCCATCGGGTGCGCAAACAGCGAAGTGGAGCCCGATTGCTCGTTCTGGATTCTCATGCCCAGAGTAGAAAATCCCTCCGGCCCGCTGAGCCGGCCGTTTTCATAGAGGAAGACGGCGACCTCGCCAGGGTTGGCCGCGGCTTGCAGGATGACCGCCCGAAGCTGCGAGAGCGGGCGAACCAGCTCCGGGGCCAGCGCCCTGACGCTCTCGATGCGAGCAACCTGCGCGTGCAGAGCGGCGGCGGCCTCGAATTCCAGCCTTGCCGAGGCCGCGTCGCGCTGGGCGCAGAGCTGCACCAGCCGGCTCTCGCCGCGCGTGGTCAGAAACCGCTCCACCGCCGCTGCCTCCTCCGCGTAGCGTTCGTCTGTGCAGCCCTGATAGCAGGGCGCGAGGCACATTTTCATCTCGGAATAAACGCAGCCGGGGTGAGCGGGGTTGGGGTCGAGGTCGCCGGTGCAGCGGCGCAGCAGAAATAGCTTGAGCGCCTCGTCGGCAAAGCGTTCGGCCGCCGCCCGCGACGGGAACGGCCCGTAGGCCCAGTTGGCCTCGCGCTGGCTGGGGCGGTGGGTGACGGTAACGCGCGGGTAGGGATTGCCGCCCAGAAAGCGCACGAAGGCCGGGGCCCGCAGGTGCATTCGTTCCAAGGCTTTGGCGCCGTAAATTGCTTCCAAAAGCGAAAACTGCGCGAGCAGTGACTCGAACTCCGAGCCGGTCAGCCGCCAGCAAATCCTCCGCACCCGCCCGGCCAGTTGCAACCGCCGCGGATGCTGGGCCGAGGGCTGAAGCAGCCGGGCAAGTCTCGCGCGCAGGTTGGGGGTGCGGCCAATGTAGGGCTCGGCGTGAGCCTCCGCGCCGTAAAGTGCGAAGACCGCCGGCCGCGCGGGCAATTGATCGAGCGCTGCCCCCGGTTCAGCCGGGTCGAAGGCAATCTCCCACATGGCAATCCCGGAAGACTGCCTCGAACCCGCCGCTGTGCCCCGATCCGTCCCGTTCATCTGCTCCGCCCCAGGCAACTTCGCCAGCGCGGGCAAGGCTCGAGCCAACTTGCCGGCCTGCTTCCTTGCTGACTTGCCTACTCGCCAACTCACTAACCTGCCAAGTTGCCAACGCGCTAAATTGCTAACCTGCTAAATTACTGAGTTTGTTATTCGCTGACTTCCCAGCTTGCTGACTCCACTTATTGCGACCGCGCGGCTTCGTAATTTCCCAGGCCCCAAAAACGGGACCTGGGGCACCCAAACTTTCGTGGCGGGCATTCCCAGCAGCGCGATCACGGACAGGTGCGGCGAATCCTCTCGCTAACTCCCGGCAATCGTCATGCCGTCGATGCGCAGCGTGGGCGAGGCCGCCGCGCCGCGAAACTCCAGATCGTTGCCGATGGCGGTCACGTTCCTGAGCATTTCAGCCAGATTGCCGGCGATGGTGACCTCTTCGACGGCGTGCGTCAGCGCGCCGTTCTCAATCCACAACCCTGTCGCGCCGCGCGAATAGTCGCCGGTGACGGTGTTGACGCCAAAGCCCATCAGGCTGGTGACGTAAAGCCCGGCGGGAACCTCTGCGATGATCTGTTCGGGAGTCAGCGCCCCCGGCTCCAGGTAAAAGTTGCCGCAGCCGATGCCGGGCGCGCCGGCCAGGCCGCGCGCGGCATTGTGGGTGGACTTCATCCCCAGCTTGCGCGCCGTATAGGTGTTCAGCAGGTAGTTGCGCAGCACGCCCTGCTCGACCACCACCGTGCGCCGCGTGGGCAGACCCTCGCCATCAAAGGGCGTACTCCCGAAGCCCCCCATTCCCGTCGGCAGCAGCATGGTGTTGTCGTCGATGACCGTCAGGGAGGGCGCGGCAATTTGTTTGCCCAGTCTCCCCGCCAAAAACGACGCGCCGCGCCAGATGGCGTCGCCCGAAGCGGCCTCGAAGATCGTGCCAATCAGGGAGCGCGCCACCTCCGGCGCAAAAATGATGGGAACCTCTTGCGTCGGCACACGCCGTGCGCCCAGCCGCCGCAAGGCCCGCCTTGCAGCCTCCCGGCCGACGGACTCGGGCGAATCCAGGTCGGCCAGCCGCCGCGCGCTCGACCACCAGCCGTCGCGCTGCATCTGCCCATTGGCGTCCATGGCCACGGGAGCCGCCGAGACCCCGGCGTAGCTAGACCGGTAACCGCCCACGAAGCCGCGCGAGTTGGCCAGTGCCTTGCGCCCGGTGGCCGCCTCAAAGCTGCCTCCGTCGGAGTTGGTGATGCGCGGGTCGGCTGAGAGCGCCGCTGCTTCGGCCCGCCGCGCCCATTCGATGCGTTCAGTGCCAGGCAGCGAGTACACATCTTCGTCGTACAGGTGAAGATCGCCGGGAAACGCGCCGAATTCCTCTTTCTCCGGCAGGCCGCTGAAGGGGTCTTCCTCGGTGACTTTAGCCAGATCAAGCGCGCCTTCGACAAGCTGTTCGATGCCCTCCGCCGTCAGGTCGCTGGTCGAGGCCGAAGCCGACCGCTGGCCCAGAAAAACCCGCAGTCCGAGGCCGCGCGAGCCGGACTCCTCCAGCGTCTCCACCTTGCCCATGCGCACTCTGACCGAGAACTCGTCGCCCTCGCGCACCACCGCTTCGGCGTCCGTGGCGCCGGCTTTCATAGCCTTCGCCACCACATCGGCGGCCAGGGATTCCAGGTCAAGAGCGGTCAGATCGGGTTGCATCGCAGTTTCGGACATAGCTCAACAGTACCAAAATGCCCCGCTGTCCGGCGGCCTGCGCTCTGCGCATCGCCCAGGCGTTGCCCCGCCAGTCGCACGGTTCAGCTTGCCAACCCCGCCTCGTGGAAATGCCGCCAGATGGCCTCGGCGGTTTTGTGGGGGACTACGGCGGCCAGCGACGCGGCAGTAGCCTGCTGCACGTCGCGCAAGCTGCCGAAGTGAGTGAGCAAGCGCTGGCGGGTTTGCCGGCCGACGCCGGAAATCTCCAATAGCTCCGAATCGCGGTCGCGCATCGCCCGGCGCTGGCGATGGTAGCCGACGGCGAAGCGGTGGCTCTCATCGCGGATGAGCTGGATCAGGTGTAGCACCGGCGAGCGGCGGTCGAGGACAATGGGCTCGTCCTCATTGCCGTAGAGGTAGATGATCTCCTCGCGCTTGGCGATCGAGGCCAAGGGCTGCGAGGTCAGGCCCAGGGATTCGAGGGCTTCGGCGGCGGCATGAAGCTGGCCCAGGCCGCCATCGACGAGGATGAGCGAGGGAAGGGTCTTCGGCTCCTTCGAGGTTGAGGCGCTTCTCGCAGGGGCTGAAGCCCGCGAGGATTTTGGGGCTGCCTTGGTTTCGTTTTCCTTGGATTCTTCGAGGAGGCGGCGGTAGCGGCGCGTGACCACCTCGCGCATGGAGGCGAAATCGTCCACGCCGAGGACGGTCAGCAGCTTGAACTTGCGATAGGCCTGCTTGTTCATCTTGCCGTCCTCCCAGACCACCAGCGAGGCCACGGTTTCAGCGCCCTGAAGGTGCGAAATGTCGAAGCACTCGATGCGGCGGGGCAGCTCGGGGAGCATCAGCGTGTCGGCCAGTGCCTCCTGAATGGCCTTGCGCGAGGGCTCGAGGACGCGGAAGCGCTGAATGTAGGATTGCTTGGCGTTCTGGCTGGCCAGATCGACCAGGGAGCGCTTTTCGCCGCGCTGCGGGACGGCGATCTCGATGCGGTGGCCAGCGCGTTCGGTGAGCAGGGCGGCCAGGGACTCGCGGTCGTCGAAATCGGCCGGGACGAGGATCGAGCGCGGGACGATGTAAAGCTGCTTGAGCAGGGCAGAGAAGAGTTGGCCGGCGTGGAAGTGGGCTTCTGGTTTTGTGGACTCCCAGGTCCCAGAATCGGGACCTGGGGCACCCGGCGTTTGGGGCTGTGGAGCAGAATTTTCCACAGGGGCTAAAGCTCCATTCTCAGCTAGCCCCATTGGCGGCACGACTGAAGTCGTGCCCTGACACAATGTAAAGCCGGAGTTCGTGGCTTCAAGCGAATCGGGCGCGGCGGCTTCGCGCAACTCCGGGGTGGCGGCTTCGAGCAACTCCGGCAGGTCTTCCCAGAAAAACTCGCGGCGGTCGACGATCTTGCCGGCGCGGAGATGGAAGAGGTTGACGGCCAGCGCGCCGGCCTCGTAGTGGTAGCCGAAGACGTCGGCGTCGTCGTCCAGTCCGGCGGTGGCCATGCGCTGCTTTTCCTGGAGCTGGCGGACGGTGGAGAGCTGGTCGCGCAGGCGGGCGGCGGCCTCGAAGTTCTCGGCTTCGGCGGCGGCCATCATGCGCGCGGTCAGAGTGCGTTCGAGTTCCGTGTGGCGGCCTTCGAGGAGCAGTTGCGCGTCGTGGAGAGCGTTTTTGTAAATCTCCAGTGTGGTGAGGCCCTCGACGCAGGGGCCGAGGCAGCGGTGAATGTAGTACTGCAGGCAGGCACGGGGATGGTAGCGGGAGAGATCGACCTTGCAACTGGGAATGAGAAAGCTGCGGTGGATCAGCTCGACGACGCGCCAGGCCAGGCTGCCGGGAAAGTAGGGGCCGTAGTAGGCCGCGCCGTCCTTCAGCAGGCGGCGAGTTACAAAAACCTTGGGAAAGCGGTCGGCCAGGGTGAGCTTGACGTAGGGGTAGCTTTTATCGTCCTTGAGCAGAATATTGAAGCGCGGCCGGCGCTCCTTGATGAGGTTGGTCTCGAGCGCCAGCGCCTCGCTCTCATTGCCCGCCAGAATGTAGTCGAGATCGACGGCCTCGCGCATCAGCGAGCCGGTTTTGGCGTCGGCCTGCGCGGCCTCCAGCAGATAAGAGCGCACACGCGCGCGCAAATTCTTGGCCTTGCCTACATAAATGACCTCGCCCTCGGCGTTTTTGTAGAGGTAGACGCCAGGATCGGTGGGCAGGGTGCGGATTTTCTCGTAGAGGTCCATGAGGCGTGGCCCGCGCTTGCTTTTAGGATAGCGGTTTTAGCCCCTCTACCTTAGCCGCAAAAGTGTCAAAACGCAGGTTCTTCGGCTTCGCTCAGAATGACAGCGGCGAGGATGGGGTACCCAGACCTTGCACCATTAGTGAAAAGGCTCTAATTCTCGACTGGAACGGCGGCCAGCGCGGGCTTGACGGCTCCCCTGGCCCTGGCAGGAGCGGCTGGCGGAGGCAGTGCGGGCCTGACCAGCGGCTTCGTCCTGGAGACGGGTGGTGCGTCGGCCTTGGCGATTGCCTGACCGGAAGGTTTTCCCGCTGGACCGGTGGGCGCGGTGGTTTTAGGGGCGGTGGTTTTGCGCGGTCCGGCGTGCGCGGTTGCCTTCACCGGCCTGGAGGACAAGCCGCCGGCCGCCGGTAGAGCTGCTGGCAGTTTGGCCGCAGCGAGGGCTGCTCCCGATCTTGCGCGCGGCGGCAATTTGGAAGAGGGCTCGGAATTGGCAGGCGGCCCTGATTTGGGAGCGGACGGCGGTTTCGAAGGCGGCGGCAATTTAGAGGCAGGCTGCTGCTTGCTGGACGGTGCAGGCTGCTTGGAAGGCGCAAGAGGCTTGGGAGACGGCGCGAGCGGGGCAGGCTTCTGCGGTTTGGTGGGTGGCGCGAGCGAAGAGGGCGGCTGCTGTTTGGACGATGGCGCCGGCGCGGCGGCCTTCAGCGCGGGATTGGCCTTTTCGTTTCCTGGAAACTGCTCGTCGTCCTTGCCGTTGATGGCGGCGCGCATCACGGTCATCCAAATGGGCAGCGCGGCGCGCGCGCCGGTCTCCTTTTCGCCCAGCGACTGGCGGCTGTCGTAGCCCACCCACACGCCGCAGGTGATCGTGGGCGAGAAGCCCAGGAACCAGGCGTCGGTGTAGTCGCTGGTGGTGCCCGTCTTGCCGCCTAGCGGGTGGTTCAGTTGGGACGCGGCCGCGCCGGTGCCGTGCTGGATGACGGCTTTGAGCAGGGTCATCATGGTGCGCGCCGTCGGCTGGCTGATCACCTCGTTCACTGCGGGGGGATCCGACCAGAGCGTAATGCCGTCGGCGTTGCTGACCTTGCGAATCAGCCGGGGGCTGACGCGAATGCCGTCGTTGGGAAAGACCGAGTAGCTGGCCACCTGTTCTTCGAGCGTGATCTCGACCGCGCCGATGGCAATGGGCAGGTAGGCGGGAATCTCCGTCGTGACGCCGAAGCGGTGGGTCACGTCGATGACCTTGTGAATGCCCACGCGCGCGGCCAGCTTGAGGGCGGGAATGTTGCGCGATTGGGCGAAGGCGTTGGTCAGGGTCATCGCCCCCTTGTAGTCGTTTTCGTAGTTGTGGGGGGTGTAGCTACCGAAACTGACCGGCCCATCGACGATGATGTCGTCGGGTTTGGCGCCGCCCTCGATGGCGGCGGTGTAGTCGTAAATCTTGAAGCTGGAGCCGGTCTGCCGCTGGGCCTGGGTAGCGCGGTTGAACTGCGAGAGCGCGTAGTCGCGCCCGCCCACCATGGCCAGTACGTCGCCGGAAGCGTTGTCCACGGCCAGCAGAGAGCCTTGGGCGCCGGAGTCCTGTTCGAGGGTGGCCCGGCGCGCCGCGCCCTCCATGACGCCGGTGAGGTGAACGTAGATCACGTCGCCAGGTTTGACCAGGGCGTCGGCCAGCTGCTGCCCGGTCCACTGCCAGTCCTCGGGCAGGATTACCACCTCGTTTTTGCCCACGCGGGCGTGAATCTCCAGCGGCAGAACGCGCGTAACCACGGCATGAACGTAATCGCCGGGGCCGGTCTTTACCACCCAGTCAGGATGCCGGTAATCCTCGATGGTGCTGCCCGCGGCGAGCACGTTTTCCAGCTTCCCAGGCCCGTCTTGACCAACCCAGCCGCGCCGCCGTTCGTAAGTGGCCAGACCGTCGGCCACAGCGGCGTTGGCGGTTTTTTGCAGGTCCAGGTCGAGCGTGGTTTCGATCCTCATGCCCGCCTCGTGAACCTCGTCGGCGCCGAAGCGGCTATCCAGCTCCTGCCGCACCGCTTCCTCAAACCATGGGGCCACCGACATCTCCGGCTGGGCGATGTGCAGCCCAAGCGGGGCATTGCGGGCCTGCTCGGCCTGCTCGTGGGAGATGGCCCGGTCGGACTCCATCTCGGTGAGCACCAGGTTGCGCCGGCGCAGGCATTTCTCGGGGTTGAGAATCGGCGAATAAGCCACCGGCCCCTTGGGCAGCCCGGCCAGCAGAGCCGCCTCGGTCAGCGTCAGATCCCGGGCGTGCTTTGAGAAGTAGAACTGCGAAGCGGCCTCGAAGCCGTACATTCCACTGCCCAGGTAGATCTGGTTGCCATAGAGGGTGAAGATCTGCTGCTTGGTGAAAGCGCGCTCGATCTGGATGGCCAGGTAGGCCTCCTGCAGCTTGCGACCGGCGGTGCGCTCTGGGGAGAGAAAGAGGTTGCGGGCCAACTGCATAGTCAGCGTGGAGGCGCCCTGGGCGCGGCCGTGGCTGACCAGATCGTGCCACAAGGCCCCGCCAATGCGCAGTACGTTGATGCCCCAGTGCGACTCGAAGTTCTTGTCTTCAATGGAGATAACGGCCTGGCGCAGGACCGGTGCAAAGTCGTCGTAGTTGACCACCTCGCGCCGCTCGATCGCAAACGAGCCGATGACGCGCCCCTTCCGGTCGTAAAGCTCGGTGACGGTCGAGGGGCGATAGTGCTCCAGGTCGTGAATCTGCGGCAGATCGACCGAATAGACCAGCGTAAGCCCGGCCAGCGAGCCAGTAATCACCGCCAGGGTGAGCAGCAGGGCAAGGGCGAACTTCCCCGCCAGCTTGCGCCGCTGGCGCGGGGGCTCCGGCGCGGCTTGAAACCGGTGGGAGGGAGCAAAAACGCTTGGTTCAGGAGGCTGGATAGGGGTGACTGCCAAACGATTCGGGCCTCATTGAAAACTCACCGGCGCGCCGGGAGAAATGGTTCTTGTCCAAGGCTAGCACGATAACGCTGGCCCTGGCGCGGATCGAGCCTGGCACGTACTCCATCGTGCAAACAGAGCAAAGGCCCCCAGCCGAAGCTGGAGGCCTTTGTTCTTGCTTTTGCGCCGAAGGCGCGTACGCCTGCTGGACGGCCAGTCCTAGTACATGCCTTCCATGCCGCCGCCGTGGCCGGCCGGGGCCGACTTGGGCTCCGCAATCTCGACCACCAAGGCTTCGGTGGTCAGCAGCAGACCAGCGATCGAGGCGGCATTTTGCAAGGCCGTCCGGGTTA
>Ga0326727_10024008_pt1 | contig 11575 bp, 7 predicted proteins | sample MB2enrmetagenome_FD_207643 | JGI IMG/M metagenome (GOLD analysis project Ga0326727, IMG submission 207643) | Lab enriched peat soil microbial communities from McLean, Ithaca, NY, United States - MB29MY | ecosystem: Environmental > Terrestrial > Soil > Wetlands > Peat | place: USA: New York... | reverse complement strand
GTTGGCGATGTAGACCTGCGTGCGGTCGAGCCCGATCGCCGCCAACATCCGGTCGAGCAACTGGCCGGCGCGGCCGACGAACGGACGGCCGATGCGGTCTTCGTCGCCGCCCGGCGCTTCGCCGACGAACATGATGCGCGCGCCCGGCGCGCCGTCGGCGAAGACGAGCTGGGTCGCGGTCGCTTTCAGCCCGCAGCCGTTGAAGCGCTCCAGCGCCGCGCGCAGCGCGTCGAGCGAAGCCGCGGCGGCGGCGATGTCGCGCGCCGAGCGCGCCGCTTCGTCGGGAGCGGCGACGGCGACCGGCGCAGGCCGCGCCTCGTGGAAGACCGTCGGCGCAACCGGCGCGATCGCAGCCGGCGCACGGCGCGGGGCCGGCGCGGCGCTTTCGGCGAAGCGGTCGTGCGGAGTCTCGTCGAGCGCGAGATCGACGCCGGCCTCGATCCACCAGCGCAAGATCTCGGCGGCGGCCGCGGCGCTGGGCGGATTCGATCGGTCGGAGGGAGCCATGGGGATCGGGTCGCGCGGACGATCGCGGCTTCTAGCATGCCAACGACAGTCGACGAAGGGGGGATCGACAATCGCCGGCGATCTGTCGCAAGTAGCATCGGCGATTCCGGGCGGCGGCGGGCCGCCTTGGCGCCAGGACGGGAAACGAAACGGACATGGCGGGAGAAGACGGGGTTCCGGCGCGCGAGGCTATGGAATTCGACGTCGTCGTCGTCGGCGCCGGCCCGGCCGGCCTGGCGGCGGCGATCCGGCTCAAGGAACTCGACGCCGGCCTGTCGGTGGTCGTGGTCGAGAAGGGCTCGGAGATCGGCGCGCATGTCCTCTCCGGCATGGTCTGCGATCCGATCGGCCTCGACCGGCTGCTGCCGGGCTGGCGCGACGATCCAGACCGGCCGCTGAAGACCGAAGTCACCTCCGATCGCTTCCTGTTGCTGACGAAATCGAGCGGCCTGCGCATCCCCAATCTGATGATGCCGCGGCTGATGAGCAACGAGGGCAAGTTCATCGGCTCGCTCGGCGCGGTGACGCGCTGGATGGGCGGCCGCGCCGAGGCGCTCGGGGTCGAGATCTATCCCGGCTTCGCCGCATCGGAACTGCTCACCGGCGCCGACGGCGAAGTCGTCGGCGTCGCCACCGGCGACATGGGAATCGGCCGCGACGGCAAGCCGAAGCCGGGCTTCACCCGCGGCATGGAGCTGCGCGGCAAATACGTGCTGCTCGCCGAGGGCGCGCGCGGCTCGCTGAGCAAGCAGGCGATCGCCCGCTTCAAGCTCGCCGAAGGGCGCGAGCCGCAGAAATACGCGATCGGCCTGAAGGAGATCTGGCAGGTCGAGCCGTCGCGGTTCCAGTCCGGGCTGGTGCAGCACAGCCTCGGCTGGCCGCTTGGCCACGGCGCTTCGGGCGGCTCGTTCGTCTACCATTACGACGACGGGCTGGTCTCGGTCGGCTTCGTCGTTCATCTCGACTACCAGAACCCGACGCTGTCGCCGTTCGACGAGTTCCAGCGCTTCAAGACCCACCCGCTGATCCGCGAGACGTTTGAAGGCGGCAAGCGCCTTTCCTATGGCGCGCGCGCGCTGACCGAGGGCGGCTGGCAATCGGCGCCGAAGCTCGTCTTCCCCGGCGGCGCTCTGGTCGGCTGCGCCGCCGGCTTCATGAACGTGCCGCGCATCAAGGGTTCGCACAACGCGATGCTGTCGGGCATGCTGGCGGCGGAAAAGGTCCACGCGGCGCTCGCCGCCGGGCGGCGCAACGACGAAGTGACCGACTACGAGGATTCGTGGCGCGATTCCGACATCGGCCGCGACCTCTACCTGGTGCGCAACGTCAAGCCGCTGTGGTCGAAGTTCGGCACCGTCATCGGCGTGCCCTGCGCCGGGCTCGACATGCTCACCAACGAATGGTTCGGGCGATCGCTGTTCGGCACGGTCAAGCACGGCAAGGCCGACTGCGACACGCTGAAGCCGCTCGCAGAGGTCAAGCCGATCGTCTACCCCAAGCCGGACGGCAAGATTTCCTTCGACAAGCCGTCGTCGGTTTTCCTCTCCAACACCAATCACGAGGAGAACCAGCCGGTTCACCTGCGGCTGCGCGATGCGGCGGTTCCGATTCGCGACAACCTGCCTCGCTACGGCGAGCCGGCGCGGCTCTATTGCCCGGCCGGCGTCTACGAGGTCGTCTACGGCGACGAAGCGAAGCGGCGCGATCCGCGCTTCGTCATCAACGCGCCGAACTGCGTCCACTGCAAAACCTGCGACATCAAGGACCCGGCGCAGAACATCGACTGGACGGCGCCGGAGGGCGGCGGCGGACCGAACTATCAGGATATGTGATCGGCGAAGAAGCGCGGCCCGAAACCGCCACGTTTGCCGACGAAGATTTCTCCTGTAAGAACGTCCCATCTGCATCGGCTCGGCGGCCGGCGCCCGGCCGCGCTTTATGAGGGAACACCGCACCGTGCCAGATCGATTCTCGCCGGTTACCGCCCGCGCGGCGCTGCTCTGCGCGTTCTTCGCCGCCGGCGGCGCGCTCATCGGCGTCGCCGCGGCGCATGCGGCCGTCGCCGCGCCCGACGCTCCGCCGGTCGAAATCGGCCGCAGCCAGTCTGGAAATTATCTCGCCGCGCTGGTCGCCGGCGCCGATCGCGACACCGACGCCGCCGCCGTCTATTCGCGCGAGGCGCTGCGCGGCGATCCGCGCAACGCCGACCTGATCGAGCGCGCCTTCGCCGCCGCGCTCGCCGACGGCGACGTCGCCGACGGTTTTCCCTTCGCCGAGCGGCTGATCGCCCGCGATCCCTACAACAGCCTGGCGCGACTCGCGCTCGCTGCGCGCGCGATCGCCGACGGGCAATACGTCGGCGCCCGCTTTCATCTCGCCGCGGGCGAGGCCGGCAAGGCGCACGACGTGACGACTACGCTGTTGACCGCGTGGACCTACGCCGGCGTCGGCGATCAGCGCCATGCGCTCGAAACGCTCGACCGCATCCGCGAACCCAGCCTGGCGGCGTTTCGCGACTATCACGCCGGCCTGATCGCCGATCTGCTCGGCAACGGCTTCGAAGCCGAGCGCCGGCTCAAGGCGGCCTACGACGCCGACAAGAACACTCTGCGTCTCGCCGACGTCTATGCCCGCTTCCTCATCCGCCACGGTCAGGTCGACGCGGCGAAGAAGGTCTTCGCCGATTTCAGCAAGCTGATCCCCAACCATCCGCTGATCGTCAGCGAACTCGCCGACATCGCCGCCGGCAAGACGCCGCCGCCGGTGATCCGCAACGCCCGCGACGGCGCCGCGGAAGCGCTCTACGGCCTCGGCGGCGCCGGCACGACCCAGGGCGACGAGCTGGCGGCGCTGATCTATCTGCGCCTGGCGCTGTTCCTCAGGCCCGACCACGACCTCGCCGCGATCACCGTCGCCAACCTGTTCGAGGACCTCAAACGCAGCGACGAGGCGATTCGCGCCTACGATGAAGTTCCCGCCGGCTCGCCGATGCGCGAAAGCGCGGAGATCCAGGCGGCGCTCGAGCTCGACTCGCTCGGCCACAACGACGACGCGACGGCGCAGATGCGCGAAATCGTCGCCGCCCATCCCAAGGACCCGGACGCGTGGAGCGCGCTCGGCAGCTTGCAGCGCGCGGCGAAGAAATACGAAGACGCCGCCGATTCCTACGACAAGGCGATCGCGCTGGTCGGCGCGCCGGACCGCAGCAACTGGACGCTGTTCTATTTCCGCGGCATCTGCTTCGAGCGGTCGAAGCAATGGCCGAAAGCGGAGGCCGACTTCAAGACGGCGCTCGAGCTCTATCCCGACCAGCCGCAGGTGCTCAATTATCTCGGCTATTCGTGGGTCGACCAGGGCGTCAATCTCGACGAAGCGTTCAAGATGCTGCGCCGCGCCGTCGAGCTGAGGCCGAACGACGGCTACATCGTCGACAGCCTCGGCTGGGCGCACTACAAGCTCGGCCATTACCAGGAGGCGACCGAGGCGCTGGAAAAGGCGATCGATCTCAAGCCGGCCGACCCGGTGGTCAACGACCACCTCGGCGACGCCTATTGGCGCGTCAACCGCCGGATCGAAGCGCAGTTCCAGTGGAACCACGCGCGCGACATGCAGCCGGACCCCGAGGATCTGCCGAAGATCCTCGACAAGATCGCCCACGGCCTGCCTGACGAGCCGACGGCGGCGGCACCGGCGCCCGCCGCCGGCTCGAGTCAGACGCAGAACGGCGGCGGCTAGACTTGGCGAACGGCTCGCCGCGGCTGTGGCGCGCCCCGGCCAAGGTCAACCTCACGCTGCAAGTGCTCGGGCGTCGAAGCGACGGCTGGCATGAGCTCGACAGCGTGGTCGCCTTCGCCGGCTGCTGCGACTGGCTCGCGTTCGAGCCCGCCGACGCGCTGAGCCTGTCGATCGACGGGCCGACCGCCTCGGCCGCCGGGCCGGCCGACGACAATCTGGTCCTGCGCGCGGCGCGCGCGCTCGGCGAACGGGTTGCGCGACTCCGCCTCGGCCGCTTCCATTTGCGCAAGACGCTGCCGGTCGCCGCAGGACTGGGCGGCGGCTCGAGCGACGCGGCCGCCGCGCTGCGCGCGCTCGCCGCGGAGAACGGCCTCGCGGCGGACGACGTCCGCCTGTTCGCCGCCGCCGCGGCGGTCGGTTCCGACGTTCCGGTCTGCCTCGAGCCGCGCGCGCGCCGCATGGCCGGCCGCGGCGAGCGGCTCGGTCCCCCGCTTCGACTGCCGCCGCTCCTCGCCGTGCTCGTCAATCCCGGCGCGGCGGTCGCCACGCCCGCGGTCTTCGCCGCGCTCGGCCTCGAGGCCGGCGCTTCCCTCGACTCGCCCCCCGCCCCGCGGCTCGAGGCCGGCACAGACGCGGCGCGCGCGCTTCGTGCGCTCAAAGCGGGCCGCAACGACCTGCAGGCGTGCGCGACGCGGCTCGCGCCGGCGATCGGCGACACGCTCGACGCGCTGGCGCGACTCGACGGCGCGCAGCTCGTGCGGATGTCGGGCTCGGGCGCGACCTGTTTTGCGCTGTTCGACGACCGCTGCGCCGCCGCGCGCGCCGCGCGCGCGCTGCGCCGCGCTCATCCCGGCTGGTGGGTTCGCGCGACCATTCTCCGCTAGCGGTCGAAATCCGACGCTTGGTCCCCGCGCTGACCGACGGCATGCGACGCGACGGCGGTGTTCCGCCGTTGGGGTCGACCGGCTCAATCGGACCCTTGGCCGTCCTTGCCCAACCCCTGCTTGCGGGCCAGAAAGCGGCATGGCGTCCTTGCGCGCCAAATTCCGGGTCGCTAGTCTTTCCTTCCGCGCAAGCGATCAGTGGCGGGGACAGGCATGTTCGGGCGGCGGGCTCGGCGTTGCGCGATCCTTTCTTCGGTTGGCGCGGCCATCCTGTGCAGCGCCGCGGGGTCGAGTTCGGCCGCGACTCACGAACAGATCGTCGCAGCGTGCCGCGAAGCGGCGCGGCCGACCATGGTCGCGTGCATGCAGAGCAAGCGCGGCCAAGGCGAGCATGACGCCTTGCTCGAGCAATGCCGTCAGTCGGTCGGCATTCCCTTCGTAAAAGCCTGCGTCTCGCGCGAAGAACAGAAGGAAGCGGCGGGCAAGGCGGCGCCGACAGCGCCAAAGGCGGAGGCGCCGCCGCTGCCGAGCGACGCTTTCTCGGTGCAGCCGGCCTTCGTGCCGCCGCCGCGCACCACGGCCGACATCAACGCCATCCTCGATCGGGAAAAGCCCGACGCCGAAAAAATCGCCGCGCGCAAGGCGGAAGCCGATGCGGCCCCTCCGACCGGCGCGGCGCCCGCAGCCCTCTCCCAGTTCTATTACGATCGCGCCGCCGCCAGGGCGCTGCTCGGCCGCAACCAGGACGCTCTCGCCGACGCTCTGCAAGCCCTCGACGCGGCTAAGAGCAGCGGCGAATTCCAGCGCGTGACGCGCGCGATGCAGTTCATCGGGTTCCGCTATCGCGCGCTCGGCGATCTGAAAAAGCAAACGGAAACCTTCGAGTCGATCGTCAACGCGTCCTTGGCGCAGAACAAGCGGGGAATCGCGATCAACGCGCTCGCCGTTTTGGCGAGAACCGCTTTTTCTATCGGCGAGATCAGTCAAGGCGACGCTTATGCGCGCCGCGTCGAAGCCTTGGTCCAGGAGGCGCGCGGCAGTCCCAACCCAAATTGGCGTAAGGCTTACGACATCTACGGCCAGTCCTGGGAGGCCGATGCGGCGGGCATAGCGGCTCTGGCAGAGGAGTCCCACGGCCAATACGCCCAGGCCGAGGCCGGCTACCGACGCTCCGAAGCGTTTCGTCGCGCCTCGGTGAACGAATTGCCGAAATACGAATATGCGGTGCCGCCCGAACAGATTCTGCTAGCGGCGGAGTCGAGCCTGCTATCGACGGCGCGAGTTGCCGCCAGACAGGGACGGCTGAGCGAGGCGGAAGCGCTAGCGCGAAAGGCCTTGCTCGACATTCTCGATCAGCAAAGTCGATACAGTCCCGAGACGCCGGCCTTCATCATCGGGCTCGCCGGCATCGTCGTCGAAGAAGGGCGTTACAAGGAAGCGGAGCAACTCGCACAGTCGGCGCTCGATACGCAGCGCACGTTGGGCGTTGCCGATGATTCCCCGGAAACCGCCGCCATCCTCTCGAATCTCGGCAACATCCTTGTGCTGCAGGGCAAGGCGAAGGCGGCGCAGGCCGTCTTCGCGCAACTCGATCAGGCGATCGCGAAATGGCCCTCCGAGCGCCGAGAAGCCTATCAAATCGGCGGGTCGCGGGTCGCCGTGTTGTATGCGGCGGGTCAGGTCGAGGCCGGAGTCGCGGCGGCCGAAGAATTGGTGAAGCGGGAAACCGCGCGCAAGGGCGCGAACAGTTTCGACGCCGGGCTCGCGCACGGCTTGCTGGCGATCGGCTATGTCCGATCCAACCGCGCCGCCGAAGCGCTGCGCGAGTTCAAGGCTTCCATTCCGATCTTGACCACGGCGGCGCGGGAGAACGCCGACGACGATCCGACGGTCGTGGCGGCCAAACAAGCGCGCCTGCAACGGATCGTCGAAGCCTATTTCAACGCGCTGGTCGATCAGGCCAAAGACCCGAACGACGTAGCCCAGGAAACTTTCGCGCTTTCTGATGCGATACGCGGTCAATCGGTCGGCCGTTCGCTCGCCGACGCGAGCGCGCGACTGTCGGCCAAGGATCCCGCGCTCGCCGACCTCGTTCGAAACGAGCAAGATCTGGCCAAACAGATCGAAGCCTCCCTCGGCGCGATCAACAATCTGCTTTCGCTGCCGCCGGACGGGCAGAGAGACCAGGACGTCAACGCAGCCTCGGCCGAGCTCGCCCAACTGCGGACGAAGCACGACTCCGCCGTTCGCGAAATCGCCACGCGCTTTCCCGCATACGCCTCGTTGATCGACCCCAAGCCACCCTCGCTCGCCGACGTCAGGGCCGCGCTTCGCCCGGGCGAGGCGATGCTGTCGTTCTATTTCGGGCAGACAGCCAGCTTCGTGTGGGCGACGCCGAAAGAGGGCGCAGTGGCGTTCGCGCGGATCCCGATGAAGGCGCGCGATCTCGAAGCCACCGTGACCGACTTGCGCAAAGCCTTGGAGCCCGAGGCGACGCGGGTCGAAGAAATTCCGCCTTTCGACATCGGCGAGGCCTACGCGCTTTACGCCGCGTTGTTGGCGCCGGTCGAAAGCGGCTGGAAGAACGCCAAGAGCCTGGTGGTGGTGACGAACGGCGCGCTGGGAGAACTGCCGCTCGGCCTGCTGCCGACCACGAACGTCCTGGTGGACGCACAGGCCCAACCCCTGTTCGCCGGCTATCGCGACGTTCCCTGGCTCGCGCGTACGCATAACGTGACTGTGGCGCCCTCGGCCTCCGCGTTCCTGACGCTGCGATCGCTGCCGGCCGGTTCGCCGCGCCGCGAAAACCTGATTGGGTTCGGCGACCCCTATTTCAGTCCGGCGCAGGCGGCCGAGGCGGAGGCCGAGGCGACGAAGGCCGCCGACGTCGCCACATCCGACGCGAGCGCCGACGCCGACGCGACGCGCGGCCGGCCGCTGAAATTGCGCGCCGCCCCGCACACCGAGAACGTCGACAAGGCGGAACTGGCGATGCTGCCGCGCCTGCCTGACACGCGGCAGGAACTGACGGCGATGGCCCGCGCGCTCGACGTCGACCCGGTCAAGTCGCTCTATCTCGGCAAGGACGCCAACGAACGCAATGTCGAAACGCTCGAGCTGACGCGCTACCGCGTCGTCGCGTTCGCCACCCACGGGCTGATCCCGGGAGACCTCGACGGACTGACTCAGCCGGCGCTGGCGTTGACCGCGCCCGAGGTGGCGGGGATCGAGGGCGACGGGCTCCTGACCATGGACAAGATTCTCGGGCTCAAGCTCGACGCCGATTGGGTGATTCTGTCCGCCTGCAACACCGGCGCGGGCGCAGGCGCGGGCGCCGAAGCCGCCTCGGGCCTCGGCAGCGCGTTCTTCTATGCGGGAACACGCGCGCTGCTGGTGACCAACTGGTCCGTTCACTCGGCGTCGGCGCGCGAATTGACGAGCGATCTGTTCCGCCGCCAGGGCGCCGATCCCGGCCTTTCGCGCAGCGAAGCGTTGCGCCAATCCATGGTGGCGCTGATCGACGGACCGGGATCGGTCGACGCTGCCGGCCGCACAGTTTACACCTATGCGCATCCGCTGTTCTGGGCGCCTTTCACGGTGATCGGCGACAGCGGCGGGACATGAAGAGGCTGCCTCGGGAGCGCGCGGACGATGAAACGACGGTTTATATCGTTCGGAGCGACCCGGGAACTGGACGCCGCTTGGAAACGAGACGTCTCGACTTGGCTGTCGGCCCTCTGCTTGGCCTTGTTGCTGGCGCCTATTCCGGCCGCGCAGGCGTTTCAGCTCGTCACGCCGGCCGAGGCGGCCTTGCCCGCGGGGGAGGCGCCGTCGCTCGTCATGCGCGGCAGCCCATTGCGACGGCCCAACATTCTCGTCGTTTCTCCTCCCCCCGAAGCGGGAATGGTGCATTCGCCGATCGATGTGAAATTGCGCTTTCACGCCTTCGGCGGCGCTGAGATCGATCCGGAATCGGTGGTGGTGACTTATCTCAAGCAACCGACCATCGACATAACCCAGCGGATCACGCCGTTCATCACCGCTGAGGGCATCAAGATCGACAAAGTCGACGTGCCTCCCGGCGCGCATCAGTTCTGGATCGAAGTGAAAGACAAGAGTGGGCGCGTCGGCGCGGCCCTGTTCAGCTTTCAAGTCGCCAAGTAGCGCCGATGCCGAGGATTGCGATCTCCTACCGTCGTTCGGACAGCTCCGCGATGTCGGGGCGCATCTTCGATCGGCTTGCCGCCCATTACGGCAAGCACAGCGTGTTCATGGACGTCGACAACATCCCGATCGGGACTGATTTTCGCGTCCATATCGACGAAACGCTGCGACGCAGCGACGTCGTCCTGGCGGTCATCGGCGCCAAATGGATGGGCGCGCAGGATGGCGGCGAACCGAGAATCCGGGATGAGAGCGACCCAGTTCGGGTGGAGATCGAGACCGCCCTCGCGCAAGGCGCGCCCATCATTCCGGTGCTGGTCGACGGCGCCAGGATGCCGGACGCCGCTGCGCTGCCGCAAAGTTTCGGGGCGTTCGCGTTCCTGAACGCGGCGGAGGTGGCGACCGGACGCGAATTCGACGGCCAGATCGGCCGGCTGATTGCGGCGATCGACCGGGCGGCCGCGGCCAAGCGCGATGACGGAACGTCGATCTACGCCTCCTCGAAGACGGCGGCGCGGCGCAAGTTGCTTGTCGACGTCGCGCGCTATTTCGTCACGCCGCTGATCCTTTTGTTGGTGACGCACTTCCTGGTGGTCGTCGCGCTCGATTGGAACAACGTCTATCTGCAGCTGGCCTCGGTGATCGCGCCGCTGATCTTCGGGGCGGCGTTTTCCTGGTTCAGCGGTCGCGGCGCGGGCGCCGCCTGCGGTTTCGCCCTCGCTCTCGGACTTGTCGCGACAGCCGGCATGACGGTTTCGGAAAGTTTGACGACCGGGGATCCAATGCTGCCGCAGTCACGGCTGGAATGGCTTGAAAATGTTCAGTTCGCTGGGAGCATGGCGCTGAGCTTCGTCGCCGGATATTTCGCCGCGAGCGTCTTGCGCAAACTCCTGCCGTCGATTTCGCGGGCCTAGAGCGCGCGGCGTTTGCTTGGAAATCGCTTGCCGCCTGCTCCCTCCGCCCTGAGGCGCCGCGAAGCGGCCTGGAAGGATGAGGTCCGCGTAAACCCAAATGCGACACGCATCTAGAGCGCTGTGGAAGACGTCGCCGGACGGCGGCGCGGCGGCCTTGCCGCGGGTGCTGTTGGAGGACCGCTCTTGGCGCTTCTCCACTATCCGCGACGGCGTGCGCAGCAGCCGCTATCCCTCCCATTGCCGCCAGAGCCGCGCGCCAAGGGTGGGATTTTGACCGCTGGGCCCGACTTTGCCGGCGCGCGGGCGCGGCCCTATAAGACGGCGTCCGCGCCGCGCGAGCTCAAGACCATGCGCCTGGTTTCCACGCCGTTCAATCCGACCCCGCCCGGCGCCGTCGTCCAGCCGCTACGCACCAGCGACGGCGTGCAGTTGCGCACCGCCCGCTGGACGCCGCCGCACGGCGCGCGCGGCACGGTGGCGATTCTCGCCGGCCGCGCCGAATTCATCGAGAAGTATTTCGAGACGATCCGCAACCTGCTCGACCGCGGCCTGTCGGTGGCGATCCTCGACTGGCGCGGCCAGGGCGGCTCGGCCCGCCAGCTCGCGAACCCGCGCAAGGGCCATATCGACGATTTCTCGCTCTACGAGCGCGACTTCGGCGCCTTCGCCGCCGACGTGCTCGAGGCCTCCTGCCCGAAGCCGTGGTTCGGCCTCGCCCATTCGATGGGCGCGGCGATCGCGCTGGCGATGGCGCGCGCCGGGCGCTGCCCGCTCGACCGGCTGGTGCTGTCCTCGCCGATGATCGCCCTCGCCGGATTGAAGTGGCCGCGCGCCGCGCGCGGCATCGTCGAAGCGCTCGACGCGGTCGGACTCGGCGGGGCGTTCTCGCGCCGCGGCGGCGGCAAGATCGTCGCCACGCTGCCGTTCGACGGCAATGCGCTCACCTCCGACCCGGTGCGCTACGCCCGCACCGCCAGCCTCGTCGCCGCCCACCCGGAGCTCGGCCTCGGCCATCCGACCATCGGCTGGCTCAACGCCGCCTTCCGGCTGATGGGCGAATTCGAGGACCCCGATTTCCCGCGCCGGACGCTGACGCCGACCCTGGTCATCGCCGCCGGCGCCGACCGGGTCACCGACACGCGCGCCGCCGAGCGCTTCGCCTCGCGCCTGCGCGCCGGCCGAATGGTCATCATCGAAGGGGCCGAGCACGAGCTGATGGTCGAGCGCGACGTCTTCCGCGAACAGTTCTTCGCCGCGTTCGACGCCTTCATCCCCGGCGTCGAGGGCGTCAGAGCGCGGGCCGCTTCGTGAACTTCGCCGGCGCGAAGCCCTTGGGCGACGAGAGCGGAAACCGCGCCGCGCTCGCCGCCA
>Ga0326727_10024006_pt1 | contig 11576 bp, 10 predicted proteins | sample MB2enrmetagenome_FD_207643 | JGI IMG/M metagenome (GOLD analysis project Ga0326727, IMG submission 207643) | Lab enriched peat soil microbial communities from McLean, Ithaca, NY, United States - MB29MY | ecosystem: Environmental > Terrestrial > Soil > Wetlands > Peat | place: USA: New York... | reverse complement strand
CGGACGAGTTCGTGTTCGACAGCTTTGCCGCGGGGACGCACACGATCACCGGGTTTAATCCGGCGCAGGATCTGATTGCGTTCAGCAGTTCGGAGTTTGGCTCGTCTGCGGCGGTAGCGGCGGCGACCTCGGCGGTGGCCGGCGGGTCGATGATCGCGCTTGGTGGCGGCAGTTCACTGTTGTTGCCGGGGGTCGACCCGGCGGCACTGCATGCCAGCAACTTCGTGCTGACGTAATACCAACCGGCCGAAAGATTGGCTCGTCGCTGAAGGCCAGGGGCGCTGCCCCTGGACCCCGCAAAGGGCCGAGAGGCCCTTTGATCCCATTCGTTTAGTCGCTTCGCGCCATCCTTGCCGCGGCACCAAATAAATGGGGTCCAGGGCGGAGCCGTCGCGCGAAGGCGCGCGCCGGACCTAGCGGAGCGCGAGGCAGCGCCTCGCTGCGAGCTATCGCGGGTCGGAGCCCTAAACGCCGATCAGCGGCTATGGCGGGAACGCACCTTGCTGAGGGTGCAGGCGTAAAGCAGCATCGCCGCCACGATGCCCGCGGCGCAAAAGAGATACATGGCTCGATATCCCGACAGCGCCACGATGCCGCCGGTCAGGGGCATGCCGACTGCGACCCCGCCATCGACCGAGAGGTAGTAGGCCGCCGCGGCCGTACCGCGCCGCTCGCGAGAGCTGCGCGAAATGCAGAACGTGCTGATTTGCGGGAACGCCAGGCCCGAGCTGGCGCCCAGCGGGACGGCGGCGGCAAGCAGCATCCACGGAGCACGGGCCGACGCAATCAGCACATAGGCTGCCACTGCCAGCAGGCAGGCGGGAAACATCACGACATCCGCCCCGTGGTGGTCGGCGATCCGCCCGCCCATGAGGCGCGAAACCATCATCAAAGCGGCGTAGAGGCCGAAGAACCCCCCCACGTTGCCCCAGCCCGAGTCCTTGCCGTAGGCCGGCAGGTAGAGCACCAGGGCGGCGTAGCCGATCGACAGCAGGAGCCCGATGCAGCACGGCCAGAGCACCCCGGCCTCAAAGCCCAGGAAGGCCGGTGGCAAGTCCCCATGAGGCGGGCCAGGTGCCGCGTCGGCGCCCTGCCGTGGCCGGTCCCGTCTGCCGCTGTCGCCGACGCCGAGCACCATGAGGAACGCCAGCAGGCAAGCGGTGGCCCAAACGAGGAAGCACGTCCGGAAATCCGCCATTGTCTGCCCGCCGACGATCGCCAGCGCGATGGCAGGGCCGATGGCCATCGCGACGACGTTGCCGAGCATGTAGTAGCCCAGGCCCTCCGACCGCCGGGCCAGCGGCACGATATTGGCAGCGGCCGTGTTGCCTGCCGTCGTGTAGAAGCAAACCCCCGCGCCGTGCAGAACGCGGCAGGCCACCAGCAATGCGATGGTTCCCGCCATCGCCTGCATCGCGCACGCGCCGATGCAAAGCAATGCGCTCGCCAGCAGGATCCACCGTGTCCCGATGCGGTCCACGGCCATGCCACTGACCGGGCGCAGCACGAGCGATGTGATGAAGAACGCTCCGCCCGCAATTCCCGAATACGCCAGCGAGCCGGAAATCTTCTCCACATAGAACGCCATCACCGTCGAGGCGCCGTAGTTGGTAAAGGTAATGCACGACAGGCCCAGCGACAACAAAATGAAATCCCGCGTCCAAAGTCTGCCGTGTGAGCTTGTTGCAACGTTGACGTTCTTAAAATCCATGATTGTACATCGCACCTCTCATTCTCCGACATTTCCACGACAGGCGGCTGATCCGCCCACCGTGCGGTAATGCCATCCTCTCGACAATACCAGATCGGCCAAGCTGGTGGGAAACTGGGAGACCACGGGCGGCTGTCCGACCTCATCGGCCGAACCCAAAACCCGGCGATCGCCTGCGGGGGGTGCGAACGGCGCGGGCGGGGGCGCCTTGCGCCGTCTCGCGACAGCGCGCAGGTCGAGCTAGGAGTAGGGGCTGAGGCGTCGTGAGCCGCGCGAGATGGCCCCTGCCACCGTCGAAGTCGGCGCCGCGCACGTCGCCGCCTGCCATTGCGCCGCGCCGAACTCGATCAGGGCCTGATCCAACGCCTGCAAGGAGCCCCTCATGAGCAGGATACTGAACTCCGTCATCGAAGCGATCGGCCGGACGCCGCTCGTGCGCCTGGACCGGCTGATCCGCGCCGTCGGCGCCGAAGGCACCATCCTTGCCAAGCTCGACCATCTCAATCCGGGCTTCTCCAAGAAGGACCGGGCGGCCCGCGGCATCATCGAGGAGGCCGAACAAGAGGGCACGCTGCGGCCCGGCCAGACCGTGGTGGAGCTGACCTCCGGCAACATGGGCACCGGGCTTGCCATCGTGTGCGCCATCAAGGGCTATCCCTTCGTTGCCGTGATGTCGAAAGGCAACTCCGAGGAACGCGCGCGGATGATGCGCGCGCTCGGCGCCGAGGTCGTACTCGTCGAGCAGTTGCCGGGCTCCGTCCCGGGGCAGGTTTCCGGCGCTGACCTGGCGCTTGTCGATGCAACGGCGCGGCGGATTGAAGCCGAGCGGGGCGCCTTTCGGGCCGACCAGTTCCATCGTGACGGCAACTGGCTCGCTCACTACCGCACCACGGGCGCCGAGTTGTGGGACGAAAGCGACGGCGCCATCGGCGCGTTCGCCGATTTCATCGGCTCCGCCGGAACCTACGCCGGCGTTGCCAAGGCGCTGAAGGAGCGCAACCCCAGGGTTCGCTGCTACGTGGTCGAGCCGGCTGGAGCCGCGGCAGCCGCCGGCGAGACCCTGACGCGGCCGGACCACCCGATCCAGGGCGGCGGCTATGCCATGGCCGACCTCCAGTTCCTGCGCGGCGTGCCGGTCGACGGCTATCTGCAGGTGACCGGCGAGGAGGCCAGGAACATGGCTCGACTGCTCGCGCGCACCGAGGGCATCTTCGGCGGGTTCTCGGCCGGGGCGAACGTTGCGGCCGCCGTTCAGTTGCTCGGCGCGGAGCTCAAGGGTGGCACGGTCGCGGTCATCATCTGCGATTCCGGGCTCAAGTATCTCTCGACTGATCTCTGGGCCACGGCATCCTGATCAGGCGGCGATCTTGGCCTTACGCAGTGCGACGCGAGGTCGGCAGGCGGGGTTGCCACAGGCCTGGATCGGTCGGTAGCCTGCCCCCGGAGTGAGCGGATTGGCCGTTCACCCTGCAATCCCGGAGTTACCGACTGCACCGGCTGAAGCCGGGTTCGGCATCGCCACAGGCAGCAAATGCCAAGGATGAACCATGAAAATAACCAACATCCGCCCCTACGTTCTCGAAGCTGCGCTGTCCCAGCCCTTTGCCAATTCCCAGGCCTGGAACGACAAGCGCATGGCTTTGATCATCGAGATCGAGACCGATGACGGCCTGGTCGGATGGGGCGAAAGCTATGGGCCGGCATGGATGATCGCCGCCGCCGTCAAGCACGTCACGCCATGGCTCATCGGCCGGGATCCGCTCCCCACCGAGAAGCTGTGGCATGAGGTTTATTGCCGGGTGCGCGGCCATGGCCGCAAGGGAGTCGTCATGGACGCCCTGAGCGGCATCGACATTGCGCTCTGGGACATCAAGGGCAAACACTTCGGCGTGCCGGCGTATCGGCTCATGGGAGGCCCCTTCCGCGACACGGTGCAGGCTTATGCGACCGGCCTGTACCGGTTCAAATCGGGCGATCCGGTCGATTACCTGGCGGCAGAGGCGGCGGGCTACGTTGCCGAAGGGTTCAAGGCGGTCAAGCTCAAGATCGGCTTCGGCATCGAGGCGGACGTGCGCGCCGTCCGCGCCGTGCGCAGGGCGATCGGAGACGACATCGCGCTGATGGTGGATGCGAACCAGGCCTACGACGCCGTCTCGGCGATCCGGCTGGGCCGGATGATCGAAGAATACGGCATCGGCTGGTTCGAGGAGCCGCTGCCGCCGGACGATCTGGCCGGACATCTTGCGGTGAAGGCGGCGCTGTCGATTCCGCTGGCCGGCGGCGAGTGCGAATTCACCAGGTTCGGGTTTCACGACCTGCTGACGGCCCACGCACTGGACGTCCTGCAACCCGATACCTGCGCTGCCGGCGGTCTGACCGAGTGCAAAAAGATCGCCGACATGGCGGGGGCCTTCGGCACGCGCTTCAGCCCACACTGCTGGGGAACCGGCATTGCCATGGCGGCATCGCTGCAACTGCTTGCCGTGCTGCCGCCGCACACGTCGCCCTCGCTTGTGGTCCCCCCCGCCGAACCGATGCTGGAGTTCGACCGCACCGAGCATGCGATCCGTCGTGCGGTGTTGACGGAACCCTTTGAGCACAGCGGGGGGATCGTACGCCTGCCCGAAGGACCGGGTCTCGGGATCGAAATCGATCGCGCCGCGCTCGCCCGCTTCGCTGCCCGCTAATCGCAGGCGGGCGGCCCGGGGTCAGGTGAGCGGGAGGCCGAGCAGCCTGAACGCGTCGGCGTTCGGCGGCGGCGCTGCCGCCAGCGGCTCCAGCATCGCCGCTGAATCCGCATACCGGCCGGCGCGATACGCCTCCGCGGCGATGCCATACGCGCCGGGAGCATGACCATCGGGACCTTGCGCCATCAGGACCGACGCGGCAGCGCCTCGCCACCGAACCGCAGTACTACCCCACCGCCCCCTTCGCCAGCCTCCGCTCCACCAGCGAGGCGAACACCCCGGCGCCATACGGAATGGCATCGTCATTGAAGTTGTAGCGCGGATTGTGCAGTTGCGCGCTATCGCCGTTGCCGACCTGGATGTAGGCGCCGGGGACCTTCTCCATCATGAAGCTGAAATCCTCCGAACCCATCCCCGGCGCCTTGAGCCGGTCCACGTTGACCTCGCCCACCAGGGCGGCGGCGGCGTCGCCGAACGCGTCCGCAAGAGTGGCATCGTTGATCAGCGGGGCGAAGATCAGCCGGCAATCGACCTCCGCCGTCGCCCCGAACGCGGCGGCCACGTTGCGGGCAACACGGCCGAGGCCATCCTCCAGCAAGGTCATCACCTCCGGCCGAAAGGCCCGGGTGGTGCCGGACAAGAGGGCGCTCTCGGGAATCACGTTGTAGGCGTCGCCGGCGGCAATGCGGGTGACGCTGAGCACCGCGGTGTCAGCCGGCGGCACGTTGCGCGCCACCACCGACTGCAACGCCGTGGTGATGTGCGCGGCCACCAGCACCGGATCGACGCTGGCCTCCGGCCGCGCCCCGTGACTACCTCGGCCAGTGATGCGGACATCGAAGAAACCGCCGCCCGCCGACGTTGGCCCGCGCGAGATGGCGAACTGGCCAACGGGCAGGCCGGGGCGGTTGTGCAAGCCCCAGATCGAATCGCACGGGAAACGCTCGAACAGCCCGTCGGCCAGCATTGCCCGGGCGCCGCCGATACCCTCCTCGGCCGGCTGGAAAATGAAATTGACGACCCCGTTGAAGTTGCCGGCGCCGGCCAGGTACTTGGCCGCGCCCAGCAACATGGTGGTGTGCCCGTCATGGCCGCAGGCGTGCATGCGGCCCTCGTTGCGGCTGGCGTAGTCGAGCCCGGTCGCTTCCTGCATGGGCAGCGCGTCCATGTCGGCGCGCAGGCCGACGCTCGCCTGCCCGTTGCCGCGGCGGAGCACGCCGAGGACGCCGGTGCCGCCGATGCCGCGATGCACCTCGATGCCCCAGGATGCGAGCGTGCGGGCGACGATCTCCGCCGTGCGGTGCTCCTCAAGCCCAAGCTCCGGATGCCGATGCAGGTCGCGGCGGATGGCCACGAGCTCGTCCTGGAAGGCACGGATTGCGTCAACGATCATGATCAGGCGACTCCCTTCGCCAGTTTCCGCTCAACCAGCGTGGCCCACAGGGCGACGCCGTACGGAATCGCCGCGTCGTTGAAGTCATAGGCGGGGTTGTGCAGGCCCGCGCTGTCGCCATTGCCGATGTTGATGAGCGCGCCCGGCACATGCTCCAGCATGAAGCTGAAATCCTCCGAGGCATTGTTGCGCTCGATGTCGCGGTCGACCGCCGCCTCGCCCACCACCGCGGCGGCGGCATCCGCCATCTCGCGCGCCAGCCGGGGATCATTCACCAAGGGCAGCGCGGTGACGTAGAACTGCAGCTTCGCCGTCGCGCCGAAGCCGGCGACGACGCCGTCGGTGAGCCGCTGCATGGAGTCCTGGATGAGCGTCATGATTTCGCGCCGGAAGGCCCGCGCGGTGCCCCACATGGTCGCGGTCTCGGGAATCACGTTGTAGGCGTCGCCGGCGGTGATGCGGGTCACGCTCAGCACCGCGATGTCCGCCGGCGGCACGTTACGCGAAATGACCGATTGCAGCGCGGCAGTGAGGTGCGCGGCCACCACCACCGGGTCGATGCCGGCCTCCGGCCGGGCGCCGTGGCTGCCGCGGCCGTTGATGGTGATATCCCAGAACAGGCAGCCGGCCATGGCATCATGGGGGCGGATGCCGAACTGGCCAACCGGGAGCGCGGGCTTGTTGTGCATGCCGAACACGCAGTCGCACGGGAAGCGGCGAAACAGGCCATCGGCCAGCATCGCCTCGGCGCCGCCGCGGCCCTCTTCGGCGGGCTGGAAGATGAAGTTCACCACCCCGTTGAAATTGCCGCGTTCCGCGAGGGTGCGGGCGGCGCCGAGCAGCATGGTCGTGTGCCCGTCATGGCCGCAGCCGTGCATCCGGCCGGGATTGGTGCTGGCATAGGAGAGGCCGGTGGCCTCGCCCATCGCGAGCGCGTCCATGTCGCACCTGAGGCCGATGCTGGCCTCACCGTTGCCCCGCCGCAGCACCCCGACCACGCCGGTGCCGCCGATGCCCGTGTGCACCTCGAGGCCCCATTCGGCGAGCCGCTTCGCCACCAGGGCGGCGGTGCGGGTTTCCTCGAGCCCAAGCTCGGGATGCGCATGAATATCCCGCCGGATCTCCGTCAACTCGGCGTGGAACGGGCGGATGTCATCGGCGGTCGGCATGGTGATGTCCTCTGAAGGTGGCGCGGGTATAGCAGGGGAGGTGGCCGCTGTCCCGCTCTCGCCGGGCTGGCGGCGGGCCGCCTGCATGCCTATCCTTTGGGCCAGCAGCACAAGGGGAAGCGCATGAGCGCGCGCATCATTCAGGTCGAGCCGTTCGACCTCGTCGTGTTCGGTGCCACCGGCGATCTCGCCCAGCGCAAGCTGTTGCCGGCGCTCTATCACCGCGACGCCACCGGGCAGATTCCCGACGACGCCCTCATCCTCGGGGTGTCGCGCCGCCCGCTGAACGACGACGATTTCCGTGGCATGGCCCGCAAGGCGGTGTGCGGCGACGGCGAGGAGGTCGACCAGGACACGCTGGAGAAGTTCCTCGGCCGGCTGCACTACTTGCCGGCCGATGCCGGCGACGATGCGGGCTGGCCGAAGGTGACGGCCTGGCTCGGCGAACGGCCCGGCCGGGTCCGCGTGTTCTATCTCGCCACTGCCCCGGAGCTGTTCGGGCCGATCTGCCATCGGCTCGGGGAAGCGGGGCTGGCAGGCGACGGTGCCCGCGTGGTGGTGGAGAAGCCGATCGGCAAGAGCCTGGCCTCGGCCCGCGAGGTGAACGACGCCGTGGGCGCGTATTTCACGGAAGACCGGGTGTACCGCATCGACCACTACCTCGGTAAGGAAACCGTGCAGAACCTGATGGCGCTGCGCTTCGGCAACTCGCTGTTCGAACCGCTGTGGCGGGCGGCCGAGGTCGATCACGTGCAGATCACGGTGTCCGAGACGCTCGGGGTGGAGGGCCGGGCCGGCTACTACGACGGCGCCGGCGCGCTGCGCGACATCGTGCAGAACCACATGATGCAGCTGCTCTGCCTGGTGGCGATGGAACCGCCGGCCTCGCTGGCGGCCGACGCGGTGCGCGACGAGAAGCTGAAGGTGCTGAAGTCGCTGCTGCCGATCACCGACGCCAATATCGGCGAGCGGACCGTGCGGGGGCAGTACCGCGCCGGCGCCTCGCATGGCGGGCCGGTGCCGGGCTACCTGGAGGAGCTTGGCAACGAGGCGAGCCACACCGAGACCTTCGTCGCGATCAAGGCCGAGATCCGCAACTGGCGCTGGGCCGGGGTGCCCTTCTACCTCAGGACCGGCAAGCGCCTGGCCAGCCGGTTGTCGGAAATCGTGGCGCAGTTCCGGCCGATCCCGTTCTCGGTGTTCGACGCCACCGCGGGGCCGATCGAGGCGAACCGGCTGGTGATCCGGCTGCAGCCCGATGAGGGGGTGAAGCTGTGGCTGATGATCAAGGACCCCGGCCCGGGCGGCATGCGGCTGCGCCACGTGCCGCTCGACATGAGCTTCGCCCGTGCCTTCCCGGTGCGCAACCCGGATGCCTATGAACGGCTGCTGATGGACGTGGTCCGCGGCAACCAGACCCTGTTCATGCGGCGCGACGAGGTCGAGGCTGCGTGGACCTGGATCGACCCGATCCTGCAGGCCTGGGCGGCGAGCGGCGAGAGGCCAAAGCCATACACCTCAGGCACCTGGGGTCCGTCGGCGGCGGTCGCGCTGATCGAGCGGGATGGCCGGAGTTGGTACGAAGGGCCTGATTCCTAGGGCTGCCAGTGCGTGATCGCGCAGGGCGGAATCGTCGGAAGGCATGGAGGGTGTCGGTCTCACCGTCGTCTCAATATGCGTAAAGTGAGACGGTGGGTCATGGCGTGAGACAGTGGGGCGGGGGAGGAGACCAGCAAGCACAGCTGGCGCCGCCTTCGAGACAGTATTCCTACTATCGGACTATGATCCTAGGAAAGGAAAAAATGGCGCGGCGTTGGCTTGCGCTCCGTCAGGCCCTGCACCAGGCAGGCCCGGCGGGCGGCCTCGCCCGACGCCCGCCCGGCCCGCTTGCTCAGGTAGTCGGTCATGGCCGGGATATCGGGCGCCGCGGGGAGTCTCCGGCCAAATGGCGAGGCGCTGCGCCCGGCACGGTTGGCAATTCTTCTCCTGCCCCAGCAATTGGTGTCTCCCCAGCGGCGCTTGCCGAAGGTATATCGGCAGTTGAACGATTCCCAGGGAGGAGGCTTATGTCGGACACGCCGCTAGTTTCGGTGACAGCTGCCGCCGGCCTACCGCAACGCGTTGCGCTCAACCGGCAGCAAGTGACCGGCTTCTGGGCCGCCTGGGCCGGCTGGACTCTCGATGGCATGGACTCGGTCATTTACGCCCTGGTTCTCAGCCCGGCATTGACGGAATTGTTGCCGAAATCCGGCATGGAAAGCTCGCTGGCGAACATCGGCCGGATCGGCTCGATCATGTTTGCCCTGTTCCTGATGGGCTGGGGCATGTCGTTTATCTGGGGCCCGATCGCCGACCGGTTCGGCCGTACCAGAACGCTGGCGGCGACGGTATTGGTTTACGCGCTGTTCACCGGCGCGGCGGCATTCGCCCAGGACATTTGGCAACTTGCCGCCTTCCGCTTCATTGCGGGCATCGGCATAGGCGGCGAGTGGGCGATGGCCGGCACGTATGTCGCCGAGGCCTGGCCGGAGGACCGCCGCAAGATGGGCGCGGGCTACCTGCAGACCGGCTATTATACCGGCTTCTTCCTGGCCGCGGCCCTCAACTACACGGTTGGCGCAAGCTACGGCTGGCGGGCGATGTTCCTTTGCGGCCTGTTCCCGGTGGTGGTCTCGATAGTGACACTGCTCAGCGTGAAGGAGCCCGAACGCTGGCAGCAGAAGCGTCAGGCGGAGGGACTGGAGCGCGCTGCCCGCCGCCGCAGTACGCTGGTGCAGATCTTCCGCCCGCCCTATCTCGCCCGCACGATCGTCATGTCCGTGCTGCTCTCGGTTGCCGTGATCGGGCTGTGGGCAGGCGCGGTGTATGAGCCGACCGCCATTACCATCCTGGCGAGGGCGCAGGGCATGGATGGACCGTCCGCCGCGCGCATGGCCTCCCTGGGAACCGCGCTGCTGTCGGTCGGCACCATCCTCGGCTGCCTCGCATTGCCCCTGCTCGCGGAACGGATCGGGCGGCGGTCAACGCTGGGGATCTATTTCGCCGGAATGGCGCTGACCATCGTCCTCGGATTCGGTTGGGCGTTCTACCTGGCGGCGGGTACGGCCCTGCCGGTGTTCATCGTCGTGCTGTTCTTCCTCGGCTTCGCCGGCGGCAACTTCGCCGTATTCAGCCTTTGGCTGCCGGAGTTGTTCGGCACCGAGGTGCGGGCCACGGCCTTCGCCTTCTGCACCTCGATCGGCCGCTTCGTCGGCGCGGGCGTGAACTTCGCTCTCGCGGCTTCGGTGAATGCGATGGGCACGCTCGGGACCCCGGTCGCCTTTACCGCCATCGCCTTCGGGTTGGGGCTGTTGATCATTCCGTTCGCACACGAGACGCGCGGCAAGGTCCTGCCGGACTGACAGTGACTCGTCGCTGAAGGCCAGGGGCGCTGCCCCTGGACCCCGCAAAGGGCCGAGAGGCCCTTTGATCCCAATCTTTTGGGTGCTCCGCGCCTGGCCTCCTCGCCGAACTTGCGGTGTAATGGGAAGCAACAACACAGGGTTGCGGGAATGGGAAATGAATCGTCGCCGTCTGACCACAGTGCTGCCATGGCTCGGCATGGTTAGCGCCCGCGTCGGCAAGGCCGCATCGCTGTTGAGGGTGGGCGCGGCTTTGCCAGACCCACCATTCGAGTTCATGACCGATACCGGTCCGGCGGGCTTCGATGTCACACTGATGCAGCGTGTCGCCGAGCAACTCGGGCGCAGATGGCAATTGATCCGCTACATGGGTGCCGACTTCAACGGCATCTTTGCCGGTCTCAACGATAACGTCTATGATTGCATTGCCTCGGGCACCACGATCACTGCCGAGCGCGAACGGGTCGCGGACTTCTGCGCGCCTTACGCGATTTCCGGCCAATCGCTGGTCGTCGATCCGAGCCGCCATCCAAACGTCCATGGGATCGCGGATCTCAGAGGCCTTGTCATAGGAGTGCAGCAAGGGAATACGAGCCAACCGGTTGCTGACAAACTCGTCGCTGAGCATTCCGCTGCTCGGGTCCGGGTGTACGCCTATGACGAAATTGAAAAGGCCCTGGACGACCTCTCGACCGGCGGCTGCGATGTGTTCATGAAACTTTCGCCTGTCACGGAATGGTTCGTCCGCGACCGGCCGCAGCTCAAGGTTGTCGAGACCGGGATCACACGCGAGCGCCTCGGCGTCTGCGTACGCAAGGGCAATACGGCGCTCAGGGATGCAATCAACAAGGCACAAGCCGCGCTGATGAAGGATGGCACGGTTTCTGTGCTGATGAAGCATTGGCTCGGAACCGGAGCAACGATGCCTTCATGACGTCGCTCGGCTGCGAGTGCGGAGATTGTAAAATTCTGATTTTTGCGCGCGCGCAGGCGCCGTAGTCCGGCGCCGTAGCTCCGCACCCTGATGCGGGGCCTTGGGGGGCCCTGTCATCGAGCGACGGGACCCGCATCCATGCGCTCGCTGCCGGGGTCCTGGAGCACCGTGCCCCGCATTGCGCTACCAGACCGTGTGAAAAGTTGACTTGGCGGATTCCGGCGCGACGACTGGACGGCTAGAATGCCGCCATGGCACACATCGTTGGTCACGACCGCTCG
>Ga0326727_10024005_pt1 | contig 11576 bp, 10 predicted proteins | sample MB2enrmetagenome_FD_207643 | JGI IMG/M metagenome (GOLD analysis project Ga0326727, IMG submission 207643) | Lab enriched peat soil microbial communities from McLean, Ithaca, NY, United States - MB29MY | ecosystem: Environmental > Terrestrial > Soil > Wetlands > Peat | place: USA: New York... | reverse complement strand
TGAGTTCAGCCAGGGCAATCGGATGAATGGCCGCGCAAGCGGAAGCAACTGGTTTTGAAAGGGCACGGCTGAACAGCTCGCTGAAAGAATCCGCGATTTTGTCTTTGTCATTCCATACGCGAGTTTTTCGCGTGTGGATTAGGGTTCTGGTGCGTTGGACTTCGTACCTGCGAGGCCATCTTCCTGCCTCCAGTAACACCACTCTCGGATCAGGCCCCGGCTGGAATCGGGTCCACATTGGTCAGCCGCTGCAGATTTTGTGCTGCAGCAGCGAAGCGGAACAACCAATCGACCCGCCTGAGTCCACGTAGTTTTACTTGCCGCAACCGATCTTGTTTCAGCCAGCCGAACGCCTTCTCCACCAGCTTGCGCTGCTACTGGCTCACGGCAGGCCCGCATCGTTGCGCTCGCCCTCCGTTGGCCAGTTCCGCCACTTGGCGTTCGGCTTGTACTCGGCCACATGCGGGGCCACACTTTTTCGGCGCAGCCCGCTCACGAAGTTCTCTTCCGGATAGCTCATGTCGGCGCACTCGGTGATGCGGCCCCGCCGCTCTTAGGCCGCCACGTTCAGTCCGTTTTCGCAGGTTGTTGAATGGGTCCGCAACGAGTCTACTATCTACGCACATCCAGAGAAACACTAGACATCAACCAGAGTTCCTTCCATCTATTCAATGGCGCGGAGAAAGACTGGAGCGATCGCGCCTCCAGCTGCCGGTCTTGCGGTGCCGTTACGGATTATTGGTTGTGGCCCGGTAAAGCACAAAGGAGGTCCCGAGGCTAACCATGTCGTTGATGGCTTGCAACGAAAGCAGTCTCACGTTGTTCGTCGGGACGTAAAGAATATCTCCATCCTTCAGCGCCACGTCTGGAGCCCGGCCTTTCAGGATCAGGTTCACAGGAATCGTGATGGCTTCCTTTCTGCCGTCTTCCAGGGTGCGCACCAGTTGCACATGTTTCAGATCAGGGGAATGATTGCCGCCGCCGGCAAGCGCCAGGGCCTCTTCCACCGTCAACTGATCGCGGCCATCCAGCACAAAGCCCCCGGATCGCGCTACGTTGCCCACGATATAGACGATGCCAGCCCGTGGCACCAGAATCGAATCGCCGGGAAAGATCTGAATGTCGGGGATGACTGGCTTGAGAGCCTCGGGGTTGTAGTCCACCGTGACGGGATGCTCAGGGTCGTCTTTGCGCGTGATGATCACCTTTGAGGAAGCCGTCTGCAATACGCCGCCCGCGGCAACGATCAAGTCGTGCAACTTGCGAACACCCAAAGCGGGATACACCCCGGGAGCTTTCACTTCTCCGCTTACGGTGATTCCCTGCGTCGCGTATTCGGCAATAAACACCGTGGCTTGAGCGGTGGACGGCAACAGAATCTGATCCTCGACATAGCGTTTTTCGATCGTCGTTCCCGCCTCATCCGCCGTGGAGCCGGCCACATGCACATGGCCGACCAGAGACAATGAAACGTCGCCGTTCTGATCGACCCGGTAGCGGCCGGAGAGATCGGGATTCTCGAAAATGCTGACTTCAATCAGATCCCCTGGGCCGATCCTCAGGGGCGGTGCGGTGTTGCTGGTGGAATTCGCCGCCTGCTGGGCGAATGCCGTCATCGAATACGCGAGCAAAAGGCAGCAAAACGCGACCGTAAGCAGCAGTTTCTTCCGCATGCTATTCCCCCCTCTCGTCGTCTTCATATCCGTAGGCCCGGCTGGAGGCAGCTGAGCCCTGCCGGTATCCATATCCATACCAATAGTCCTTGGCGTACATGCCGTACCGGTAGGTGTAGAAGTTTTCCAGGCGCAAGTCGACATCGTTGACGACCACGCCGGCCACGGGCGCATTCACGCGCCACAGCAGATCGCGGGCCCTTATCAGGGCGCGCTTGCGGGTTACGCCCGCGCGCGCCACCAGTACCACCGCATCGGAGCGCACGGCCAGCGCCTGCGTGTCGGAAACGGCCAGGAGCGGCGCTGTGTCGACCACGATCCTGTCGAACTGCTGCGTCCACTCCCGCATCTGCTCTTCCATGCGATTGGAGGAAAGCATCTCCGCCGGATTGGGCGGCCGCGGGCCCGTGGGCAGAACGTGCAGCGTCGGCAGTTCATCGAGCGGAGTCGGCAACTCCGGTTGCTCTCCCGGATGCGAGAGCACTGTGGACAGCCCGAGGCCTTGGCTGGGAAGCCCGAATACGTGGTACAGGCTTCCCCGCCGCAGGTCGGCATCCACCAGCAGAACCTGCTCGCCGCGTTGCGCAAGCACAATGGCCAGGTTCAGCGCCGTCGTGGTCTTGCCCTCCGAGGGGAATGAGCTGGTGACCACAATGACTCGCGGCGGGTTATCGATCGACGAAAGCAACAGCGCGCTGCGCATGCTGCGGTAAGCTTCGGCGCCATTCGACTTTGGGTCCCACAGAGCGATCAATCGCTGTGGCCCCAGCGGGGATCCGGCGGCCGCATCGTCCTTGTCCGCGCCCTTCTTCCACCCCGGCAGAGGCGCCAGATGCGGGATGGCCGCCAGCGAAGGCAGCCCCGATGCGTTCTCAACCTCCTCCGAGGTGCGCAGCCGGTCATCAATCGATTCGATCGCAAAGGCCAGAACGCATCCGATGACCAGCCCCGCGAGCAATCCCAGCAGCGACGTCTTGCTTCTCCGCGGCGATATCGGAGCCTGCGGTATCTCGGCGCGATCGATCACCGTGATGTTGGCGGCGGCCATGCCCGCATTGATGGTCGCTTCTTTTAGGTTGGTCTGCAATGTGTCGTAGAGATTGCGGGCCAACTCGGCCTGGTGGCGAAGCATGGCATATTGCGCCACGTCTTCGTTGAGCTTGTAGGCCGTGTCTTCCTGCGCTGCCAGGCGGCTGCGTAACTCATTTTCCAGTTGCGCCGCGGCCTGGTACTCATCCTGCACCTGACGCCGCGCCAGAGTCACTTCCTTGTCGATCTGTGCCTGGACCTTGCCGATCTGAAAATCGATCTGCTGCATTGCCGGGTGCTTAGGCCCCAGCTTGGTCGCCATTTGTGCGCGTTGATTCTCCAAGTCGGTGAGCTGCCCGTAAAGCGTCGCAACCGCCGGGTCGTCGCCCATCAGGGCCATCATGTCCGGCTTCATCGCGTCAAAGTCGCGCATCCGCGCTTCTTTCATGATGCGATCCGCTTCGGCGTCGTCCAGCTCCCCGCTGACTTTCTCCAGTGTTTTCAGGGTAAGATTCGAGTTCTGATCCGTACCCACAATGTTGTGCGCCCTCTGATAATCGGCCAGTTGGCGCTGCGCATCCGCGGCATCCTGCTTCAGATTGTTGATCTGCCTTTCCAACCACTCCGAAACGTGCGCCGTGCGCTCGAAGCTGATCCTCAAACCCTCGTCGGAATAGGTATCCACCAGCCCGTTGACGATTTCCGCGGCCAGTTGCGGGTCGGTTCCCCGGTAGCGGATCGCGAGTATCCGCGTATTGGGGATGATCATGATCGTCAACCCATCCTTCATGATGCCGATCATCTGGCGCCGTTCCTGTGGCGTGATGGGAGCCGAATCTTCAGCCGCGTCCTTGCCGGCGCTGTGGCGAATCCGGTGGATGAGACCGATGCTCTGCGCCGCCTGGAAGAGCACGGAGTCGCTCTGGATCACCGCCACTTCGGTTTGCAATACAGCGGTATCTTCGTACTCATACTCAAAGTCCATTGAATTGCTATTCAACGAACTGGGCTTGATTTCGATGGCCGAACCGGTTTCAAAAACCGCCGGCGTGCGATACGCGTGCCAGATTGCCAAGGCAGTCGAAAGAATCGTCACCACGATGACGATATAGCGCCGCTTGCTCAGCACGCGCCAAACATCCATCAGGGATCGTTCGCCAATCGCGAGAATCCGCGGCTGGCCGTCAGCCGGCGGGCCCGGTCGAGGCCCCGCCTGAGGTTCGAGAGACATAGATACTCCTATCGCAAAACCAGAGTCGCAGCATTTCGAAGCCACTGCATCTGAGTCGACGCGACCATCAGGGAGCGTCGACCTTGCACGCAAGTCAAAGAGGGCACAGTAGCTCTGGTTTTGCCGTAACCCGTCACCCAATTAAAGATAACTTGTCGCGAAGCCGTTGTTCGCTGCGCTGAAAACGATGCCGCAGTTTAGGCGGCTGCTTCAAAGCCGGATGAAAACGCAGCGCCCTCGGGCCTCACCGGGCAAAGACCTCATGGAGCGCGGCCGCCGTTTTCTCCATCGAGAATCGCGCGGCAAAGCAGGCTTCGGCGCGCGCCGCCATCGCCGATTGCTCCGCTGCCGGCAAGCCGAACCACCGTTCGAACAGCCGCACCGTGCCATCGAGCGTGTCCTCGTCGGCCAAACCCACTCCGTCGTTCGCAATCTCCGGCCAGATGTTGACCTGATAGCTCAGGAGCACCGGCCGTCCGGCGTGAAGAGCCTCGGCCACGGAAACCCCAAAGTTCTCCTGGTGCGAGGGCAGGACGAGGGCATCGCAGGCCCGAAGCGCACCCCACTTCACATCGCCGCCAATCAACCCTGGCCAATGGACCCGTTGCGCGATTCCGAGCTCTTTGGCGCGGCTTTCCAGTCTGGCCTGCATTCCCACTTGGTCCGGGCCGGCCATCACTAGGTCCACTCCCGTCTCCGCATAGGCCACGCGCGCAAACGCCTCGATGAGCAGGTCGCAGCCTTTCTTCTCGTGAATGCGCGCCAGAAACAGCAAAAAGCGCCGGCCGCGCAACGCGGGCAATGCGCGATGGAACTCCTCGATCTGTCCGGCCGGATCGTGCGCGAACTCCGCTTCTTCCACGATGCCGAGCGGAGCCACCACGCTCTTCCACTGGCTGGGACTGAAGCTCGTCCTGGCTTGATCGCGCTCCGTCGTGGTGGTAAAGAACACCGCTGCGGCGTCTCGTAGGACCGCATACTGCAATGGCCAGTAGAGAAGCTTCTTCACATGTTTCAGCGGATACTGCCGGTTGAACCAGGGATCGAGAGCGCCGTGAACAAAAATGCCGTACGGCCGGTGTGCGCGGCGCGCCGCCGAACGCAGCGCGGAACCGGGAAAGGTCCAGGCGCCATGCATCACCATGCCGTCAAAGCGCCCAGCATTGGCCTTCAGCCAGCGCCATAGCCGCGGCGAGAATGCGAACGCGCCCAAATAGGACTCATTGAGTGCGTGCACCGGGCAGTCGAGACCGCCGAGGAATTCCGCCCGCGGGCTGTCGAGGCAAACTGCCTCAACCTCTGTGCCCGCAGCGCGCGAGGCCTTCACCAGTTGCCGCACTGCCTCCGGAGGGCCTCCGGTGGCGGGAGAAAAACTGTCGATCACGTGCAGGATGCGCATGAGCTATTGGGGAAATGGCAATGCTTATTCCGGCGCCGAAAGTTCGGCATACGCCTTGAAAAGCGCCTCGGGGCTTGAACCGTCGCCGGCGAAAAGCCGATGCAGAGTTCGGTGGCTGAGAATGATCGAAATCAATGAAAGCACAAGCGCCTTGGCACTCGTGGCGCGAAGTTCGCCTTTGCTCACCCAAGGCTCCAGATAGCGCGCGATCACCTCGACCAATTCGCCCAGGTGCTTGCGCACCAGCGGATCGATGTCGTCGCCCATCTCCAGCGAGCAAAACTGCATCAGACGCAGCAGATCCTGCCGGTTTAAGAGCGTCGCCGTAATCAATTCAAAGGTGCGCTCGACCGCCGTCCTTGCGTCCTGCGCCTCCGCGATGCGGGCCAGCAGGTCGCCGCTCAGCTTCACCTGCCGCAGCTCGGCATCGAGCACGGCGACATACAGATCGCGCTTGCGCGGGTAGTGCCGGTAGATCGTCACTTCATTCACGCCGGCGCCGGTGGCAATGTCGCGCGTACTCACGCCGTTATAGCCAGAATGGGCAAACATTCCCGCTGCGCAGGTCAGAATGCGCGCTTCGGCATTGCCTTTTCCGGAGTTTGGAGTTTTTGACATGAGAGTTTCAGGCGCGCGGCCGGGCATCCGAGCCAAAGACCGAAGCCCTAAAAAATTGACTGGAAAGGTGAAGATTCAAGAGATGCGAAGCCCGCTGGATCAGACTATCGAGGTCCGGGTGACGATTCGCCTCGCCCGTCAGGCGCCGGTTACCGTAGATTTCCGCCTTGCAGCAAGTCGCCGGGCGAAAGCGGCTCCAGATCGTCCGACGACACTTCCACGGCGTAGCTTTGCATGATGTGCTCGACGGTTAGAACCACGCGCAGGCTGTTCTTGTGGCGCACCACAATGCCTTCGAATCCAGCCAACGCGCCCGACCGGATGCGCACGCGCTGGCCAACGGTCAGCAAGCGATGCGGCTCGACCAGTCGCGCCTCGAGTCCCGATCGCAGAGCTTCGATCGTCGCATCGGGCAGCCACGCAGGCTCGCCGCCCGTTCCGCCCACCACGCGCAATGCACCGGGAACGCTCAGCACGCGGCTGCGCTCGCTGCGCTGTATGTGGATGAACAGATAACCCGGAAAGAGGGGCAGATCCAGCGTCACCCTCGACCCATCGGCCCATTTGCGTTGCGACCTATACAGCGGAAGATAAAACTCGATCTCTCGCTGGCCCAGATGCTCGGCCACACGCTTCTCATGCCGCGAGGCCGTGTACAGCGCAAACCACCGGCACGACTGCGCTCCATCGAACATTGGTTCGGCGTGAGTGGCACGGGCCGGCGAGTTTTCGATTTCTTGCATGGCTTCGCCATCCTCACTTGGGTGAGGTGTTATCCACAGCCATCTTCATCTACACAAAACCTGCGCGCCACCTGCGACGCGCGCCAAATATCGAAAACAAGGGAAGATGCCTGCGGGGTGCTTTTTCCGCCAGGCATGAAAGAAGGTGCTTTCACCAGCCTCGAATCGTTTTCTTGATCATGGGTCGAGGCAAACCTGTTTGATTCAACTATATCAGTCTGCCTTCCGGATTCAACGACGAAATCCCGGCCTGCCATGACCCCCAACCTTACAAATGACAGTGGTTGCATGCTTACTTTAGTGTGCCTCTTCCCGATTCGGAACCGATCCGGGCGTTCTTTGGGCTTCCACACTCATGCCCGTCCGGCGAAAGCGCGCCTCGGCCTGCCACTTCCATGGCTCCGTCCCCAGAATTTACGATTCTACACCGGCGTCAGGCGGGAAACGATGAAGACGCGTCACTTCTCGGCCATGCGCCGGATCTCTGCGGCGACAGAATCGTGGACAACCATCAGGCTGGTTGGCGCCGACACCGTTTCGGCGTCCTGCTCTCCCGGCCTGTGAATCAGCAAAACCGGCCGCGGGTCCCACTCGCCGCCACCGGAGATGCGCTCGTCTTCCGCGCTCCATCCGGCCAACGGCCGCCACATACCGGTGCGCCAGGAGTGGTCGCCTTGGACGATCAGCGTGGTTGCCCCCCAGCGCGGCTGCGCCTTCAGAATCGCGAGCATCTGCCCCAGCAATCGATCCGAGTAATCCAGGCCATCCAGATAAGAACCGCCGGTCGCAAATGTGTCGGTACGGCGATCCCAGAAGGCCGGCGGGTGCGGCGCGGGAATGTGCAGATAAATCACATCGGCCTGGCTGGTTTCGAGCGCCGTCAGTGCATGACTGCTCAGGTCTTTCACGGATGCAATATGCCCTTCCGCGTTCCACTCCGCGCTGTCCTTCCGTGCGCGGCTCGGCCACACCAACTGCTCCACCAGCATGCGCAGCGGGAACCAGACATTCTCCGCAAAGCTCGCATCGAGGCTTGTGGGACCGCGATCCTGCGCGTCGTCGTTGCTCCAGTAGCACTCCGTGGCTTCGCCCGTAAAGATGGGGCAATACGGGATGTACCATCCCACAATCGAGGTCGTGACTCCCCGCTGTTTTGCCAATCCGAACAATGAATCGTCAACGTCGAACCTCTGCCAGGGCCGCGATCTCTCGATCTCGACCAGGTAGCGATTGTCGCCGGTATAGACCACGCCGGTTACATTGCGTCCCAGCATCAGGCTTGGCACCACGCGAATCGTCCAGTAAGCGACCGGCGTTACGCCGGTATAGAGCGTGCTTTCACTGCGCAGACGATCGAAATTCGGAAGCGCGAGCGATGGGTCGCGGGCTTCGAAGGTGGGCTTCTCGGCGAGTTCGTCGAACAAAATCCAAACCAGGCGCGGCTTCGTGGCCGGCTGCATCGGAATCGGCGTTGCGAAGGCCTGCGGCCCAGGGCGCCACATCGCGGCGCGCACCAGTTGCCAGGTCATAACCAGCGCAAAAACGGCAAACCCCGCGAGCAGGTTGCCACCGAAGCGGCGGAGCTGGTTAGCGATTGCGGGAGCGCGCAGCACCAGAACCAGCAGTGCAGCCACCCACAGCAGGCTCGTTGCAATTACTGCGAGATCCGGCACCGCAAACGGAAAGACGTTCAGGTTGCGCACCAGTAGAAACACCGGCATCAGAGCCATCAGCACCCAGCGGATCGCGGGCCACGCCTTCAGTGTGCGCAGCCATGCCATCAGGCCGGCGAACACAAGGGCCACAATCGCAAGATCCGCAAGATGAGCCAGCGCAATACGCGTCAGCGGCGATGGATAGCGCATGCGCGTGTCGCCGGCCGAAGAAGTGAGATCGATGTAATTCGGCAGCAGCAGAATGGAGGCCAATCCCCACGCCTGCGCGATGCGCTTGATCATGCCGTGCTCGATTCCTGCTGCGCTGTCTTTGCGGCGATCGCCGCGCCGCCGGGCTCGCCCATGCGCTCGAAGAGAAGAAGAACCCGTTGATTACCCAGCTCGCAGCGATCGGCGACGGCAAAGGCTGGCGCCAAAGCCTGCCTCAGATCTTCCTCCGTCAGTTTCCCATAGAGATCGTCGCGCCCCCTCAACCACTCCTGGTACATCGGATCCGAAGGTGGCACCCACTCCACCAGCAGCCAGCGCCGCGTGAGGCTCGCCGCGAGCTCGCCGATGAGCGCGAGCGGCGCCTGCTCGCGCAGGATCAGGTGATGAATCACCGCCAGCATCAGCACCAGGTCAAATCTTCCTTCGAGCCGGTCGAGCAGCGAGAGATGTTCGCGATTCCGCCAGCCTGCCGCAGGCGTAGGCCGGGCAATATTGGCAACCAGCGCCGCGATCGGGAGCTTCTCGCGCGCCGCCATCTCCCACAGAGTCTCGAGGGCCGCGGCATCGCTGTCGAGCGCCAACACTTCGGCGCCGGCCTCGGCAGCCATGCGCGAATAGCTACCCGTATTGGCGCCGATGTCGAGCACGTGCGCTGGGCGCACACGCTCGAGCGTTGCCTTCACAAATTGCTGTTTCTGTTCGGTGTCGCCGGACTGGTAGTGCCGGGCCAGTTGCGTGTAATCGCTCCATTGGCTGCGATGCGGCGGGCCCACCACTTCGCGAATCTTCTTGCCCAGGCGCGCAATGCGTTTCTCGAGAATGTGAGTTGCCAATGCGGGATCGTTGGCCGTTGGCAGTTTCTTCGCTTGTGAAGGTTTTGTGCCGGGACGTTCAAAAAACGTAGCCAGTGTAACCACATCGAACAACGCCGGGCGAAATCGCCGCCTGCGCGGCAGAGAATCGTAGATCTCTCGCGGTTCGTAGCCGTCGCGCCTCAAGAGAGTCGCCTGGAGCGGCCAGCCCAGATACCTGGCGGCCACGAGCGGAAGCAGAAACGTGCGCACGAACTGTCCGTATGCCAGCCAAACCGTCGATCGCGGATCGCGGCGCTCGAACGATAACACATCGACCAGGATTGGCCGCGAACCAATAAAAAGAACGTTCAGCGGCGTCGCGTCCTTCAGCGTCCACCCTGCGGCGATGGCCTGGCCGGCAACGCGCAAGGTCAGCTCGGCTGCCGCGCGCCACTGGCCGGTGGTCCACTCCCATGGGTAGCTGATGGAATCGATGCGCGGATGCTCCAGCCATAACTCGCCGTCCGCGACAAGCGCGCAATCGCCGGAGCTTGCGACCCTGCTCGGAATCAGGTCGCCGCTTTTTTCCAGTGCCGTACGCAGCGGCGAAGCGAGAAATTCCAGCGTCTCTTTCCGGGCCGCAGGGTAGATTCTTCGCAGAGCGCATTCGTCCGTCAGCCGGAGCTGCCCGGCCGGATCGCGGAATGTCGGTTCCAGCTTTGAATCTACGGACAGATACCGAGCCGGTCCGTGGGGTAGGTCGAGCAGACCGTTCACGAGATGCGGGAATCCTCGTACGGTACGATGCTCGCGTTCTCTTCCTGGTTGCCCACGACCGGTTTGCCACGCTGCAAAAAGGTGTAAATCTTCCTCCGCAGATACCAACCTGCGGCAACCAGCGCCGAGCCCGCCGCCTGTAGAGCCAGCAGACCGGTGCCCGGATCGGCATAGGCGTATGCAGGGCGCTCAGCCAAAATGAGCGCTCCCATGAACATCAGGACGAGGGGGAGTACTTGCAGCAATTTCATAGGCCCACCAGCTACCTCAAGTGAAGACGTGAACCGCCCAATCTCTTCCGGGCGACAACAACAAGCGGAAAAATTCAGTCTGGAGCAGAAAAGCGTCTCTCAGGCGTAGACGCAAAGAAGTTCGTGTAGGTTTACTGTCTTATCTGCATTACGCACATTGAGAGGTTTTTTATTGGGCATTGCCGAGAACTTTCGTCTCAAAGAATCAATTAGCGGTTTTCTTTGCGCCTCGAAATAATGAGAGAGTTCGAGACAGCGTCCGCCATCGCTTGAAATGAAGCGTAACGGCTCGAGCGCGAGCGGAGACTTCTGTGCTTGAATGCGCGTCCCGATTGAATCAGATATTCGATGCGAGATAGGCTGGCTTCGAAAGCGCGTCTTTCCCCAAATCGACATCGGACCAGTATTGAAGTGAACACCGGAGCCGCCCGCCATCGGATATATTCCAACTCAGGAACCTTACCCATCGAGCGAGGAGTTTTCATCATGACGGATCCAGTGATTGCCCAGAAAGGCCCTTATCCCGTTGCCGTCGAGGCCGGGAAAGCCTACTTTTGGTGCGCTTGTGGCAAGAGCGCCAACCAGCCGTTTTGCGACGGAAGCCATCAGGGAACCGGATTCACGCCCGTGAAGTACGAGGCCGCCGAATCCAAAACTGTCTATTTCTGCGGGTGCAAGCGCACCGCCAGCCCGCCCATGTGCGACGGCAGCCACGCGAAACTATAGAACTGGTTGCAACGCGCCCAAGAATGATCGGGAGACATGCTTTGGCTGGCTTGCGATTCGATGCGACCGGTCTGAATCTCTGTGGAATCAAGGTCCCGCTCAATCGCCGAACTCCAGCTCGTCGAACCGCCGCCATTTGTAAATCGCGATCGAAAGGACCCAGCTCAGCACAAAGACCCCGATGATCAAGTAGCCCAGCGCTCCGAAGTTTCCGTTGAGCTTGAGCACCGCATCCCAGAACCGGCCGCTCCAGTGGAACTCGCCGGCCACCAGGCCCAGCGCCTCAATGCCGCCCACCACCAGCGCCACCACCACCGAAACAAACGTGATCGTCATGTTGTAGTAGAGCTTGCGCACCGGCTTGATGAAGGCCCAGCCATACGCGCCCAGCATCAATATGTTGTCGGTCGTGTCGATCAGCGACATGCCGGCGGCAAACAGCGCCGGGA
>Ga0326727_10024003_pt1 | contig 11577 bp, 3 predicted proteins | sample MB2enrmetagenome_FD_207643 | JGI IMG/M metagenome (GOLD analysis project Ga0326727, IMG submission 207643) | Lab enriched peat soil microbial communities from McLean, Ithaca, NY, United States - MB29MY | ecosystem: Environmental > Terrestrial > Soil > Wetlands > Peat | place: USA: New York... | reverse complement strand
CAAAGAGGTCTATATCGGAGCAGAGGAGCTGATCGTTGGCGAGCGCGGCCCCGCGCCCAAGGCGACACCCACTTTTCCGGAGTTGTGCTGCCATAGCATCGAAGACTTTAGAACTCTGAATTCGCGCGAAAAAGTCGGCTACTCCGTGGACGAGAATACCCTCCGGGTGCAGGAGGAAGAAGTTATTCCCTATTGGCGTGATCGCTCCATGCGCGATTTGATTTTTGCCGAGATGACCCCGGAGTGGAAGAACGCCTACGAGGCGGGCATCTTCACCGAGTTCATGGAACAAAGAGCTCCCGGACACACCGTGCTGGGAGACATTATTTATCGCAAGGGGCTGCTGGATTTGAAGGCCGACATCGAAGCGGCCCTGGCGCGCCTGGATTTCTTTTGTGATCCCGAGGCTACCGTCAAGAAGGATGAACTGTGCGCCATGGCCATCTCTGCCGACGCGGTGATGCGCTTCGCGGAGCGTCATGCTGAAAAGGCGGAAGCATTGGCGAAGACGGAAACCAATCCTGGACGCCAGGCGGAACTGCGCCAGATCGCCGAAGTGTGCCACCATGTGCCGGCTCATGCGCCGCGTAATTTCTGGGAAGCCTTGCAGGCGTACTGGTTCACACATCTGGGCGTTGTAACTGAGTTGAATACCTGGGATTCCTTCTGCCCGGGGCGCTTTGATCAGCATCTGGATCCCTTCTATCAAAAGGACGTGAAAGAGGGCGCGTTGACCAGGGAGCAGGCCAAGGAACTGCTCGAATGCCTGTGGGTCAAGTTCAACAATCAGCCCGCTCCTCCCAAAGTCGGAGTGACTGCCGAGGAGAGCGGCACTTATACAGATTTTGCGAATATCAACAATGGCGGATTGAAAAGCGACGGCTCGGACGGCGTCAACGATGTCACCTATCTCATCCTTGATGTTATCGATGAGATGCATCTGTTGCAGCCCTCCTCGAATATGCAATTGAGCCGCAAGAACCCCGATGCGTTTTTGAAACGCGGCCTGGAAATTGTGCGCGAAGGCTGGGGACAGCCTTCGATCTTCAACGCCGACATGGTTGTCGAGGAGTTATTGCGCCAAGGCAAATTGATAGAGGAAGCGCGCTGCGGCGGCATCTCCGGATGCGTCGAGACCGGAGCGTTTGGCAAGGAAGCATACATCCTTACGGGTTACTTCAATCTCCCCAAGGTGCTGGAAATTACGCTGAACAACGGCGTAGATCCGCGCACCGGGAAAAAGATTGGCAAGGAGACCGGGGATGCGCGCGCCTTCAATTCCTACGAACAATTGTTTGCGGCCTTTCGCGATCAGTTGCACTACTTTGTGGATATCAAAGTGCGCGGCAACAATGTGATCGAGCGTCTCTATGCGGACTATATGCCTGCGCCGTTTTTGTCCTTGCTGGTGGATAACTGCATCGAGAAAGGCAAGGACTATAACAACGGCGGTCCCAAATACAACACCACTTACATCATGGGCGTTGGACCGGCAACGTGCACCGACAGCCTTTCAGCGATCAAATTCCACATCTTTGAAAACAAAACGGTCACCATGGACGCCTTGCTGGAGTCGCTGGCCCACAACTTTGAGGGCAGCGAAAAACTGCGCTTGCTGCTGTGGAACAGGACGCCCAAGTTCGGAAACGACGAAGACTTTGCGGATACGATCCTGAAAGATGTGTTCGATGTTTTCATGGATGAGGTGGATGGACGCAAAAACACCAAGGGCGGATGTTACCGGGTCAATTATCTTTCGACCACATGTCACGTCTATTTCGGGTCGATGACCGGGGCCACGCCGGACGGGCGGCGTGCCTGGGACGCGCTTTCAGATGGTATTTCGCCGGCGCAAGGCGCGGACCGCAAAGGGCCTACCGCCGTGGTGAAGTCCGCCGCCAAGATGGATCATGCCCGCACTGGAGGGACGCTTCTCAACCAGAAATTCACGCCGAAGTTAATGGAAGGCGAGGATGGAATCGACAAGGTGGCATGTCTGGTTCGCTCCTACTTCCGCATGGATGGACATCACATTCAGTTCAATGTCGTCACCGCTGCCACACTTCATGCCGCGCAAGCAGAGCCTGAAAAATATCGCGACCTGATTGTGCGGGTGGCGGGTTACAGCGATTACTTCTGTGACCTGACGCCTGCCTTGCAAAACGAAATCATTGCGCGCACAGAGCACGAGGCCGCCGCCCACGCGTAGGTGTTGCGCGGGGCCTGGCGCCGGAAGATCTGTGTTTTTCCAGGCTGGCTGAGCCGCAACGTGACGGGCAAGCCACGACGATCGTTTTCAATCAATGCGGAAAGGGTGGAAGCGTATGAGAATACGACGGCGGGCGGTGTGGCCGTTTTTGGTCATCGGGGCGGGAGCCTGTCTGTTCACGGCAGATGCGCAGGTAACCCGAACGGATTATGAAAACGCCCTGAATCTTCAGAATAAATACAAAAGCCTGGTGCTCAACTTGCCGGAGATTCCAGAATGGCAGGAAACCGGGAACAGCTTTGTTTACAGGAAAACGGTTGAAGGCGGACACGAATTCATGCTGGTTGACGCAACTGCCGTGACGAAGCAGCCGGCCTTTGACCATGCGAAGCTAGCCGCGGCGCTTTCTGTAGCGAGCGGGAAGAAATACGAACCCCTGGCGCTGCCGTTTCCGCACTTCCGCTTTGTAGACAAGCAATCCGCCATGGAATTCGTTATTGAAAACGTGCGCTGGCGCTGCGACTTGCATACCTATACGTGTTCCAACCAGGGGGCGCTGCATCCCGGCGACGAAGAATATTACGGCGACGATGAGGATCCTCTCGAAGATACGCCGGGAGCCATCAACAGCGGAGAGAAGTCCAAAGCGTCTCCGGACGGAAAATGGCTGGCTCTTATTGAGAACTATAACGTCGAGGTGCGATCCGCAGACGGAAAACAACGGTTTGCACTGAGCGGCGACGGCTCGGAAGGGAACTACTACGCTTTCAATACCGTCGTTTGGTCGCCGGATTCCAAGCGCCTGGTGGCATATCGCATTCGACCCGGTTATCGGCGCCTGGTGCACTACGTCGAGTCATCGCCATCGGATCAGATTCAACCGAAGTACTCGTTCGTGGTGTATCCGAAGGCGGGGGATGTGCTGGCTCTTCAGCAGCCAGTACTTTTTGATGTCGCGGAAAAGCGGGAGATTTCCATCGACAGCGCGCTGTTCCCGAATCCCTACGAGTTAACACCTGCCACATGGTGGAAGGACAGCCGCGGCTTTACTTTTGAATACAACCAGCGGGGTCACCAGATCTATCGCGTCATCGAAGTGGACGCCTCGACGGGCCATGCGCGCGCACTGATCACAGAGGCGAGCAACACGTTCGTCGATTACCGGCCTCTGGTCATGAACCAGTACGATACCGGGAAGGAATACCGCGACGATTTGGCCGATGGCAAAGAGATCATCTGGGCCTCTGAGCGCGACGGCTGGGAACATCTTTACCTTCTCGACGGAAAGACGGGAAAGGTTGAGAACCAGGTCACCAAAGGGCTCTGGGTGGTGCGCGCTGTGGACCGCGTGGACGAGCAGAAGCGGCAGATATGGTTTGAGGCCAGCGGGATGAATCCCGGTGAGGATCCGTATTTCATCCACGCATATCGCATCAACTTTGACGGAACCGGCCTGACTCCGCTGACCGCGGCCGAGGCCAATCACCACATCGAGTTCTCCGCCGATGGGAATTACTACATCGACATATGGTCGCGCGTTGACCTGCCACCAAGCATGGGCCTTTATCGCGCCGAGGATAACAAGCAATTGATGGTAGTGGAGCAGGCCGATATAAGTAAGTTGATTGCCGCAGGTTGGCACCCACCGGAGGTTTTCAACGCAAAAGGCCGTGACGGGAGCACGGATATCTGGGGCGTCATTTATCGTCCCGCCCATTTCGATTCCGTCCGGAAATATCCGGTGATCGAGGATATCTATGCTGGGCCGCAGGGATCGTTCGTGCCAAAGTCATTCACGACCAGAACTGAGCCGCTCACCGAACTCGGATTTGTGGTGGTTCAGATTGACGGGATGGGCACCAACAACCGCTCCAGGGCGTTCCATGACGTGGCCTGGCATAACCTGAAGGACGCGGGTTTTCCCGACCGCATCCTCTGGCACAAGGCGGTAGCGGCAAAGTATCCCTGGTATGACATTTCGCGCGTGGGAGTGTTCGGGACCTCCGCGGGAGGTCAGAGCGCAATGGGAGCGTTGCTGTTTCATCCGGAGTTTTACAAGGTGGCCGTATCCAACAGCGGTTGCGACGATAATCGCATGGATAAAATCTGGTGGAACGAGCAATGGATGGGCTGGCCTGTCGGACCACAGTATTCCGAGTCGTCGAATGTCGACAACGCCTGGCGTCTCCAAGGAAAGCTGATGCTGGTTGCGGGCGAGATGGACAAGAATGTTGACCCGTCCACGACCTTCCAGGTGGTTGACCGTCTTATCAAGGCGAACAAAACCTTTGATCTGTTGGTGGTTCCGGGCGCTGGACATGGAACGGGCGGACAATATGCTCAGTTTACAGAGCGCAATCTCGACGATTTCTTCGTTCATAACTTATTGGGAGAGGAACCGCCGAACTGGAATGCCGAAGCCGCGAAGTCAGCCTCTGGCCAACCAGGACGAGAATGACTCGCGAAAGGGTAAATTCAGTAACCTATTGATTTTAAATTGGGGCGGCGGGTGGGGATCGAACCCACGACATCCTGAGCCACAGTCAGGCGTTCTGCCACTGAACTACTGCCGCCATGTATCCCTTTGATTGTAGCATCGAATTGGTTGACGGGTCTCGAAGGCTGTGGGCGCAGTCAAAGTCTGCTCAGCTCGAGCGGAAGACAAATCCGCGTTACAATCGAAGTGTGTCGGGGCGTGGCGCAGCCTGGTAGCGCATCTGCTTTGGGAGCAGAGGGTCGGAGGTTCGAATCCTCTCGCCCCGACCAACATATTTTATTGATAATTGAAGCTTTCTCTCGCCAAAACCCCATCTGGGCTATAAAAGGGCTTGATTTTTAGCGGTGGTTTGCCAAAACTCCCTAAAAAGAAACAGGATCTCAGCCATGTTGCAGGTCAAACAAGCGGAAGGAATGGCGGGCAGGGGGTCTTGGATCAAATGCGGCGAGTTGGCGCCCGCTGCGCGCGCGTTGGCAAGTTGGCGGACGGCATCGATTCATTCGAGTTTCATTCCTTCACGAGTCGGCAAAGCTGGTGGGCATTACAGCGACTGCGAAAATTCTCTAACGCCGAGCCCTGTCTGTTCTAACGGTTAGAAGCATGTAAATAGGGACAACGCTCACTTGCGCGGGCCTGTTCGCGCAAGCACAATGCGAAGAATGTCTCGACTCGCTGTATTGCCAACAATTTTGCTTTTATGTGTGCTTGGTTGCTATTCCCAGGAATCATCGAAACTTAAGGATCAACCCACCGTCGACGAAGTCAACATGATGATCGGCACCGCCGCGGAGGGGCAGACTTTTCCGGCAACCGGGGTTCCGTTTGCCATGACCCAGTGGACTCCGCAGACTCGCGCAGGCGAAAGCAAATGCGTGGCGCCCTACTATGCGGCCGACACCCTCATTCAAGGTTTTCGAGGCAGCCATTTTCTCAGCGGTTCGTGCGCGCAGGACTACGGTAGCTTCACCGTCATGCCGATGGCCGACCCAGCAAAGCTAGGTGCGACCGAGCAGACCTCGTCCTTTTCACGGGCCAGTGAACACGCCCGCCCGTATCTCTACTCGGTGGATCTTACCGACAGCGGAATTCACGCCGACATAACCGGCTCGCAACGCTCCGGAATGATGCGCTTCCGCTTCGCCGCCGGAGAGAAGACCGGCTGGTTATCGGTGGAAAACAATATGCGGCTGGGCAGGGGCACTGTTCGCATTGATCCGGAGCGTCAAGAGATCACAGGCGCCAATCCGGTCTATCGAATCTACGCGGGTAACGGGCAGCCGGCGGGTTTCTCCGGATATGTGGTCATCCAGTTCGATCATCCATTCAAAGTGGGTGGAACGTGGGCGGGCTCACATCGCCACAATGGGACGCTCGAGCAGAGTTCGACCACGCCGAGGCTGGGTGCGTTTGTCTCGTTCGATCTGCCTACCGACGAGACGGTCAAGGTCCGTATCGGCACTTCATTCACTAGCATTGAAGAGGCGCGCCGCAATCTCACCGAGGAGATGCCAGACTGGAACTTCGATGCCGCGGCCGCGCGTGCGCGCGCCGCCTGGAACAGCGCTCTCGATTCGATTCAGGTGGCGGGACACTCGCCTGACCGGCGCATTTTTTACACGGCACTCTACCATGCCATGCTTCTGCCCCGGATATTCAGCGATCGCAGCGGAACCTATCCACAATTTGGCGGCGGTGGCACGGTCGAAACAGCCAAGGGTTTTACTTATTACTGCGACTATTCGGTTTGGGATACCTTCCGCGCGGTTCATCCGCTGCTGACGATCCTCGATCCGGACCGCGAGCGGGATATGGTTAAGTCGCTTATCACAAAGGGCGATCAGGGCGGCTTTCTGCCCATCTATCCGGCCTGGAACAGCTACACCGCGGAGATGATCGGCGACCATGCCGGCGCCATCATCACCGACGCTTATGTGAAGGGAATTCGCGGCTTCGACGCCGAGGCGGCTTATCGCTTGATACGCAAAAACGCCACTCAGACTCCCCTCGATGCGGCTTACCGCAACGGCGAGGGCCGGCGCGCGCTGGACTCTTACCTCAAATATGGCTACATTCCGCTCGAAGATCATGTGCCGAACGCCTTCCACGGGAACGAGCAGGTCTCGCGCACGCTCGAATATGCTTATGACGACTACGTTGTGAGCGTATTGGCGGGTGCATTGGGCCATAGCGCGGATGCCGAAATCTTTGCCAGGCGCGCTCAGAATTACCGGAATGTAATCGATCCAGAGACCGGATTTGCGCGCGGGCGATACGCGAACGGCGCCTGGGATTCGCCCTTCAACCCCGCCAACCCATATACTTACATCACCGAGTCGACCCCGTTTGTGTACACCTTCTTCGTTCTCCAGGATATTCCGGGACTGATCGAAGCGGTTCATGGGCGCGAAGCCTTTGAAAAGAAGTTGGATGCGCTTTTCGACGGTGGTTACTACGATCACGGCAACGAGCCGAGTCACCATATCGCGTATCTCTACGACGATGCCGGAGTTCCGGCCAAGACTCAGTTCCATATCCACCAGATCATGTCGAAGCAGTACCGCGACAGCAACGACGGTCTCGCGGGCAACGACGACGCCGGCCAGATGTCGGCTTGGTACGTGATGTCCGCGCTCGGCTTTTACGCGGTAACGCCCGGCACGCCGCGCTACTCCATCGGCACTCCCCGCTTTGATGAAACGACGGTGAATCTCGGTCACGGCCGCAGGCTTCACATCCTGGCCAAAGGCGCTGAGTCGGGAAGATTCTATGTGCGTTCGGTGCGTTTGAATGGCGTTCTGCTTCATCGTACATTCATACTTCACTCCGAAATCGCGGCAGGAGGGGAATTGGTCTTCGAGATGAGCGACCATCCCTATTGATACAGAACTTCCGCAGACGGGCACGGGCGCTTCGGCGACGAGCTGGACAGGGCAGGTGTCATCTACTATGCGCGGGTCAAATAAAGCCTGCAGGAAGTACGCCGCCCGCGCTCCATCTTTTTTGGGGATGAGTTGGGATGGAGCGGCGGTAGCGGTGCACTTCTTTTCTCGCCCCGCTCCGGGATTGTGCAGTTGGATAAAGGGCTTTGAACGGGCCGGTAATCCAAATATGCTGGCATTTTCCTCTTAACCTGTGCTTCTCACGGCTATCTTACAGTGAATTCACTTGTCCGTCGTTGCTGGGGCGATGCAGGATGCAGAGTCGCGAGAGGCTACTCCAGATCTACAAACCGGAAACGATTATGCTTTGCAATGACGTAATCAGACAATTCAACGTTTTTTCAAAATAACGAATTCGGAGGCAGTAATGAAATTATTCACGCACAGATTCACAAAGAGGTTGGGAACGCTGCATGCCAAATCCTGCATCGCGTATTCCGCCCTTTTTGCCAGCCTGCTGCTCATGCTTGCGCTGGCGCCTGGCGCCCGGGCGCAAGGCATTACCGGGTCAATAACCGGAACAGTTTCAGACGCAACCGGAGCAATCGTCGCCGGCGCGACCGTCACCGTTCGCAATGTGGACACCAACGCCACACGCACCGTCACAACATCCGATTCCGGTTCCTACACGGTGACCCAGTTGCAACCAGGCAGCTACGGTGTAAAAGTCGTCAAGGCCGGCTTCAAGGTCCTGGAGCAAAGTGGCATCACGCTTCAGATCGATCAAGTCATGGTGATCGACGCGCAACTTCAGGTGGGTTCAGATCTGTCGACAATCACGGTTACCAGCGCTCCTCCCATCATTCAGACCGAGCAGTCTTCCGTCGGCCAGGTCATTGACAGCGAAGCCATCCAAAACACTCCGCTCAATGGACGTTTGAGCGTCATGGGCCTGGTGGCGCTGTCACCGGGTGTGCAAGGCGTGGGAGCACAGGATCAGATGGCCACCCGCGGTCTCACCGTGGCCGCCGGCACCGGCAGCCGCAACTCCTATGGCGGGCTGGAAAGCACGCTGGATGGCGTTACCAACGCCGAGATCACTCTGCAACGCGCCGAGCCTGAGGTTCCCTCGCTGGATGCCCTGGCTGAGTTCAAGGTGCTGGCCACAGGCGCGCCGGCCGAGTACACGCAGCCCATCGTGATCACGGTCGTGAGCGCCGGTGGCGGCAACACCTTCCACGGCGAGTTGCTCGAGTACAACCGTTCCAAGGGTACCTCCGCCAAGCCGTACTTCAGCGGCAGCTCGGTGCGGCCTCCCTACGAGCGCAACGAATTCGGCGGCAACTTCGCCGGCCCGGTTCTCATTCCCCACCTTTACAACGGCAAGGACCGCACATTCTTTTTCTTTGCATACGAGGGCTTCCGACTCACGCAGTCGACTCCGGAGAGTACGCAGCAGCCGACGACGAAGATGCGCCAGGGAGACTTCAGTGAGTTTCTCGATGCCAATGGCAACTGCCCGGCGAATACTGCATACGTTTGCATCAAGAATCCCGCCACAGGTGTCGCTTACACCGGCAATATCATCACCTCTCCGCTGAATTCTGTCAGCCTGAAGCTGATGAATCTCCTTTATCCAACTCCGACCACCACTGGCACCGGCACGAACACTTTCGAAAACGTCCCGTACAATAACGTCGTCGATCGCATCTCGCTGCGCTTCGATCACAAGATAAACGAAAACAATAACATCCGCTTCACCTGGCTGCGCGCTTTTTATGGCCCCAACACCACCGTGGGCGCCGACAGCCTGCAAGGCGGCAATTCCGGCGACGGCGAGCACAACTCCCAGTTCATCCTCGGCTACACGCACACCTTCTCGCCGAGCCTGGTTTTCGACGCGAACGGTTCGTACTTCCATCTGCCTATCTACCGCACTCCGCAGAACGTGGGCACCAACTGGGAGTCGATCATCCCCGGCCTGAGCCCGCAGTTGATCGAGGGCGCTCCAACGATCAATATCACCAACATCACCAAGGTTAGCGAGTCGGGATCGAAGGATCTGGAGCAGGCAGGCCAGGTCAATACCTCTCTGACCAAGGTCTTATCCAAACACACCATCAAGGCTGGCTTCTCTTATCTGTACGACAACCACTGGAACGTTTCAGCCGGCGGAAGCAACGGTCCACCGCGTGGCTCTTACACCTTCGTCAATCAGTACACCGGCTTGGCCTTTGCGGACTTCCTCCTCGGCCTGCCGTCTCAAACCGCGCAAAATACGCCCGCATCGCTGGTTACCCGCAACATCTCCAGCCAGTGGGGCGGTTATATCCAGGACGACTGGAAGCCGATGCCCAAGCTGACCATCAACGTCGGCCTGCGCTACGACCTGCAGTGGTTTGCGCCTGGCCCCTACAACCAGAACTCACTGTGGATTCCCGCCAAGAGCCAGGTTGTGGTCTTCGGCAGCGCCTATCCTTCGACCATCGTCAGCGCGTATCAGACACTGCTGACCAACAACAATTTGCTGGCGCTTTCCTCCTCGTCGGGCATGTCGAGCGATCCCTTCGCTTATCTGGGCCGCGACACCAAGAACTTTGCGCCGCGCCTGGGATTTGCTTATCAATTGATGCCCAACACCGTGTTGCGCGGCGCAGCCGGCATCTACTTCAATCTGTTGCCCGCATCCTACGTGGGCACCGGCATCTTCGGCGATCTGCCCTTCCAGGCCACGCAGACCTACACCAATACGGCGACCTACTCGGCTGCTTCGACCTTTACCATGAGCGCGCCATTCTCGGGCACGGGAGCTGCGGGCGCGCGGCCCGGCGTCTTTGCCGAGCACAATTTGGTGACTCCTTACACCGAGGAGTACAACCTGGCGCTGGAGCACCAGTTCCGTCATAGCCTCGACCTGCGCGTGGGCTATGTGGGCCAGCATAACCTCAAGCAGAACAACTACGGCGGCTATGCAGTCTCGAACACAGCGAGCGCCGTGAACCCCAACCTCAACCTGGCCGATCCTTTTGACATTACGCAGACCGCGGCGGCGACCGCGCCCTTCCCTGTCCTCGGCGCCATTACACAGGTCATGGACCCCATGTATCACAGCATGATGAATTCGCTGCAGGTAGGCCTGCACAAGCAGTACTCGCAGGGCCTCGCCTTCGGCGCCGAGTACCAGTGGACACGCGTACTGGGTACCGAAAACGTCGAAGATCCGTCAGGCAAGTATCCACGGGACTCCTACGGTCCTATCAACGGCGTTACGCCGCAGGTGCTCCAACTCAACTACTCTTACATGCTGCCTCTGGGGCAGGGGCAGTTGCTCTTCGGCAATGCAGGTGCTTTGGTTAACAAGTTTGTCAAGGGATGGCAGGTTTCCGGAGCCTCCGATATCCAAACCGGCCAGCCGTTCTCTGTTACGTACACGGCTTCCCAAAAGGTCACCATCAACGGCGTGCAACATACCTATCCCGGCGTGGTCAGCGGGCGCGCCAATCGGGTTGCGGGCGTTGCTCTCTACCCGGCAAGCAAGAGCAAAACCGAGTGGTTCAACCCGGCGGCATTCACCGCGCCGACCGATGCAAATGGCATCCCTGGTGGCGCCTACGGCACCTCCGGCTACAACATGCTGCGCGGGCCCCATTTCCAAAACTGGGATATAAGCCTGCAAAAGAACACGAGGTGGATGGAGCACTACAACATCCAACTTCGTGCTGACGCCTTCAACCTCGCCAACCACCCCAACCTGGGTACACCGAATGCTGCAATCTCCAACACCGCTACGGTGGGAACCATCACAGGGATCTCGGGTACGCCGAGCTATCAGGCGCGCACTATGGAGTTCGCGGCGAAGTTCACCTTCTAACAGTTAGCCTTCCAAAAGCGCGAGGGACAATCGTTCCCTCGCGCTTCTTTTTGCCACTTCATTCCCATGCGTCACAAATTAATCCACAAGCTCGATCATCTGCGTGCCGTGCCTCGTGCTT
>Ga0326727_10024000_pt1 | contig 11577 bp, 10 predicted proteins | sample MB2enrmetagenome_FD_207643 | JGI IMG/M metagenome (GOLD analysis project Ga0326727, IMG submission 207643) | Lab enriched peat soil microbial communities from McLean, Ithaca, NY, United States - MB29MY | ecosystem: Environmental > Terrestrial > Soil > Wetlands > Peat | place: USA: New York... | reverse complement strand
GGCACGTGAAGTGGCTCATGTTCTCCACAATCCCCAGCACGTCCACGTTCACCTGCCGAAACATCTCCAGCGCCTTGCGCGCGTCTTCCAGGCTCACGTCGCTGGGCGTCGACACCACCACCGCTCCGGTCAGCGGCACCGTCTGCACCAGCGAAATCGCCACGTCGCCCGTGCCCGGCGGCAGGTCCACCACCAGGTAATCCAGCTCGCCCCAGTTCACCTGCTGCAAAAACTGCCGGATGATCTGGTGCAGCATCGGGCCCCGCATCACCAGCGGCTTGTCGCCCGGCGAGATGTATCCGATCGAAATGGTCTTGATGCCGTGCGTCAGGTTGGGCTCGATCATGTTGCCCGGCCCCACCTTCGGCTGCTCGCTCGAGCCCATCATCAGCGGCACATTCGGCCCGTAGATGTCGGCGTCCATCAGTCCCACGCGCTGGCCCAGCTTCGAAAGCGCGATGGCCAGGTTCACCGCGATGGTGGTCTTGCCCACGCCGCCCTTGCCGGAACCGATAGCGACGATCTTCGATATACCCGGCAATGCGACGGGCGAAGGCATGGCATGTCCATGCGCCATATATGAAACTCCTTGTTCAGTCTCTCGTCTCTAGAGTTCGGAACTTCAATTCCGGTGTCATCCTGAGCGAGGACGAGCAACGCGAGGACGAGTCGAAGGATCTGCGGTTGCTTTTTCCGCTTTTGCCAATTCCGCCCGCCGCGCCTGCGATCGCTGCGGCAGGGTTTCCTATTCAAATCTTACAAGAGCGCACATCCGCTTCGCGGACAAGCTTAACTCCGCTAACGCCGCTAACTCCGCCAGCTCCGCTCCCCGGTCTCACAGTCCAATCGCGCCGTCACTCTTCAGCCCCGCGGTTTCAATCTGCGCCTTCTTGCGCCGCGCGTGTTCGCGCTCGCGATGTTCGCGCCGCCGCAGCGCGTCGTCAAAGCGCCGCACCTCGTCCGGCGTCTCCGGCTTCAGTTGCGGAACCTTCTCGAGCCGCCCATGCTCATCCACGGCCACAAACACCATGTAGGCGCTGGCCACGTGCGACACCGCGCCGGTGCGCGTATTCTCCGCCCACACCTTCACGCCCACCTCCATCGAGCTGGTAAACGCCCGATTCACGCTCGACTTCAGCGTCACCAGGTCGCCCAACCGCACCGGCTGGATGAAATCGATATGATCCATCGCCGCCGTCACCACGTGCGTGCGCGCGTGCCGGTAGGCCGCCATCGCGCCCGTCAAATCGATGAAGTGCATCAGCCGGCCGCCCAGCAGGTTGCCCAGCATGTTCGTATCGTTGGGCAGGATGATCTCCGTCATCTCCGATTGCGTACTCTCGACTGTCCGCACTTGTGGGTGGCTCTCCTGGCTGCTCATCGCGCCTCCGCTCCGTCCTCTTACGCCTGGTTTTTCCTGCCGTTTCGTTCTCCGCCAGCTACAATGGATTCATCGGCGGGGTTTGACCCTGGTTGCGTTGCCGCATCCAGTTCCAGTTTCGGCAATCCTCGCCATTTACGCAAATCCCTCGCGGCCCGATCGAACGGAATCGAGCCGGATGCGAGTACGATGGATAAAATTGCAGGACTGAAAGAAATTCTTGTTTTGGACCCCAGAAGCAGCTTTGCCCGTTATGGGCTTGCCATGGAACTGGCGAGCCGGGGCGATGTTAAGGCTGCGCTCGCGGAGTTTGATACGCTCTTGGTGAACGATCCGGATTACACGGCCGGCTATTTCATGTCCGCGCAAACCCTCGCGAGCGAGGGTAGAATGCCAGAGGCCGTGGAACGGCTCAAAGCCGGCATCGCTTCTGCGGCGCGCAGCGGAAACAACCACGCCGTCAGCGAGATGCAGGCGATGCTCGACGAATTGAAGCGATAGCAGCTGCTTGAGGACTGCAGCCGCATTTTTAGCTTCCCCGGACCCGCCAGGGCTTTTACCCGCAGGGCTGCCTGAAACACATTTTTTTTTGAGACGGCCAGGTATCCTTCGCGTGGCAATTTGGCGTCTAAAGGATCAATATGGCGAAATACTCGATTGTTGTGCCATTTCACAATGAAGAAGAAAACGTAACGATCCTGTACGCGCGCCTCAAGCAGGTCATGGAGCAGGTGGCCGACTCATTTGAGCTGGTCCTGGTTGACGACGGTTCGGCTGACCGGACCTACAAGCTCCTTGAAGAGATTGCCGCCGTCGACAGCCGCGTTCTGGTCGTCAAGTTGCGCCGCAACTTTGGCCAGACTTCGGCCCTCTCCGCGGGCTTCGACCATGCCTCGGGCGAGTTTCTTCTGGCCATGGACGGCGACCTGCAGCACGACCCCAACGATATTCCCGCGTTTCTTGAGAAGCTCGACGAAGGCTACGACGTCGTCTCCGGATGGCGCAAGACCCGTATCGACAACTTCTTTCTGCGCCGCATGCCCTCCGCCTGCGCCAATTGGATCATGGCGCGGCTCTCCGGCGTGCCCATCCACGACTTCGGCACCACCTTCAAGGCCTATCGCCGCGAAGTCATCCAGGGCATTCCCCTCTACGGCGAGATGCACCGCTTCATTCCCGCGCTCGCCAGTTGGTATGGCGCAAGCATCTGCGAGATTCCCATCCGCAACGTGAATCGCGAACGCGGCAGGAGCCATTACGGCCTGGGACGCACCTTCCGCGTTTTCTTCGACCTGATGACCATTCGATTCCTGCTGCGCTACATGAGCCGGCCGCTGCACTTCTTCGGCGGCTTCGGCATCCTGGGCATGTTCACCGGAAGCATCATGGCCGCGGTTCTTCTGGGCATCAAGCTCGCCCATCCGGAGTTGAGCCTGATGGTTTATCACGGCCCCATGTTCGTCATCGCCTCGGTGCTCATCGTGGCCGGCATTCAGTTGCTCGCCCTCGGCCTGCTCGGCGAATTGCATGTGCGCCACTATTACACCAGCCAGCGCCCCACATCCTACACCGTCGATCGCCTGGTTCGCCTCGTCTCCGCCGAAGAGCAAAGCCTGCTCTCCGAGCACCAGGACGGCATGCTGTAAAACCAGGGACCAGGGGACCGAGGGACCAAGCAAACGACGGGCAGTGAACAGTTGACAGTGGACAACGAACAGCTCATAGCAAATAGTTGCCGAATGTTTCAACAATGTGCTTTGAAAGGGCACGGCTTCAGCCGTGCCGATGGATAGGTCAAGACGGCCTCGGCCTTAGAAGCCGCTGAGGGAAGGCCTTCTCCGAAGCATCCCAAATGATGCATTCGGCTCTAAGAAGGAACGTCGGGCGAACTCGCCAACTCGCCAAATCGCAAAGCGATGCCAACTCGCGAAGAAAGGGCAGACCTGCTCCATCGATCGTGGGTTCGCACTGCCGATGAGCGACAAACATCTATAGCATTTTCGGAAATGGTGTAGACCGAAGCCGCAGCTGCTGAGTGGATTTTTCCTTTCCGGGGTCCCCAACGACAGGTCTTCGTCGTTGGGGTGGAAGTAAAATCCACATCCACGGCTCTCAAGAGTTCACAGTATTTCCGAAAATGCCGTAACAGGTCCTCTCGTAGCCCGCAGTCCCGCAGTCTCGATCCCTTGTTCACTTTTTGCTCCCTTGCTTTCCCCCGCCTTTAGGGTTCATCCTTATCGCAGTCATGAAAGCCATTCAGTTTCACTCGACTGGCGGGCCCGAAGTTCTTCAACTAGCCGACCTGCCCATCCCCGAGCCGGGGCCGGGCCAGGTGTTGCTGCGCATCGAGGCCATCGGCGTCAACTTCATCGAGATCTACTTCCGCAAAGGCGTCTACAAGGCTGCGCTGCCCCTGATCCCCGGCAGTGAAGCCGCGGGCACGGTGGAAGAACTCGGCCCCGGCGTTACGGGATTCGCCGCCGGCGACGCGGTCGCCTCAACCGCCGTCATCGGCAGCTACGCCGAGTACGCTCTGGTTCCCGCCGCACAGCTCGTCAAGATTCCCCAAGGCGTCACAATGGAGCAGGCGGCAGCGGCCATGCTGCAGGGCATGACGGCGCATTATCTCGCCTTCTCCACCTATCCGCTCAAAGCGGGCAACACCGCGCTGGTGCACGCCGGCGCCGGCGGCGTGGGCCTGCTGCTTACACAAATCGCCACGGCGCAAGGCGCGCGCGTCATCACCACCGTCTCCACCCCGGCCAAAGCCGAACTCTCGCGCGAGGCCGGCGCCTCCGATGTCATCCCTTACACCAAAAAAGACTTCGAAGCCGAGGTCAAGCGCCTCACCGGTGGCAAAGGCGTCGATGTGGTCTACGACTCGGTGGGCAAAACCACCTTCGATGGCAGTCTCAACAGTCTGCGTCCGCGCGGCCTGCTGGTGCTCTTCGGCGCTTCCAGCGGTCCCGTTCCGCCCTTCGATCTCGTTCAGCTCAACAGTAAAGGCTCGCTCTTTATCACCCGTCCTACGCTCTGGCATTACATCGCCACACGCGCCGAGCTCGAGTGGCGTTCCAGCGAAGTGCTCAACTGGGTGGCCAAGGGCGACCTCAAGCTGCGCACCGAGTTCACCTACCCCCTCGCCGATGCCGCCAAAGCCCAGATCGACCTCGAAGAGCGCAAAACCACCGGCAAGATCCTGCTCGTGCCGTAAAGACGGGGAACGCCGAAGCCGCAGGTCTCGTCGATGGGCAGGGCGCCGACTTTTGACGGGCCAGGTCTAGGCAAGGTCTTCGAGGGTGCTCGTCAAATCCGGGAGTTCCTGATGAACCGTTTCATTTGAGTTAAACCAGCCAAGGAAAGGAAGATCGCATGAACGTCGCGATGAAAGTCTTCGGCCAATTGAAATCTTCAGCGTTAATTCGGTGGGGCGCGGTCTTGATGGCCGTCGCAGCGATTGCGGTAATTGGTCTGATCTTGAGTCCGAAATGGAGGACGGGATTGATGCAACCGGCCCTGGCGGCCGTGCAGTCGGCAACTCCAGACGTAGCCGACACGCAGCCGGTAGTGGAAGATGGATTCGCGCCCATGAAAACCCCAACAATCAAATTGAACCCTGGAGCCACGATGGGGGTTACAAATAAGGGTCAATTAGGAATGCTAAGCGGTTCGGGCACATTTTATTTTCGCCTGTGCGGAGAGGAAGTTACAGGTGATGTGACAATAGATGGAAATGGCGAGTACCTCTACAAAATCGCTGCAAACTGGACAGCTGCTTGTGATCAATCTGATGGAGACCGGTCGTGGAATGCCGGAGCGATATGGGGGATCACGCATAACGGACACGGAATAGGAGTGCTGACCGGCAAAGGTAAATTTGACCGCTTCGACGCATGTACACAATTTAAAGGTGAGGTGAAAGCGGACGGACATGGCGGGTATATCTACGACACCGCAGCAAACTGGACTGCCACGTGTGGCTATCCGGAAGAGGGGAAGGAATGGAACCCGGGAAATATCATCGGGATAACACATAACGGCCACAGCATAGGAGTAATAAGCGGCTCGGGCAAGCTGCAATTTGACGATTTCATCGGGTCTGGGGCGCGCGTCACCGGCGATGTGACGGCAGATGGGCGTGGCGGGTTTACTTACAGCAATGTAAAGAGCGCGACAACCACGGGCGATTATTGGGATGGAGTGAGACTTTGGAAGCCCGGGGCCGTGCTAGGGGTCCTCGACAACGGAAAGTCCATCGGCGTGTTGAGCGGCACGGGTAAGTTGGATTACATTGCGTCGGGTGCGCATGTTACAGGCGACGTCGCCGCCGACGGGAAGGGCGGGCTCGTCTACAGCAATGTGACCAATGGGACAACCACGAGCGAGTATTGGGATGGAGCCAAGCTGTGGAAGCCCGGAGCCGTATTGGGAGTGAAAGGCAAAGGCATCGAGGTAATCGGCGGCACAGGCAAGCTGGATTACATGGCATCGGGAGCACACGTCACTGGCGACGTGACCGCCGATGGTAAAGGCGGGTTCATCTACAAGAATGTGACCAATGGAGCAACCACGAGTGAGTTTTGGGATGGAGTCACGCTGTGGAAGCCCGGAGCCGTGTTAGGGGCTACCAATGGTGGCAGAGGCATCGGCGTCATCAGCGGCACACCCAAAGTGGACTAGACGGCCCGAGTGCCGAAGGACTCGATTTGTCGGCTTGCGAAATCAAAGAATCGACCTGCCAATTCATCAGGAAACGGAATGACGAAGATATCCATTGCGCCTGACGACCGCCTCTTCGTCCTCACCGGCGCAGGCATCAGCGCCGAGAGCGGACTACCCACCTTCCGCGCCTCCGACGGCCTGTGGGCCGGATACAACGTGCAGGAGATCTGCACACCCGAGGCTTTGCGGTGCAACCCGGCGCTGGTCTGGGACTTCTACTCCAAACGCCGCGCCGACTGCCAAAAAGCCGCACCCAATCCCGCGCACATCGCCCTCGCCGAACTCGAAGCCCAGCTTCCCGGCCGCTATTTTCTCTGCACGCAGAACGTCGACGACCTGCACGAGCGCGCCGGTTCGCACAATCTCATCCACATGCACGGCGAACTTGCCAAGGCCCGCTGCGAGCGCGAGTGCGGACGCCCGCCGGTCGAAGATCGTGCCGTCTACGCGAGCCTCGACGAGGTCGGCCACTGCCCCTGCGGAGGCCGCTTGCGCCCCCACATTGTGTTCTTTGGAGAAATCCCCCTCGAAATGCCGCGCATTGAGCGCGAAATCGCCGCATCCACGCTCATGCTCGTCGTCGGCACCTCAGGCTCGGTCTACCCGGCAGCCAATTTCGTTCACTGGGCCCGCCAGGCTGGCGCCCGAACGGTCTACATCGGTCCCGAGCCCCCACTCAACGCTGGAGCCTTCACCCACATCGTAGAAGGCAAAGCCGGCGAGGTTCTGCCGGGGTTGTTTTCTGTGGCGTAAAGCGGTTCCCGGCCGCTGCGCACAAGATGCAATACCTATCGAGTTGTCATCCTGAGCGAGTCCCGGCGCGCCGGGACGAGTCGAAGGATCTGCGGTTGCTTTTCGGCATTCAAAAGCACACGATTCGTGGGAAACCAGCCCCGCTATCTCTGCTAACCCCGCTACTTCTCCTCCACATCCCTCGGCACCAGTTGCGGCAGATCTAATTGCTGCCCATCGTTCTCGCGGTCGAGGACTGCCCGCTTGGGAACCTCAACCAGATCCTGTTCGTGCGCAGTCCGTTGAACCTCATCTTGCGCCGGTTGCAGTTTCCTCACCATGTTTTGCATACGTCTCCTCTCCGTCTCGATGATCTCGATCCGTTCAAACTTCAATGGTTGTTTTTTGTATCGCCGGGCTCCTCACCGGCTGACTCGCCGACTCGCTAACTTGCTAACCCCGCTAACCCCGCTTAATAAACTCTTTCCGCCGGAAGCGCAGCGCCGTCCAGTCCTCGTCGATGGCCACGGCCCGCACTGTGTCGAACCCCAGCTTCTTCAGCGCTGCCCATCCCGTGTCGCGATTGAAGTCGCAGGTGTACTTCTTCGATGTGCCCTTGGGATAAGCGAACCATACCACCGCATCGCCCTTGACGCGGCGCGCCACCAACGGCGCAAGCCTCTCCACTTCGCTTTTGCGCGTCACAAAAACGAGCCAGAACTCGGCCTCCGCCACCGATTCCAGATGGTGATGGATCGTAATCACCGGCAGTTTGGCCAGCTCCGGCTGAAAGCTTTCCGGCGCGTCCAGCACCACGATCTCCTGCCGGCTCCCGAGGTTCAATTTCTCGAATACGCTTCCCATGAATTGTCATACTACGCGTTTCTTCGAAATAATCTGCAAATTCCCCGCACATTTTTTGGGGGCCTTCGACGGGGCTTCAGGCGTGGTTGTCCCACCCTTTTCCGCGCCGTTTGCGGAAAAGCGTGGGATCGCACCAAACCCCGCCAGCCCGCCAACTCAGCCGCCTCAAAACCGAAACCTGTACCGCACCTCCGCGGCAATCATCCGCGGATCGTTATAGTGGAACCCCCCGATCGTGATCGAGTTATCCTCGAGCACGCGGTGATTCGTCACATTGATCGCGGTGACCGACAGCTTCCAGCGTTCGCCGATCGCGTGGCCCACCGACGAATCAAACGTTGTGTGCACTGGCAGATATGGGCCAAGATAGGGACTGTTGTCATTGGGGCATGACGATGGAACCGAACATGCCAGCCCATTCGAAAACCCCGAACCGTAGTACACGTTCGTCGCGAACCACGTGTGCATCGGCAGCTTTGCCGTGAACCCCGTGTTCAACGTCTCGCGTTGGTCGTGGTCGAGCGCAATGTACTGCGGCCCCAGGTCGCAGGAAGTATTGGCGATCGGATCGGCGGGATTGCCGTTGTTGCAGATGAACCCCCCGATGATATTCCCGCGCTGCTCGGCAATCTGGTTCGAGTAAGTGACGTAAAATCGTCCTCGCTGCCACAACTGGGGCGAGTGCAGCGTCATCTCCCACGAGCGGACCAACGCTCCATCGACGGCGATGGGGAAGTACATATTCGATTCGCCCAGGTTCGAATGATCCAGGAAGTTGTTCACGCGGTTCTTAAATGTTTCCACGTTCAACATCCATCCGCGGTACGGAATCTCGATGCCGAACTGGTGCTCCTCGTCGCGCTCGGAGGGTAGGGGCGCAAACGCATTCTCCTCGGTATTGGGCAGATTCGCGGCGTAGTTGAGCACCGAAACTGAAACCGTCAGAATCGGCGCCGGCTGGAAGAAATGCCCGTAGAATCCGCGCAGCACCCAGTTCAGCTTGGGAATCCGCACCGTTGCGCCGATGCGCGGATACGTCGCGCTCTCGTTCAATTCAGATCGGTAGATCGAGAAGCGCTCGCCCCCCAGCAGCGTCACATACTGCCCCAACCGCAAGTGATCGCCCACGTAGAACTCCACCAGGCCCGCATTGTCGTTGGCCGTCGTGTTGCACGGAGAATTTGCCGTGAGACATTGGCCATTGGCCCCGACGCCAAACAGATCGTCCTCGCGTTGGAAAAACGAATAAAGCCCGCCCGAGAAACTGTTCCAGCCCACGTCCAGCCGCGCATCCTCCTGCGCCCCGCCGTAGTTCGATTGCTGGTGCCACGTGGTCGCTGCCGGATCGTCCGTAAGCCGTGAGTCGTAGTCGGCCTGGTTCAAGTGATAGAACGGCGCCGCCGAAACCAGCGCCTTCGGCGAGAAGGTGTGCACCCAATTCGCGATCACGAACGAGTCGCGCTCGGTTTGCCCGTCGCGTAGACCCCACGAGCAGTAATAGGTAGAAGCACATTCATAATCGGTCTGGCTCGGATCGTAGGGAACCTGGAAGAAGTCCTCGCGGAGCTGCCCATTCACGCGCAGTTGATCCTTCGGCGTCTCGTTGCGCAGCAGCGACACGAACCCGCTCTCGGAATTCGTCGCGTCGTGGTAGATCGCCGCCACCGGCGTCGCCAGCCCGTAGTTCGAACGCGAGCCCGTAGCGCTCGCGTACCACGCGGATTTTTCTGAGTGGTCGCCCAGCGCAACCTGCGCCTCGCCGGTCGACAAACTGCCCACGTCGAGCATCAACTCGCCCTCGCGATTGAAGGCGAATCCATTCCGCGGCAGCACATTGAACATGCCGTAAGTGCGGTCGCCCAGGCCGGCGTCGTAGCTGCCGCTCAGCGTCTCCAGAGAATCGATGTCCTTGGGATCGATCTGCGGCCCCACGTTTGACGCAATTTTGGTATTGGGAATCGCCACGCCGTCGATCAGCCAGCTCGTCTGGTGCCCGCCGCGCATGTGCAGCATGTCGTGCGTCATATACGCGCCCGGAACGTTGTCGGTGATCATCTCCGTGCCGATGGTGCGATCCGCGCCCGGCGTTTCGTCGATCATCTGCCGCGTAATGAGAACCGTCGGCGTTACGGTATCGGCCGCGCTGGGTGCGCCATTCACCACCACCGATTGCGTCACGCCGCCTACGCTCAACATGAAATGCAGCACTGGGTTCGTGCCTGAAGCCAGGCTGATGGCCTGCGTCTCCGTCTCGAAGCCCTTTGCCTCGACCGTCAATCGATACACGCCGATCGGCGCCGCCGGCAACTCGAACTCTCCGTCGCCGTTCGTCGCGGCATGCAAAACGAAATCAGCGTCCGCTGCATGCAATGCGATTTTGGCGCCGGCGATGGGCCGGTGCTCAGGATCGTGCACCACGCCGTGCACGCTGGCAAACACCGTAGCCAACGCGGGAAGGGAAGCGGCCAGCAACGCCGCCGCCACAAGAATAGGATGTCGCATCAGGGGAAGACCTCCGTGCGGTGCTCCAGTTTGCCGCTACAACGGGATTGGGGCCGAATTCGTACCGCCGGTCTCCCGACCGGCTGTAGTGCGGGCGTCCACGCCCGCACACGGTCAATCAGCGCGCGTCCGGGTCGGCAAAAGTTAGCCCTCGCTCCTCTAAATCAGAACAGGGAACTTGGCGCAGTTTGTTCAACGAGAATTTAGCTTGGGTTTGCTTCAGGAGGTCCGCGCCCGGCATACGAGCGCGCCGGCGTCGATTCCGGCGCCGCGTAATCCGCAAGCGCAACGCGCTCCCGCGTCCTCGGCACTGGTAGGCCCGCAACGCTGACCGTAAGCGCCGGAGCCGGCGCGGCGAACCATACAGCTACTCCCGGATACTCCGGGCAGGTCATCGGCGCTTCGGCCATCGGCATCTTGCCCGATGCCGCGTCGCGCATCATCGCGGCCATGCGCAGCGCCATGGCGCAGTGGTGCGCCCCGTGACGCCTGCAGCACGGCGGCAGATTCGCGTCCTCGCTGTCGATCAAGACCGACAGGGGCCCCAGCCCGAAGAACAGGACGAGGAAGATGGAGAAGCCGCGCCGCATCAACTTCGATGCTACCAGAAAGTGAAAAGCAAGCAGCATACAGCAAACAGAAAGCAGTGGACAGAAGCAGCTAACCGCTGACAGCCACCTCCCGCAGTCTCTTAGTCCCCTAGTCCCTAATCCCTGCTTCTCTCATTTATCATCGAACTATCGCAGGATTCCTCCGCGCACTCCAATCCAAGGAACGTCCCGTGCCTGAAACGCACCGCTCCGCATCGCCGATCGATACATCGTCTGCGGAATCTGCCGCGCCCAGCTCCCGCTCCGCGCATCCGTTGCGCATCGCCATCTTCGGTTTCGGCACCGTGGGCAGCTCCGTGGCGCGCATCCTCGTCGAATCCAAACCGCTAGGGCTGGAGCTCACCCACATCTTCAATCGCGGCGTCGCGCGCAAGCGCGTCGATTGGGTTCCCTCGAGCGTGGTCTGGAGCGAAGACCTCGACGCAGTCCTCGCCTCCAATGTCGATGTCGTCGTCGAGCTGGCTGGCGGCCTCGATCCTGCCGGAACCTGGGTGCGCCGCGCTCTTGAAGCCGGCAAGAGCGTCGTCACCGCCAACAAAAAGCTCATTGCTTTCCATGGAATTGACCTCGAGCGTTTGGCCGCGGCCGGTGGCGGCCATCTCAAGTACGGCGCTGCCGTCGCCGGCGGCATCCCCGTCATTCCCGGCCTCGAACAGGGCCTGGCTGGCGACCGCATCGAGCGTCTCGAAGGCATTCTCAACGGCACCTGCAACTTCATCCTCAGCAAAATGGAGACCGGCGCGGAATACGCGCCGGTGCTCGCCG
>Ga0326727_10023999_pt1 | contig 11578 bp, 7 predicted proteins | sample MB2enrmetagenome_FD_207643 | JGI IMG/M metagenome (GOLD analysis project Ga0326727, IMG submission 207643) | Lab enriched peat soil microbial communities from McLean, Ithaca, NY, United States - MB29MY | ecosystem: Environmental > Terrestrial > Soil > Wetlands > Peat | place: USA: New York... | reverse complement strand
AGACGGCCAGCGAGGTGATCCCTGTGAAAGCGCCCTCCTTCGCCGCTGCCACAGTCCCCGAGTAGCTCACGTCCTGTCCCATGTTCGGACCCTTGTTGATGCCGGAGATGAGCAGGTCGGGTTTTCTCGGCATGACCACCCTGAGTGCGAGAAGCACCGCATCCGCGGGTGTGCCGTTGGTGGAGAAGACCCGCTCCCCGAGATCCCTGATGCGGAGCGGTTTGTGGAGGGTGACTGCATGGCTTATGCAGGTCCGCTCGGCCTCCGGCGCGACGACCCACACCTCGTCGGTCGCTGCAAGGGCTTCCCTCAGGGCCTGGATTCCTTCGGAATCCACGCCGTCGTCATTCGAAAGGAGGATGAGCAAAAGACCACCACGTAGATAAAAGCAAATCGGGGCGACTGGATTCGAACCAGCGGCCACCAGCACCCCATACTGGTGCGCTAACCAAGCTGCGCTACGCCCCGACTTTCGCTTCCTAGTATAAGCTATTTTTCCAAAATCTACAAGCACGAGAAGGAGTGGGGGGTAGCACAAACGCATTTGGAAACTATCTATCCGCCGGACCGTATGGCACCCATTCCCTGGCGCGTTAAAGCTCCTTTCCCGACATAGGCGGGGCACCCAGCTCCCTATTGCCTTGCTGGGTCGCACGGGGTACCCAGCTCCCTATTGCCTTGCTGGGTCGCGCCGGCTCCCCATCGCTTGAGGTGCGCGGTGTAGTACGGGCAGAGAAGATCGAGCACGCACCTCATCCTTCGGAACGCAGGCAGCACCGCCCGTTCTAGCGGGGTACCTGGGTGCTCCCACACTCCGGTTCCCGGGTCGCAAGCGGTCGTTCCGCATACGTGCTCAGGAAGGGTGCCATACGGTCTCATCGAAATTGGGGTTTCCAAATGCGCTCGCCCTGGGAGAGATAGGAATAGGCAAAGCGTTCGGAACACTGATGCCCTCGCTCTTCATGGGCCGGGGTGCATTTTTATGGAAAAGGGTGCCGGTTTCTGTTATCATCATGCCATCGGGTCCCATCGTCTAGGGGTTTAGGACGCCGGCCTCTCACGCCGGTAACGCGAGTTCGAATCTCGCTGGGACCATTTTTCTATGGCCGGCACCCGCGTTTTCCCTCGGTCTCTCGGGTGGTTCCAAGCCCCCGAGCGTTTAATGCCCTTCCGGGAGGGTCATCATGATGCCCATTGCGCCTTTGATGATAGAGCACCGGCTCATCGAGCGTATGATCAGGGTGATCAAGCGCGAGATAGAGACAATACGCACGACAGGGAAGGTCAGGCCGGAATTCATCGACCGTGCGGTCGATTTCATCAGGACCTACGCTGATCGGTGCCACCACGGAAAGGAAGAGGACATCCTGTTTCTGCAGCTGGGGGAGAGGGCGCTCTCCGACCAGCACAGGCGGATCGTGGAGGAGCTGAGAGATGAGCACGTGAGGGCGCGCAGCCTGACTGCCCAACTGGTGGCGGCGAAGGAGCGCTACGTGCTGCAGGACGGCAGCGCCCTCGACGCCATAGTGGCGACCATGCAAGAACTGGTCGACTTTTACCCGGTCCATATCGAAAAGGAAGACCGACACTTCTTCATCCCGTCCATGGAATACTTGAGCATTCATGAGCAGGATGACATGCTGGAGGCATTCTCGGAATTCGACAGAAGGCTGATCCACGAGTTGTACAGGGCCGTGGTCGAAAAGTCCGAAGGCGCGGGATAGGGGGTGAACCGGTTCACCCGGGACGGAGCGTCCCCACCCCGTCCGGGGAAAAAGCGGATTATTCTCCCTCGGAGGCCGATCGTGAAGCAGCCACTCTGGATACCGTCCAAGGAAAGAATCGAGACTGCGAATATGACGCGGTTCATAGAATTTGTGAACAAGCGGCACGGCAACGCATTCGGCGGCTACTTCGACCTCTACGAGTGGTCGGTCGACCGTATTGGCGACTTCTGGGCAAGCGCCTGGGACTTCCTGGAGATCAGGGCGTCGAAAAAGGGCGAGAAGGCGGTGGACGACCTGACCAGGTTCCCGGGCACCAAATGGTTTCCCGGGGCGAGATTGAACTTCGCGGAAAACCTCCTCAGATATCGGGACCGGAAGACCGCCTTCGTCTTCAAGTGTGAAACCAGACCGTCCGTCAGCACCACCTACGAGGAGCTCTATGAGGCCGTGGCGAACCTCGCGGGGGCCTTGAGGGCCCAAGGGGTCACGAAGGATGACAGGGTCGTGGGATATATGCCCAACATAACGGAGACGGCAGTTGCCATGCTCGCGGCCACCAGCATTGGGGCAACGTGGGCATCCTGCGGGTCCGAGCTGGGCATGCAGGCGGTCATAGACCGTTTCAGCCAGATAGAGCCGAAGGTGCTCTTCGCTGTCGACGGCTATCTCTACAAGAACAAGCCCTTCAACATGCTCGCGGATGTAAGGGCGGTAGTCGACGCGGTGCCGTCCATCGAAAAGGTGGTGATTGTCCCCTATGTCGACGAAAAGCCCGAGCTGGGCGCCATACCCAGGGCGACCCTCTACGGGGACTTTGCGGCCCGCGGCCGGGGGGAGGCGATGCGCTTCGAGCAGGTGGACTTCAACCATCCTGTCTACATCATGTTCTCTTCAGGCACCACGGGCAAGCCCAAGTGCATGGTCCAGAGCGTGGGCGGCATACTGATCAACCAGCTCAAGGAGCTGGTCCTCCACTCCGACCTGGGGCGGGATGATACGGTCCTCTACATGACGGCGCCCTCCTGGATGATGTGGAACTGGCTCATGGCCGCCCTCGGCGTCGGTGCGAAGGTGGTCCTCTTCGACGGGAATCCCGGGTATCCCGACCTCGGGACCATGTGGAAGCTGGTCGATGAGGAGGGTATTACTTTTTTCGGAACGAGCGCCACCTACATCAACCTGCTCAAAGCTCAGGGCTTCACCCCGAAGGGGCAGTTCAGGCTCGACTCGCTCAGGGCCATGGGACAGACCGGTTCCCCCCTTTCCGCAGAGGGCTTTGAGTATGTTTACCGCTCCATCAAAGAGGACCTCCACTTCAACTCCCTCTCCGGAGGCACCGACATCAACGGCTGCTTCGTCATGGGGGTCCCCACACTGCCGGTATATGCCGGACAGCTGCAGGCCCCCGGCCTCGGGATGAAGGTGAAGGCATATGACGAGGAGGGAAAGGCTGTCTACGACAAGCAAGGGGAGCTCGTCTGCGAGGCCCCTGCGCCCTCCATGCCGCTCTATTTCTGGAACGACCCCGACTGCGTAAAGTACAGGGACGCCTATTTTACGGTATATCCCAACGTGTGGCGCCACGGTGATTATGTGGAGTTCTACAGCGACACCAGGGGAGTGACCTTCTTCGGCCGGTCGGACGCCATACTCAAGCCGTCGGGCGTCCGCATCGGGACCGCGGAGATTTACAACGTGGTCGACAGATTCGACGAAGTCGCGGATTGCGCGGCCATAGGGCAGAACTGGGAGGGCGATCAACGGGTGCTGCTCTTCGTCAAGCTTGCCCCGGGGGCGCTCCTCACCGACGACCTCAAGACCAGGATAAAGAACACCCTCAGGGACAAGGCGTCTCCGCGCCATGTGCCGGCCCTCATCGTCGAAGTACCCGATATACCCTACACGTTCAGCGCGAAGAAGGTGGAGAGCGCCATTACCAACATCGTGAACGGCAGGCCGGTGACGAACAGAGATGCCCTGGTCAACCCTCAGTCCCTCGATTATTTCGAGAAGATACTGCCCGATATCAGGAAGTGAGAAGGGGCGCCGTGGGGCGCACACATTCAGAATGAGGTGGCTTCTCGGATGAGGAGGTCTGCGATCTCTTTTCCCCGGTTTTCCCGCCTTAGTGTCCTGACGCGCCATTGACGCCGCCCTTTTTCTGCCCTATCATGCGGTAAGGGAGACGCAATCATCCACAGAAAAGAGAAGATAAATCGGTCGGCCATTGTTATGGCGGTGATTGCGGCCTTGCTGCTCTTCTTCTGTCCACCCCGTAAGGGCTTTTCCGCAGAATCGGACCGGGAGATGCTGACCGACCTCCGGCAGATCGAGTTTGCTCAGATCGACTACGACCGGGAGGCCGATCCGTACTTCGCGTACGTGCCGGGGACCATCCCGGTGCTCGTCTCGGCGCCCCATGGGACCAAGCACTTCAGGGCCGCAGAGGGGCGGTGGAGGGGAGAGGATGCCTATACCTCCTCCCTTGCGATAGAGCTCGGAAGACTTACCGGGGCCCATGTGCTCTACGCGAGAAATAAGGCCCGGGAAGACGCGAATAATGACATGGACGGCGCGTACAAACAATTCCTCGCAAAGGTGGTCAAGGAAAAGGGCATCAGGTTTGTTCTCGATCTCCATGGGGCTGAAGGGGACCGTCCCTTCGACGTCGATGTGGGGGTCAGGGAGAGCACGGTTGCCGCATGCTCCTGTCCCACCTACCGGGGAATCGTGGAAGAAACCTTTTCGGGCTTTGAGGCGCAGCTGTTCAATCAGCACTTTTCAGCACGCAGCGAGGGCACCATCACCTCTTTCGCCAGAAACAAGCTCGGCATAGAAGCCGCCCAGATCGAGATCAACGCCAATGACCGGATAGTGGAGAGTAAGTCGACCGCGTTCAAGGCCGATCCCTCCCGCGTGCTCGGCATGGTGAAGAGGCTGGCAGCACTGATACGGGCGATCAATCAAGAAGCAACGGGTGCCTCCCCGGGCCCCTAGCTGCGCCCCTCACCACGGAAGGGCCCAACTTCTGCCTCACATTAACTTGGCAATTCCCTGTAGCTTGCTACAGGGTGAGACCCGTCTCTGCCGTAACAAGGGTTCTTCCACCCCTGATACCCTGCAGCTTGCTGCAGGGAGGTTCATCATTCTCGAAATTGTATTCGCCCTATCTCCCAGGGCAGAGGCCTTTCCTAAATTCGGGTAACCCCGTAATTAGAGGCTAAGGGGTCCTTGAGCGCGATTCCCGGAATGGGCAAGAAACGTGTTCAGGTCTCTTCTTTTGAATTGCCCGCTCAGCCCGCGAAGCACCAATAGCGCTGCCGCTCCCCCAGCGGACTACTAAGACGGGAGAACTAGGAAACTAAGTTAATACCCCTAGACCATGGGCTCCGGAGGGCCTATCTCCTCGGGCCTTGAAGAGGCCTGCAATATGCGGAATCCCCAGTCAGACCTCGAGAAGAGATAGAGCGCGCCGATGATGGCCACGAGAATTGACCCGGCCAGCCACCGGTTGTATCCGGTGCGATAGTAGACCTCGCCTTCGCCCACGGCAGGCATTGAGGTGGGAGCGATGGGGAGCCCGTACTCATTGGCGAGAATCCTGATGTTCCAGAGCTGTATGATGGGTATGCGCTCTTTCAGGAACCTCCTGATGACCGAATCGCCCCTGATGTCCGTCGACAGTTGGGCAGGGAGGAGGCCGGGCTTGATCAGCACCTTGAAGGGACGGGGCCCGGCCGAGACACGGCCTCCGCCCACATTGATATAGGCCTTCGGGGGGTCGGCCTTGAAATAGATCGCCATCCTCTCATCGATATTATGCCTGATTGTCTCAGCCTCGAGCAGGGGCAGCCCGTTTCTCTCCACGGCCAGGAGCAGCTGCTCCCGCCCTTTTTCGGTCAATTCCCTCGCCCGGTCACGGCGGCCCCCGAGGGAGGCTGCCGCGGAACGGAAGGGGAAAAGGCCCTGGGCCTGCAGCAAGCGCTCCATATCGACCCAGAGGAAATCAGGCGCATTCGCCCCCCACTGGGAGCCGCTCACCGAAGAGATGATGGTCGGCTTCAAATTGAGCGTCTTGAGGGCTGCCAGGACCGCGATGTTGAGGGCCGGAAAGGACCCCGAGAAGCTGACGGCGACGGAATCTCCCTCTCTCACCTTTGCCCGGTCGAGGAGATCGACTATGACGGCCGCCAGGTTGGGGTTTATCGATGTCTGCTTCGCCTGGAGGCTCCCCGGCTCGCTGGTGACGGAGGTGACGAAGGCGCCGATGAGGCCGGAGCCTACCGGATCGGTCTCCTTGTCTATCGGGTCGCCCCGCCGGATCCGCTCGTTCTTGATCACCTCCATCGCCTCCAGGGCCAGCCTCGAGGCCTGGAGCCTCTTCTGGTAGTGGGGTCTCCTGTCCTCGGTGCGAAAGTGCTCAACGGCGAGCAGCCCCGCAATCGAAAAGAGGGCAACGAGGACGAAGGCGATAAAGGGGGTGCTCTGAGGCCTCCAGTACACTTTTTTCATATGGCGGGCCTCTCTCATATGGCGAGCCTCGCGCCGAATATGAGGATGAGGAGAAGGCGCACCACCACGGAGGCGGTGATGAGCGAGCAGAGAGACTCGATTACCCCGCGCCTGTCGAGCCACACCGCGATCAATCCCGGGATGATGAAGCCGACTACCCTCTGCTCCACCCCATCCGGACCGCCCTGTTGGCTGATAAAGTAACGGGCGAGCATGCCCGCGAGATAGCCGGCCAGGATCATCAGGACCGTCCTCCGCCTGCCGAAGATGATCACTATGGAGCCGAGCATCCGGATAAAGATGAAAGCCGCAAAGCCGGCTGCCAGAGTCACCGCCACCGTGAGGGGCTCGGTGAGGTGGAGGGCCAGATAGCCGGGCACCACCAGGCCTCCCCCTGCGATGCCGAAGAACTCTGAGAGGAGCAGGCTCACCCCGAGGCCGATGCCGATGGAAATCGACAGAAGATCCATCTCAGGCGACCTCCTTCCTGGCACCCTCTTTTAAGCTGCCCCGGTTATGGAAAAAGCGGGCCAGGCTCAGGCCTCGCCCCTTGGTGTTGCCCATGCCCACCACCAATGCCGACCTTCCCGCCCGCTCGATGATCATCTCGAAGATGTCGCTCTCGCTCTGGTTTTCCACCACGAGCATCTTCTTGAGGGGCATGCCCTCGGAAATGGCCGACTTGACAAAAAAGTAGGTGCCCGAGCCCATGAGCAGGTAGTAATCTGCGGCCTGCCAGTGGACGCAGGCCCGGCCGAGCTGCTCCGACCTGGTGGCCCGGTCGGTCCGGCAGTTGAAGAGGGCGATCCTCCGGTCGGCCTCAGGGAACTGCCCGATGGCCATGTTCCAGAGCTGCTCCGTCGATTCGGGGTCGTTGGCTGCAAAGGCATTGACGAAATGAATCTGGCGCCCGAAAAACCTGATGGAGGAGATCGTCATCACGCCGGGGTCGGGGGGCGCCTTCCACATACCACGGAGGGCGCACTCGCGGTCGACGCCGAGGGACTGGCAGACGCGGAGGGCTAGGGCAACGTTCTCCTTGTGCTCCACGTAGCTGAAGCCCTCCATCTCCTCGTCGGTGATCGCAGCGACCTCCTCGGGCCCGACGGCCGCAAGGGCGCTGCCCCGGTCTCGCGCCGCAGCCTCGAACAGGGGAAGATATTTCTTCTCCGCAGTGAAGAGCGTGGCGCCGACCGGGGTCGTTCCCGCGAGCGCCCATGCCACATCCTCTTCCTTGGGACCCATGACGTCGAGGTGATCGGCCCGGGCGTTGGTGATCACCCCATGGGTCGATTTGAGGAAACGGGATTCGCAGAGCCATTGGAGGTGGGGCTGGAGGGCCATGCACTCGACCACGATGGCCTTTGCCCTATAATTGGCCGCCGTGGCCACGATGCGCACTTGCTCTATCACGTTGGCTCCTGCGGGTCTGAAGACCGGATACTCGGAGCCGTCGGGCAGGATCATCCGGGCGAGGGTTCCCGTGGTCTTGGCGCAGGTCACGATGTTGCCGGCCCTCAAGCCTCCCGCGATCAGGCGGGTCACGCTCGACTTGCCCCTCGTTCCGTTCACGTGGATGCGGATCGGGATGGCCGAGATATTGCGCCTGTGCACCAGAGCCTCCGCGAGGGCGAGGATGATCAGGGTGGCGAGCACGATGAGGAGCATCAGGGCGCCCATGGCGTCAACCCTGCCTGCCTGGATTGTATGCCCATGACCGGTTCACCACGTAAGTATAACCATTCCCCCCTGCCGACGCCGACCTTTTTTCGCCCTCTCCCTTATCGCACATCGGGCGCGAAACCCCGCCGCGCCGTGTTTTCCGTCACCACCCGGGGGTCCATGAAGTGGAGCAGGTATTCCTCCCCGCCCGCCTTGGTTCCGAGGCCCGACATCCTGAAGCCCCCGAAGGGCTGCCTCCCCACCAGGGCGCCCGTGATGGGCCGGTTGAGGTAGAGGTTCCCCACGAGGAAGCGCCTTCGGGCCTCCTCCAGATGGCGCGGGCTGCGGCTGAACACCCCTCCCGTCAGGGCAAAGCTGGTCGAGTTGGCCCATTGGAGGGCCTCCTCGAAGGTCTTTGCCCGCATGACCGCGAGGACGGGACCGAATATCTCCTCCTGGGCGATCCTGTGCTCCGGCCGAATCTCTTCCACCAGCGTGAGGGGCACGTAATTCTGTCCCTCCGGGGCTTCGCCTGAGTAGAGAACCCGCCCTTCCTGTCGGGCCAGGTCGATATACTTGAGGATCCTCGCCTGCGCCGCCCCGTCGGCCACGGGACCCATGAAGAAGGCGGGGTCTTCAGCCGGACCCAGGGAGAGCGACCCGGCCCCCCTCACGAGGCGGGCCGTGAAGCCTTCATAGATCGAATCGAGGACGATCACCCTGGAGCAGGAAGAGCATTTCTGCCCCTGAAAACCGAAGGCGGAAACGAGCACCGCCGGGACGGCCTCGTCGAGGTCCGCGTCCTCGTCGATGATGATGGCGTTCTTCCCACCCATCTCGCAGATGACCCTTTTCACGTCCCTCTGCCCCGGATGGACCACGGCCGCCCGCTCTATAATCCTGAGACCCACCTGGGTAGATCCGGTAAAGGCGATAGTGCTTACCCCGGGATGGTCGATGAGCAGCTCGGCGACCTCCGTGGGGCCGGGGAGAAAATTGAAGACCCCGGGAGGCAGGAGGGCATGATTGAAGGCCTCAACCAGGTGATGGCCGATGACGGGGGTGAGGGGTGAGGGCTTGTAGACGACGCAGTTGCCCGTGACGATCGCCGCCGATACCATGCCGGTGGAGATGGCCAGAGGGAAATTCCACGGCGCGATCACCACGGCCACGCCCCTCGGCTCGTGGAGGTAGTGGTTGACTTCACCCGGGGGTGAGGGGAGCTTTTGGGCCGCGGCGAGCCGGATCATCTCCCGGGCGTAGTATTCGAGAAAGTCTATGGCCTCGGCCACGTCCGCCGAGGCTTGGTCCCACTGCTTGCCGATTTCTAGCACCTGCCAAGCCGCGAGCTCATGCCTGCGGCTCCGCATCCAGGCGGCTGCCTTCACCAGATAGGCCGCCCTTTCCCGGCCACCGGTTTCCCGCCATCCCTCGAAGGCCCTCCGGGCCGCCTCGACGGCTTCCTCAGCCTCTTTGCGCCCTGCCTGGCAGACCAGGGCGAGGACTTCCCCGGGATCGGCCGGGTTTACCGAGGGGATGGTCTCCGGGGTGACCCGGTCAACGCCGTTGAGAGAGAGGGGCAGGGTTTTTGCCAGTCCCCGGCGCAGTGCGGCAATCGCCTTGGGGAAAAGCTCCCGTTCCTCCTGCCTGGTGAAATCCGCGGGGGGCTGGTTGCTGAACGGCGGCAGTCCTTCTCCTCCCTCCGAGGCCCCCCCGTCATGCAGCCCGTGGTCCTCCCCTTTTTTCGCCTGCCTCCCGGGGTCCAGGAGGAGCTCCCCCGCCTCTCTCCCCTCGGCGAACATGAGGCGCAGAAAGCCCTGGTTGGCGGTATTCTCCAGGAGCCGCCGAACCAGGTAGGCCATACCGGGCACTATCCTGCCATAGGGGCAGTAGAGCCTCACCCGGCCCGCACGCTTGAGCAGGACCCTGCGGATGGGCTCGGCCATTCCGTAGAGCACCTGGAACTCGTAGCGGTCCCGGGGCACCCGGAGTTCCTCGGCCATGGCGAGGACCGCCGCTATAGAGCGCATATTGTGGGAGGCGCAAGCGAGGGAGGCGATCTCATGGTTCCGGAGGAGCATCCGGACATGGCGCTCGAAGGCGGCATCGGTTTCGGCCTTATCCGTATAGACCGGTATCTCCCATCCGTTCTGCCGGGCCCTGAGTACCTCGTAGTCCCAGTATGCCCCCTTGACGAGGCGGATCGCGAGGGTCAGCCCTTCCTGCCTGGCCCAGTCGAGGAGGAGCGAGAGGTCCCTGCCCGTGTCACGCAGATAGGCCTGCATGGCGATGGCGAGGTGCGGGTAGGCGCGGTACTCAGAGCGGAGCCTCCTGAAGATCTCCAGGGACATATCCTTATACTGGAAGGATTCCATGTCGATGCAGAGGGCGCCGCCCTTCTCGATGACTTTTTCGTAGACGGGCCTGATGCGCCTCAGCATGGCGGCCACCGAATCCGCGGACGCCTGCGGCCTAGCCTGTGAAAAAAGGGACGTCGGCTTGAGGGATATGCTGATCTTGGGGGCGAAGCCCCAGTCGAGATCTGCCTGTCCCCCTTCATCTCGCGGCCCCGGGAGGGGCTGCCAGGCCCGCTGGCCCGGCCCCAGTTTGTCGAGAAGGGCCATGTAGAGGCCGACATACTCCTCCGCCTCGTCCTCGCTCACCACTGCCTCGCCCAGGAGGTCCACGGAAAAGGCACATCCCTGGCGGCGCACCTTCGTGAGACCCCGCACCGCATTGCCCGCGTCCGCCCCCACGATGAACTGTTTCCCCAGCTTCTCGATGCTGTAGCGGATAGCCTTGCTCAGGACGGCGCTGCCCAGCCTGCCCCCGTGGGCGCCGAGCCGCGCGGCGAAGCGGAGCGCTGGCGGCACGTAGCCCTCCCTCTCGTCGAAATATTCGGCCAGATGGCTCGCGAAAAGGAACGGTGTGGAGAGGGAGGGGAAGACGTCGATGAACCTGAGCATGCTGGTGCGGAAGGCGTCGTTCTTCAAGGACCAGCCCATGATGGTGCCGACCCATCGGGCCTCCTCGAAGAGGGAAGGCTTCTCCCCGCCGAGGGCCGCGATAAGGTCCTTGCCCTTCTCGATGATGCGGTCGTTCAAACGGTCACGGTCCGCTGAATCCTCGATCTTGTCCTCCGTCCCAACTAGAGCGTTCCATAAAATTCATTTCCGATTGACGGCCGCGTGTTCCTCTTCTTCCGTCATTCCGGCGGACGCCGGAATCCAGTCCTTTCATAACGTGACAAGCTGCCTGGACCCCGGCTTCCGCCGGGGTGACGACTATGCGAATCGTCACTCTATTTTGCGGCCCGCTCTAAGTATAATGCCCTGCTCCGCCTCATGTCCTCCGGCGTATGCGATTCTGGCATTGTATTCTTACGTACAATTTATGTAGGGATGCGTACAATTTCATGTATGCTGGGCGGACAACGGCATGTTCGGACGTCTAAATGCGGCGGTCTGCCGGGCCTTGTGACGCTCCGCTAAAGCCGGGGGGTTCTCTTTTTCTCTCATTCGCTTTTATACGTTGGACGGGGGCATGGACCGGAAAGCCCATCTGCGGCGTCCTGCTCCGCCTCGTGAGCTACGTCGTACGTTCAGTACGCCTCCGCTCAACGAGGCTCACAGGCCATCCACACCTGGACCTTCCACTCCATGCCCCCGTCCAGTGCG
>Ga0326727_10023998_pt1 | contig 11578 bp, 9 predicted proteins | sample MB2enrmetagenome_FD_207643 | JGI IMG/M metagenome (GOLD analysis project Ga0326727, IMG submission 207643) | Lab enriched peat soil microbial communities from McLean, Ithaca, NY, United States - MB29MY | ecosystem: Environmental > Terrestrial > Soil > Wetlands > Peat | place: USA: New York... | reverse complement strand
TCCGATGCGCCGACTTCAACTTTCTTCCAGCCAGTGATCGTGCACGCGATTCTCGACGCGCAAGATGGCAGCGTGCTGGATGCGGAGCCGCTGCAGACTACCGATCGGGACTTGAGCCGCCAGGCAATGGAGTTGGTGAGGAGTACGTCATTTGAGCCGTCCGGATTTCAGCAGGAAGTTTTCATCAACGTGCAGTTTCACTTTCCCGCGGCAAGATTCGGCGGGCCGCCAATATTCCACTCTTCCGTGCGTTGGGTGATTTTGGATCGTCCACGCAGAGTTCCCCCGGTGAGAACGCCGCCGCGCCGCTGAACTAGTTCACTGTCCCGTGCCGCTGAGGGTTGCAGTTGCGATGCTGCCGCCGCCGTTATTGGCCACGTTGAGCTTGCCGTTGCGTGTGCCCTTCTTGCTGGGATTGAAGGAAACGTCGAGCGAACAACTGGTTCCCCCGGCGAGCGCACTGCCGCAAGTGTTGGCGGAAATAGTGTAGTCGGCAGGCGTGCTGCCGATGGTGATGCCGGTGATATTCACCGAGGCCGCGCTCACGTTCGAGATCGTCACCGTTTGTGGCGCGGTCGTCTGACCCACGAGTTCGGAGCCGAAATTCAGAGCGCTTGGCGAGAGCGCGATCGAAACGCCCAATCCGCTCAGAGTCACCCTCTGCGGATTGTTGGCGGCGTTGTCGGCAAGCTGCAAGATGCCGGTGAGGGTGCTCTTGGCTGTCGGGGTGAATGCTATCGTGATTGCGCAATTATTGCCGGCGAGAACCTGCGCACTGCAGGCATTGGACTGAACCGCGTAATCGCCAGTGGTGGCGACATTAGAAAGATCCAGGGTAACGGTTCCCGTGTTGGTCAGGGTGACGGGCAGGGACGTAGTCTGGCCAATAGGCGTCTTCGGGAAAGTCAGCTTGGTGGCGGAGAGCGCGGCCGTCGCTCCGCTGCTGGCGCCGCAGTTCGGGAAGATGAAATTCGCGATACGCGTGTTCCAGTTGAAGCTGCCGGTGGAGGGGATGTACTCCTGGGTGTACCAGAACGTGCAGTCGTCGGCGGGATCGACCGTCATGGCGCTGTAGTCGCCCCAGCGGTCCTGGCCTCCGGTCTGCGAACCCGATCCATTCACGATCAGTTGTTCGCCTTCCATGCTGCCCAGCGTGTCGGCCGCGACGCGTCCCGTAAAGTAAATGGAGGGATAGACGGATTTGCTGGAGACGCTGTAGCCGAGTGCCATGTCTCCGGACTGATCCATCGCGATGCTGCCCATCCAGCGCGTATTGGAGTCGGGGCCGAAGGTTCCTTGCTGAAACACAGTGGGCGTTCCGTTCGGACTGCGAACTTCATACCAACGCACGCCGGTAGAGATGGAATGATTGAAGACGAGCGATTCAACCCCGTTGGGAAACTGGCGATAGGCGAGGCGGTACATGGGGCGGTCGCCGAGCGCGTCGAGAAGTTGAGTCGTTCCGGGTTGTGCCACGCAGAAACGGAAACAACGTGCGGTGAACGCTGCGACCGGAAGAACGGTAGGGCCGGTGAAAGTGGAGTTCGCGGGGGTCGTGAAGTCCACGTGAAAGGCCCATAGTTGGAGCACGTTCCTGCCGAAGTTCATGAAGAAGGCGGGTTCGCCCGCGGCGGGCGGGATGGTTCCGTCCATGTCGGAAGGCAGCAAGCTGGCGACCGAGGAATCCTGCTGGAAGCAGATAATTGTCGCGGTATTGCCGGCCAGCATCGCGTTGCGGTCGAGAGCGCAGGCATTGGCGCCGATGAAGTCGCTGCCGTCCAGGAAAACGTTGAACGACATGGAATAGGCGTCGGGCCAGACGCCCAATTTCGGGTAGTCGGAGTAATCGGTGTCGCCAAAAGAAAAGGCGTACCGGTTGTAGGTGCCGGTAGCGTCGCTGGTGGTCGACACCGCTACGCACTGCGTGTAGGGAAGAGTGCTGATGGAAAACTGCGTGAGGACCCAGCGGTCGGCTATCTTGTCATATTGCACGATGGGATCGCCGTCGTTGTTGGTTTCACATCCTCCGCCGAAACCTTGCCAAAGGGCGTTCCCCTCAGTGGGTCCGGCAACGAGAGCGCCGGTGGCTTTGTCAAACACCGCAAACTCGGCGTTAACCCACTGCACGTATTGCGTGGCGCCCACTGCTCCGTTGGTATCGGGCGGGGAGTATTCCAGAAGAAATCCGTATTGTCCCTGGCCCAAACCGTCGATATTCAGGCCGGGGCTGGCCGCTACAGGAGGCAGAGCAGCCGCCTGCAAGGCCAGATCGGGCGTGGCGTATTCGGGCTCGTTACGGGCGGGCGCGGTGGGGAGGATTTTTAGCAGCCGTGGCGAGAAGCGATGAGGCTGCGCGGGAGTCATCCGATCAAGCTCGGCGAGCGGGGCAGAAACGTCGTGCTTCTCTTCGCGGATTACACGGACCGCTCTTTCGTTGCTCGCGCCGCTTTCGCTCTGGGCGAAAGCCAGGGTCGAGAAGACGAACGACAGCAGTAAGACCGCGGAGAGATACAAAGCCGTTGTAAACCGTCTGGTCATGGCGCACTTCCGATGTCGAGCCATATTGCGAATGATGGTGCCGGGGAGGGGTTACGAATTGACGGTAGTATATCTGTTTTTGCTGAGATTGCACGCGCCTTGTTTGCCGGAATCTCTCCTCTCGAGATCGCCCGCCGGATTGCAAGTTCGCAGGCTTAGAAAAAGGGCAGGATCGTGCAAGTGTGACACAGGCGATGCAATCATTTGCATATCATCCGCGGGAAGGTGCCATGAAAAGCAAACATTTCCTTAAGGTTGCTTGGCAGATTTGTCGAAGAATCCGTCATGGCACCGCTCTCCGTTGGTGAAATCGGCCGTTCAGGGAACTTATCGCCGTACTTCGACCGTAGGCAGCTTTCCTCTGGGAGGTGTCCGCTACCCTCACGCATTGTGGGTACGGATTCGGCGCAAATGGTCGTTCGCGGCGATCTGACAAGAGTCCTCGTCATTGCTTCAAAAATACTGGGCCGCTTGTTACTCGGCATCGTCTCGCTCTTTTTTCTGCTCATTTTTCTCATGTGGTCATGCGCACCTCCCTCTGACACAACTCTCACGAGTCAATTTCAGAGTCACCGTTCCGAACTCGATGCCCTGGCTCGCATGTCTCAGGAAGACGCGAATGGAATCAGGATCACGGGCACTTTTAAGAGTCTTGAGAACGACTGGGGTTGGACGAGACCAAAGTCTAAACGGGCAATTACCCGCGAAAAATGGAACGAGTACCAACGACTGTTCCGCGAGGTTGACCTGAGCGGATTAGATAAAGACAAGGTCGGGAACGTCTACCTCGTTGCCCACGCCACGGTTCTCGTTACTGGTGGTTCGACCAAAGGATTCGTGCACTGCATTAACTTCGGAGACCCCAGCAAGACGTTTCTTCCCTGTGTAGAACAACGTGACAGCGGTCAGGTCGAGGAAGCAGGCGCGAAGGGCTACTCGTATCGCAAACTCGGCGAGAGTTGGTACATCTTCGAGACTTGGGCCAAAGCTGTCCCCCAGTAGTTGCCGCAACTTCCCCCTTTCACAGCAACCCGCATCTCTACGCCCAGGAACTTCCCACCCGGACCCTAGGCTCGCTTTCTAGCCCTCGAAACCGCTTCGCGGGCTTCCTTGTCGGCGGTGCGACGGCGCTCGGTCTCGCGCTTGTCCCACAGTTGTTTGCCTTTGGCCAGGGCGAGTTCAACCTTGATTTTTCCATTCTTGAAATACATGCGAGTGGGGATCAGGGTGAGTCCCTTCTGCTGGGTCTTGCCGATGAGCTTGCGAATTTCTTCCTTGTGAATCAGAAGCTTGCGGGTGCGGAGGGCGGCGTGATTGGCAGAGTTGCCGTGGTCATAGGGGCCGATGTGGCAGTTGAGCAGCCAGAGTTCGCCGTCCTTGATAATGCCGTAGGCGTCCTTGAGATTGGTCGTGCCGCCACGGACCGACTTCACCTCGGTTCCGGTGAGCACGACACCGGCCTCGAATTTTTCAAGCAAGAAATAGTTGTGACTCGCGTTCCTGTTAACAGCGGCATCCTTTTCGCCGGAGGCGGTGGGCTGGCGGCGAGGATTCTTCTCCGGACTGGGCCCGGTCTGGTGGGTAGTCTGCTTAGCCATTGCTGAGAAGAAAGTATCACGAAGGGGGAAAAGAGGTCTCAGGTGTCAGGTCTCAGGTCTCAGCAAAAAGCAAAGCACAAGTTCCCCTCCGATTTTGAGGTTTGCCTGAGATCTAAGACCGGACACCTTGGGGCCACGTACTAATGAGTGTAAACACTGCCCTACCAAGCACTTCGGGTGCGAATGGCACGATGCTATAATGCAGTTTTCCAGCACTTTTTGTACATGACGGCCCCTAGGATGCCCGGGTCCGCCGGTTTTCAGCTGTTGCGATGAATCTTGATTGGACGAGTTAGTCCGGTGCGGCCGCCGGCGAGAGAGATTTTTATGAGGACTGCTTGATGAGACGCCTGATCCGTCCGGCTCTGTTTGTTCTGTTGCTGCTCTGCTTGGGGCTGCCTGTTCTCGCTCGTCATGTCGATTCCGCCAAGGCGTTCTACGAGAAGGGCACTGACGCCGAGGCCCGGCAGGACTATGAGCAAGCCTTCGACTACTTCAAGCAAGCCTACAATCTGAAACCGAAAGACCTGAGATACCGAACCGCCTTCGAACGCACTCGCTTCTACGCGGCTTCGTCCCACGTGCATCGGGGGCAGATTTTGCGCGATGCCGGCAAACTGGACGAGGCGGCGGTGGAATTCCAGAAAGGGCTGGAGATTGATCCTTCTTCATTCATCGCGCAGCAGGAACTGAAGCGTACGCTGCAGATGATTAAAGAGGAGCAGAATCCGCAACCGCAAGCGGCGGGGCCGGGTACGACCGCGTTGCGCAAACGGTTGGAATCGGCGCAGGGCCCGGTGGAACTGGCTCCCATCTCGAACGTGCCGATTACGCTCAAGGTCACGGAAAAGTCCAATGTGATCTATGAGACGGTAGGCAAGCTGGCCGGCATCAACGTGCTTTTCGATCCCGATTACACGCCCCGCCAGGTGCGCATCGAGCTGAACGGCGTGACCCTCGAAGACGCGCTCGAAATCATTTCCTTCGAGACCAAGACCTTTTGGCGTCCGGTGACGCCGAACACGATTTTTGTCGCGCAAGATAATCCCGCGAAACGGAAAGAGCTGGAACAAAACGTCATCAAAACTTTTTATCTTTCCAATCTTTCTCAGCAGACCGAATTGCAGGATATCGTCAACGTGATGCGCACCATCCTCGAGGTGAGCCGGGTTCAGCAGTTGCCCTCGCAGGGAGCGATTGTCGTGCGCGGCACGCCCGATCAGGTGGCACTGGCGCAAAAACTCGTGGACGATCTCGACAAGGCGAAGCCGGAGGTGTTGATCGATATCGCGGTCATGCAGGTGAGCCGCGACAAGTCGCACACCCTGGGCATCAACCCTCCGACCAGTGTCTCGGTCGCACTGCAGCCCAACGTCAACACTTCAACTTCGACCACTTCAACCACCACGACCACGGGTTCCACGTCATCGTCAAACGGCATCAGCCTGAATACGATCGCCAACCTGAATGCCACCGACTTCCAAGTGACGATCCCGCAGGCTACGGCGTCGGCATTGATGGGCGACAGTGACACCAGGGTCATCCAGAGTCCGCAGCTTCGCGCCCTGGACGGGCAGAAGGCTACGTTGAAGATCGGCGAGCGGGTGCCGGTAGCGACCGGATCGTTCCAGCCGGGGATTGGCGGCGTGGGTATCAACCCGCTGGTCAACACTCAATTTCAATACCTCGATGTGGGCGTGAACATCGAGATTACGCCGCGCGTCCATGCCGGGCGGGAAGTTTCCTTGAAGCTGTCGATGGATGTCTCGGAAGTGGATTCGTACAACCAAATCGGCGGTATCAGCCAGCCGGTGATCGGCCAGCGCAAGATCGAAAACGAAATCCGCCTGAAGGAAGGCGAAGTCAGCGTGCTGGGCGGCATGATGGAGGATTCGAGGACGAAGTCCCTGACGGGAATTCCGGGTCTGGCCTCGATTCCAATTTTCAAATACCTTTTTGCGCAGGAAACAGCCGACCACACCCAGCAGGAACTCATATTCGTCCTGGTCCCGCACATTGTCCGGGGGCCTGACACTTCTCATGGCGGCGCGGATCTGCTCGACGTGGGCACGGCTAACGCGCTTTCGCTGAGACGAACGACCGCGAAGCCGGCAGCGCCGGCTGCGGGTCCGCCGGGCGCAGGTTCGCAAGCCGCACCCGCGGCCGCTCCCCAGCAGCCGCAGACACCAACTCCGCAGGGGCAGATTTCTCAGAGCTTGACGCAACCGAATCAGGCTCCGCAGGCTCAAGCGGGCGCAGGAACGTTCCTGTTTGATCCGCCCACCTTGAGCCAGGCCAAGGGCTCGACCTTCACGGTGAATGTCATGGTTTCCGGCGGGCAGAACGTGCACTCGGTGCCCGTGCAGCTCAACTACGATCCCAATCAGCTGCAGGTCATCAACGTTTCGAATGGCGGATTCCTGTCGCAGGATGGGCAAATCGTAACCGTCGTTCATCGCGAGGATCCTGCGACGGGCACGATGCAAGTCACGGCTTCGCGGCCTCCGGGCGCCGGGGGCGTCTCGGGACAGGGCGCGGTAGTGACGCTCACATTCATGGCCAAGGGTCCGGGCCAGTCGGCGCTGACCATCACTCGCGGCGGAGCCAGGGACCCGGCAATGCAGCCGATTGCCATGAGTGGAGCCCAGGCGGCCATTACGATCCAGTGACCGCGTGGGAAGAAGTTCTCAGTTCCCGGTTCTCAGTTCTCAGTGGAGAAACTGGGGGGATTTTGACTGGGAACTGGGAACTGGTTTATGAACCAGTCGATACAGTCGATAAATATGAGGAAGGAATAGCACCGTGGCTGCCCGCCCACAACACGGCTTCACCCTGATCGAGTTGATCGTTGCCACGGCCATCCTATCCATCCTGGTGGGGGCATCGTTTCCGCTGGTGAGGATCACTATTTATCGGGAGCGCGAGCACGAACTGCGCGAGGACCTTTGGATGATTCGCGACGCCATCGATCGCTATAAAGACGCCGCTGACCGTGGCGCGTTCATTCCCAAGCTGGGGAGCGACGGCTATCCTCCGGATCTCGACACACTGGTCACTGGCGTCGATGTTGCCGGCAAAAAAGTAAAATTTCTCCGCCGCATCCCGCTTGATCCCATGACCAAGCAGGAATGGGGAATGCGCTCCACGCAGGACGACAAGGACTCGGATTCCTGGGGTGGGCAGAGCGTTTTCGATGTTTACACGAAGTCGGACCAAGTCGCTTTGGACGGCACGAAGTACAAGGACTGGTAGATGAAATTCAGGTCCAAGGCACGCAATCGCGGTTTTACCCTGATCGAGATGGTGGTGGTCATCAGCCTGATCGCCATCCTGCTGTCGATTGCGTTGCCGATGTACAACCAGAGCATCATCCGCGCCCGCGAAACCACGCTGCGACAGAACCTGGCAACGCTCAACAAAGTCATCGATCAGTACACCCTGGACAAGCAGAAAGCGCCGCAGTCGCTCGACGATTTGGTCTCGGCGGGATACCTCAAGCAGATCCCCTACGACATTACCGGCAACCGGGACAGCTGGGTGCTGGAACAGGAAGACTCGCTCAAGTCCATCGACCAGACCCAACCCGGCATTGTGGGTGTCCACAGCGGCTCCGACCAAACCGCCAGCGACGGCACCGCGTACTCTAGCTGGTAGCTGAGGTCTCAGGTTTCAGATCCCATCAAGAAAATCGGCGGCCAGACAAAGCTGCCGGGCGTGCCAGCACTTTCACCTTCCTTTCTGTTACCGTATTGAGTTTGATTTCTGGAGGCGGGCTTGAGTTTTTTCAATCGGCTGCAACCCCTGGCGCTGCTCGTGATGCGGCTCGCGCTGGGAGCGATCATGATTGCGCACGGTTATCACAAGGTGTTTGGCGGCTTTCATCATCATATGGATTTTGTGGGCTCGCTCGGCATTCCTCGCTGGCTGGCCTATCTTTCCGCGGGAACGGAATTCTTCGGCGGAATTGCTATCGTGCTGGGATTATTTACCCGCTTTTTCTCGCTGGCATTCCTGATCGAGATGGCAGTGGTCATCTGGAAGGTGCACTTCAAGAACGGCCTGACGGGCAGCACCGGTTACGAGTTTCCGCTGGCGCTGGCGACGATCGCATTTGCGCTGCTTTGTTTTGACGGTGGCCCGTGGGGCCTGACGTTTGGCGGGAGGTCGGGCGGCGCGCGGAAAACGAAATCGGGGTGAGAACGCAAACCGGCGCGATCAGATTCTCGGAAAGTGAAAACCGCTCGATGTCCCGAGCGGATCTGCGAGCTAAATGCTAACGGCTAAGTGCTAACCGCCGATCCTAGAATTCCGCCAACTCCTTCATCGCCCGGAACAGGTCGCTCGCCTGCGGCAGGATGGCATTCTCCAGAATCGGCTGATAGGCGACGAAGGTATCGGTGGCCGCGATTCGCTTCACCGGGGCGTCGAGGTGATGGAACAGTTGGTCGGCGATGCGGGCGGCGATTTCGGCTCCGTATCCCCAGCTCAGCGAGTCTTCGTAAGCAATTAACGCGCGGTTGGTTTTCTTCACCGAGGCGGCAATCGCATCCCAATCAAATGGGTTTAACGACCGCAGGTCGATCAGTTCGACGCTGACGCGATGCTCCCGCTCCAGTTTTTGCGCGGCCTGCAGCGCGCGCGGAACCACCGCGCCGTAGGTGATGACGGTGAGGCCGGTTCCAGGCTGCACGATCTTCGCTTTGCCGAACGGGACCATGTAGTCGGGGCCGGGATAGGGCGCGCGTCCGTAGGTTTCGCGGTAGAGGCGTTTGTGTTCGAGGAACAGCACGGGATCGTCGCAGCGGATCGCGGTGCGCAGCAACCCCGCGGCATCGAGAGCGTTCGAAGGGAACACGACGCGCAATCCCGGAGTATGCGTAAAGATGCTCTCGCCGCACTGCGAGTGGTAAATCGCGCCGCCCGTCAGATAACCGCCAATCGCAACCCGGATCACCAAAGGTGCCGAGAAGGCGTTGTTCGACCGCCAGCGGATGATGGGGAGTTCGTCGCGTAACTGCATCATCGCCGGCCAGATGTAATCGAAGAACTGTATCTCGACCACCGGCTTCAATCCGCGCGTTGCCATGCCGGTGGCGCGGCCGATGATGTTGGCTTCGGCAATCGGAGAATTGAAGACGCGGTCGGAGCCGAACTGGGACTGCAGTCCAGCCGTCAGTTTGAAAACTCCGCCCTTACCTTTTACCAGCTTCTGCTTCAAGTATTCTTCGCGGCTGCAGTCGGCGACATCTTCACCGAAAATGACGACCCGTTCGTCGCGCCGCATCTCATCGCGCAGCGCGGTGTTGATGAGGTCCGCCATGGTCTTGTTCAACGTCTTGTTCGACGGCTTGTTCTGCGACTTGTCCAACGAGTTGTTCTGCGCCGCCGGGCCGTCGCCATCCGCCGCGGTCTCGGGCGCGGCCACTGCCGCATGAGTGTCGAACGCCGCCGACGTGGGATCGAGATTGGGCGAGTAAACAAAGTTGTAAATCGTCTCCGGCTGCGGCGGCGCAGCTTCGAGCGCGCGGTCGGCATCGTCCTGTATCTGCTCTTCGATTTCGCGCTCGATTTTGTCGATCTCTTTTTCGTCGAGAATTCCTTCCCGCAGCAGGAACATCTGTAGACAATGCACCGGGTCGCGCGCCGCATCGGCTTGACGCTCGGAGTCGGGCCGGTAAAGACGCTCGTCGTCGCTGAGCGAGTGGGAATAGGGACGGATCACGTGGGCATGGACAAAGGCAGGGCCATGGCCCGCTCGGCAGTGCTCGGTCGCTCTCTTAAATGCGGAATAGGCGACGACGGGGTCGGTACCCTCAATCTCTTCGAAATGGAAGTTGGGGAAGCCGGAGACCAGACGCGAAATGTTGCCGCCGGAGGTCTGCACTTCGACCGGCACGGAAATCGCGTACTCGTTGTCCTGAACGCAAAAAATTACCGGCAGGCGGCGGTTGGAGGCGGTGTTCAGCGCCTCCCAGAATTCGCCCTCGCTGGTCGTGCCGTCGCCGAGCGAAACGTAAGTGATTTCATCGCCCTGAAATTGGACATCCTTAAATTGGCGGTAATCGCCGTCGGCTTTCTGGGAGGCCTTGGGATGCCGGGCGAAATAGCGTCCGGCTTCGGCGCATCCAACCGCTTGCAGAATTTGAGTGCCCGTGGCCGACGATTGGGTGACAACATTGAGCCGCTTGTAGGCCCAATGCGAGGGCATCTGACGTCCGCCGGAACTAGGATCGTCGGCCGCACCCACGGCGCCGAGCAGCATTTCATAAGGAGTTGCGCCCAGGGCAAGACACAGCGCACGGTCGCGGTAATAGGGATAGAACCAGTCGTAGCCGGGCTTCAGCGCCAGGGCTGCGGCGACGCCCATGGCTTCGTGGCCCGCGCCGGAGATCTGGAAAAAAACCTTTTGCTGGCGCTTGAGCAGGATCTCGCGGTCGTCCACGCGCCGCGAGGTGAACATGATGCGATACGAGTCGATGAGTTGCTGACTCGTCAGACCCTGATACGTCTGGGCTTGTTTCGCAAGGTTGTTTTCGTTCAGCTTGGGATCGACCTTGATCGTGGCCATGCCGCGTTCTTCACCCCACTGAGTTCCAGCCCCGCATCATTGTAAACCAGCACCCAGTTGCCAGTACCCAGTACCCAGAAAAAGACTGAGAACCCGAAACTGGGTACTGACAACTGGGTGCTGACTTCCTGCGTTATCCTAAAGGGTCATGATTCGCATCCTGCGCCCGTTCGATCCGCATCGCCTACGCTTGCTGGTGTTTGATCTCGATGGCACCCTGATCGACTCGCGGCTCGATTTGGTTCACTCCATCAATGCGATGTTGCGCCACCTCGGCCGTCCCGAGCTGGCCGACGACCTCATTGCCAGCTATGTCGGAGACGGCGCTCCCGTGCTGGTGCGCCGCGCGCTCGGCGACGCGGACCCCGATAACGAGGCGTTGTTCCAAGCGGCGCTGGAATATTTTCTCGGTTACTACCGCCTGCACAAACTCGATCACACCACGGTTTATGAGGGGATTCCGGAGGTGCTGGCCGCCTTGGCGAATTCGAATGGCGTGCAGCGGCAGATGGCCGTGCTCTCGAATAAGCCGGTCAATCCTTCGCGCGACATTGTGCGAGCGCTGGGGCTGGGAGACTTCTTCGTGCGCGTATATGGCGGCAACAGCTTTCCGACGAAGAAGCCCGATCCGCTGGGGGTGCGGACCATCCTGCAGGAAACTGGCGTCGCGGCGGATGAGGCGCTGATGATTGGCGACTCGTCAAACGACGTTTTAACGGGGCGCAATGCCGGTTTGTGGACTTGCGGCGCGACCTACGGGTTCGCCCCGCAATCGCTGGAAGAAGTGCCTCCGGATGTGCTGATCGAGAGCCCGCGCGAACTGGGGGAGTTGTTGGAGTAAGCAGACTGGTGAGGATAGGCAGTGAAATCGCCT
>Ga0326727_10023997_pt1 | contig 11579 bp, 6 predicted proteins | sample MB2enrmetagenome_FD_207643 | JGI IMG/M metagenome (GOLD analysis project Ga0326727, IMG submission 207643) | Lab enriched peat soil microbial communities from McLean, Ithaca, NY, United States - MB29MY | ecosystem: Environmental > Terrestrial > Soil > Wetlands > Peat | place: USA: New York... | reverse complement strand
CCCTCCCCAGCTTCAGTTCCATGAGCCGCTGTGCTTGCGGGTAGGAGCAAATGGAACCGAGCGTGATCCGCGCCAAGGGGACAGATTCGAGCAGCGTCGCAATAAAGCGGCCATAGGCTGCCCGCCAGTCGGCCACTGGAACGATGGGCATGAGAACCGCGCGCACCGGATAACCGGCCTGGGCGCATCGTCGCATGGCCTCGATTCGGGCACTGACGTCGGGCGTGTTCTTCTCGAACTGCAAAGCGACTTCCGGGGCGTTGACGGTCCAAGACAAGATTGTCCGGCCCCGGTGATCGAGGTCCAGTACGTTTTCGACGTCGGCGCTCTTCGTCAGGACGACCATGCGGACATAGGGATGCCGGGCAAAAAAGGGAATCATTGCCCGCGCGTAGCCGCTGAGCGGTTCCAGGGCCAGCCCGTCCTGAAGCTTGCCCAGATAAAAGGCCGTCGGCCGCCCGAGCCGGTTCGCGGTTCGATCCACTTCCGAAGCGATTTCTTCCAGGTTGAGAAATATCTTCACGGTCGGCGAGAACCACACTCCAGGCGTGCCGGCCAGGTAGCAGTAATGGCAACCGTAGGGGCAGAAGCCATAGGGCGAAAAATGCCAGTAGTTCGGACAGGCATTGCCTCCCTCTTCACTGAAGCGCACGGCACTGCGGTGCTCGCCCAGAACGAGCGTCTGCTTGCCGCGCTCATGCAACCGCAAGGGGCCCGTTTCCCCGAGGTCGACGCGATTATGTGAGACGCCAATCGCCTCGACGACCTCCGCCTCCGGGTAAGCCCCACAAATCCGTTCAGCCAATCGCCGTTGTGCTTGCGTGCGGTTACTGCCTTTGGCCAGAACGATTCTGGAGGGCCGAAAGAGCGGCGCAGGTCGGGGGACATATCCTTTCAGAAGACCATCGACCGAGAACCTGGGGCCGATTCGGGTCGGCTGGCTCATTACGCACCCTTCCCTTCTGGACATGCGTATATTCGCAGATCGTCCCCGTTTCTTCAAGCAGATTTTCGGGCCACCACGCTGCACCGAATTGCGTCTCCCCGGCACGCAGGACTCGCAATGTCATGCGAGGTTCTCTTGTCCAAGATCATCTTCCATCTCGACGAGAAGCAGTAGCCGTTGCCGACGGTGCTCCAGGCCGCCCAGTGAGCTCGGCGCAGGCTCGCCTGAGGCTCGATCAACGCGCTGTCTCGGCCGTTCCTAGCGGGCCACGGGCTTGACGCTCGTCGACTTGGCGGGCACGAGCTTCTTGCTGGGGACATCGGGCACGTCGACGCCGCGGGCCCGCAGCGCGTCGGCCATTGCGCTCTTGAAGTCGTGCGGGGCGGCAGCCAGCCCGGCCCGCAGCGCGCCGAGCGACTTGTCGCCGGGGATACGCTGCAAACAGCAGCGTGCGTCTTCGCGAAGTTCTTGGCTTGTGAGCAGTTTCGCCACCGGGAGGACCGACTCGCCGCCGCCGATCTCCGAGAGCATCCACAGCACTTCACGCATGAGCGGCACGGGCTGACCCTCGGCGAGCAGGATGAGCAACTCGACGACCACGGCGTTCTTTTCGGCGTCGGCGCCGGGGCGGCCTGCACTGCGGACGATCTTCCAGATGGCGCGCTTTGCCGCACGGCCCACCTCGAGCTCAGTGCCGGTGTCCCACGCCACGGCGGCCAGCGGCCTGACTGCCGGGGCGCCCACTGCGCCCGCGGCAAGCCACGCGGCGCTCCGCACTTTGTCGTTTTTGTCCTTGATTTTCGCCAGCAGTTCTTCTACCGTCATAGCCATATGCGATTTCCTTGCGTTGGATGTTCGTCTTGTTTACAGGCAGTACGGGTAGCGTTGCGGGACGCTCATCATGCGGCGTGCCTCTTCATCGCCTACGATTTCCTGCTTGGCCTGGTCCCACTGGAGCTTGCGCCCGAGGATGAAGGAGAGGTTGCCCAGGATGCACAGATTGGCCACGCCCACCGCGGCTTCGATGTTCATGATCGTTTTTGCGCCGGTGCGGATGCCGTTGAACCAATCCTCTTTGTGGCCCGGGCTGCGGTACACTTCCTTGGCGTCCGCGGGGGCATGCCACTCGCGGGCTTTCTTCTCGGTGTTGGTGCCGCCGTCGCCGCCCCAGATCACCAGGTCGCCCTTGCCGCCGTGGTACACCGCGCCGTAGCCGTGCATCTGGCCGTTCTCCATGGGCACCGGCTTGCCGGGCTGGTTCCACGTGAGCACCCAGTCGGGATTCTTGAACGTGTAAATGACCTGCATGTCGACCGCGGTGTCCCACAATCCTTTAGTAGGCGCCGTGCCCGTGGCTTCGACGGTGACCGGGCCGGCGTCGTCGGCCTGCATGACATATTTGGCCACGCTCATCACGTGGGCGCCGCGGTCGCGTATCTGCCCGCCGCCCGATTCGAGGAACCAGCGAAACACGCCGTGCAAGTACCGCGAGTTGTACGGACGCCAACGGAGCGGACCGAGCCACAGATCCCAATCCAAGTACGGCGGCGGAGCGCTGTCGGGATTGCCGCCGCCGTCGCCCGGGCTGGCATAATGCCAGCAATCAATGCGGGTCACCTTGCCGATCATCCCGTTGACCACGTAGCGGCACGCGGCGTAGGCGTCGCCCGTGGAGCGGCCCTGGGAGCCTACCTGGATCGCCACCTTGTGCTTCTTGCCCGCTGCGATCATGGCCTGGCCTTCCTCAATCGTGCAGCAGGCGGGTTTCTCCACGTACACGTGCTTGCCGCACGCGGCCGCATGGACCGTCTGCACGCCATGCCAATGGTCGGGGGTGGCGATGATCACCGCGTCGATGTCTTTCCGCTCTAGCACGTAGCGGTAGTCGCGATACACGTCGGCCCGCGGGCCGGCGACTTTCGATGCCCGCTCCAGGTGCTGGTCGTCGACGTCGCACAGGGCGGCAACGTTGCACTCGCCGCGCTTCATACGACCCACCATGTCGCCCAGATGCCCGCCGCCCATGCCGCCGATGCCGATGTGGGCGAAGGTGAGCTTCGAGTTCGCGCCCGGCTTGCCCTCCACCGCCAACACTCCCGCGGGGATCACCTGCGGGAAGCCGAGCGCGGTGCCCGCCGTCGCCGCGCCGATGGTCTTCAAGAATCGCCGGCGAGGTATGTTGCCGCTCGATTTGTTCATCGTGCTTACCCTTGTGCTTCAGGCTGGATCTAGGTGGGCCGGCCGCACCGCCTGCCGCCGACATTCCGAGCGTTACCTTAATCCCTGGAAAGACCGCGTGCAATGGCCGTGCCTGTCAATAATCCCGTACTTGTTGCCTGTCAAGGAATTACGGAGTGTGACGTTCGCCGGTATCCGGGGTAGAATCGCCTTGTTCTGTCGACCGCGCGAGGCCTCCCACGGGCGCCGTCCATTCGCTTGACTTCCCTGGGCTGCCGATTCACACTCATGGCAGCGCTGTCACGCTGAGTCCGCCGTGGACCGGGCCATGAACGGTGGTGGCTATGGCAAGAGCCTGGCGACCATAAGGAGTACGAGACATGCTGAAGCAGACCGTCGTCCTCGTACTGGCAGCCACGTTCTTGACGGCCCGCGGCGGCCTGCACGCCGCCCGCGCAATTCGGGGCGTGGGGCAGCCACGGTCCGCAGGCGCCCGCGCTGGAGCGAATCGCGGACTAGCTAAATGGGCTTGCGTTATTCTGGGAGGAACTGGCCGCGGAGCCCCGGGCGTTAGCCCGGGGATCGGCGTTAGGGTAACCGCCGCCTTGCGGAGAATTCCCGCCATCCCCGGGCTAACGCCCGGGGCTCAGCATGTGCGCAGGCTCCCGGGATCGTGCAACTCCATTTAGCGCAAGGATGACGTAAGGAGGAACACCATGTGTAGATACCCCCTCGTCGCGTTCCTGTTACTGCGACTACCGTCTTTGCTTTCCCAGGCGGCCACCCCGGGCGGTAACGAAGCGGCATCGGGCACGGCGGCCGCAAGCGTGCCTCCCGGTGCCGCGGTCCTGGGCTATACGAAGCGCGTGATCAACGAAATGCCCACCGCAGCCGATATCGCTCCCGGCAAGAACGGCAATTACAAGTGGTTCAGCGGGCAATGGTTCTCGCAGCAGGCCCCTTCGCTCGATCATTATGGGACGCAGAACGGCGTGTTGGCCCTGAACCTGGGCGGCGACCTCGTCAGTACGCCCCGCGATTTCTCGGCGGGCAGATTACCGCTCTTACCCGGCGCGAGCGGCTTCTACGTCGAATTCGACGTCCGGCTCTCCGACAATGATCGCGACCACTGGCCTGCCGTCTGGCTGATGCCGGCCGAGCACGACGGCAAGCGGGATCACTACGAGGGTGATCCGGCCGGCTTCGAGCGGTTCATGGAACTCGACGTCGACGAAGGCGGCTTCGGCCCAGGCTTGACAGGCACCGTCCATAGCACGGAGGGCGTGTATCCGAAGTGGAAACACGTCCAGAACCCCAACAACGTGTCCCCCGCAGCCGTCGATCGCAGCCAGAAGCATACCTTCGGCGCGAGCTACGATCCAGTGCGTCAGAAAGTGACGTGGTGGGTGGACGGCAAGCCGCAGATGAGCGCCGGCTCGCCCTACGTGCCGGCCATTGCGGCCCGACAGCATTTCTATCTGCTTCTCTCGGCGCAATCGCAGGGTGCAAAGAAGCCGTATTTCATGTTCGTCGCCGGCGTGCGCGCCTATGTCCCCGCGAGTTCGCCGTTGCCAAGAATGTAACTGCTTCAGAAGGAAACGCTGCCATGCTTACGAAAACACGGGAATCTTTCCAACCAGCCCGCGTTTGCGCGCACACGTGGACCGGAGTTGCCGGGCTGGGATTCCCGGTTTCCGGGTTTTGCGCCCTGATCGCGGGCGTATTCCTGGGTGCGATCGCCGCCGCCCCACGAACGTGCGACGCGGCGGCGGGAGCGGCCGAGCAGTATCTCGACGCCCAGCTCCGCGTCGTTCGATCGCTCGATGCCAAGCGCGAGGCGATTGCCGAGATCGCGGATGAAGCTGCCGGGCAGCTTCTTGCCGGCGGCACAATTCACCTGGCTGGGGAAACGGGCATGATGGCCGAGTTGGCAGGCCGGGCGGGTGGCCTGTGCGGCGCGAAGGTGCTTTCGCTCGAAAAGGCCCAAGCGTCGCTCGGTCCCAACGACCTCGTGCTGCTCGGCGATTACGGCACGCCGGGCAAACTCAAGACGGCCCTGGAGAAGCTCGCCGCCACCAAGGCCCTCGTGATCGTCTTTGCCGCGGCCGAGAATCCGCTGCTGCGGAGACCATTGTCTGCCCATCTGCGGGCAATCCCCGTCGATATTCCCTTGGAAAATCGACTACTGGTGCTTCGCTCCGGGGAGCGGCTGATTCCTGCGGCCCCTCCGGCGATCGCCACGGCCGAGTGGACCTTCGTCGCGGAACTGTTAGGCGCCTGCCGCCGCCGGCACAAGCAACTGGCCGTCTATTTGAGCATTTGGCTGGACCCGGAGTGCCGCCGCTACAACCGCACCCAAGGGCTGCTCTTCGAGCCCGGCTTGCGGCCCGCACCCGTTGCACGAGGACAGTACGCCCACGCCTTTCTGGCCAGCGTCGGTCAATCGCTCGAGGCCGTCCGCCGTGAAGAACTTGCACGGATCTGCCAGGCAGCCGCTTGGCTTCGCGACGCGCTTGCCGCGCATCGACAGGTCGTGCGTACCCTCCAGGGACACTTGCCCGAGGTCGAGGCCGGCAGCGGCGGCGAGGGGCATTACTTTACCAAGACCGTTGCCCCCGGCAACGCGCGGGACGAAAGATGGCTTCGGGAGAACCTCGGCGCGGGCGACGTCTATCTGTTTCTGGGATACCAGGAGAACGAAGACGCCCGCGCGGCGGCGGTCAACGCCTTGGGTGCGCGGACGATCTTCCTCACCTCCGCTGCCCCTTCCGTGCAACAGGCCAAGAACCCGCGGCACCTCTACGTCAACCCGCACTGGCCGCGCAGCGATGCTTGCCTGGAACTCGCCGGCTACGACGTAAAGGCGTGCCCACTCTCGGGTATTCTGGGCCTGACGTGCTACTACGCGATTTGTGGCGAAATGGCGCGCGAATAGCCCGCGCCGCACGGGATGACGACGCGCGCGATCCGGTAAGCTCCCACGCCCGGACCTGTCGCCGAGCTGGCAGTGCTCCCCTTTGGAACGCTCGCGGTAGGCAGGGCATGGTATGCGGTGGACGGTAGCACTCCCGGTGGAAGTTCCGCAGCCGCGGACGATAGAATCAGCGATAAACACCCAGGAAAGCTCGCATGAGAATGGTACGGCGCGATGTCATGCGACGGCTGGCTTCCCCGGAAGCAGCCGCGGTGCGGGACTTGCGTTTATTCTGCGCGTTGTTTTTCGCGGAGGGGCAGCGGGGGTTTCGCAAGGCGCTGCAGTTCGGCCTCGGCCAGCTTCCGCAGCGGTAACCCGGCCGGGGCATCGGCCGCGGCGGTGCGGAACAGCCCGGCGGCATCTTCCGGCCGCCCGAGCCGCAGGTAGCGATGCCCCAGAACATAGGCGATCGCTCCGCGGAGGTCGGGGGGCAAGGTCGGCGCCACCCCCGCCCAGCCCAAGACGTTCGTGATGCCCTTCCAAGCCAATCCTAGTTGTAAGAATTGCGCCTTGCTGATCGCATGGTTCTCGACCGCCGCCGTGTACCCGTCGTTGCTCAGCTTCCAGAGGAGCTCGGCCTGCTCGTCGGGGAGTTGCGGGGGCATGGCGCTCTCGCGCAGCAGCTCGTAAAGGCCCAAGCTGGGAATGACCCGCAGGCAGTCGCGGAGCGGCATTTCACGGAAGGCGAATTTGCGCGCCAGCCCTTCCCCCCAACGGTTGCGAAACAGGTTGTTGGCCACCGTCACGATGGTCTTCGGCTGCCACACCAACTCACCCAGCGAGGTTTGCATCAGCATCAGGTTGGGGTCTTCCCCCGCCGAGGCTGTCAAGATAGCGAGGGCTGCCTTGGCGTCGGCCTCGGTGAAAGACCCGGAGAGCGAGGCCGCAATCAGCCCGTCGGTCAACCTGAATCCCTGTTCGACATCCAGCCAGTGGAGCCCGGCGGCCTTCTTCCAGGCCTGCTGGGCGCCGGCGTCGTCGCCGGCGCGGCGCCGCAGAAACCCCTTCAAGAGCCAAGCCGAAATGCCGATATTCTCCCAGTCCGCTGCCGCGCAGCGGTCCTGTAACGAGTCCAGGGCAGCCTCGGCCTCGGAAAATCGTCCGGCGGCCCAGAGACACCGCACGCGCTTCACCGTCCATGCGGCGGCGTGAGCGCCGCGCAATTCCCCCAGCCTGAGGTTGCCGAATCGCTCGATTTCGGCCAGCGCGGTTTTTGGCCGGCCGGCGGCCCGCAGCAACCAGGTGTACTCGGACACCAGACCGGTGGGCCCCCCCTCGATGCAGCCCCGCTCGCGCTTGCCGGCGGAGGGCGGCTGGAGGAATCCGGCGGCGGCTTCCAGGGCCTCCGCTTCCTGCCCTACCGCCCGATGGGCCCGCACGATGGCGAATTGCAAGAAATCCCGGGTGTCGTCCGGGACCTCGAAGAACTCCATGATCTCCAGGGCCCGGCGGCATTGCCGGGGCAATCGCGAATCGACGCGATACAGATTGAGTCCCTGCCGCTGCCTGCAATAGGCGCGGATGATCGGACTTTGCAGGGTGTAGGGCACCAGGGCCGCCACCGACTGCACGCGGTGGCGGACCACGAGGGTGTCGAACACAGCGTCGGCCTCGTCGATTTGCCCTTGCGTGACGCGCCGCAGCCACAGCCGGCAGGCGGCCAGTAGGGCCCATCGCCCCGCCGAGCCCGCGGCGACTTCGGCCAGCAGCGCATCGGCCTCGCTCTGGCGGCCCAAGGCCAGCAGGCAGACGGCCTGCTTGTAGCGCGCCTCCTGTCCGGTCTCGGCGCTGCCGAAGGTCTGGACCTGGCGGCGATAGGCCTCGATGGCCTCGCCGAACTGCCCCGCGGCGCACAACTCGTCACCGGCTTCCAGCGGGCTGTGGGTTTCAGGCAGGGGCCGCCGCAGGGCCCGCAACTCCCTCAGCCGCGCCCCCGCCGGCCAGTAGACTGCAAACTGCCCGGGCTGCGATCCCCGTGGAGACGGGTCCCAAAACTCCAGCGGCGGCAGCGGGCCGACCTCGAAACGCAGTTCGTCTCCCGCCCGCGAGACCGCCAGCCGCAACGGACCGTTTGGCAACTCCTCCATGCCGAGCTGCTCCCGACGCAGACAGGTCGTGCCCCGAAAGATCTCGGCGATCAGGGTGCCGTGGTTGCGGCGGGCAGCGGCGAAGCTGGAGCCCCCCGGTCCCGGGAGGGCGGCCGCAGGCGAATTGCCCGCCGGCGTTCGCAGGAGAAAGCAATAACCACCGGGGTCTGCCGGCACACCCGCCTTGCCCGGAGGCTGCGCCGCGGCCGCCGGCCCGCCACTGGCGTCCAAGACGAGACCGGCGAAGCTGCCGTCCTCCCAGCCGGCGGCAAACACCGCCTCCAGCCGCACAACGCCGGTCGAGGGCGCGCCGGTGCCGATCAGCGGCGACTCGGTCGGGCCCGCCCGAGCCAGCCCTTTGCCATCGGCGGTGGCCCGCCCATGGGCGAAGACCGTGTCGAGGTTGGCAAACGGCGGCGTCAACTCGAAGACGGGCTGCCAGGCCGTCAGGCGGCGGCGCAAGGCACCTTTCAGCTCGGCGGCCTTGGGGCGATCACGCGGCTCGAGCAACCCCAGCCAGGACTCCACCTGTGCAAGATGCTCCCCTTCCAGCCGCGGCTGTTTCAGGTGTTCTTCGATGTCGGCCGCGAGGCGGGCGGCCAAGCGGGCGCGGCTGGCCGCCGCTTGCTCGCCGGACCACCGCTCGATCCGGCCGATGGTGGCGTCCATCGTCGCCAGGCCCTCGTCGGACCACTGGCCGGCGTCGAATTGTTCCTCCAGGGAGGTCAGCAGCCCGGCAATCTGCCGCTCATGGTACCCGCGGACCAGGAGCATGCCGCTGACGGCCAGGATCAGCACGGCAGCGGCCAAGAGCGCGCTGAGCAGCGGTCGCCGGGCCAGCAACCGCCAGGTCCGCACCAGCGGCCCGCGCCGCCGCGCCAGGATCGGCTCGCCCGCCGAGAACCGTTCCAGGTCGCCGGCCAGGTCCGCGGCGCCTGCATAGCGGTCCTTGGGGCCCTTGGCCATGGCCTTCAAGCAGATCGTCTCCAGGTCGCGATGGATCCGCGGTGCCAGCCGCCGCGGCGGCGGCGGCTCGTCGGTCTGCACCTGGCGGATCACCTCGCCGGTGTTGCCCACAAACGGCGGCCGGCCGCACAGCAGGTAATAGAGCACGGCGCCCAGGGCGTACACGTCCGAGTGCGTGCCGACCTGGCGCAGGTGCCCCCCCGCCTGTTCCGGCGCCATGTAGGCCGGCGTCCCCACCACTTGACCCGATTGCGTCAGATCGCTGTCCTCCAAGGCCAGCTCCTTGGCCAGGCCGAAATCCATCAGCACCGGCTGTCCGGATGCGCCCTCCACCATCACGTTGCTCGGTTTGATGTCGCGGTGCAGGATGCCGTGGCCGTGGGCGTGCTCGACGGCGCGGGCCAGCCGCAGCACCATCTCGGCTGCCTGGCGGCCGCTGGGCGGGTGCTCCTCGGCCCACTGCGCCAGGGTCCGACCCTCGATGAAGGCCATGGTGATGTACGGCCGATCGCCGGCCTGGCCGACTTCGTAGAGCGGGCAGATGTTGGGATGGCGGAGTCCCGCCGCAGCCCGTGCCTCTCGCAGGAACCGCTCCCGATCCGTCTCGTCTATGCAATGTGCGGCCAGCGGCAGCTTCACCGCCACGATTCGCCCCAGCACGTGATGGCGGGCAAGCAGCACGAGCCCCATGCCGCCCCGGCCGAGAACCTGCAACACCTCGTGACCGGGGATCTCCGGCAGGTCCACCGGCTTCGGAGCCATCTGCTGCCCCGCGAAGGCCGGCGACGCGAGGGGAGCGGCAATGGTCTCGCCGACCGGCCCGTCGGCCTCCTGGGAAGTTCCCCTCAGTGTTTCCATGTCGCCGGGCAGGGAAGCAAGGTAATCCTGCCAAGTCGCGGGCCGGTCGCCGGGGCGACGGTGCTGCCGGTCGATTTGCAACAGCTTGCGGAGCAGTGCCGGCCGGTCGGTTTCGGCGGCCTGTGCCAAGAACTGCTCGATCGCCGGTGGCTTGCCCCACTTCCAAGCGCCCTCGAAAGCCAGGCAGAGCCAATCGATGCGCTGCTCCGACGAGGGCGGCAGCGTGCCGTCATTTGCAGGGTCGTGATCCATATCCCCTCTTCCAGGCGATTATACCGGGACCACAGCAGCCTACAAGCAGGGGAGGCTGGCGATCGAGTCACAGCCGGGCAATCCAGCCCCCGGGGCCTCGCTGAAATCCAGTTACGGGGGCATTATTCTCCGGTTCCTGCCGACGAGCCTGCCGCGCTGGATGGGCGTGCCGAAGGCAGCGGAGCCGATCCGGCAGTTCAAGCCGCGGGCGGTTCTGAGCCGTTTGCGACCAGGCGTGCCAAGGCGAATGTCTTTCCTGCGGGCTTTGGCAACGCCGGCGCCGATCTCGGGCATCGTCCAACATGCCGTGCGATCCCGCGCAGAAAGTGCTCGCGCCGCACGAAGGTCTACCGGGCACACCACCGCTGCCACATCACGCGGTAGGCGGCCTCGACGTTTCGGGCGAAACGCGGGGCGTCCATCAACGGGGAGTGCCGCAAACGCTCGCGTAGCGTCGCGCGTAGCTTGCTCAGGCGCGCTAGATCGCCGGCCAACTCCACGGCGATCATCACGAATCGCTCCGGGCTATCGGCTATCAGTTCCGGCAGGCCGAGATTCGTGAGTTGGGAAAGGCCCGCGCGCCCGACCGCTGTCCGGCCTGCCAGCGTGACCACGGGGACGCCCATCCAAAAGGAGTCCAAGCTGGTGGTATGCCCGTTGTAAGGAAACGTATCAAGCCCCATGTCGATGCGATGGTAGAGCTCCAAGTATTGCGGGCGAGGCCGCTTGGCGACGAAGGTCACGCGATCGGGCGTGATGCCTTCCTGCTCCAGCAAAGCCAGGGCGTCTCGGCGGTGGGTGCCTTCGGGAGCCAGGATCATGATTTGCGAGCGCTCGATGGCCCGAAGAACTCCGGCCCAGAGTTTCAGGACGGGGCTGTTGATCTTGCAGAAGTTGTTGAGGCACCCGAACGTGACGTGGCCCTTCTCCAGGGCCGGCAAAGGGCCGACTGCCGGTTCGCTGCTGAGCGGATCATAGCACCAGAAAGCGTCCGGGAGGCGGATCGACTGCTCCGAGTAGTGGTGGTGGTCGTTGCACTCAGGAGGGTCGAGGTACGGGTCGGTGACGCGGTAGTCGATGGCCGTGAGGCCGGTGGTGCCAGGATAGGCAAGCCAGCATGCCTGCACAGGGGCGGGTTTGCGGGCGAAGACCAGCAGACGATTGCGAGCCATGTGCATGGTCAGGTCCACGAGGATGTCGATGCCGTCCTGGCGAATCAACTGGGCGACCTGCGCATCATTAAGGCCGTAAACCCTCCGCCAGATGTCGACACAGCAGCACAGTCGTTCAGTGATGCTATCGGGACGCACGACATCGG
>Ga0326727_10023996_pt1 | contig 11579 bp, 7 predicted proteins | sample MB2enrmetagenome_FD_207643 | JGI IMG/M metagenome (GOLD analysis project Ga0326727, IMG submission 207643) | Lab enriched peat soil microbial communities from McLean, Ithaca, NY, United States - MB29MY | ecosystem: Environmental > Terrestrial > Soil > Wetlands > Peat | place: USA: New York... | reverse complement strand
TTTCTGTCTGCATCGTCCTGTTCCTCCCCAACGCGTCATCGAACTTCGCAAGGATCAATGACGATCAAGGAGTTTCAGGACGATGCCCCCTTTTCAACTGCTTCCAACTGAGCTTTTCGGGCTGAGTCGCCCGGAATCAGGCGTGCGTCGCGCCCTGCCGATCTGAAGCGCGCGGATTGCTATGACGTCCACCTGAAGTGATTGGGGCACCGCGCCGCGATCGAGCGCACGCTGCAGCGGCTGACCCAGGCTGTTCCGCGGGAGACGCCGCACGCTGCGGCGGCTGCAGCGTGAATCCGGCACAAACCTACGTCAGGCCGAACGCCCCGACGCGTCGCGCAGCGCGCGGACGACATCTTCGCGCGCGATGATGCCGATCAGCCGGCCGCTGTCGACGACGGGAAAGCTTTTCACCCGCGAATCGACCAGCGTTTGGAGGACACGGGTCAGGGGCGCCTCGGGGGGAACGGTAAGGACTTCCCGGCTCATGATTTCCGCGGCGGTCCGCCGCGACAGCTCTTCGTAACGCGGCACCACGGTTTGCGGCGTAAAGATGAAGGCCTTGAGCACGTCGAACTTGGTGACAACTCCGACCAGCGCCCCGCTGTCAATTACGGGAAAGCCGTTGAAATCGTGCTGAGCGAAGCGGCGCTCCAGCTCATAGACGGGCGTGTCGGGCGAAATCGTGATCACCGCGCGGGTCATGTAATCGGCGACCCGCGACTCGAGAAAGCGGTACATGCGCGTCAGCCAGCCCCGTCACCATCCGCCACCCGGACCTCCAACTCCTCGATCTTCCGATACAGGGACGAGAGCGATACGCCGAGCCGTTCAGCCGCCGCCTTCTTATCGTTGTTGACCTTCGCCAGCACGGCATGGATGTGCGCCTTCTCGTAGGCGCGGAGGGCGTTGCGCAAGTCGTCACCGACCGGGGTGGGAAATCCGACTTCCTGCTGCAGCGCACGCGGCAAGTCCTGGACAGTGATCCAATCCCCTTCCGCCAGGATCATGGCGTGCTCGATGACGTTGTCGAGCTCGCGCACGTTGCCCTTCCAGGGTAAGGACATGAGCACCTTCAGCGTGGCGCTGTCAGCCCCGTTGCAGTTCTTCTTCAGCTCGCGATTGTGCAGCCGGATGAAGTGCTCCACCAGCAAGGGAATGTCCTCGCGCCGTTCGCGCAAAGGCGGCACCTCGATGCCGAAGACATTGAGGCGATAGTACAGGTCGTCACGGAAACGGCCCTGTTCCACCTCACGGCCAAGATCCCGATTGGTCGCCGCAATCACCCGGATGTCGACCCTGACCGGCGCGCTCGCACCGACCGGGAGCACCTCCTTCGTCTCGATGACCCGGAGCAGCTTCACTTGCAAGCTCAGCGGCAGATCGCCGATCTCGTCGAGGAAAATGGTGCCACCGCGGGCGCGTTGGAAGAGACCTTCCTGATTGCTAATTGCGCCGGTGAACGAGCCCCGCATATGGCCGAAGAGCTGGCTCTCCAGCAGCGTCTCGGGAATTGCACCGCAGTTGACCGGCAGGAAGATGCGGTCGCGGAGTTCGCTGAAGTGGTGGATGCCGCGCGCCACGATCTCTTTGCCGGCTCCGCTCTCGCCGGTGATCAACACCGTGCTCGGCGTTGGTGCCACACGCCGGATGAGGTTCATCACTTCGCGCATGGCGCTGGAGCGGCCGACCAGGCTGTCGAAGTCCCACTTGCGGTCAGCCAGGCTGCGCAGCATCTGGTTTTCCCAGGCCAGCTGCCGGTGCTGCAGCAAGTAGTTGATCTTGTGCAGCACATCTTCGAGCATGATCGGTTTCAGCAAGTAATCCTGCGCACCACGGCGCAACGCCTCGATGGCGGAATCTACAGTCGCGTGTGCCGTCATCAACAACACCAGGGTCTGCGGCGCGACCTCGCGGGTGTGCCGGAGCACGGCAAGCCCATCGGCGCCCGGCATGCGCACATCCGATAACACCAGGTCGAACTCGGATGTGTCCAGGGCGTTGATGGCCGCCGCCCCGTCGGCAGTTGCCGTGACTTGGTACGATTCATCGCGCAGCAGATCGGCTAAACTCTCCCGTACCGCTGCTTCATCTTCCGCAACGAGAATTGATCCTTTAGACGTCGTCTCTTGTTTTGACATGGCGAGCTTCAGCGGACCAAAGCCTTGGCCCGCACGCAGGTGCGTGGTTCATCCAATATGCGTGCCCCCGACACCGGCATGTGCCACATCTCATTGACTGGGGCTTCGCGGTTCCGGGATTCTTAGATCTAGGAACATGGAATCGCTGCTCGAAGTTTTAGCAGCTCGGCTAAAGGCTGCCAGTCTAAACCGGCCAGCCTTAGATGAAGAAGATGAAGAGAGAGAACTACCGCACCCCACAGGGTTGTTGGCCCCTCACACCTTCGTCCGGGGACAGAATCGCTCATTGTCGAAATGACCGACACCGTAACGCCAGGCGAACGGGCGGAAGCGGATGCCGCGACGCCGGCAGAACTCGCGCACGTCATCAGACAGCTCGTCCTGAGTGCCAAAGACACGTACGGCAGCAAGGTCGAACAGCGTCACCCCGGGGGGAGCGATCGCTGCGACAGCATCAGCAAAGGTGAGGACGACCACCCGCCTCCGCTTCGGCAATGCGGTGGAGTCCCACGCCGGAACGAACTGCACTGCCGCGCCTTCCGCAAACTCGAGCGTCACCGTATCTCCGTCCGCGTGATGAGACAACTGACGTCCCCGTTCGCGCAGGGCGGCCGCGAGGTCCGGCATCAAGCGGTCGCGCACGATGCCGATTTGCTCCCCACGTGACGGCGCGGCGACGTGCCGGATCACTTGCGCGGGCACCCCACCGACCAACGTGTCCGGCGGGACATTCACCGCCACGAACGAATTCACGGTCACCGTGGATCCCGATCCGATGCTCACGCCGGGGAAGACGAAGGCGTTGTTCCCGATGAAGACATGGTCTCCGATCTCGATCGGGGCGAACAATGACGAGTAGCCACGTAAAACCGATTGCCAGTGGCTGTGGGTGAACAGCATCGCCCGCGACCCGATGCAGACCTCGTCACCAAGCTGCAACGGATGGCAGGTATTCAGGTAAGCCCCTTCGCCGAAGAAGCAAGCATCGCCCGCGGTGAGCACGGCTCCAGACTCATCGCTGCCGCCGCCGCCGATAACGACATCGTCCTTCGACCACAAGGCGTCACCGATCTGCACGCTGCGGCAGTGCACGCGTGTTCGCTTGCCGAGCGCAGCCAGGCGGCCCAGGCGCAGTCGGTCGCATTCGATGACCGTGTCGGCGCCGATACTCGACATCGCGCCGATGCGGATCTCGCGGGCAATGATGATGGCTCCGGGCTCGAGGCAGACGCCCTCTCCGATCTGCGCGCCGTGGAGCCGATAGAGATGCACCTTCACGTCCGAGGACAACGCGCGGAAATTCACGGCGTCTTTGCGCAGCATCTGCAGAAATCCCGGATCGATCTGGCCGTCCGCCCGTGCCGCTGGTGCAGACATGCCCGCCGCCTCGACGTCGGCGCGGGTGATTTCCCCGCGCGGCCCGGTGCCGCGGATCTGGTCGAGCGAAACGCCGCGTTCACGCGCAAGCCGCCGGGCCGCCGGACTGGCGGCAGGCCGATTGATCGTGCTCCCACCCGACTCAACCGCCTGATGAGATTCGCCGCGGGCGCTCGCAGTCGCAGGCGCGCCGGCTGCAGCGCCATGCACCTGATCGAAGCCCACGCGCGCCGCAGGCGGCACCAGGCTGTCCCACGTCTCCGGCGGCGGTACCGGCTCGTCAGCAGCTCCGACAAACCCCACGATCCCAAGCACCGGCACTTGAGAACCCGCCGGGGCCACGATCTGTCGCACCACACCGGCAACCTCGGCTTCGACCTGTGCATTCACTTTGTCGGTCTCGACCTCGAAAAGCGTGTCGCCCACGGCGACCGGATCGCCCTCATGTTTGAACCACGCCCGCACGGTACCATGGGTCATGTTCGCCCCGAGCACCGGAAGAATGATCGGTTGCACTGGTCGGTTACCTCTGCAGCAACTCAAGCACCGTTTGCACGATGTCGTCTAGCTTGGGCAGGGCAGCTTCTTCAAGCACCGGGCTAAAGGGAATCGGGATGTCGGGCGCGGCGATACGCCGGATCGGCGCGTCGAGGTATTCGTAGGCCTCCTCCACCGCACGGGCGGCGACTTCTGCGCCCACACCGCCAGTTCGGGTACCCTCCTCAATGCAGATCAGACGGCCCGTCTTACGGACAGAATCGAGCACCGTCTCGGTGTCGAGGGGGGCCAGGGTGCGCAGATCCACAACCTCGGCGTTGATGCCGTCGCGTGCAAGCGCCTCGGCTGCCTGCAACGCAACGCCGACATAGTACGAGTACGTCACCAGCGTGACGTCTGTTCCTTGGCGTCGGATCATGGCCTGACCGATCGGCACGGTGACCTCACCGTCGGGCACCGGACCGGCGGTAGCGTACAGGCGTTTGTGCTCCACACAGAGCACGGGGTTGTCGTCACGGATTGCCGACTTGAGTAAGCCTTTCACGTCGGCCGGAGTGGCAGGGGCAATCACCTTGAGACCCGGCACGTGCAGGAACCAGGCTTCCAAGCTCTGCGAGTGCGTCGCACCATACGAACGGCCGCCTCCAGCGGGCGTGCGGATCACGAGCGGCACCCGTGCTTGCTCGCCGTACATGTAACGGAACTTGGCCGCATGGTTGGCAATCTGATCCATCGCCAGGGTGATGAAGTCCATGAACATGATTTCGACCACTGGGCGCATGCCGGTCAGCGCCGCGCCGATACCGGCGCCGACGATGGTGGCCTCGGAGATCGGCGTGCAGCGCACGCGTTCGGGGCCGAACTCGGCAAACAGCCCACGGGTCGCGCCGAAGGCGCCGCCGTACACTCCGATGTCCTCTCCCATCAGAAAGACCCGCGGGTCTCGCACCATCTCTTCACGCAGGGCTTCTTGCACGCCTTGCCAGTAGGTCAGCTCGCGCATTTCATCCGTCCGTGAACACACCAGCCGTCAGCGCGTCTGGTTCAGGAAACGGACTGCGTTGAGCGAAACTGACCGCGTCATCAACCGCAGCCAGCGCCTCGCGTGCGATCGCATCCAACTCTGCCGCCGTCGCCAGGCCCTGTTCCAGCAGCGTGGCGCGTAAGCGTGCGATCGGATCCCGCTCGCGCCAGGCCGCTTCCTCCTCTTTGCTGCGGTACACGCGCTGGTCGCTTTTCGAGTGGCCCAGGAAGCGATAGGTCTTGCACTCGATCAGCGTGGGCCCGCGGCCCGAGCGGGCACGCTCGACCGCAGGGCTCACGACCGCAGCCACTGCCATGACGTCCATGCCGTCGACCTGGACACCGGGGATGCCGTACGCTGCCGCGCGCTCCGCAATGTGTTCGATGGCGCACACGTCGCGGAACGGTGTGGACATGGCGTACAGATTGTTCTCGCAAACGTACACCGCCGGCAGCCGCCACACCGAGGCGAGATTGAGTGACTCGTGAAAGGTCCCCTGGTTGGTCGCCCCGTCGCCGAAGAAGATGGCAACCACCTGACCCGTGCCGCGCATCTGCACCGAGAGTGCGGCGCCGGTGCCGATCGGAATGCCGCCGCCGGTGACACCGTTGGAGCCGAGATGGCCGATGGAGAAGTCGGCCAGGTGTTGCGTCCCGCCTTTGCCGCCGCCGTAGCCGGCGGCTTTGCCGAACAGCTCCGCCATCAGCCGCTTCGGGTCGCCGCCTTTGGCGAGCAGATGCCCGTGGCCGCGGTGGGTGCTGATGACCAGATCGTCCGGCCGTAGCGCCAGGCAGGTGCCCACGGCAACCGCTTCCTGACCGACGTACGGGTGCGTGGTTCCACGGATACTGCCGTCGCTGACCAGCTTGAGCACGCGTTCTTCAAAGGCGCGCGCCAGCGAGAGTTGATAGAGGACCCGCCGTGCTTCAGCGGGGCTCAGCGAAGAGGCGGTAGCGGCACTCATACGCCGCAGGCATCCCGAATCGGAGCGATCTCTTTCACCACCTGGAACGCTTCGGCATAGCGCGTCCCCATCTGGAAGCCGCGAAGAGCGGCGCGCCCGCGCACGGCCTCGAGCCACTCCTGACCGTAACGGTCCAGCTGTGTCTCGTAGCTTGCGAGGCTGTCGATTTTGGCGTCGATGGTATCGCTGATGTCGACAAACTTCTGGGCGCGGAAGGCGTGTCCGGTGATGCCGCCGGGCAGCGTGGCCTCATACATGTACACCGAGCAACGATTGCGACGCGTGCCAGCCAGGACGGCGCGGGACAACCCGATATGTTCTGGATGGCTGTCCCCGAGCCAGTGCGTGTACACGGCAGTCGGTTTGACCTCGGCAAGCAGGTCGTCAATGGTCCCCACCAATTCCGCGGTGGGCTGAATGGCATCGCGCTTCAGGCCGAAGCTGACCAGCTCCGCGCCCAGCGTGCGCGCCGCCCGCTCCGCCTCCGCATGGCGCTGGCGCCTCTCGTCTTCTGAGAGATCGCCGTTCCCGCCAGGTACCCGGAAGTTTACCAACATGACGCGGTGGCCCCGCCGCGCGTATGCCGCGATCGTGCCCCCCGCACCGATCTCACCGTCGTCCGGGTGCGCCCCAAAAATGATGATCCGCTCCTGCATGCCGTGACCCCTGGCTGAGGTCATCACTCCACGCGAAATTTCGCAAGCACTTTTTGAAATTTGAATGCTCGGGAGGGGGACAGTCAAAACGGAGGCGCCGACCGGGCACAGCGAGGAATCTCTGTTGCACGGCAGCGGCATTTTCGCATATGAGCACCCGCGCGGCCTGTCGATCGAAGTGCAACCGGCAGGGACAGACTTGCCCATTTTTGAAATGAGGCGCCCTCGCCACTCGCCTACCAAGATCGGGTAAGCTTTCCGCTGTTCTTCTTACTCACTGATGACAACGCGCGTGCCGAGCGGCACCCGGTCGTAGAGGTAGTCGATGTCGGCGTCGCTGACGGCGATGCAGCCCTTGGTCCAATCCACCGGGACGGGCGGGCGGCCGCCGTAGCCATGGATCCCCACGCGTCCGCCCATGGCGGTCGACCAGGGCGGGACCGTCTGCTCCACGTTGGCGAAGAAGATGTCCGCCCACTCATCGGCGGAGATCAGGCGCTGGGCGAAGGCGCGTTCAGCGTCGTCGATGTTCGGGTAGCTGATGCCCAGGAAGCGATGGAAGCGGCTGCGCGGACGCTTCTCACAGATGTAATAGGTGCCCTGAGGTGTACGGCCATCGTCCCGAGACAGTTTGCCGGCGGTCAGGTCCTTGCCGAGGGCGATCTGAAACTTCTTCAGGATACGGTCGCCGTCTTCCAGCCACATCTCGTGGTGGCCCTTCCAGACGCGGATGGTGAGCTCCTCAGCCTTCTGTCCCCCGCGTATCGACCACGCTTCCGTGGTCGCGAAAACACCGAGCCCGACAACCCCAACGTACAACAACCAGCGCCAACCACCCCGCATACCCGACCTTGTCCTCCTCATCCACAATACTCGCGCCCTCCAGGCGCGTCACGCGGCAATAGGAAACCATCGAACGGGCTATCCGTCAACGTCTTTTTTCACCAGCGAGGAATCTGGCGGACATTTTTCCTCAGCGAGACAACCGGCGCACGAGCGCGCCCCTAAAACTTGGTGCGACCAGCACACGGGCTGGCCGGCTCACCGGCGGGCCGCCGACAGTAGACTGCCACGGCGAGTTCCGCTATGGACGTAGACGTCAAACCCCAGGTGTGGGCCGCTAGCTCAGTTGGCTAGAGCAGCTGACTCTTAATCAGCGGGTCCCGAGTTCGAGTCTCGGGCGGCCCACTTCGGAAAGCCCCTGAGAAATCGGGGGCTTTTTCATTGGAGGCTTTTTCCTCGGCTAAGCACCGTGCTTGTTTGGTGCCAAAACTGGTGCCAAAGATTCCGGAGGGCTGGTCCAGGCCATCGACGAACCGGTGAGAGCCGGCAGCCAGTGGCTGTACCACTGGAGCGTGGTGGTAGGCTTTGCGTTGACCACGTGATCGTGCTGAACGAAGAGCACCTTCTGCGGCTGCTGCGTGAGTTCCTCGTTTACTACCACAGCGACCGAACTCACCTGTCGCTCGGCAAGGATCCTCCGATCACACGAGCGGTGTGCCTGCCGGCTTCCCCGTATGCTACGGTCGCCTCAGTTCCCCGTGTCGGCGGCCCGCATCACCGCTACGAGTGGCGGGAGCCGCTTGAAGATGTAATTTTGGCGAGGCATAAGGCCTCTGTGCTCAAACTGTATCGCCAGACGGATGACGGGATCGAGTCGTGTTTTTACGTGGAAAGCTTGGAACCGCTCACCGGAGAGGAAACGAAGCGTATCGTGTGGCTGGCGGCGGAAACGTTTGAGCCGACGCAAACTCGGCTTGAGCCATTCCTCGCGCACAGCCGCGTTTTGGAGATCGGGCCGAGGCTGAACGTCGAAACCCCCTTCTCCTCCAACGCCGTTGCGATCTGCCAATCCATGGGACTCAACAAGGTCACGAGGATCGAGCAGTCGCGCCGCTATCCGTTGTCCGACGGCATGACCGAGGAAGCAATCGTCGCTTCCCGGCTGGATCGGATGACGCAAACCATCTACCGCGAACCAATTACGACATTCGACGTGAATCTCGCGCCGAAGCCGACGCGGATCATCGAAGTTCTTGAGCGCGGTGAAGCCGCGCTGCGGGAATTGAACGCCGAACTCGGCCTGGGAATGGATGCGTGGGACATCGCGTTCTACGCGGACCTTTTCAGGCGGGTCGGAAGAAACCCGACGGACGTGGAACTCTTCCAGGTCGGCAACGCCAACAGCGAACACAGCCGACACTGGTTCTTCCGCGGCAAGCTCGTGATCGACGGCCGGGAAATGCCGGAGTCGCTGTTCAATATCGTGCGAGCGCCCCTGCGGGCCATCGTCGACTCGAACAGTATCTTGGCATTCCGGGACAACGCCGGAGTGATCCGCGGGCGTGAAATCGCCGCGTTAATCTCCGAACGCCCAGGGCATCCTTCGCGGCTCGTCCGCGGGAACGGCGTCTGGCACATCGCGTGCACCGCCGAAACTCACAACCATCCGACGCTCGTTGCTCCGTACCCCGGCGCCGAAACCGGCTCCGGCGGGCGCATCAGGGACAACACGGCTCCCGGACGCGGCGCACTGCCGTACGCCGGGATCGCCGGATACTGCGTCGGCAACCTGTTCCTCCCGGGCCACGAGATTCCCGGCGAGAACATCGGCGGGGAAGAAATGGTCCAATACGCCTCGCCCGTGCGTGTCCTGATCGAGGGCAGCAACGGCATTTCCGATTACGGCAACCGCTTCGGCGAACCGCTGATCGGAGGCCTCATGCGGACCTTCGGCCAGATGGCGAACGGCGAGCGGCGCGAATTCCGCAAGCCGGTGCTCTACACCGGCGGCATTAGCAGAATCCAAGCGATCCACTGTGAGAAGCACAAGCCCGAACCGGGGATGCTCATCATCCAGATCGGCGGGCCTGCGTACCGGCTCGGGGTCGGTGGCGGCAGCGCCTCCAGTATGATGCAGGGCGCGAACACCGCGGCTCTCGACTTCAATTCCGTCCAGCGCGGAAACGCCGAGATGAAAAATCGGACGAACCGCGTCATCCGGGCGTGCCTTGAGATGGGAGAGAACAATCCCATTGAGAGCATCCACGACCAGGGTGCCGGAGGGCCGAGCAACGTTCTTACCGAGCTGCTCGAACCCGCCGGTGGCAGGATCGACATCCGCAAGATCACCTTGGGCGACCGGACGATGTCGGTCCTCGAAATCTGGAGCGCCGAATATCAGGAACGGTATGGATTCCTCATCAGGGAAAACCGCTTGGCGGAGATCCAATCCATCTGCGAGCGCGAGCGCGTGAACTGCGAAGTCGTCGGTACGATCACTGGCGACGGGCACGTCACCGTCATCGATTCGCAGGATGGAACGACACCCGTCCATCTCAACCTCAAGCAGATCCTCACCGGCATCCCGCAAAAGACCTTCAAGTCAGAGCGGTTGCCGCGGAAGTTCGGTCCACTCACCCTTCCGGACGGCCTTACGGCCGAAGAAGCGCTTCACAAAGTGTTCCTTCTCCCGCAGGTCGGCTCAAAAGGATTTCTGGTCCACAAAGTCGACCGGAGCGTCACCGGCCTCGTCGCGCAGCAGCAATGCTGCGGTCCGGCGCAGATACCGGTGACTGATGTTTCGGTGACCGCTGACGGCTACTTCGATCTCACCGGAGCGGCCACGGCGATCGGCGAACAGCCGGTCAAGATGCTCATCAATCCGGCGGCAGGCGCACGTATGGCTGTCGGCGAGATGATCACGAACATGGCGGCGGCCAAAATCAGCAAGCTCGGTGATGTCCGTTGCCGGGCGAACTGGATGTGGCCCGCGAAGCTGTCGGGCGAAGACCCCTTGCTCTACGACGCGGCGGTGGCGATGCGCGACATCATGATCGCGCTCGGCATCGCGGCGGACGGCGGGAAGGACAGCCTTTCCATGGCGGCGACCGTGAACGGTGCCGTCGTCAAATCTCCCGGCGAGCTGGTGATGCTGGGGTACGCGCCGATGTCCGACATCACGAAAGCGCTGACTCCGGATTTCAAGCGGCCCGGCCAGACGAAGATCGGCTACCTCGACCTTGGGAATGGCAAGAACCGCCTTGGCGGCTCGAGCTTGGCCCAAGCGTTCGGGCAGATCGGCGACGATTGCCCGGACGTCGACGATGCCGGACTCCTCAAGAACGCCTTCGCCGCGATCCAGCAGTTGATCGACGAAGGATTGATTCTTTCGCTCCACGACCGGAGCGACGGTGGACTCATCACGACCCTCGTCGAAATGTGCCTTGCGGCAAACTGCGGGGCGGCAATCGACGCGGACGAGATAGCGGACGGCTCAGACGTTCTGGCCACTCTCTTCAACGAGGAGCTTGGCTTCGCGTTCGAGTACTTCCCGGACAAAGGCGTTTCGATAGACCATGTCCTCTCGCTGTACGGACTGTCCTTCGGGTGTATCGGCGAAACGCAATCGGAAGAACAGTTCACTGTGCGCGCCTCCCGAGGGAACGCTCCGTTGTTCCAGAAATCGCTGGGTGAACTCCGTTCGTGGTGGGAAGCGACAAGCGACCGCCTCGAACTAATCCAAAGCGACGCTTCGACCGCGGAATCCGCGCGGAAAAGGCACGCGCGGATCGCCACTCCGCAGTACAATCTGTCATTCCATCCGACTAGCAGCCTGTCGGACTTGGTAGTCCGTAGCGACCCAACGGGGAGCGGTCCCGCCGAACCGACGCCGACCGCAGGTCCCAGCGACATCCCGGCAGCGTCGTCCGACCGGCCGCGCGTAGCGATCCTGCGCGAGGAAGGCACGAACGGCGATCGGGAAATGGCGGCGGCGTTTTTCACCGCCGGACTCGAGCCGTGGGATGTCACAATGAGCGATCTTCTCGGCGGACGGGCAACCTTGGACGATTTCCGAGGACTCGTCTTTCCGGGAGGGTTCTCATTCATGGACGTGTTCGACAGTGGCAAAGGCTGGG
>Ga0326727_10023995_pt1 | contig 11579 bp, 5 predicted proteins | sample MB2enrmetagenome_FD_207643 | JGI IMG/M metagenome (GOLD analysis project Ga0326727, IMG submission 207643) | Lab enriched peat soil microbial communities from McLean, Ithaca, NY, United States - MB29MY | ecosystem: Environmental > Terrestrial > Soil > Wetlands > Peat | place: USA: New York... | reverse complement strand
ATCCAGCAGATAAATGGCGTCGGTGATATCACGGTTAATGTGACGGCATCCGGCGTTCCGACCGGCGGGGGCGTGGAGTTCGACCTGGATCAGGGAACCTCGATGCAGCTATCGGCGATGGTTTCGGGCACTCCGACTCAATATACATTCTCACCGGTGATTGCCGCCGAGCACACACTCGATGTTTATGTGCTGGATTCGACCGGGGCCAGGACCACCGCGCACGACCACAAATATCAGGTGGGAATAGGGGATCTGATCGTAGCTCTGGGTGACGATACGGTCTCCGGCCATGGAGACAATGTTACTTCGGACGATACCTCGGCTGACGGCAGGAACGGCCCTTATACCGATCCGAATAATGGGCATACATACGGCGGATTCGAGCCGATCCTAAACGACATGCTCACCGCTGCCAGAGGTTTTCCAAATAGTGTGATCAACGCCGGCGGATCCGGCGATGGGTCGAGCAAAGGAGTCTCAAAGATCGCGTCTTTACTCGCACAGTACCCAACCGCCGCAAACTGGATTGTTCAGTATGGGATGAACGATCTGTGGAACGGCGTCAGCGCGAGCACTTATCAGAGCAACATCCAGAGCATCGTCAACCAGATACACGCCGTGAATCCGAATGCGGTGGTCTGGCTGCCGAAGATCGTTTATCAAGGGAAGTCGGCTCAAGACGCTTACCAGGACGACATCGGAATCATTTCGCTGACTAACGGCAACACGTTTCTTGGCGCGGATCTCTATGATCTTTTCGAGTCGAACTATGCGCAATTTGACCAACCCTCGGGAGAGAGCGGGACGTGGTACACGACCCAGACATCCCCATTGCTTCCCAACGGTATAGGCTATCAGCAGATGGCGAAGTTGTGGACCTACGCGCTGACGAAGCGGGCGTTCCTGGTGAGCGACGGGTTCATTCCGACGATTGGAAGCGCCTGGGGTGACAAGATTCAAATGAGCAATCTCGATAAGATCGGCCTCAGCAGCAGCAACCTGCTTCTTCTCTGCCAGAGACCGTATGCGCTGCCTCGTGCGCCATCCGGCACCCAGTTCGTGGCCGAATGGAGTTGGGCCATCCAGCTTACGAACGCGACGAACTTCAAGGGCGGTAGTATCACGCTTACCGAGCGCGAGGAACAGGATACTATCGCATACTATGGAACGACCTGGAGCCACATTTATCTTGCGCTGGGGAAAAATCTTCTCTCGACCAGCAGGTCTGCCGATTCTACGAATGTTAAGAATGAGGACTTGACGGCTACCATCACACAGACCGGTCAGGTTGCCGTTGTGTACAAACCGTAGTTCTTGTTGAGCTTGTGCATGGGAGGATTTGCGATGTAGAATAGAGCAGTTCTCACCTGCAAGAGGTTTTTGATGACCGAGACGAAGACCCTGCGCCTGCCCGTGCAACTGCCCAGGGGCTTTGACGAGTGCGAGCGGTGCGCCGGGCGGCTCACGGATTCACTTCTTCAACTGGACGGCGTTCGCGCCGTCCACGTCGATTTTCAGCACTCGACAATGACGCTGACCTACGATCCGACGCTGTCACCGATTGACGAGGTTGAGCAGCGGGCAGAGCAGGTCGGCATTGAGATCAGAGAGCGCTTTGAACACAAAACCATCGTTCTGGTTGGGCTCGACTGCCCTGATTGCGCCCTGAAATTGGAAAAAGGGATCAGCCGCATCCCCGGCGTGCTTTGGGTTTCTACTAACTTTGCTTCATCACGCATGTCAGTGGAGTATGAGCCTGCGCGGGTTGATCTCGATACGATCATTCGCCGCATCAGGAGTCTGGGCTACGATGCCCGTGAAACCCAGGTTGTGCCGTTAACGCCTTCCATCACTTTCTCGTCTCTTGGCGCTCCATCCACCCTGACATTGGTATCCGGCATCACTCTGCTTATCGCCTGCGCTCTCGCCGCTTCGCGAATGCCCTCACCAGCCCATGTATTATTCCTAATCTCTGCCGTTGCCGGAGGATTCTACGCCGCGAGAGGCGCATACTTCAGCCTCAAGTCTCTAATGTTAGACATGAATTTCCTCATGACGGTTGCCGCTGTTGGCGCCATCGCGATAGGCGATTACTTCGAGGCCGCCGCGGTCATGTTCCTGTTCTCGCTGGGCAATATGCTGGAAGCGCGGACCGTCGAGAAGGCGCGTGAGTCGGTCAGTTCGTTGATGGGCCAGTTTCCCACCCAGGCGAGGGTGAAACGGGAGGGCGGAGAAGAACTGATTCCGGCGGATGAAGTGCATGTCGGTGACTTGTTTATCGTGAGGCCGGGCGAGAAGATTGCGACCGACGGCACTGTGTCAGACGGATCTACCGCTGTCAATGAATCATCGATCACCGGTGAATCGACTCCCGCAGACAAGGTGGCTGGGGATCAGGTGTTCGCCGGAAGCATCAATTTGAACGGTTCCATCGATGTGGTGGCTACTACTGGGGCCGCCGACAATACGCTCGCCAGGATTGTTTGCCTGGTTGAAAAAGCTCAGGCGGAGAAAGCTCCGGTTCAGCGGTTCACCGAAGTGTTTGGACGGTACTATACGCCTGCGGTCGTTGTGCTGGCGGTGGTGGTTGCGCTGGTCCCTCCAATGCTCTTCCACGCGGCATTCCGAAGCTCTCTTTACATCGCTCTTACCCTCCTGGTTGTCTCCTGCCCATGCGCTCTCGTAATCTCAACGCCCGTATCGATTGTTTCGGCAATCGGGAACGCGGCTCGAAATGGGATTCTGTTCAAAGGTGGTTCCTTCGTGGAAACAGCCGGCAAGGTGAGGGTGATTGCGTTCGATAAGACCGGCACGATCACGACCGGCAGGGCTGATATATCGGATGTGTTGTGCGGGGATGGTATGAATGAATCAGATGTCCTAAGCTTGGCCGCCACAGTTGAAAGCCGCTCAGAACACCCGCTTGCGGAGGCGATAATGCGGGCTGCGAGGAAGCGGGAGATCAAGCCACGTTCAATCACTTATTTCCAATCGCTGACCGGCATGGGCGCGGCGGCGAAGTTCGATGGTGAGACCTGCGTGGTCGGCAACTCGCGTCTGATGGATCAGCTTGGAATGGACACGGGCAAGTGGTCAGGTGAGCTTCAGCGGCTGCAGGAAGAGGGCAAGACGGCCGTGCTCGTGGCTTCCGGACGAACGATTGTGGGAATAATCGCGGTTAGGGATACCGTTCGCGAAACGGCCAAGTCCGCGCTCGATCAACTGAGGAAACTTGGCGTCGAGCGCACGGTGATGATTACCGGCGACAACGAGCTTGCCGCGCGATCTGTTGCGTGCGACCTCGGCATCGACGAGTATTACGCTGAACTCCTTCCGCAGGACAAGGTTGATATCATTCGGGTGCTGATTGAGCGATTCGGAAGCGTCGCGGTGGTCGGTGACGGAGTAAACGACGCCCCGGCGCTCGCGGCAGCAACGGTCGGCATCGCGATGGGTGCGGCAGGCTCGGACACGGCGCTGGAGACGGCTGACATTGCCCTGATGTCGGATGACCTTGGGAAGCTGCCCTACGCCTTGAGATTGAGCCGGGGCGCGATGGGAATCATCCACCAGAACCTTGTCTTTTCGCTCGCAGTGATCGCCGTGCTGATACTGACGGCGCTTATGGGGATACTTAAGCTGACCGTCGGGGTCTTCGGCCACGAGGGCAGCGCGCTCCTGGTAATCGCCAACGGAATGCGTCTCATCAGGTTCAAGTAGGTCGGCGACCCCTGGTTCCAGACTTGTAAGAGTTCTACTCTCATTTGCATCAACGCCGCGCGATGTGCCGCAACCCCTCAGTCACCACTCCGTCCCTCGGACGTCACGAATGTCTCCATAGTGGGTAAACTGTCGAGGTAAAGGTTTGAGTGGTCGAAGATGGGATGCCATTGATCGCTAAGACAGACTGGTTCGTCGAACTCTAAACTGGACAATCGATGACGAGAAAAAGAATGAGAGTTCTGATACCTGGAAAAATGAACAGTCGCCTTTGCTGGAAAGTGGTGACAAGAGCAATTGCAATTCTCTACGGAGGAATTGCCCTATTCATCGAACTGGGCGGCACATCGCAAGCTGCAATCACTTCACCGCTGAGTATCTATGCAGGCAATGCACACTATTTCTCTAACAATGGATTACCCGTAGTCATCGTCGGCGCCGGTCAACCTTTGCCGGGCGCGAACTCGAACGCGGTGGATCCATGCGCGGAAGATATCCGTGAAGCTGCCTCTAATACGTGCAACTACATGCGCTTTTGGACGCAGCCAACTTGGGATTCACTGGATTATCACTGGCCCTGGGCGCGCCTTACCAGCGGATCTTTGGCTAACGACCATGGGTACAAATACGATCTGACCAAGTGGGATAATACATTCTGGTCTCAGTTGACCAGCACGATTTCCCAGGCCCAGGAGCAAAATATCTACGTCGAGATCATGCTCTGGGATGAAGTCGCTATTAAGGGAGGAACGAACAACTGGTATAACAATCCGTTCAATCCGGATAACAACATTAACGGTCTCAACATAACAAACGGCGCTAACAGCGCCGCGACATCAAGCCAGTTTTATGACCTGAGTAACTCCGGACTCCTGGCTCTTCAGGAGAGTTACGTGAATGAGCTCGCTTCAATGACGAGCGGTTATCCGAATGTTGTTTATCTCATCTGCAACGAGTATAGCAATACGGCAAGCTCTGCATGGACTTGGGAGAGCCATTGGAGCAGCTATCTTCGAAACACAATCGGTTGCTCAAACATGATATTGGTAAACCATTATCAAAACGACACGAACACTCCGGAGAGTCAATACTGGGGTTTGACAGGGAGCAGCTCGTCCGTGAACATGGTGACATTCCATCTTGCCAGGTCGCACGTTACCGGGGGGTGGTCGTCCGACTACGCAAGCGCCACGCACAATTACACTTATTCCTTCTATAACTCCTCCAAGGCGGTCGGCTATGACGAGACACCGGAGAAGGATGGAGACATCATTACCAACCTGGACTGCAGGCAAATGGTGTGGGGCACGTTCACTGCGGGAGGTCATGTACACATTGAGAATGGCTTAAATGTCCATGGCTCCTATCGGGCAGTAAAAGGGCTAAACGGACTACTTAGTGCTACTGGAGCACGATTCTGGCAGATGCAGCCGAACGCAGTTGTGCCGCAGAGTGGGCCAGGTAATTCTTCGGATGACGTGGTCTATTCCCTCGCCAACACGGGTACAGCCTCACCGCAATACATAATCTACTTTACCGAGCATACCCTGGATCCCACCTACGCCGGTAGCATTGTGATAACTCTGCCATCCGGGCCCAATTATCAAGCCATGGCCTACACTCCTGCCACATACCAGTTCACCGACCTGAACGTGGGTGCCAGGCAGTCGGATGGAAGCTACACAATCTCCGGCATCCCGGAGAATCCGTATTCGAATTCGGACGATAGCTCGGGAGACATGGTTGTGTACGTCTATGCATCTCAGAACTTCGTCAAGGGTCAGATCGCCCTGCAGTACTGGAGCGCGACCGGCGTAGGAACTAACTACATCGACGCCCCGGGCACGCCGGAAGGCGTTATCGGCACGATACAGATATCCACCACAAGCGGCGTCGTCCTGGAGACGCACCCGATTGTACTGGACTCTGCGGGCAACTACCGAACTGTTACCAATGTCCCGGACGGCAATTACTACGTTGGGGCCAATTGTAGCCACTGGCTCAGATGGGATCTCCCCGCAACCATATTGGAAGGTGGAGCAGTCGTTGACTTCACTGGAATCAATCCCCTGAATAATCAAAATGGCTTGTTGAATGGTGATGTAAACGGGGATAATTACGTTGAAGACCAGGACTACTCTCTTCTGGGTGTAGCCTGGTACTCCCAGTATGGGGATGACAACTGGGATATTCGTGCCGATCTCAACGGCGACGGGTATGTGGAGGATCAGGACTATTCCATAACGGGCGATGCTTGGTATCTAAGCGGCGACTTTGGGCAGCCACAGGGAAACGGAATGCACGTGGCGAAGGGTTGTGAACCTCTCCCGCCATGCTGGGGGCCGAATAAATTCAGACGACCGAACGACTGGTAAGGGCGTCCATGGCGCTTATACCGTGATAGTTTGGCTGCTAATAAACAAGGGCGCTTGAGCCAGTGCATACGAAGCGCCCTCTATATTACGTTTCTCGACCCGTGCATACTCTTCTACTCTTTTGCCGCATCCCGAGCCAGGATGTACTCCGTGTGCGTCCTCAAGCCATCCTCGATTGAAATGCAAGGCGTATAGATTCCTGCTTCCGCCAGGTTGCGGAGATCGTAAATCCTGTGGCAGATGTATGACTTGTAGTCCGGGTACTCCTGGAGGTAAAGATCGACCGGATGCTCCTTGATCTCGACCATCTCCACTCCCAGCACATCCGCGATAATCTTGTAATACTGCTTCGACTCGATGATGTCCGGGCCGGCCATCTGGAAGACTCGCTTGTTGGCCTTTTCGTTGCCCAGGACGCTCATAATTACACCGGCGAGGTCATCGGTGTGAATCGGCTGCTGGAGCAGATAACCGCCGCCGACCAGCGTGATCGGCTCACCGGCCTTCAGCTTATTGAGGAGTTCGGGATCGCGCGCCTCGAATGGCAGGCATCCCAGTTCCGAGGGAGGGCCGTAGATGTGGCATGGGCGCAGAATCGTGTATTCCATACCGGAGTCGATGAGCAGAAGCTCGCACCGCCGCTTCTCGGCCCCATAGGAATCATCGGTAAGGTAATTTGGGTTGTCTTCCGGCTGAGGGAACTTCCTTCGCTTCGGATCGAAGACGAAATCGGTGGAAATGAACACGAACTGCTTTGTCCTGCTCTTGAAAAGCTCGATATCCAGTTTCATGACTTCCGGCGTGAAGCAGATGCAGTCCACCACCATGTCCCAGATCAGCCCCGACCCCTCGATCGCCTGCCGAAACTGCTCGGGATTGAACCTGTCCGCGACGATCCCGGTGACTCCCTCCGGCAGCGGACGAATCCCCCTGGTCATTGCCCAGACCTTGTGTCCCTTGGACACGGCGAGCCGGGCGAACGCGCCGCTTACGTGCCCGCTCCCTCCGATTATCAAAATGTTTGCTTGATTACTCATCTTTCTACCTTTCTTTTTGGAGTGCCTTTCTATTTTTGGAGTGCGACCGCGAACGCAGTGAGCTGTCGCGAGCACATGAAAATCCGCCGAGTCCGGATGCGACAGCTCCGCTTGCGCTTCGCGGTCGCACTCCATAATCTCACGCGCCTCGCTTGATCGCGAGGAGGTCTTTCATAACTCCATACAAATTCTCACTGAAATTCCTTGTGCCGAAGGAATCGTGAAGTTTCCGATAGACTCCGAATAGTGCGTTGTAGGTCTTCACGTTTTCCGGGATCGGCGTATAGACGGTCTCTTTGAGGTCGCACATCTTCGCCTGCGCATCCTCGACCCTCGCGAAATGCCCTGCTGCAACTGCCCCAAACATCGCCGATCCGAGGGCACAGGTCTGACCCGACCTCGATATCCTCATCAGGCGTCCGGTGACATCCGCGTAAATTTGCATGAGGAGCGGATTCTTCTCCGCAAGCCCGCCGCACGTGACGATCTGGTCGAACTTTACCCCATACTCCTCGATTCTCTCGATGATAACCCTCGCGCCGAAAGCGGTCGCCTCCATCAGCGCCAGAAATATCTCTTCCGGCCTCGTGCCCAGGGTCAGACCTACGATCATGCCGGTGAGGTTCGGATCCATGAGAATCGAGCGATTTCCGTTGAGCCAATCCAGCGCGAGGAGCCCGGACTGTCCCGGCTTGAGTCTCGATGCCCGGTCGGTCATCTCATTGAAAAAGAGGCCCTTTGCCTCTTCCATCAGATTGAGCATAGCGCCGTCTGATACCACATTCGATATGGAGCTTTTAGGCAGGAGGTTCTCAATCGGCCAGCGAATCTGGTCACGGTACCACGCGAAGATGTCGCCGACCGCCGATTGCCCGGCTTCGAGGCCGATCATGCCCGGGATGATGCTGCCGTCCACCTGACCGCATATGCCCTTGATAAGCACAGTCAGCTCCGGCGCGACGATCATATCGCAGGCGGACGTGCCCATGATCTTGACCATGGTCCCCGGCTTTACGCCCGCGCCAACCGCTCCCATGTGCGCGTCTATGGCGCCGACCGACACGGCTGTGCCTTCTCTAAGACCAAGCTTCACAGCCCATTCGGCGCACAGGTTACCGACTTTGGTATCGGATGTGTAGGTCTCGTGGTAAAGCTTGTCATGCAACCCGGAGAGCTTGGCGCTAACACTTGATAGGAAATCCTGAGACGGAAGACCGCCCCATTCCGCGTTCCACAAAGCTTTGTGACCGGCTGCGCACCTGCTTCTCTTTATGGTCTGGGGGTTCGTGTCGCCGCAGAGAAGCGCCGGCATCCAGTCACAGTGCTCGACAAAGGTTGCCGATGCCTTAAAGACCTCAGGGTCGATGTTGGCGAGATGGGCGATCTTGGAGAAGTACCACTCTGATGATGATGCGCCGCCCGAATACTTGGTGAAATCGATTTCCCACTCATGGGCCTTGCGATTGATGAGGTCGGCTTCCTCGTAACTGGTGTGATCCTTCCAAAGCCAGGCTATTGCATTAGGATTGTCGGCAAATTGATCCTGGAACGATAGGGGCATTCCGTCAGCGCCAACGGGGATGGGTGTGCTTCCGGTGGTATCGACCCCTATGCCGATCACGGCATCGGGGCTAAAGTCCGGCACGCCTTTCGCCGCATCCATCGCGCCTCGCACTGAGGCTTCGAGGCCCAGGACATAGTCCATGGGATTCTGACGCGCGAAATTGGCATCGCTCTCATCAAGGATGATCCCATCCCTGCCGCTCGGATATGCGAACGCGGAGGTTCCGACCTCTTCGCCGGTCTCTACATCCACAATAAGCGCCCTCACGGAGTTGGTGCCGTAGTCTATTCCAAGCGCGAAAGTTCTATGGGACATGTGTCATAGAACCTCTTCGATGTCGTATTTCATGCTTCCCAAGCCCCGCTTCTCGCATTCCCGGACCTGGAGGTATGGATCCGTGCCGTGAATCTTCTTGAAAAGATGGCCCTCGACGTCACGAAGAGGGAAATCGGCGGGGACTGTGTTCGGCAGCAGATTCTCGAACTTGACGGCGTCCAGCGAGGCGGCATCGACGGCAACCATGTCCTTCGATGCGTAGATACCGAGATCAGGCACCAGGTTGGGGGTCGTCATGCCCATGCAGTCGCAGAACGGCGTGATATTGGTTGCAAGATTGATAAACGCCGCATTGCCGCCTTTGAAATTGGTCATGACGGCCTCGGCGGATATCCCCATCGCCTCCTGGAAGATATCGCCGATCTTCTCGTTGATGCTGAGAGCGCCTGTGGGGCAAATCTCGTTGCAATTGCCGCAGAAATCACACTCGTGGAAGCCGACGTGAAGCAGGTTGTCGTCGGCAAATCGCATATCTTTTCGCTGGCAGGCATCGATGCAAATGGTGCAGCCATCCGCGAAGTGAGTACACTTATCGGCATCCCAATACTGCTCGGTATGCTGAACCATATGGAGTGACCATCGGCTGCTGCCGGCGAGCGCTCCGACCGCAAGGTTCTTGATCGCGCCGCCAAAGCCCGCGCATCCATGACCTTTCAGGTGAGCAAGGGAGATCAGGTAATCGGCATCGACGACCTCGCCGGAAACGTGGAGTTCTTTGAGATTGCGGAAATCCACCGGATATGTGTGGTAATACTTGTCGCTGCGACCGGCGGCGGGGAGGATCGGACAGCCGATTGTCTCCTCTGTGTAGCCGCGCTCGTAGGATGTCAGAGCGGATTCAAGGATGTCGGTTACGAATGGATGACCGCCGGCGGCCTTCACAAACGCGACCACCCGCCTGACGAAGACGGGATGAACGGTTGTGTAGCCGACATTGCCTCCGAGATGCATCTTGATGCAGACTCGCTTGTCCTTGAGTTCACTTGCAATATCAAGTCTTTCCAATATCTTATCGAGCCTGCCGGGAAGCGTGCTCTGCCAGTCTATGTTCGGCGTGAATGCCGGTGCGAAATATACTCTGCTCATCGTTATTCTACTCCTTTCAAAGAAGGGGAAATGCTATCTAATTATGACGCCTGGGAAGTTGCCGTGTCAAGGTCAGGTATTGATTCCGCCTCCTCGCACTGCCCTCGGATATGTACTAGGTGACTGAATGCCCCCGGACTTAGGTCCGCCGCCGGGATGGCTCATTTATCGTTCGTTTCGATGCCGGCTTTGTAATTCGGACGTCTAGCATACCTTGACACCGGGTGTTTGACTCTTGCCGCGAATCGGGCATTGCGTATGTGAACATTCGTATCAAATATTCCCCATTTATTATTCCCTCCCCCCTGTTTGGAAACGACGCTAGCTTGGGTAAGAGGCAATGGCACTGGAATTAACCGGTGTCTATTTCAAGAAAAGGAGAAAAGGAATGAAGAAATTTGTAGCGCTCATAGCAGGACTCTTCCTGCTCCTCCTGGGCAGCCATGCCCGGGCGGATGTCTTCAACATGGGGCCAGGCCTTACCAGCCTGCAAACGGTTTATGTGGGTGACGCCGGGAACGCCCCGGACCCAACCACCGGAGAAGGCGAGGTGGACTACAACTACAACATCGGCACATACGATGTTACTGCGGAACAGTATGTGGAATTTCTCAATGCGGTGGGTCAACAAAGTGCCGTGTATGGACTTTGGAACGACTCCATGCCGACCGACTGCGGCGTGGTGAGCGTTGGAATCGGAGGTCCCTATGGCGTCGAGCCCGGCTGGGAGAACAGGCCGGTCACGGATGTCGACTTGTGGTCGGCATACAGATTCGTTAACTGGCTTGATAACGGACAGGGAGACGGCGATACCGAGACCGGATCATATACTCTGAACGGTTTCACCGGCAACGGGTACATCCAACGCAACCCGGGTGCACAGTGGTACATCCCAAGCCTTGACGAGTGGTACAAGGCCGCCTTTTACAAGGGCAGAGGGATAAACGCAGGCTATTGGCTTTACCCAACCCAAAGCGACACAGTGCCCGGAAACCAACTACCGGACCCCGGGAACAGCGCGAACTGCTATAACAACGGCTATACCGTTGGTAGCCCATACTACACAACGCCCGTTGGCGCGTTCTCCAACTCCCCCGGCCCGTATGGCACATTCGATCAGGGCGGTAACGTATACCAGTGGACGGATACTATGTCGGGAAGCGCGGGATCACCCGAAGCCCACTACAATATGGAGGGGGGTTCATGGATCGACCCGCCTGCGTACATCGGATCAAACTTGGCTACGTCTCGCCAGAAACCTTATTTCTACTATTCTCAGTTAGGATTCCGAGTTGCAGAAGCGGTTCCCGAGCCCCCATCGGCACTCGCCCTGCTCTCGATGCTTGGGATTCCAGCCGCCCTTCTCTGCCTGCGATACAGATTGAGGGAGGGATGTCCCCGAGAACAGCCTAAGCATAATTCAGCCGCCATGCTTGTGGTCGCCCTTCTCTGCTGTAC
>Ga0326727_10023994_pt1 | contig 11579 bp, 10 predicted proteins | sample MB2enrmetagenome_FD_207643 | JGI IMG/M metagenome (GOLD analysis project Ga0326727, IMG submission 207643) | Lab enriched peat soil microbial communities from McLean, Ithaca, NY, United States - MB29MY | ecosystem: Environmental > Terrestrial > Soil > Wetlands > Peat | place: USA: New York... | reverse complement strand
ACGCTCGACGTGCGGCTGTGTCAGCTGGTGCGGCTGATGCGCGCAGGCGAGCCGGTGAAGATGTCGAAACGCTCCGGAGAATTCGTCACGCTGCGCGAAGTCGTCGATGAAGTCGGCGCCGATCCGACGCGGTTCATCATGCTGATGCGCAAGAACGACGCACCGCTCGACTTCGATCTCGCCAAGGTGATCGAGCAGAGCCAAGATAATCCGGTCTTCTACGTGCAATACGCGCATGCCCGCGCACGCAGCGTCCTACGCCAGGCGCATATGGTCTTTCCCGCCCTCGACCTCGCCCCTAACGCCTTGGCCGAGGCCGATTTCGGTCAGCTCGTCGACGAGGGAGAGCGGGGCGTCATGCGCGCGCTCGCCCAGTACCCGCGCGTCGTCGTCCAGGCGGCGGAAGCCCACGAACCGCACCGGATCGCCTTTTATGCACATGATTTGGCGACCCTGTTCCATGCGCATTGGAACCGCGGCAAGGATTCGCCACATTTACGCTTCGTTAATGAGGGTAATGCAAGTTTAACCAATGCGCGCATAGGGCTGGTGGCGGCGACCGCCTTTGTTTTGGCTTCGGCGTTGACTATCCTAGGCGTCAGCGCGCCCGAGGAAATGCGCTAGAGCGGCCTATTGCGGCTGCTCGTCGCGCCGGACGCGAGGGGGCGACGCGAAGGACGTTTGCAGTTTCAACGTCCTGAGCGCCCGCTGACCCTTAAGCGAGGCCAGTCATGAGCGGTTCGACAGCCAAAATCGTGCCCGAGATCAACCTCGACGAATTCGAGAAGCGCTTGCGCGCGGCCGGCGCGCCTTCGGGCGGAGCGGAGGATCCGCTCGCCGAGCTGACGCGGCTGGTCAACGCGGTCCACGCCGACGCCCGGCGCGCCGCGCGGGCGCAGCAGGTCGAGCCGCCCGTCGCGCTCCCGCAGGCGCAAGCCGAGCCTGAGATGGCGCCGCCGCTCTTCGCCGCGGGCTTGCGTCCCGCCTTCGCCGAGCCCGAGCCCGACACCGATTACGCCGCCGGGGAGGCGCCGGCCCTGCAAGCGCCCGCCTTTGCCGAACAGGCGCCGGCGCGACGCTCGCGTGGCTGGGCTTTCAAGGTGACAGGGATGATCGTCGTCGGTGTCGCGCTGCTTGCCGTCGCGGCGGCGCTGAAGCACGGCGTGCCGGGACTGCCCAACGCGCCGCCGTTCATTGCCGCCGACGACGCGCCGACCAAGGTCCAGCCGCCGAACGAGGCGAACGTCCAGTCGAACGGCGACATGGCGGCGTTGCTGATGAAGGATTCGGCGACCGCGACGCCGGTCAAGGTCGTCAACACGGAGGAACAGCCGGTCGATCTGCGCACCCAAACGCAGCCGCCGACGCCGACGCCTTCCGCTCCGGCCGGTCCGCCCAACGCCGCCGGCGCGGCGCCCGCCGCGACGCCGGTCTCGCCGGCGCCGGCCACGCCTGTCTCGCCGGTTGTAGCCGAGTCCGACACGCCGGTCGTGCCGCCCGCCGCCGCCTCGGCTTCGGTCGCGCCGCTGTTCCCGGCCGCCAAGTCGGTGAAGACGGTGTCGGTGCGCCCGGATGGGACGCTGATCGCCTCCACCGACTCGCCGCCGCCCTCCGCAGCTCCCGACGTCGTCCCGACGCCCCCGGCGAAGACCGCCGCGCGCGCCGTCGATGCCATCGTCGCGACGCCCGAAGCGGCGACGCCGAAGCTCGACCTTCCGACCAAGTTGTCGCCCAAGTCGCAGCAACGGGTGGTCGCCAAGACCGACACGACCGCGCCGAACGCCGAAGCGAGCGCGACGCCGAGCGCGCCGCTGCAGCTCGTTGGGCCGCCGAAACCCAGCAAACCGGCCAAGCCCGCGCCGAAGACCATAGCCGAGGCCGCGGACGCCGATTCGCCGCCCGCCGACGCTGCGCCTGCCGCCGCAGCGCCGCCGACGCCGGCTGTCGCCGCGGCGACCGCGCCTCCCGCCGCCGCGCCGGCGGCCGCGTCCGCCGCGGAAGGCGGCGGCGAATGGGCGGTGCAGCTCGCCGCGCCGCGCTCGGAAGCCGACGCGCAAAGCACGATCGCCAGGCTCAAAAGCAAGTACGCCGACGCGCTCGGCGAATCTGCGCTGTCGGTCCGCCAGGCCGACGTGAAGGGCAAGACAATCTATCGCGTTCGCGTCGGCGGCCTTTCGAAGAGCGACGCGAGCGCCCTGTGCTCGAAGCTGAAGGCGGGGGGCGGCGATTGCTTCATCGCCAAGGATTGATTTCGATCGGTCTCAAGTCGGCGCCGATACGAGCATGATCCGCGCCGTGGTCTGCGGTTGCGCCGGGCCGAGCCTCGGCGCCGAGGAGCGCGCGTTCCTTCGCGACGCGCGTCCGTGGGGGTTGATCCTGTTCAAGCGCAACGTCGTCGATCGGGCGCAATTGCGCGCGCTGGTCGACGACTTCCGCGCCGTTGTCGGCCGCGCCGACGCGCCCGTGCTCATCGACCAGGAAGGCGGGCGGGTGCAGCGCATGGGGCCGCCGCACTGGCCGACCTATCCCGCCGCGGCGCGCTTCGCCGCGACAAGCGCGCCCGAACGCGCCGCCTGGCTGACGGCGCGGCTCATCGCCGCCGATCTCGTCGAGGTCGGGATCAACGTCGACTGCGCGCCGGTGCTCGACGTCGCCGATCCGGAAATGCACGCCGTGATCGGCGCGCGCGCCTTTTCCGCTTCGCCCGACGAAGTCGCCGCGCTCGGCCGCGCCTATAGCGATGGCCTCCTCGCCGGCGGCGTCGCGCCGGTCGTCAAGCACATGCCCGGCCACGGGCGGGCGAAGGCCGACAGCCATCTCGAGCTGCCGGTGGTGAGCGCGAGCCGCGAGGCGCTCGCCGCGCGCGACTTCGCGCCGTTCGCGGCGCTCCGCGATCTGCCAATGGCGATGAGCGCGCATGTCGTCTTCACCGCCATCGACCCCGGCGCGCCGGCGACGACCTCGCCGCGCGTCGTCAGCGAGATCATGCGCGGCGCGATCGGCTTCGACGGGCTCATCTTCAGCGACGACACGTCGATGAAGGCGCTGGGCGGAACCTTCGCCGAAAAGACCCGCGCAATTTTCGCCGCCGGGCTCGACATCGTGCTCCACTGCAACGGCGATCTTGCCGAGGCGCGCGCGGTCGTCTCTGAAACGCCCGAGCTCAAAGGCGAAGCGTTGCGCCGCGCCGAGGCGGCGCTCGCGCGCGTCGCCGGCGGGCCGCAGTCCTTCGACGCGGCGGCGGGCCGCGCCGAGCTCGAGGCGCTGCTGGCGGCCGCGCCCGCCTGAAAGCGCGCGCGATCAGCGCCGGTCGATCGTCAGGCGCTGGAAGCCTGGGCCGGCGACCGGCTTCTTCGCCGACACGACGCGCGAGTTGACGCCGCTCCAGCCGATTTCGCCCGACAGGCGGCCGTACTCGATCTTCGGGCAGCGGTTCATCGTCACCTTGACGCCCCGCGCTTCGGCGCGCGCGGCGGCAGCGTCGTCGCGCACGCCGAGCTGCATCCAGATCACCTTCGGCGGCGTCGGCAGCGCCAGCGCTTCGTCGACGACTGCGCCCGCGGCGTCGGATCGGCGGAAGACGTCGACCATGTCGATCGGCTGCGGGGCGTCGGCGAGGCTGGCGTAGACCGGCAGGCCGAGGATCGATTGGCCGGCGAGGCCGGGATTGATCGGCAGCATCGTGAAGCCGCGTTCGGAGAGATATTTGAGCACGATATAGGACGGCCGCGCCGCATTGGCCGACGCGCCGACCACGGCGATCGTCCTCACCATGGCGAGAATGTCGCGGATATAGTCGTCCGAATAGGAATCGTGGATCACGCGCCCTCCCAGCGTGGCGGCCGCCTGTCGAGAAAGGCGGCGGCGCCTTCGGCGGAATCGGGGTGGAGGAGATTGTCGACCATCGCCTGCGCGGCGAGCGCATAGGCTTCGTCGAGCGGCATGTCGATCTGGCGATAGAACGCGCGCTTGCCGATCGCCAGCGTCGCCGCCGATCGGCCGGCGATGCGGTGGGCGAGCGTCCGCGCTTCGGCGAGCGCCGCGCCGGCCGGGACGACGCGATTGACGAGGCCGAAGCGCTCGGCCGTCCGGGCGTCGTAAAGGTCTCCGGTCAACGCCATTTCCATCGCGTGCTTGCGCGAGACGGCGCGGCCGACGGCGACGAGCGGCGTCGAGCAGAAGAGACCGATCGACACGCCGGGCAGGGCGAAGCGCGCGTCGGCGCCGGCGACGGCGAGGTCGCAAGCCGCGACGAGCTGGCAACCGGCGGCGGTGGCGACGCCTTCGACCGCGGCGACCACCGGCTTCGGCAGTTCGACGATCCCGCGCATCAGGGCGGCGCAGCGCGCCATCGTCTGCTCGAAGAACGCGCGGCCGCGGTCGGCGTCGTTGCGATGCGCCTGCAGCTCCTTGAGATCGTGGCCGGCCGACAGCGCCGGACCTTCGCCGGCGAGCACGACGACGCGCGTCGACGGATCGGCTTCGATCGCTGCGAAGGCGTCGATCAAGGCTTCAATCATCGTCAGGCCGAGGGCATTGCGCGAAGCCGGCGACTGCAACGTCAGCGTCGCGACGCCGCCGTCGAGTTCGCGGCGCAGAGGCGGGGCGGGAGACGGTGGCGCGGTCGACGTCATCGCGGTTCCTCGAAAGCGAACGCTCCACGCTGCCCTGAGCGCGACGGCCCGTCAGCGCGGGCCCGTCGCGCCGCCGGCGAGCCGATGGAGCTTATTCGCTCGTCGTCCGCCGTCAAAGCAGGAGTCTAATGAGGCGCCGGACCGCCAAGCATCCTGGACGGCCCGAACACGCCACGCTAAGTCCTTCAACGTTTCATCGGGGGCGCCTATGGGAGCCGATGTTCCGACCGTGTCTGATCCTCGCCTGGACCGCGCCTTCGACTCGTACGAGGACGGCGATCTCGACGGGGCGATCGAAGCTTGCCAAGCCATATTGCGCCTCGAGACTGCACATTACGGGGCGCTCTATCTCCTGGGCAGCGTCCTCGGCGAGAAGAAGAGGTATGTCGAGGCGGCGGAGACCCTGCAGCGGGCGATCGCGGTCGACGCCTCGCGGCCGCTCGCCCATTTTAATCTCGCCAACGTATTGCGGTGGATGGGCCGCCACGCAGAGGCCATCGCCGCGGTCGACGCCTGTCTGGCGCTGAAGCCCAACAACGCTGAAGCGCACACGCTGCGCGCGGACATCTGCATGAAACTTCGGCGACTGGAGGAGGCCCTGCTGAGCGCCGAGCGCGCCGTCGCCGCAGCGCCCGGCTACGCCGAGGCGCACAAAGTCCGCGGCAACGCGTTGGCGGATCTGTGGCGTCTCGCCGAGGCGAAAGCCAGCTACGACCAGGCGATTGCGCTGGCTCCTCGCTACGCGGGCGCGTTTTACAATCGCGCGATTGTGTTCGAGCGGCTAGGATTTATCGATCAGGCGGTTGAAGACTGCAAAAGGGCGGTCGCCCTGAAGCCGGACTACGCGGAGGCCCACTGCAGCCTCGGCAACCTTCTCGATAGCAAGGGCGGGCTGGAGGAGGCGCTCGTGTGCCTGGAGCGCGCGAAGGCGTCGAAGCCCGACCTCGAGCATTTGCAAGGGTCGATCTGCCGCGTCCGACGACGCCTATGCGATTGGTCGGATCTCACTGCGAGCGAACGGCTTTGTGAGGCGATCGCCGCGGGCGAGCCCGCAGTATATCCATTCGACGCGCTGGCGATCTCCGATTCCAATGCCCTCAACCGCAAAGCGGCCGAGATCCACATTGCATCGGAATTCGAAGAGATTCCCCGTCCGCCAGCCTTCGCCCGCCGCGCGCGGCGCGACCGGATTCACGTCGGCTACTTCTCGTCCGACCTGCGCAATCACCCAGTGGGGCATCTGCTCGCCGGTGTGATCGAGCGTCACGACAAGACGCGATTTGAATTGAGCGCGTTTTCCTTCGGGCCGGACTCTTCAGACGAAATGAGGAAGCGGCTGACGGGGGCGTTCGATAGCTTTCTCGACGTTCGCAACCATTCCGACAAGCAGATCGCCGAGCTGGCGCAAAGCCTCGGAATCGACGTTGCGGTCGACCTGAACGGCTTCACGAACTTCAACCGATTCGGCATATTCGCCAGCCGCGCCGCGCCGATTCAGGTTGCCTTTCTCGGCTATTTGGGAACGACGGGCGCCCCGTTCCTCGACTACCTTATCGCCGACCGCACGGTCATCCCTGAAAGCCAAAGCGTTCACTTTTCGGAGCAAATCGTTCGGCTGCCGAACAGCTTCTTCCCGTATGACCGAACACGCGAGATCGCTCAGGACACGCCTAGCCGAGCGAGCCTTTTGCTGCCGGAGCGAGGCGCGGTCTTCTGCTGCTTCAACAACGCTTACAAGATTACACCGGACTGCTTCGGCAGTTGGATGCGCATTCTGCGGCGCACGCCAGACAGCGTGCTCTGGCTGCTTCGCGACAGCGAAACCGTGGCGAAGAATCTGCGCCGCGAGGCTGAGGCGAGGGGGATCGATCCCGACCGGCTGGCGTTCGCCGGACGTCTGCCGATGGCGGAGTATCTCGCGCGCTATCGCCGGGCCGACCTGTTCCTCGATACGCTTCCATACAATGCTGGCACCACCGCGTGCGACGCGCTGTGGGCCGGTTTGCCGGTGTTGACGCGGATCGGCGAAGCGTTCGCCGGGCGGGTCGCCGCGAGCGCGCTCACGGCGGTCGGCTTGCCGGAGTTGATCGCTCGCTCGCAGGCCGAATACGAAGCGATGGCCATCGAGCTGGCGAATAGTCCCGACAAGTTGGCCGCAATCAAAGCGAAACTCGCGCACAATCGGCTGACGGCGCCGTTGTTCGACACCGAACTCTTCACTCGCGATCTGGAACGCGCGTTCGAGATGATGTGCGAACGCCATCGTCTCGGCCTGCCCCCGGAGGACATCGATCTCGCGCCGAGGGCGTCAACGCGACAACAGGCGTAGCGGCTCGCCAACGCGAGGCGAGCGGCGACTTTCCGGCTTTCCCGCAAATGAAGAGAGAGCGGGCGGCGCTTACTGGACGGCGCCGACTCGCCACGCTAAGTCTGTCGCGGTGTTCGGGGCGCCCATGGGTTCAAATGTTCCAGCCGCGCGCGATTCTCGCCTGGATCGCGCCTTCGATCTCTATGAAGCCGGCGATCTCGACGGCGCAGTCGATCTTTGTCAATCCATTCTGCGGCTCGACGACAAGCATTACGGGGCTCTCTATCTCCTCGGCAGCGTTTTCGGCCAAAAGGGGAGACTCGACGAAGCGGCGGCGGCGCTGCAGCGAGCCATCGCAATCGACCCCTCGCGTCCGCTCGCCAATTACAATCTCGGCGTCATATGGCGGCGGATGGACCGCCACCCCGACGCGCTCGCATGCTTGGCGCGAGCGATCTCAACTATCTGCAGGGAGACATCTGGCAAGTTCGGCAGCAGTTGTGCGATTGGTCCGAGTTCGCCGCCGCAAGCGAACGAATTCGCGAGGCGATCGCCGCTGGAGAACGAGTGGCGTCGCCATTCGATGCGTTGGCGATCTGCGACTCCAACGCCCTCAAACGCAAGGCGGCCGAGATCTATGTCGCGTCGGAGTTCAAGGCGGCGCCGCGTCCGCTGGCGCCTGCCCGCGCCGCGGCGCGGGACAAGATCCGCCTCGGCTACTTCTCTCCCGACTTCCGCGATCACGCGACCGCGCACCTGATGTCGGGAGTGTTCGAGCGCCACGACAAATCGCGATTCGAGGTGAGCGCATTTTCCTTCGGCCCCAGCTCCGCCGATGAGATGAGGAAGCGGCTGACGGCGGCGTTCGATCGCTTTCTCGACGTCGGCGACCGGACGAACCAGCAGATCGCCGAGCTGGCGCGAGACCTGGAAATCGACATCGCGATCGATCTGAACGGTTTCACGGAGTTTCACCGGTTCGGAATCTTCGCCAACCGCGCCGCGCCGATCCAAGTCGAATATCTCGGCTTTCCAGGAACGACGGGAGCCCCGTTCATCGACTACCTGATCGCCGACCCGGTGATCGTCCCCGATGATCAGCGCGTCCATTTTTCGGAGCGCGTCGTCCGATTGCCTCATACTTACCATCCGTATGACCGGACGCGCGAAATAGCGGAAGACACCCCCAGCAGAGCGAGCCTCTCGCTGCCGGAATCCGGCTTTGTGTTCTGCTGCTTCAACAACAACTACAAGATCACGCCGGACGTGTTCGACGGCTGGATGCGCATTCTTCGGCGCACGCCCGGCAGCGTGTTGTGGCTGCTTCGCAACAGCGAGCCCGCGGCGGCAAATTTGCGGCGCGAGGCCGAGGCGAGGGGCGTCGACCCCGGCCGGTTGGCGTTCGCCGAACGGGCGCCCAACCCTCAGCACCTCGGACGTCATCGCCAGGCCGACCTTTTCCTCGACACGCTCCCGTACAACGCTCACACCACCGCGTCCGACGCGCTGTGGGCCGGTCTGCCGGTGCTGACGCGGATCGGCGAAGCGTTCGCGGGGCGGGTCGCCGCGAGCGTGCTCACGGCGGTCGGCTTGCCGGAGATGATCGCCCGCTCGCAGCCTGAGTTCGAGGACATGGCCGTCGAGCTGGCGACGAATCCCGACAAGCTGGCCGCCATAAGCGCGAAGCTCGCGAACAATCGCCTGGCGACTCCGCTGTTCGACACCGAACTCTTCACTCGCGATCTCGAGCGCGCGTTCGCGGCGATGTGCGAGCGCTATCGTCTCGGCCGGCAGCCTGAGGACATCGATTTGGCGCCGATCGCCGGCTCGCCGCCGGCGCGGACCTGATCGCCCGCTGTGGCGGCGAAGACAGATGCGGTATCATAATACCGCATGCGAAAAATCGCCGTTTTCTCGTCGATTCCGCATCTCCAGAGTTGACGTGCGCCTCCGCGCGCCCGTATAAGCGCGGCCCTGACCGGCCCGCCGCTCGCGGCGGGGGTTCTCACGCGAGAAACGGACCGCAATTCATGTTCGGCAAGACCCATTCGACCAAGACGGCCGACGTCGAGAAGAAATGGCTGCTCATCGACGCCAAGGGCCTGGTGGTCGGCCGCCTGGCGACGATCGTCGCCATGCGCCTGCGCGGCAAGCACAAGCCGTCTTTCACGCCCCACATCGACGACGGCGACAACGTGATCGTCGTCAACGCCGAGAAGGTGGTGTTCACCGGCCGCAAGCGCGACCACAAGGTCTACCACCACTACTCCGGCTTCATCGGCGGCATCAAAGAACGCACCGCCAAGTCGATCCTCGAAGGGCGCTATCCCGAGCGCGTCGTCGTCAAGGCGGTCGAGCGCATGCTGCCGCGCGGCCCCCTCGGCCGCAAGCAGCTGGGCAACCTCAAGGTCTACAAGGGCCCCGACCATCCCCACGCGGCGCAGTCGCCCGAAATCTTCGACGTCGCCAAGCTCAATCCGAAGAACACCCGGAGCGCCTGATTCCCATGGCCGAGACGACTCTTTCCTCCCTCGCCGATCTCAAGGAGACGGCGCTCGCTCCGGCGGCCGCAGAAGCCCCGGTTCACGTGCAGAAGCTCGACAAGCTGGGCCGCGCCTACGCGACCGGCAAGCGCAAGAACGCCGTCGCGCGCGTTTGGATCAAGCCCGGCAAGGGCGCCGCGACCGTCAACGGCAGGGCGCTCGACGTCTATTTCGCGCGTCCCGTTCTGCGCATGATCCTCAACCAGCCGCTCGTCGTCGCCAACCGCGTCGGCCAGTACGACCTGATCGTCACGGTCGCCGGCGGCGGCCTCTCCGGCCAGGCCGGCGCGGTGCGCCACGGCCTCGCCAAGGCGCTGACCTACTACGAGCCGGAATTGCGCGCCCCGCTGAAGAAAGAGGGCTTCCTCACCCGCGACTCGCGCGTCGTCGAGCGCAAGAAGTACGGCCACGCCAAGGCCCGCCGCAGCTTCCAGTTCTCCAAGCGCTGAGGCGCGGCGAGAGAGCCAGAATTCGGAAAGGGCGGCTTCGGCCGCCCTTTTTGTTGGGACCGGCTCCGCTCCGACCGACCGCGCCGTCTTTCCTCATGGAGGCAAACACTTCCGAAGCCGAAGGGCTGTCAAGGGGCGATGCCCGCCTACGGCGGCGCGCGAAAAGCGCGCCCTTGACAGCCCTTCGGCTTCGGAAACAAGACGCTTCCATCAGGAAAGACGGCGCTCTCCGCCGAAGCGCGGCGACCACCGCCCGCGTCGCCGCTCGCGGAGAGCTCTCGATGAAAGAACCAACGACCGCTGGCGAAGCGAAGGCCCTGCACGACATTCGTCGCACCGATCCGCAACGTTATCTCGAGATTGTCGACGGGTGGCTGAACGAGAACCCGAACAACCACCACGCCTATTACGGGCGCCATTTCGCATGGATGGAGCTAGGCGAGCCGTGTCGGGCGCTCGAGGACATGAACAAGGTCGTGGAATTGAATCCTGACTCAGACGCTTTCTTTTTGCGCGGCGAAGTCCTCAGGCATCTCGGCGAATACGAGAAGGCGCTCGACGACTTCGACCGCAGCGAACGAATGATGCCCGAGGAGTGGGAAGACCTCGGCTTCGGCCTGCTGTTCCAAGCGGATTGCCACGCGAGGCTCGGCGACGAGGACAAGGCGTTGGCGTGCTGCGAGCGCTTGCCCGACGACTTCTGGACGCCTGGAATCTTCGAGGCCCCTGGCGGCGACAAGACAGCCGTCGCGCCGCAATTGCGCCTCATCGCCGCCGAGGCGCGCCGGCGCCGCGGCGATGGCGGCGCGTCTCGCTAGGCGCTGAAAGGCGCCAGCTCGGCCGGGCGGGCTTGCAGGCGCGGGCGTCGACCGCGCTCGGCGACGCCGCCGCGATCTCATCGGGACCGGGCGATTGCGCGTAAGACGCGGCCGACGCCCGCGTCTACAGGTTCCGCCGCCGGCGATCGCCTTGACGCCGGCGCGCCGATGGAGCATTGAGCGCGCATGATCGCGACCCGCCTCCGCCGACGCTGACCTTCATCCCCGCGCGCCTCTGCGCCGCGCCACCTGCGTTGTCCTTTGCGAAGCGAGACGATCATGACCTCCACCATTTTCATCGACGGCGAAGCCGGAACCACCGGACTGCAAATCCGCGACAAGCTCGCCGGGCTCGCAGGGATCGCGCTGCGCAGCCTGCCGGCCGAGCTGCGCAAGGACCCGGCGGCCAAGCTCGAGCTGTTCGCCGAAGTCGATCTGGTCATCCTCTGCCTGCCCGACGAGGCGGCGAAGGAGACCGCCAAGGCGATCGAGGGCATGGGCGCGAAGGCGCCCCGCGTGATCGACGCCTCCTCCGCGCACCGCGTCGCGCCGGGCTGGGTCTACGGCTTCCCCGAGCTCGCGGCGGGGCAGGGTGCGGCGATCGCCAACGCGCGTCTGGTGACCAATCCGGGCTGCCACGCGACCGGCGCGATCGCGCTGGTCGCGCCGCTGACCGCCGCCGGCCTGATCGCCAAAGACGCGGTGATCTCGATCAATTCTGTCAGCGGCTATTCGGGCGGCGGCAAGGCGATGATCGAGGCCTACGAGAGCGGCCGCGCGCCGCGCTTCGAGCTCTACGGGCTCGCGCTCCACCATAAGCATCTGCC
>Ga0326727_10023993_pt1 | contig 11579 bp, 12 predicted proteins | sample MB2enrmetagenome_FD_207643 | JGI IMG/M metagenome (GOLD analysis project Ga0326727, IMG submission 207643) | Lab enriched peat soil microbial communities from McLean, Ithaca, NY, United States - MB29MY | ecosystem: Environmental > Terrestrial > Soil > Wetlands > Peat | place: USA: New York... | reverse complement strand
TGCGCAACGTCTCGATAGCTTTATCGGAGTCCCCATTCTGCCCATAAGCCGCTCCCAGGGCCACCTGGAGCTGACCGGCCAAATCTGCCGGAGGATTTGATTGCAAGGCGTTCTGGAGATAGTAAATGGCCGCAGGATATCGCTTCTGAGCTGTCAACACTTGCGCCAGATTGTAGGCAGCCAAAACAAACCGTGGATCGCTGTCAAGCGCCGTCTTGAATTCGGCGGCGGCCGCCTGCAGATTTCCCTGGTCCTGGAGAAGCGTTCCCAGCGCGTTGTGGGCGGGGGCGGAATCTGGCCGTTGTTCGATGAGCAGGTGCAACTGCTCGCCTGCCTCTTTTCGACGGCCCTTGCTCACCAAGGCTTGAGCCAGATTGTAGCGGGCGTCCCAGGCTTTATCATTGAGGCGGATAGCCTCGCGGAAAGCTGGAATGGCGCAATCCACGGCGCCGTGCTGGGCAAATAATGCTCCAAGCGCGTTATACCCTTCGGCCGAGGAATGGCCCTCGAGTGTGTGCAGGAGGTCTGCGATCTCGCCGGAAGATCCAAAATGCTCCTGACAGAAGGCCGGGATCACAGCGGATCTTCCCGCCTTTGTTCCCTGTGCCGGTGACAAGGAGGCGCCTGCCACTGCTGTTGCGAGTGTCAACCACACTCCCAATAGCAATGAGTGCCTTGAGGGCGCTGATCGGAGAGTATGCTTCGCGTTCGCCACTGCCCTTGAGACCCTCGTGCCTTTCAACGGCGCTTGGGACTCCTGCTCAGACTCCCCAGCAACCCTGCCATTTCATCTCGGCTCGCGCGCCGGGTGTATGTGCCACCCCCGGTCGGTGCGCGAATCTCGTCGACGCTTCCCTTTGATAGACTAACTTGTCTTGACCTCCAGCACGATGTCCTCGGCGTCGGGGGCCTGAGCGGGGACCACGATGCAGACTCCATTCCCCGGCCGCTCAAAATGAAGCCGCTGTCTGCCAGCCAACAAGTTAATGGAAGTGACGCGGGCTCCGAGATCGGGCACTTCGAGCCTCTCCTGTTTCGGCCATTCGAACCCGTGAAGATACAGCGTCCTGCCCTTGGCCGTTGTGCGAACGTTTCCCGCTGCCCTTTTATAACTTTCCCGCGCGGAAGTCAACCTATCTCAGAGACTCCTCCGGTTCTTTGAGTCCTCTCGCAAGCCGCGAGCCTACCTCAAAGGCCGAAGCCCTGCGATCATATCGTCACCCTCATCCCATACCGCCGGCCCGTCCCGATGTGCCTTCCTTAATAGTCAGCGATTTCCGGAGGGAACTGAGTCGCAGGTTTTCTCTCCGGGTGTATATTGCCGGACGTCATGATGGGGGAAAACATGTCGACCTTCAAAAGTTCCGATACTCAAAACCTGCCGGCGCGGCGGGACCTTTTGCGACCGGGTTCCCTTGGCACCTATGCCTGGGCCACCTCCGGAGGTAGCACTCTTACTTCGGTTCCATCTCGACTGCCAGACCAAAGCGAACAAAGGCAGATGCTTAAAGCGCGAACCGGAAAGTCGAACCGATGTCTCAACTGTTATGGAGACGTTTGGACGACGACCTGGGCTGACGACGAAAATCTGTCCACCGCGACGGATGCCACGTTTACGCGGTCTCCAATGACTGCACTTAGAACAACGGCAACTGGATGACTTTGGGTCATGTTTCGCGTGGCCTCCCGGGTCGGTTGGAAGCCGAGGACTGGGAGTTTATACGCGGCTTCGACAAAACCGGCAACCCCATTTGGCGGGGTCGCCACGAAAATGCTCTCTACGTCTTTCGCTCTCCGGGAATTATCAGCATGGCGGGACTTCATTACCTTCGCGGTCTGGATCTCTACATCATGCCGCAGCGGCACTACCCGCACCTGGATGAGCCCAAACGGCGTTGGAAGATAAGCCGCTGGCAGTTGTACTCTGCACCGGCGCCGTGGGGGCCCCGGACGCTGTTTCACACCTAGCATTTTGAGCCGCAGAGTTTCTACAATCCCAACATCCCCAGCAAATTCATCAGCGGAGATGGGCGCCAGTTTTGGATCTTCGTCGCCGGCAACTTCACAGAAAATGAGTAGCCCAATAACGTTTATGGGCTGAATATGATTCCAGTTACGCGGGAACCACAAACTTGACCGGGCGGCGGGCGAGCCACCGCCGCGGATGAAGCAATTCCACCTGCAACCTTTTCGTTGTTAAAGAACCCGGGCTGATCCCAGGAACAAACCGGTCGTGGACGAGACTCTCACCTCTCAACCGTCAGTTCGACAATAGTATCGAGCGGGTCTCGCCGCGCGGCAGGGATGGAGATTTCCAGCCCGCCGTCGGTTTGCTTCCACTGGATATCGGCGCCATTGAGCAGACGCGCCGAACTGAACGTCTGTTTTACGGGAGCCAGCCGCAGTGTCTCCGACGGCCAACTGAGGATGTGCAGGAAAGCCTTGTTATCGCGGTGCGTGCTGGTACCCCACTCGCCGGACTGGAAGGGGCCGCCGCGCGTGGAATAGATGCTATCGCCGTTGGCTTTGAGCCAGGCGCCAATTTTGAGCAGAATTTTCTTCTGCCGCTCTTCAAACCGGCCGTCGGGCATGGGCGTGACGTTCAGATTGAAGTTGCCGTTACCCCCCGCGCTGCGCACCAGGAAGCGAATGCATTCCTCGGCTGACTTGTATTGATCGTTGGCCTTCCAAGCCCATTGATCGCCGAGCGTGATCCACGATTCCCAGGGATAGGATGCATAGCCACCGATGTATTGCTCGCGCTCCTGGTAGTCTCCAGCGTACTTCTGAAAATCCCACCACAGATAGTTTTCCGTCGTCCCCTCCCCGTAGCGGCCCTTGTCGACACGGCTGCTGATGACGATGTTGTCCTTGACCCTGCGCAAATAGCGGTACAAATCGCTCCCGCGATGGTGGTTCCAGGTGGGGTCCCACTCGCCGTCCAGCAAAATGATTTCGCTCCCGTAGTCTTGAATCAGCTCCTTCAACTCACTCTTCATGTATTGGACATAGCGGTCATAATCCGGCTTGCGGTCCAGAAGAAAACCCGGACCGCCGTGTCCGTAGGGGCCATAATCATACTGATACCAGTCCAGTAGGGAGTAATAAGTCCCGAACATGATTCCCTGCTGGCGGCATTCATCCGCAATCTCTTTCAGCCAGTCGCGACCGAAGGGTGTGTTAAGAATGTTGTGATCCGATTGTTTCGTGCCCCACATCGCGAACCCATCGTGATGCTTGCTGACAAAGGTGATGTAGCGAAACCCGGAGTCCTTGATGAGCTGAAGCCACGCTTTGGCATTGAAAAGGGCGGGGTTGAATTCTTTGTATAGCGCATCATATTCCTCTTTGGGGATCTGGTCGGCCCTCGACCAACCGATCTCAGTTCCCCGCAACGCCACAGGACCCCAATGAACCGACAGGCCAAAACGCGCATCCTGCCATTTGGCGATAGCCGAAGCGTTAGTTGTCAGGGAAGGATTCTGATCGCCCCCGCCGATATTCTGTGCAATTGCCGCAGGCGGAAGCAGGAACATGCTGGAAAGAAGAACCGAAAGAAACCATTTACAATCCATTATAAAACCTCCAAGGCCTTAAGAGACCATGTCAGGCGGGATGCTAATGTAGTGCGTCATGCTTAGCTTTACGTATTTGCAGCCTTGACCTGTCCTGATCACGATTGTGGATAAGGGGCAAATCCCCGTAACTCCTGGTATATGCCCAGTCGAACGTCGCGTGACGATGGGTGACTAAATGTCAAGAACTGTCAGACGCACTACACTAACACATTTCTCTTCTTCACATCCCAAGCGATTCGGGCCTCGAATTGTTGCCTCGGACTTTCTGACTATAGTAGCTTTAAATTATTGACATTGAGCAGATGTGAGGCTAGCCTTCTCCCTGTCAATTAGGAGAAAGTGCTCATGAAAGATCGTCTTGCGCTCTCATCCCTGGCAGTTCTGGGACTTCTTGTCGCGGTCATCTGCTACGCCCAGCAGCCGGGCCCGCTCACGCCCTCCAGGGGGCCCTTGCCCGCGAACGATCCTTCTCAGACCGCAACCTTCAAAGTCGAGGAGAATCAATCGGGGGATCAATTCTTCGGTACGTCGCTCAAGGGCGATATGCTGGCGACCATCCTCGATGAAATCCCGGATCCCAGTGAGCGTAAGGCATTTGCAGATCTCTTCGAGAAGCGAAACCCCGAAGAGCGGCGTAAGGTCGCGGAAAATTTCCTTGCACAATACCCGCAATCATCGTTTTTGTCACAAGCCTTTGAGATTGCAGCCAAGGCTTCCATCGACCTTGGGGACAACAGGGCGGCTCTGCAATATGGTGGCGAGGCCTTGAAATTGCACCCGGAGAATCTGCTTCTTCTGGTGCCACTCGCCGACATTCAAGTCCGGGAGGGCTTGTTGGTCGAAGGGACTCAAAATGCCAGCTTGGCGCTCGATTGCCTGGACCGTTTCATTGGGCCATCAGTCTTTTCCGCCAAGGAATGGACGACCCTAGCCAGGCAATTACGTGCGACGAGTCTCTACATACTTGCTGAAGCTGCCACCAAAGAGGGGGTGAAGGCTTCGGGCGCTGAGCGGGAAAGTAAGTTGAAAGAGGCGGAAGAGTTTGCCAACCAATCGTGGCGCGTGGATTCCTCCGACCCGAATACTGCGTACTTATTGGGGCTCATTCGACTCGCCCGAGGAAACCCGAAAGAAGCAGCTCTGGCATTTGCGGTTGCCTATCGCCAGGACGGACCCCTCAAGGCAAGAGCGGAACAGCGCTTGCAGGCCATCTATGCGCAAGGGTCATCCAAGCTTCAACCGGGATTTGACGAGTATGTCCGAGGCCTGGAGGCCGCGGCCGGGACCCCGCCCCCGGAACCCGACACGGCCAGAAAACCCGTCGAGACCCGAGGGCCCGCGCCCGCCTATGCCGGCTCACGTGTATGCGAGAGTTGTCATGCGCGCGAATACTCAGGTTGGCTGAACACGGGTCACGCCCGCATGTTCCGCCCTTACAAGTTTGAGAACGTTTTCGGCGACTTTAATAACGCCGTCTATGCCGATGAGACCGGGAAAGTCGTGGCGCGGATGACTCACGATGATACTCAGCACTACTTCGAGACCCTGGATACCAAGGATCAGTGGCATCGTTATCGGGTGGACTACACGATCGGAGCGAAGTGGCAACAAACCTATGCGACCCGCCTTCCGAGCGGAGAAATCCAGGTCTTTCCACTCCAGTACAACCGGCAGGAAAAACGTTGGATCGCATTCTGGAAGATGATTGATACCCCCAAAGCGGAGCGCGGGACCGTGGTCAACTTTTCCCGGCTAAGTCCGGATACGGCCTACCTCGCCCATTGCGGGCCCTGCCACACCAGCCAACTGCGATTGACGACACTGGTATCACCCAAGATCAAAGACTTGGGGTTTGCCGAGGGGGGGATCAACTGCGAGATGTGCCACGGGCCGTCGGGCGACCACGTTGCCTCGATGCGCACGGCTAAACCGGGCTACAATCCTCCGCTCAAGCTGCAGGTTGAATTCGGCAAGATCAGCAGTCGCGACTATATCGCCATCTGCGCTCAGTGCCACTTGCAGTCGGCGATTCTAGGTCTCGGCCCGGAAGGAGAATTCAATTATCGTCATTTCGCGGATACATTTTATGCCCACTATCAAAGCCGCCCCTACGATGAGTTTGCCTTGAGGGCGTACTACAAAGACGGGCGCTTTCGGGTTATCTCCTTTGCCGTGGAGTCTTTCCTCCGGTCCAAGTGCGTGCAGAAAGGGGGCGCAAACTGTGGCCATTGCCACGACTTTCACCCGTCGGACATTAAGAATGAGCGAGATCTTAAATTCCTCGACCACCCTGACCAGATGTGTCTCCAATGCCATCCCGCGTATGCGGCCGATCTCGAAGCGCATACGCACCATCCTGCCAGTTCCGAGGGAAGCCGCTGCACGGCTTGCCACATGCCGAAGATCATGAATACCGTGATGTTCAAAACCATGACTCACCAACTTGACGATATTCCCAAGGCGGAGATGACCGAGCGCTTCGGCCAGAAAGACAGCCCCAATGCTTGCCTCATTTGCCATACGGACAAGGACGTCACCTGGCTCAAGCAAGAATTGAGCAAGTGGCCCAACCACAAGGGTGCCAGCCTGGCGTCCACGGGCGCACAAAAGGTGGGGCCCTAGCCGCAATACTGTTCACTTAGCGCGCGTTTTCATATGGACTCGCGCGAAGCGCCTTGGACTGCGGTAGCAGCAGCTACCGCCTTTCTTCCTCCGCCCCTTGCGCCTGTGCTGTATGAACCGAAGGCGGAAGGCGGTAGCTGCTACTACCGCACTCCAAGGCGGGCTTCGCCCGCAAGTTCATGGCAGCGCCGCAGGCGCCTTGGAGTACGGCTGCGAAGCTGCCGCCTTTCCCCAATTTGTCAAGAATTAGGTGTGACGGGACACTTGGGAGATCTAAGGCAGTTCCCCACGAGTCACCGATATGAACAGCGATGTCGGCGCCACCCACGGGCCCGCGCCAGTGCCGGTCCATCGCCACCGGCCTGCTTGCAGCAGCGATCCGGTGATCAGGCCGCGGTGATCACTCCACTGGTTTGATCGTACTCTCCACTCGGAAGAGCAGCGCGGAGTTATCCCGCTCTGAGCGGGATTACTCCGCGGCTTTTCGTCCTTGGGTGTTACTAGACATTTCAAGGTCACCATATTAAGAGCCGCAGAGTAAGGCAAACTGCGCCTAACTCTGCGCTACCTGCTGAAAGCCACGCACCCCGGGCCCGAGGGAGTGCAGGATATGTTGCCGTAGGCGTCGTAGCTGTAGCCCTGGCTATAATTCGAACTGCCGCTGGCGGAGGCACTCGTCAGCCGGTTCACCGCGTCGTAATTATAGCTCGCCGTTTGGCTCAGGCCCGTGTTCACGCTGTCGCTGTAATACAAACCCGCCACATTCCCGTTGTTGTTGGTGCTTTGCGAGGGCATGGCGCCACTCGTGGGGTTTGGCGTCCCCAGGTAGTAATTGTACATCCGGCAGGAATCCGCCCCGGGGTTGCCCGTGGGACGTGTCGAGCCTATGCGGCGAGCTTGCGAAAGGCGGGCCGGTCGGGGGCCGGCGCGGAGCGGGCGGGCGCGGTGTTACGGTAGACGAAGACGATCTTGCCGGGCTCGGGGACGGCGTCGTGTAAGGCCGAACGGCGTTCGGCCTCTTGGTCGAGTTGAAGACCCCGGTCATTTACCAAGTGGTCGACCACTTGGCCGGCGGCGGAGGTGGTAAAGGCCTCGCGATAAATCAACCCATCGCCCAAGTCGGCCGCCAAATGCCGCCGGAAAAACGGCCCGCGTGAATCTTTGGCCGTCCCCACGCACCACTCGCCAAACTCTCCCCCGAATTTCCGAATGTGCCCTTCGATCTCCTCAATCATTTCTTCGTGATTAATCGGCATAGTTGCAGCCTTTCTCTTGAATTTCAGATCTTGAGTCTGGCCCTCACCCGTTGTCCTACCCGTTACTTCCCCATCGGTGTCAGGCTTCACCACTCTCTGGCGGGCTGGCCACCTTCGATTGCCTAACGAGGCCGAAATGAGTTCGCTCCCGCTACGGCTCACCAGTTCGCCCCTGCAAGGCTTCGCCACGAAGGATTGCTCCCCCTCGCGCTTGCCGGGCCACTTGTCGAACGGGTAATCTACAAGGTGAACTCCTTGCAGTTCACAAGATCGGCCAGGCTTCCCCTGGCGCTCCAGAGGAAGGCAAACTGCGCCTAACTCTGCTACCCGATCACGGGAACTTCGCATCATGGTCTGCTTCATGACGTCTTTGGTTATGTTCACGACGGCGAAATACACGGGCGCCCCCAGCTCCAACCAAGACGGCCGCCATCGTCGCCGCTTCAAACGGTGCGAGAAAGAAGAGTCTAGAGGGGAATTTGTCGATAGGCCGGAGATAGTGACTCAAGACCGCGACATGCACGACTAGCATAGTGACAAACAGCAAGAGACATCTGGTTCTCTTCAGGCTCCGCGCGTATCCGTAAAGTACACATCCAAAGACGAGCCCTGTGAAAAACATGAAGCCGAGCCATTTCTCCCCATCAAGTCGTGCCCAGTCCATTAGGCCAACAGACCCAAAAATTACCCCAATGGTCAGCCAGGCAAGCGCAGCGATCTTCAGGTTTTGCTTCGTTGTGTCTCTCATGGATGAGTTGGAAAGCTTAATACAGGGCGGCACGCCCCGCTGGAATTGGCCTTCGCCGTCTGTACAGTTGCATTCGCCCACTCGTAGGCCGCAAAGGCCAAGGGCGCCACTTCAGCGGCAGTGGCAAACATCTCGCTCGCGCCCACCAAGGTTCGCACAATTGACGAGCGCAGAGGAACAACCAACGCATTGTCGGCTTCGTATTGGTACGTCTTGGCAGTGAGGTATGCTGCGGCACCTTCTGCTGCTGTCTTGACAGCTCCGTCGTTCGGGGGGGTGTTGCCCTCACCTAACAGGGAATCGACAAAGGTTGCCACGCAGCTAGGCACCGAGGGCTTCGGCTTTTGCGGGGGTAGGGCCTGGATCGTGGGGGATCCTCCACTAAACTGGTTGGCCATCATGATGTCCACTTCCTGCGTGCTCGGGTCCCAAATTGAATCTTGGAAGGGTCCCGAGGGCGCATAGTAACAGCCTGGGCAATCCGGCTGAGCGCCGGGACTCACGGGTATGAAGCCGGGCGGCGAATTGTCCATGTTGAGGGTCATGGCTGTGAACTCGTCCCACTGACTCATCCCTTCCACCATGCCCGGCGCTATCCCCCCGGGAAGAAAGGTGTCAGGTACCTTTCTTCCCCGGCTAGCGGAAGAAAACACCTGCGATGAAGGCGGAAAGCGCCAAAACCACGATGACCCACAACACCACCTTCTGGTACGCCGGAATTGGAGGCCTCTTTGGACCTTTTCTCGCTCTCTCCCTCAGTGCCCTCTCGACCGCCTCACGGAATTCCCTCATGGGTTCACTCCCTCAGACATGCAGTTGGCGGCTGACCCAACGAGCAATCCAGCCCCAGCGCTACCCAGTACCGCGCCAGCGTAAAGCTACCGGCGGTCGGAGCGAGAAGCCCCTTAGTATGGCTCCGGCATATGCGCCGACCCACCATGACGATTCTATGCCGGACACCTCAAAATTCGTTAAGGCATAGCCAGCCATTCCTGACAGACCAGCGCTGATGGTCCAACGCAAGGGTGCAGTCCAGTGCCTGTCCCCGGTTTTCCCCAACTACCGGGACAGTACTACGTTGAGAACCAGAAAGAGTGCGCCGAGGATAATAATCCAGAAAACCACTTTCTGGTAGGTTGGCAGTGGCCGGCGCTTCGTGTAACGACGCATTGCCTCGGCGATGAGATTCTTCCTTTGCTCAAATGATCCCCTCATTGTGCCACCCCCACGGAAGCACAATTAGCCGCCGATCCAACTAACGGGGCTAATCCGACGCCTCCCACGGCCAAGGCTAAAGGTGCTGCCGCATCCGCGGCGGCGAAGGCGGCATCCATGAGGGCTGATTCGGCGGCTTCGTCTTCAGGGACCGCACTTAGGAAAACTTTGGCGGCTATCGCTAGACGCGCTGCAAGCGTCCCTCCTCCAAATGTTGGCCCGCCTAGCAGCACCCCACCTACTCCGATAGCACCCGAAGCCACGGACGTGCTGATCGGATGATTCGGCGAGAAAGTGAATGTCCAGCTCATATTCTGCCCGACGCACGCGCCGAAACTCATGCCCGGTGGCCGCCCCCTAAAGTACTGGCCTGCCGTGCTGAGGGCTTGGCCGTATGCGTTATCAATGGCGCTCGCGAAGGAGGTAAACAGCACATCTGAGGAATCCGACGTGTTGAAAACAAGGCCGAAGGTGGGCGTACCCAGGTCGTATTCAAAAAGGTCGGGGATTCCATCCACTGTGGTCTGCACCACAGTCGGGTCGGACCATTCAACCGCATAATTGACTGAACTGGCGCCCGCTTGGCCTGCCAGAATCGTGTTCAACCCGTTGAGCAAGCCGCCCCAGTTCCAGCCGAAGCCGCTGGTGGGTGAGGGGTGCACCGCCCCGCCCGGGGGATAGTAGGTGCCGTTGACGCACATGCTAGAAGGGACGCCTGGGGGGCAGCCCCCCAACCCCGTTGGGTCGATGAGCGCCAGAGGGTTATTTGTGACGTATGCGTAGCGGTTCCAGGATTGCGGATTGCTGGGGTCCACAGCGGCGAGGCCGGCCGGGTCGGGTCGGAGCCAGCGGCCCTGGGTGGGATGGTACTCCCGGTAGAGGAAATCGTACAGGTCCGGTTCCGTTGCCGCCCACTGCCCCGTGAAATCCGCAACACCCCCGTTTTCCGCATATTGTTCCCCATAGGGCGCATACGCCTCGTCCCCGAGCATTGTCTGGCTAGAACTCGTAATCGCCGGCCCGCTCCCCTGCCAGTTAGAGTGCCAGTACCGGACCAGGGTCAGAGGATTGCTCCAATATATCGCCAGCACGCCACCCGGCAAGGGCACTCGTCCTCGAAAGAGCGTCTGTCCGTTCATGAGCGCCAGCTTGTTCCCGTTAGGCCCATACACCAACTGAGTATAACTCCCGCCCGCGTTCTGTTCCACCATGCGATCCAGGGCGTCGTAGGTCAGGCCAACGCTACCGACCGTGACCATGTTGCCGTCCGCGTCCCAAGCGTAAGCGTGGAAGCCGTCCGCCGTGAGGTTACCGTTGGAGTCATACGTGGGCGTACCGGCGGGCTGGCGCAGAGCGAGCCCCGCTCTGCGACTCACGTTTCGGGCCCTGCCCGCCGATATTTCTGGTATGCCCATCTAGGGACGCCATTTCGAGCCCGGCCAGTTGCAGTTTATCACCCCCAGCACTTATCGCCGCAGCCGGCTATTTACCTGCCAGCGCTTCGGCTGGATCTTGGTCGAAACTCTGCGCCAACTCCGCCAGGAAACGGGATTCCTCCTGATCGGCTGGGTGTTAATGCCCGAGCACTTTCACCTGCTCATTCAACCCCAACCCGCCGAAGCCACCGTCCGCTTCATGCAGGAGCTGAAGAAGCGATCCGCACAGGAGATTATCGCCGCCCTCACCCGGAATCAACACCATCCCCGGTGCCGCACCCTGCGGGCCCGGCTACGACTACCTCCGTCCACAGCGATGCGTACCATCGAGTGGGGCAGAGGCGCTATGTGCCTTTTAACGTTTTCACCGAGAAAAAGCCCACGCAGAAACTCGACTACATGCACAACAACCCGGTCAAGAGAAGACTGGTAAGCTCTCCCGATCAATGGCCCTGGTCAAGCTTCCGATTCTATTATCTGAATGATTCGTCTGTCTTGAGCATGGACCGCCTGGCTTGATCCGCATAAAACGCAGAGCTGCGCTCGCTCTGCGCCAGCCGGCCAACACCCCGCTTCTACAGCTCACAAACAATCCCGCCATAACGAAGAGACGCAACTCTCAGGCGGGCTGGCGCAGAGCGAGCCCAGCTCTGCGACTCACATCTCTGGCCATGTCCGTAGTCCGCTCGATCAACGCCCCTGGTCAAGCTTCCGATTCTATTAT
>Ga0326727_10023992_pt1 | contig 11581 bp, 10 predicted proteins | sample MB2enrmetagenome_FD_207643 | JGI IMG/M metagenome (GOLD analysis project Ga0326727, IMG submission 207643) | Lab enriched peat soil microbial communities from McLean, Ithaca, NY, United States - MB29MY | ecosystem: Environmental > Terrestrial > Soil > Wetlands > Peat | place: USA: New York... | reverse complement strand
ACGGGATTCGCAACCGACCCATGCCGAAAAGCCCGTCTTGCCGATGGCCTGGAAGAGGACGGGCCGGTTGATTTCGCCCGTTCCCGGTTCCTGTCGCCCGGGCTTGTCGGCAATCTGCGGATGCTCGATGATGGGCCGCAGCTCCCGCAGCCGTCTGACAATGTCGCCCTCCGTCACCTGGCAGTGAGAACGGTCGAACCGCAGGCCGATCCGTTCGGGCCCCGATGATGGCTGCGGTGTCCGATGTCGTATGGGCCAGGACTCCGGGGAAGTCGCGGTTCCGGATAACGATTGGTGACCATGGAGAGAAGAGAATGAACGAAAAGACTGCTCGCCCTATGGCCGGGGTGTTCTCGCCGGTCGTCACGCCGTTCACGGCCAATTACGGTCCGGATACCGGTCGGTTTGTCCGTCACTGTCGCTGGCTGCTCTCTCAGAATGTCGGATTGGCGGTATTCGGAACCAATTCCGAAGCCAATTCCCTGTCCGGGGACGAGCGGATGGCGTTGCTCGAGACGCTGGTCGATGCGGGAGTCGATCCGGCCCGTCTGATGCCCGGCACCGGATGCTGCGCCCTCACCGAAACGGTTCGCCTGTCCCGCCACGCGGCCGGCCTGGGCTGCGGCGGGGTGCTGATGCTGCCGCCGTTCTATTATAAAGGGGTGTCCGACGAGGGGCTGTTCCGCAATTTCTCCGAAGTCATCGAACGGGTCGGTGACCCGCGTTTGAAGATCTATCTTTACCACATTCCCCCGGTCGCCCAGGTCGGCATCAGCCGTTCTTTGATTGAACGGCTGCTGAAGGCCTATCCGAACAGTATCGCCGGCATCAAGGATTCCGGAGGCGACTGGGAATACACCAAGTCCGTCATCCAGACCTTCCAGGGGACCGGTTTCGACGTTTTTGCCGGAAGCGAGGCCATCCTGCTGGAGACCATGCGGGCCGGCGGCGCGGGCTGCATCAGCGCCACCGCCAATGTCAATCCCGGCCCCATCCATCGCCTGTTTGCCACCTGGACGGAGGCGGACGCCGAAGCGCAGCAGAAGGCGCTGGTCGCGACGCGCGCCGAATTCCAGAAATTCCCGATGATCGCCGCCCTGAAGCAGGCCATTGCCCATTGGAGCGACGATCCCTCCTGGTCGACCGTGCGGCCGCCGTTGGTCGAACTGACGGACGGGCAAAAGGCCGACCTGGTGGCCAATCTGAACGCTCTCGGCTTCCAGATGCCCGGGCTGGCCTGATCAGCGGCGATCGGCGCTCCTCAGGCGCCGGGCCACCCGACTTGCGATGCGTCTAACTGAGCGCGCGTTGGTATGAATTGTCATTGCGTCACGCAGAGAGCACGCCACTATGCCCCCCATTGAAATGTCTCTGAAACAGTCGTTCGGCCCTTTCATCCGGCTTAATCCGAACGACAACGTCGCTGTGGCCCGCAGCGATGTGGCCGGCGGCACCGCTGTTGCGGCGGCGAATTTGGTGGTCCATGACAAGGTTCCGGCCGGTCATAAGGTCGCCATCAAGGCGATCCCGGCGGGAGAGGCGATCCGCAAGTATAATGTCATTATCGGCTTCGCGGCGGTCGACATTGCTCCGGGAACCTATGTGCATAACCACAATATCGATTTTCGCAATTTCGATCGTGACTATGCATTTTCCAGTCAATTCCGGCCGACAGAGCTGATACCGGAAGATCAGCGGGCAACCTTCCGGGGCTATGTCCGGGTGGATGGGCGGGTGGGAACACGGAATTACATCGGCATCGTTTCGACGGTGAACTGTTCCGCCACGGTGGCCAAGCGCGTCGCCGACCACTTCACCCCCGAGCGTCTGGCCGAATACCCCAACATCGACGGCGTGGTGGCGTTCACCCACGGGCTGGGCTGTTCCATGGAGATGACGGGCGAGCCGATGGCCATCCTCCGCCGGACCTTGGGCGGCTACATCCGTCATCCCAACATTGCCGGTTCGGTTGTCATCGGTCTGGGCTGCGAGCGCAATCCGATCAACGAACTGTTCGCCGACGAGGGGTTGGCGGCTGGGCCGATGCTGCATGCCTTGGTCATGCAGGACAGCGGAGGGACGCGCAAAACCATCGAGGCGGGCATCGCGGCGGTCATCCGGATGCTTCCGGCCGCCAATGCGGCGTGCCGCCAAACGGTGTCGGCAAGCCATCTTATGGTCGGTCTGCAATGTGGCGGATCGGACGGCTTCTCCTCAATCACGGCCAACCCGTCCTTGGGGGCGGCCGTCGACCTGCTGGTTCGCAATGGCGGGACCGGCATTCTGTCGGAGACGGCCGAGATTTTCGGTGTCGAGCAGACCCTGACGCAGCGTGCCGTCAGCCGCGAGGTTGGCGAAAAGCTGGTCGCCCGCATTCGCTGGTGGAAAGACGAGTACTCGGTCGGCAAGGACACGCAGATCAACGGCAAGGTGACGCAGGGCAACAATGCCGGCGGGTTGACCAATATTCTCGAAAAGTCCCTTGGCTCGTCGATGAAGGGGGGCACGACGTCCCTGATGGAGGTCTATCGCTATGCCGAAATCGTGACAGCCAAAGGCCTGGTTTTCATGGATACGCCAAGTTTCGATCCCATCTCGGCGACGGGCCAGATTGCCGGCGGTGCCAATCTGGTTGCCTTCACGACCGGCCGGGGATCCTGCTTCGGGTCGGTGCCGGCCCCGACGTTGAAGCTGGCAACCAACTCGCCCATGTACAACCGGCTGGAAGAGGACATGGACATCAACTGCGGGTCCATTCTCGACGGCGCCGACACCATCGAGACCATGGGGCAACGAATCTTCGCCGCTTTCCTGCGAGTCGCCTCCGGTGAAAAGACCAAAAGTGAGGCGATGGGCATCGGCGATAATGAATTCGTGCCGTGGCCGGCCGGGGTGTTCAACTGAAGCGCACGGTGGATGCGGTCCTGCAGAACGTTCGGGCCACCTGAAACTGGCAAGGCCGGGTTGACGCCGCCGTCCCGGCGGCGTCGAATGGTTCCGGTCGATCGGCGTCGCCGGATCGTACTCCGGGGGAAGCCGCGATGACTCTTGCCGATGTCCTGCCCTTGATCGGATTGCCGTTGATCGTTGGCGGCTTTGCCTTTGGTCTCAATCCCTTGGCTGTCGTGGTGGCCAGCGGACTGGTCACCGGCCTGGCGGCCGGGTTGTCCGTTGATCAATTGCTTCAGTTGATCGGAGAGAAGTTTCTGGCCAGCCGGCAATTGGCCATTTTCGTCCTGATCCTGCCGGTCATCGGCGTGCTGGAACGCCACGGCCTGAGGCAACGGGCCGAAGCCTGGGTGGCCGGTATCCGCCAGGCGACCGCCGGGCGCATCCTGATGCTGTATCTGATCCTTCGCGAAGGGGCGGCGGCCGTGGGGCTGTTGTCCATCGGCGGCCATGTCCAGACCGTCCGGCCGTTGTTGGCACCCATGGCCGAAGGGGCCGCCGAAGCGAAATACCCATCCTTGAGCGATGCGTCCCGAGAGCGGATCCGTGCCCAGGCGGCGGCCACCGATAATATCGGCGCCTTTTTCGGCGAAGACATTTTCATCGCCTTCGGCGCCGTTCTGCTGATGGATGCGTTCCTCAAGGACAACGGATTCCAGGGAATCGAACCTTTACAGATCGGGCTTTGGGCTATTCCCACCGCCATCTCCGCCCTGGCGATCCATTTGTTTCGGCTGGCGCTGATGGATCGCGCCCTGGCCCGCGAGAATGCCGGGGTCGCGGAGACCCGGCGATGAGCGCGGTCGTTTCACTCCCGACGGTTTTTCTGCTGATCGGTGCCGTCCTGCTGATGCTGGTGGTGATGACGCTGGCCGACAAAACCAATCCCAGACGCGGCACCACCGCCCTGTTTTGGGGGCTGGTGGCTGCGGATTTCCTGCTGGATCGCCCCTTGTCCGACGTCTTCGGCGTTGCCGCCTGCCATCGGCTGGTCGGCCTGTCGGTCATCGCCATGGCGCTGATTGCCGGATGCCGCGGGTTGGGGGCCGGGCATCCCCGGTTTCCCTCCGTCGGCTCGCTGACAACCCTGGCGGGGCGCTTCGGAAACCGGTTGTTCGTTCCGGCCCTGCTGATCCCGCTGGTGACCGTGATCGGTACGGTGGGGTTGACAGGAAGCCTGGTCGCCGGGCGACCGCTCCTCGATCCGGCCAATCCGACGGTTACCGCGCTGGGACTGGCGGTGGTGGTGGCCAGCCTGTCGGCGTGGCTGCTGCTGGGCGGCTCGCCGCTGGCGGGCGTGCGGGAATCAAAACGTTTGCTGGACAGCATCGGCTGGGCCGCCATGCTGCCGCAGCTGCTGGCGGTGTTGGGCGGCATCTTCGTTGCCGCCGGGACGGGGCAGTCGGTCAAGACCCTGACCCTGATGGTGGCCCCCGAAGGGAGCCGTCTTGCGATGGTGGCGGTCTATTGTCTGGGGATGGCCGCCTTCACCATGGTGATGGGCAATGCCTTTGCCGCTTTCCCGGTGATGACCGCCGGCATCGCCTTGCCGATCCTGATCAAGCAGTTCGGCGCCGATCCGGCCCCCCTGGTGGCCATCGGCATGTATTCCGGCTATTGCGGCACCCTGATGACCCCGATGGCCGCCAACTTCAATATGGTCCCGGCGGCACTCCTCAACCTGAAGGACAGGTACGGGGTGATCCGCGCCCAGGTTCCCACCGCCTTACCCTTACTGGCCGTCAATATCCTGCTGATGTATCTGTTGGCTTTTCGCTGACTGCTCCCGCCGCTTCGAGGAAACGCGTCATGACCGCCTCTGCTCCCCACCCTTTGACCCGGCTGCAGGCCGAACGTTTCGCCCGCCTGCCGTTGGAGGGACTGACCCGGACCTATCCAAACCATCTGATGCATTTGATGACCGGTGCCGATGACCTTGGCACACCGTCCAGCCTGCATCCGATCTTTTATGGCAATTATGATTGGCACTCGGCGGTCCACGGCGTATGGCTGCTGGTCCGTTGTCTGCGCCGCTACCCGGACATGGCCCGGGGCGGCGAGATTCGGACCCGGCTGGACGGTCTGCTGACCGTGGAGGGCGGCCGGACCGAGGCCGCCTATTTTACCGCTGCCGGCCGGGCCAGTTTCGAGCGTCCTTACGGTTGGGGGTGGCTTCTGGCGCTGGCGGCCGAAATCGCCCTGCTGGAGGATCCCGCTGCCCCCCTTTGGCGGCGGGCCCTGTTGCCATTGGAACGCCTGCTGGCCGACGCCTTGCGGAACTATCTGGGCCGCCTCAGCTATCCCATCCGCGCCGGGGTCCATTCCAATACGGCTTTTGCCCTGATCCTGGCGCTGCACTATGCGCGCAAGGTCGGCGATGCCGCTCTCGAGGGCGCCATAGGCGGCGCCGCTCGTCGCTATTACCTGGGGGACCGGGCTTACCCCGCCCATTACGAACCCAGTGGCGACGACTTCCTGTCGGGTGGATTGGTGGAGGCCGTCCTGATGGCCCAATGCCTGGCGCCGGCGGACTTTGTGCCTTGGTTCGCCGCCTTCCTGCCCGGTTATGCCGATGCCCCTCCCGGTCCCTATCAGCCGGCCGAGGTCTCCGACCGCGGCGATCCCAAGATCGTCCATCTGGATGGCCTGAATCTCAGTCGATGCTGGTGCCTACGGGCCATTGCCCATGCCCTGCCGGAACCAGGGGCGGCGCGTCCGGCCTTGCTGGCCGCCGCCCAGGCCCACCAGAATGCCAGCCTGCCCCATATCGACAGTGGCGATCTGGTGGGTGAGCATTGGCTGGCCACCTTTGCCATGCTGGCCATTGACGGGTTGGAGTGAGGCCTGCTGCTCATGGCCCGCCGGTTGGCAGGGTCTTGGCGAAAAAGGCCCGAGCCCGATCGATCGCCTGGTCATGTATCGCCTGCCGGTCGACGCCGGCGCCGTCCCGGCACACCAGTGCCAGCCGATCGGCGACCGCCGGCAGACACGGATCGATGAAGGTGTAGTGGCTGGCCGCCGGGACCATCACGACGGCGGCGTTGGGCATGAGGGATTCGATCCTTGTGATGTTGGTCGCGGTCGGGGCCGTGATGTCGGCACTTCCGGCCAGCATTTCGACGGGGATGTCGATGGCGGAAAGGGACGCCGGGTCGAAGGCCTCCCCCAGTCCGGGGGCGATGGCGAAGACGGCCTTGATCCGCGGATCCCGGTAGGAGCGGCCGGACCGTTCCAACGAGGCGGCGCGCTCCGGAGACGGAGCCGAGGGCGGCAGGGCCCCTCCCGCTACCCGGTCCATTTCCGGGGGGTGGCAGATCGCGTCGGCCGCCGACGAGGCGCAGAAATCCAGGAAGGCCTTGACGTCGGTCCGGGCTCCGGCCAGTTCCAGCACGGTGTAGCCGCCCAAGGAAAAGCCGATGGCGCCAATCCGATCCCGGTCGAGATGGGGCCCGAACACCGGATCGGCCAGCACGGCATCCAAGGCGTCGCTGGCATCCATCGCCCGTTCCCACCACAGCGTCATGCCGTCGGGGGTCAGGGGCTCCAAGGCGGTATTGCCGGGATGGTTGAGCCCGATCACCACATAGCCATCGGCGGCCAGGGCCGATCCCAGCCAGTCGAGGCTGTCGGCGCTGCCGCCGGTGCCGTGCGACAGCATCAACACTGGATAGGGCTTGTTCGCGGCGGCCAGGGCGGCATCGACGACAACCGGGTGGCCCTGGAAGATGGCGTGCCCGGGGGGGCCGATGTCGTGCGGCGTCTCGGCGATGGTCGGATCGATCGGATACCAGATGCGGGTCACCAGTCCTTCGGTCTTTGCACCGCGCCAGTACCTGGGCTCTTGGGGATGGATCAGGCGCTGGGTTTCGCCGACATGAAAAGAAGCCTCGGCAGCCAGGCCGAGGCCGCCCCAGAGCAGGCCCATCAGGACGGCGCCGGTGATGCAACGACGGTGCATGGTCATTCCTTTCGCAAGGGGATGAAAAGATCGGTGACGCACTGGGTCGGCGCGGCATCCGGTTGCCGGCGACAATAGATCTCCAGGGTGGGGCGGTTGTCGGCTTCGAAGCCGCTTTGCGGCAGCCAGCCGCCGAACAGGCTGCGGAATGTCGGGGCGATCAGGGCATGGGGACCGACCAGACGGTGTGATCCATAGTATCCGCCGGCCAGTCGGACCGGTTCAAGGGGGGCGCAGGGGGGCTGTGGCCCGGTGGTCACAATCCCGGCAAGATAGGTGAAGCCGCCGTCCTCGTCCGGATCGCCCCAGGAGACGCCGATTCTGTCGGCCTGTTCACCGTTCAGCCCCAGGTCCTGGGCCAACCGGTCCAGCCTGCGAAATGTCTGGCGGATGGTGGCGACGGGTCCGTGGTGGCGCAGGCATAGGGCGTCAATGGAGCCAAGCTCGCGCAACTCTACCCGGGGCGGCGCGTCGCCATCGGCAAAGCGGCCGTCGCCGGTCGTCTCGGCCAGGTCTTTCTGCCGTGCCTGGAATTGGCTTGGGCTGACCCCGGTGAAGTCGCGAAAGGCGCGTGCGAAGGCCTGTGGACTGTCGTATCCGGCGTCGAAGGCGACATTTGTCACCGTGTCCAGGGTGGTGGCCAGCCGGTGGGCCGCCCGCGCCATCCTGACCCGGCGGACGGTGGCGGCAATGCTCTCCCCGGTCAGCGCCCGGTAGATGCGATGGAAATGAAAGGGCGAGAAATTGGCCGTCGCCGCCAGGCTGTCGACGCTATGCGACGCGCCGGGATCGGCAAGGATCGTTTCGATCACCCGGGCAATGCGACGGTGGTAGCTGTCTTGGGTATCGGACCTCATGATGCGGCAAGTCTACCCGGTTCGGTGGCGCTCCGCGTTGCAGTTCTTGCTCACTGTCTGTCCGGTCGTTGCCATTCGCAGGCTGTCGCCTGTCGTCTTTTCAGTTCCGCATCTTCAAGGGTTTTTCGTCTTCCACCTCGTCATTCTTTTGGAAATCGGGGGCGAACAAATTTGAACCATACCAGTCAAGGGTCGCGCCGACAGGTCGTCCCGTCCAAAAAAATGGCGCCGGGTGGGGTGTGCCCATCGGCGCCAGTTTGGAGAGGTTGCGGTTCTACCGGCCCAGCGGCAGGGTCAGGATTGTGGTGCGCAGACCTTGTCCTTGCCCTTCAGGCCAAGGATTTCCCGTGCCTCGGCGGGGGTCGCGATCTCCAGGCTGAGTTCGGTGGCGATGCGCACGATGGCGCCGACCTGTTCGGCGCTGTTGCGGGCAAGGCGGCCGGGGCCGATGTACAGGTTGTCCTCAAGCCCGACCCGGACGTTGCCGCCCAGCGCAAGTCCGACGCAGCCGATCGGCAATTGCGCTTTCCCCGCCGCACAACAGGACCAGACGACGTTTTCATCGCCCAATGCCTTGCGGGCGCTTTCCACCAGGAACACCAGGTTTTCCGGGGTCGCCGGCATGCCGCCCAGAATTCCCAGAACGAACTGCATATAGACGGGCGTCTCGAGAGCGCCGACGTCGACCAGATGCTTGATATTGTTGATCATTCCGGCATCGTAGACTTCCAGCTCGGCCTTGGTGCCGGTCTCGCGCATGGCCTGGGCGAAGATCTTGATATTGCGGAAGGTATTGGAAAACACCAGGTTTTCCGTCGCTTGCAGATAAGGGACCTCCCAGTCAAATCGGGGATCCTTCAGTTTGTCGGCCAACTGGTGAAAAGCGAAATTGAGGGAGCCGGAGTTCAGCGAGGCCAACTCCGGGGTCAGGATGTGCAAGGGAGCCACCCGTTCGTCGATGGTCATGGCCGTGCTGCCCCCGGTGGTCACGCAGATCGCCGCGTCGCACTGGCTGCTGATCCCCTCGATGATCTGGTGGAACAATCGGATATCGCTGGTTGGATGACCGTCCATCGGATCGCGGGCATGGATGTGGACCACGGCAGCCCCGGCTTTGGCGGCTCCGACGGCGTCCTCTACGATCTGCTCCGGGGTGAAGGGGAAATGGGGCGACAGGCTGGGGACGTGGGTGGCACCCGTTACCGCCGCGGTGATGATTCGTTTCATGAATGTTCTCCGTCTCGTCCCGTCAGACCAGGCCGGTTGCGTAGTAAATTCCGACGATGAGGAAGGCCACCGCCGTCTTGACGCAGACCAGGCCGAAAATGTCCGGGTAGGATTGCTTGTGGGTTAAGCCGCAAATCGCCAGAAAGGTGATGACGGCGCCGTTGTGCGGCAGCGAATCCATGCCGCCGCTGGCCATGGAGGCGACGCGGTGCAAAACTTCCAGCGGAATACCGTTGGCGTTTGCCGAGGCAACGAACTGGTCGGCCATGGCCGCCAGAGCGATTCCCAGGCCGCCCGACGCCGACCCGGTGACCCCAGCCAGAACGTTGATGGTGATGGCCTCGTTCAAGAGGGGGTTGGGGATGGCGGTCAGGGTGTCGCGGATGACAAGAAAGCCGGGAAGGGCGGCAATCACCGAACCGTAGCCGTATTCCGATGCCGTGTTCATGGTTGCCAGCAAGGCGCCGCCGATGGCGGCGCGGCAACTGTCGGTGAACTTGTCCTTCAAGGTGGCGAAGGCGATGGCGCAGACATAGAGAATGGCGATCGCCAGCGCCACCTCGACCGACCAAACGCCCAGTACGCCGGCGATGGCGACCGAGAACGGTGGCGTCAGGCTGTTCATGTGGATCTCGACCGTTGCCGGATACCAGGTCGGCAGCAGCTTGGTGAAGATCAGGTTCAGGATGCCGACCACGAACAGCGGGCTGATGGCCAGCCACGGATTGATCATGCCGGCCGCAGGAACCTGTTCGGGTTCGTTGATATGCCCGGTGCCATAGCCCTCTCCGGCGGCCTGCAGCCGGGCGCAACGCCATTCCAGGTAAAGCATGCCGCCGCCGAAGACCAGCACGGCGCCAATCAGGCCAAGGACCGGGGCAGCGTAAGCGGTGGTATGGAAAAATGTGGTGGGAATGATGTTCTGGATGGCCGGCGTTCCGGGCAGGCAATCCATGGTGAAGGTGGCCCCGCCGAGGATGATCACCGATGGGATCAACCGCTTGGGGATGTCACACGCCTTGAACATGGCCGCGGCGAACGGATAGAGCGCGAACACCACGACAAACAGGGAAACGCCGCCATAGGTCAGCAGGGCGCCGACAATGCAGATGGACAGGATTGCCTTCTTCCTGCCGACGATCTGAACGACGGAGGCCACGATGGACTGGGCGAATCCGGACACTTCGATAACTTTTCCGAACACTGCGCCAAGCAGAAAGATCGGAAAGTAGTTTTCCACGAAGATCACCATCTTGTGCATGAACAGTCCGCTATAGACCGGAAGAATATTGGCGGGATCGGTCAGCAGAACGGCAAGCAGGGCGGCGATCGGCGCGAACAGGATAACGCTGAAGCCTCGGTAGGCGACGAACATCAGGAATGCCAAAGATGCCAGGCATATGAGCGTGGTCATGGTCAGTCTCCCCCCGTCAGCGCTTCTCCCGCGACGCCGGCGGGAAAAGCACTGCGGTCCCCATTGGGTTGAATGTCTCAGCGAGCGGTGTAGCCGCCGTCGACGAAGATGGTGGTGCCGGTGATCGACTTGGCTGCTTCACTGCACAGGAAGACAGCCGTTCCGGCGATTTCGTCGGGGTCGATGGCGCGACCGGTGGGGGTGTTGGCCAGGAAGACCGTCTTCAGGGCTTCCTCCTCGGTGCAGTTGTGCACCTTGGCCTGGGCGGGAAGCTGGTTGCGGATCAGGTCGGTCAAAACCAGGCCGGGCCCGATGGCGTTGCAGGTGACCCCGGTCTCGGCGACTTCCAGGGCGACTGCTTTGGTCAATCCGACGACGCCATGCTTGGCGGCGATGTAGGCCGGCTTGTGGGGTGACGCCACGGCACCGTGGACCGAGGCGATATTGACGATGCGGCCCCATTTCCTTGCCACCATGCCCGGCAGCACGGCCTTGATGGCGTGAAAATGAGCGTCGAGCATGACGGACCGCAGCATATCCCAACGTTCGTCCGGGAAGTCTTCTATGGGCGCGACGAACTGCAGCCCGGCGTTGTTGACCAGGATATCGACGCTGCCAAGCCCGTCGATGGCCGCTGCGACCAGGTCGCGGACTTCCGCCGGTCGACTGAGGTCGGCAGCGCAATAGAGGATCTTGCGGCCCGACTCCGCCGAAATCTCGCGGCACAGCCGCTCCGGCAGGTCCGGTGGGGCGAACCCGTTGAGCATGACGTTGCACCCTTGGCCCGCCAAGGCCTTGGCGATCGCCAATCCCATCCCGCTGGTGGATCCGGTGACCAGAGCATTCTTGTCCTTGAGCATGTTTCACTCCCTGCCGTTTTTTGGCGTTTTACCGCGGCCCCGTCCGGACGGTGGCGGATCGGCCATTTGTCGATCCGGGCGGGCGCGCGTCCGACATGTCTTTTCCCCGGCCGGCATCGGCGTCGGGGGTGTCGTGCGAGTTAACATACCAAAGTCAGTGACTGCGGTCATTAAACAAATTCGACCGGGAGGCCATGGTCCGTCACTCGCGGTCGGGCGACGGTGATGATCCTGGTTGCGGGGGGGGGCGGATGCTGTTCGGGAGGCTTAATATTGCAAAGTATATCTTGTGTCGTTATTAGTAACTGTGACTGTG
>Ga0326727_10023989_pt1 | contig 11582 bp, 4 predicted proteins | sample MB2enrmetagenome_FD_207643 | JGI IMG/M metagenome (GOLD analysis project Ga0326727, IMG submission 207643) | Lab enriched peat soil microbial communities from McLean, Ithaca, NY, United States - MB29MY | ecosystem: Environmental > Terrestrial > Soil > Wetlands > Peat | place: USA: New York... | reverse complement strand
ACATGTTGAACCCGAGCGATCGCAACTCCTTCCCGATCATCGTCCCGACCTCAAACGAGAGTGCGGGATCCCACGCCGCCGCCATTGCCTCCGCCGAGGGCAATGCAGTCGCATAGCGTCCTTTTAATCCCGCGCCGGAGACACCCTCCACTGAATCCGACATCTGCAGATCAGGAATACCCAGGCGCGGGATCCCGGGAATGAAGCCCCCGCCTGAAATGGCGCGGGTTCCGGGCCCCGATTCCGGCTGCATAAACATGGCCTGCCAACCGAGACCGTGCACCAGTTGGATCTTCTCGTCCAGTGTCATCTCTTTGATGACCATGTCGGCGCGTACATCTGGAGAGAGGCTCTTGTCGGACCAGGGTAAATGTTTGGATTGTGTCATTCCCGGGAATTGCGCCGCGGCTGTGGATCCCATGGTGAGAGCGATCAAAAGAGCGATCGAGCAAGCGATTCGCTTCTGCTTCTTTGGTTTTGTCATGACCCGATCTGCCTTTCTCGTTTCATTGATGCTCCACGTCAAAGCCAAGTCCGTTGGAAGCACCTGATATTAGTGCAACCCCTGTGACGCTGCAACCTCCTCCGGCGAAGGCCATCGAGCTGCTGCGTCCGGCACCGCCTTATGAGCTTGCGTTTCTTGGCGTTCCGTACTTTGGCGCGTATTCGTACCTGCGCGCTGGTGGGGGCCAGAGGGGGCAGCGCTTCAGAGGGTTCTCGACCACAGAGGTGTCGTCGCGACATTCCCGGTCTATCCGTTGGCCCAGCTGGGACTGGCGCGCGCTTAGGCTCTCCAGCGCAACACCACCAAAGCCCGCTAGCCCTATCAGGATTTCTTTGCCCTCTGGAGAAACGCAGACCCGGATATCTCCGTCCTTAAGGAAGCTAAGGCTGAATATGCAAAGTTGAAATAATTCCCCCGCTCCGCCTCCGTTCCCACGAACTCCTGCGCCCGATGAATTTCCACCCGTAAGCTATCGTGAGCGGATCTCGCCGTATTTGGAAACCTCACGGTGATCCCGGTCGAGTAGGACGTTGGGGATTCTGCCCGATAAACGCCCTTCGCACGCCGGAACGCAGCCAAAGCCCAGGATTGTCGATGGGAAGCCGACTTATCAGGCTGAATCCGGTCGGGATCCTATCGATCACTCAAAAATCATTGGTTGGAAGGGGACTTATCAATAGGAATGGGTATTACTAAACACGCCGTTGATCGCGAGTAATCGGCGAGAACAGGTTCATCTACCGCGAGTATACGCGGTCACACCACACTTGCACATATAGGGCGTTAATACAGACAAGTGAAGCTGAGTGACAATCGTCACAACGAACGGTTGTGCCTGATCATCCAGACGCTCGCCCACACCACTTTGAGCTGTCCGGCCGAATCTATAGAACGAACTACCCGCATCGCGGCAGCGCTCAACAGCCAGGCTCCAAGTTCACGATTGCATTCGGAGGGGTCAGGCGTATGTCCTTCCCTCGGGCGAAAACTAAAAACAGAAAATCCCGATGAGACTTCAATTGATCCTCCTCCTATCTTTCAGCAGTCTCAGTACCCAAACCCATCCGCCCCGCCTCCACCGTTGCAGAACCGCACCGCCGCCCAACTGTCCGTCTCTAAATTGCTCGCAGTGAATCCGTCTCGGGGAGACGACTTGCAGGCATGAAACACCGCTTTGGCCGTTTCCCGCTGTCGGACGGCGGGCCGGCGTTTGGACTGCAACGTGTTGGTTGCGACCGAGGCGGTGGAGGCCATCCCGCTGCCGCTCAGCATGTTCAACAGAGGACTCTGGTTGACATTCGCAGCCTGTAGGGACAATATACTGCCATAAGCCAAACGAGTTGAAGAAAGTGTCGGCCTCTTTCGTTCTACGCACGCTGAGTCTTTACGTGGCGTTCGGCTCTGCACACGTTGGGGACGCGTCCCAGTATCTTAGCGCTAATTATTACAAAGCTTGCAGACCCTTCTTCGGGCAGTGCGGGCTGGGGAGGTGGAGAACATGAAGCGGCTATTATTGTGCATGGGGTTGGTAGAGTTGTTGGGGGGGATGGCGCCATTGGCCTGGAGCCAGGCGCTGACTTCCCTAAGGGGCACCGTCTCGGACCAGAGTGGCGCAGTCGTTCCCAGTGCGAAGGTCACGCTCACCAACATCGACACGGGCATCTCGCGCGTCACTAGCAGTGGCTCGGACGGCGTCTATGAGTTGCTGCAAGTTTTGCCGGCGAGGTACCGTTTGACCGTCGAGGCCCCTGGGTTCAGAAAGTACCTGCGGGAAAACATCGAATTGCTGGTGAATACGCCTTCGACTGTCAACGTTGTCCTTGAGGTCGGCCACACCACCGAGCTAGTTTCCGTTAGCGCCGAGGCGCCAGTCTTGAACACTTCCGACGCTACGCTCGGAAATGGCTTCAACGAGCTGCAAGTCACCGAACTGCCAATCGAATCCCGTAACGTGGTGGACCTGCTGAGTCTGCAAGCCGGCGTGACCTACCTGGGCAACCGCCCTGACTTCGATGTCGACAACGACAGCCGGAGCGGGACCGTAAACGGCGTCCGCAGTGATCAGTCAAATGTCACGCTCGACGGCGTGGACGTGAACGACTATGTGAATGGCTACGCCTTTACTTCAGTCCTGCGGATGACGCCGGATTCGCTCGAAGAATTCAGGGTAACGACCACCAACGCTGACGCGGAGCAGGGCCATTTCGCAGGCGCGGAAGTCAGCTTGGTCACCAAGAGCGGCACCAACAAAGTGCACGGGGTGGCTTATGAATACAACCGCAACACCGCGCTGGCCGCCAATGATTATTTCATTAAACTCTCGCAGCTCGCTGAGGGACAGCCGGACCAGGCGCCCAAGCTCATCCGCAATATCTTCGGCGGAGCCGTTGGCGGCCCCATGAAGAAAGACCGCGCCTTCTTCTTTCTCTCCTACGACGAGCGCCTGGACCGCGAGGGCGAGAGCGTGGTGCGCGAGATCCCCTCGGCGACACTGCGGGAAGGCATCGTCAAGTACCTCGACGCAAACGGTAACATCGACCAACTGACCCCAGCGCAGATTACCGCCATGGATCCGCTGCACCTGGGGCCGAGTCCGGTCATGATGAAGTATTTCAACACCTATCCCCTGCCCAATGACACTTCGGTGGGCGACGGCCTGAATTTCTCCGGATTCCGTTTCGCGGGAAACGTGGCCAATGACTACCTGACCGCGGTTTCGCGCTTCGATGTCCACCTGAACCAGTCCGGCACCGAGGACCTGTTCCTGCGCGGAAACTGGATGGATGACACCCTGCCCACCCCGGCTTTCCTGCCCGGCACCGCGCCCGAGCAGACTGTATTAAACCACAGCAACGGCTTCGCGGTAGGGCTGATCTCCAACCTGAGTCCGACGGTTGTGAACAGCGTCCGATGGGGTCTTACGCGGCAGAGTGTATCGACTTTGGGCGATACCAATCAGCCGTGGAATTACGTGCGAGAACTGTCTCAACCCATCCTCTATTCGCACGGCTTCACGGAGCCGGTCCATAACATCGGCGACGACGTCACCTGGAGCAAAGGCAAACACTCCCTGCAATTGGGTGGCAGTATTCGCATTCTGCATAATCCACGGTTGAGTCAGGAAAACTCTTTCAGCTATGGTACTATGAACGCATCGTGGTTGAACCCCTCCGGAATCGCCAACACCGGGACGTACTTCGACCCGGCGGCAAACGGGTATCCAGCCGTTGACTCTTCTTTCACCAATGCCTACGATTTCCCCTTGATCGGCTTGCTCGGCATGGTTACCGAGGTGAACGCGGTCTATAATTACGATCGTTCGGGTAACGTGCTGCCACAGGGGGCGGCGACGCATCGCGACTTCATTGCCCATACTTACGGCATTTACGGACAGGACTCCTGGCGTCTCAAGCCAAATTTCACGGTGAATCTGGGACTGCGTTGGGAAGTGGCGCCGGCCCCTTATGACACCAACGGTCTCCAAGTGGTGCCCAACGTCAATATGGAGCAATGGTTCAATCACCGGGCTCTGGAGGGCGAGGAGGGCATCCCCTCCAGCCAGGACCCGCTCGTCAGCTTGGGACTGGGCGGTCCCGCCAATCACGCCGCACCCATGTACGCCACCGATTACGGCAACTGGGCACCGCGCATCTCTTTCGCTTACTCCCCGCGCCCGAAGTCGGACTGGCTACAAAAGCTACTCGGCAGCGGGAAGACCTCAATCCGCGCCGGCTTCGGCATGACCTACTATCACTTCGGGGAGATGTTGCTGAACACGTTCGATCTGAACGGCTCCTACGGGCTCTCGTCGATTCTTGTAAACCCTGCCTCGGTCCAGACCGAGGACTGCGCCCCCCGAATCACCAGCCTGAATGTTGTTCCGGTCAACGGCTGCGGCGGACCCATCTTCCTGCCAGCGCCGCAGGGCGGTTTCCCCGCCACCCCGCCGTCCTCACTCTCGACGGGCGGTTTTGCCATTGACTGGGGGCTGGACAGCACCATGAAGACGCCTTACGTTTACCAGTTGAATTTCACGGTCGAGCGCGAGCTCGCCAACAGCCTGCTGCTACGCGCCTCCTACGTGGGCAGCCTCGCTCATCGGCTGCTCGGCCAGGAGGATCTGGCGCAGCCATTGAACCTTAGGGACCCGGCGACCGGAATCACATACTACCAGGCGGCGTCGCGTCTTTCGCAGCTTGGCGACCAGGGCATCCAGGTGTCGCAAATCACACCTCAAATCGTGGGTCCGACGGCTGCCTACTGGAACGATATTTTCCCGCTGGCTGCGGGAATGGGTTATAGCGTTTGCGTGACAACCATCGCCAACTGCTCCGCCCTGCAAGCGGTTTATGACACGTTCCTCGGTAATCTCCACAACGAGACGTCGGCGCTCTTCTATCTGGACCTTCCCGGCAACCTCTGCCCGAACGGCTGCAGCAAGCTCGGTCCCTATACTTTCTTCAACAGGCAGTTCTCTTCCCTGTACGCCTGGAGGACCATCGAAGACTCGAATTACCACGCCATGCAGGTCACCCTTTCCAAACGCTTTAGCAAGAGTGTGCAAGCTGACTTCAATTGGACCTGGTCGCGCTCGATGGACCTCTCGTCGGACGCGGAACGCATCGGCCCTTATGGTGGCTTCGACGGCCAGATCATGAACGCCTGGGACCCCCACCAGCTTTACGGCCCCTCGGATTTCAATGCCACTCACCAGATTAATGCCAACTGGCTATGGCAGCTTCCTTTCGGGCACGGCCGCAAGTTTGGTTCGACCTCCTCGCGCTGGGTCAATGCCTTGCTCGGTGGCTGGCAATTGGCGGGCATCTTCCGGTGGACCACCGGTTTCCCCTACATCGTGGACAACGGCTACGAATTCCCCACAGACTGGCAAGAGGAAGGGCTTGCCACCCTAGTGGGGCCGCTTCCCAAGTCTGGTGTCTACAAAATGCCCGACGGTACAGTCAACATCTTTCAGAATCCTTCCACCGCATTCAATTCCTGGAACTTCACTCTGCCCGGCTATTCCGGCACGCGTAACGTGGGCAACGGCGGCGGCTTCTTCAACCTCGATGCCAGCGCCGACAAGACCTGGAAAATGCCTTGGGGCGAAAACCACACGCTCGAGCTTCGCGTGGAGTCTTTCAATCTGACCAATACTCCCAGCTTTGACTCCCACGTGGCGAGCTGGAACGAAATCGATATTGTGAACTCATTCGGGAAATATACCAGTCTGCTGAACTCGCCGCGCGAGTTCCAAATTGCTTTGCGGTATCAGTTCTGACGGCAACCCGGATGTTCAATCCACCGCGGAAGGCGGCGCCGAAGTCAAAAGGGAAGCCTTACATCAAAGGAGAATCATGCAAAAAGCGGCCTCGTTCACCACCGGACTCGCCAGCTTGTTGTTCCTCATCCTTCCAACACCAGTCATGGCGCAGCGGGCCAAACCACAATTCACCCTGGACGAATTCTTCAACTCTGTCGACTTGGGCGCCGTGAAGGTCTCGCCGGATGGCCACGCCGTTGTCATCCAGGCCACGCGTCCGGATTGGGCCGGCAACCGCTTTCGTAAAGACCTGTGGCTTTACCGCGATGCCGACAGCGGGCTGACGGGCCGGTTGGTTCAGCTCACGCAATCGGGTCACGACAGCGCGCCCGAGTGGTCGCCCGACGGCCAGTGGATCGCCTTTCTCTCGGACCGCAAGGAAACCAGCGCCGAAGCCAAAGGCCGTGAGGATGGGGACGAAGAGAAGAGCGAGAAAGCCGTCGCCCAGGTCTATGTGATCTCCAGTGGGGGCGGCGAGGCCTTTCCCGTGACGTTCGGCGACGAGGAGGTTCACGCTTTTGCCTGGTCCCAAGACGCGGGGCGGATCTACTTCGCCACCCGAGATCCGTGGAGCAAGGAACAGAAGGATGTTAACAAGAAGGAGTGGAATGACGTCGACCGGTTCCGGGAAGCCGAGCGTGGCGACACGATCTTCAGCGCCGACGTAGCCTCGATGGTCGCCCAGAATATCGCGGGGGCCGCCCCATCCGCCGAGCCGCCGAAGGCAACGAAGCTGGTGTCCACGCCCTATCGTGTCAGCCAGTTGGCCGTGTCACCCGACGGGCGCCAGCTTGCCCTTGCCACCAACTCGCGCTCCGAGCGGGAGGAGGCTCGCGACCCCTACGGCATCAGTGTGGTGGACTTGCCGAGCAGCGCGTTGCGTCTCGCCATTCGCACCCAGGACACGGCTGACGAGATTCGCTGGTCACCCGACAGCCGGCATATCTTCTTCAGTTACAACCACGGAAACCCAGAGGGGCCCTACGAGGACCCACAGACGCGGCTCTACTGCGTGGACTCCGCCGCCGCCACGACGCCGGGCGGGGCGGGCGATGTCAAAGCAACGCGTTGGGCGTCGCGGTTTGCAGGGTCGCTTGAGAGCTACTCCGTCATGCCGAACGGCGCTGTTCTGGCCGCGGCGCGGCTTGGAACTGAGGTGCAGCCTTACATCGAGTCCAGCGCTGACGCCGAAATGGCGAGGGAACCAGGTTGGCCGGGAACCTACGAGCATCTCTCCGCGGCACGGCATTCGACCCGCGTGGCCTTCGTCTATTCCTCGCTCCAGCGTCCACCGGAGGTTTACCTCGCCGACGGGCCGGACCGCCTCGTTCAAGCCCGATGCATCACCGCTTTCAACAAGCTATTCACAGAACGCGATCTGCCTCAGGGCAAGTCCTACCGCTGGAAGGCCGACGACGGCTCAACCGTCGAGGGCATGCTCCTCTACCCGCCTGGCAAGTTCGAGGTCCCGCATTTACCGCTGTTCGTGCTGATCCATGGTGGACCCAATGACGCGGACGGCAATCACTTCGAAGCCGACTGGTACCAGTGGGGCGGGCTTGCTGCCGCCCAAGGCTGGCTGGTGTTTGAGCCCAACTATCGCGGCTCGGTCGGATACGGCGACGCCTTCATGCTGGGCATCATTCCCCACATTGTCTCCCGTCCCGGCAAGGACATCCTGGAGGGCGTCGACGCCTTAGTGAAGGACGGCATCGCCGATCCTGACCGCCTCACAATCGGCGGCTACAGCTACGGCGGCTACATGACCAACTGGCTTATCACCCAGACCACGCGGTTCAAGGCCGCGGTGAGCGGGGCCGGAGCAGTGGAGCACGTGGCCAACTGGGGCAACGACGACACCACCTTTGATGACGCCTATTTTCTCGGCGGCCTGCCCTGGGAGTCGGCATCGAACTACAACACCGAGGCCGCCCTGTGGCAGATCAGCAAAGTCATGACCCCGACGCATATCGTCGCCGGTGCGGAGGATATCCGTGTCTACGTGGGCGAGGACTACCTGCTCGAGCGCGCTCTCCATACACGGGGCATCCCTGCCAGCTTGTTGGTCTTCCCCGGGGAAGGCCACGAGCTGGACAAGAACCCCTGGCACGGAAAAATCAAAGTCCGTGAGGAGCTGAAATGGCTGGAGAAGTACGGGGGCCGGTAACTGGGAGGTCGTCGCCCGTCTCCAGGCACCTCGCGTGACACGGTTGGGGAGGGACCTGTGAGCCTTCGGCCTGCCACCTGTGCGCGCGTGGCTTTCTGGCGTTACGCCGGACGCCCTGTTACGCAAGAACGGACATGATGGATGTCGAAAAACCTGCGCTTCCAACTTCCATGTCGCGCGCCCCGCATTCAATTGGGCGAGGTGAGCGCCTTCAGATAACGATAGTAGAATTCGACGCCTCGGTAGTAAGATTCCACTCCCAGGCGCTCGTCCCTCCCGTGCGCGCGAACGTCATCCGTATCGATCGCTAAGCCGCAGATTCCGTAGGTCGGCATCCCCACCGCGTTGGTGTAGACAGCATCGGAGGCACCGGTGGACATGGTGGGGACCACCGGCGCTCCCGGCCACATCTCGGCGGCAACGCGATCGAGCGCCTGCATCACGTCGGGCCGCAGCGAAACCGGAGGAAGCGCCTGGGCGTTGGCCTCGCTGTCCAGGACCCGGCCGCTGGTAGTGACGTAGCTGACTTCGATCTTGGGATCGGCAAGGATCTTGATCAACGTCTGGCGGACTTCTTCGCGTGAGTGTCCGGGGAGGATGCGGCAGTTGATGTTGGCGCGCGCCATCTGCGGAAGGGCGTTGTTGGCGTGGCCGGCATCGAGCCGGGTTGCCACGCAGGTAGTGCGCATGGTGGAATTCCAAAGCGGGTCGCCGGAGAGGCGTGCGATGGCCGCGGCATCGGGCGGGCTCTTCACGATGCTGCGCATGTCGGCTGCTGTCTGGCCGCTTTCCACACCAGCCGTGCGCTCGAAGAAGGCTCGCGTGACCGCGTTCAGCTCGAAGGGAAATTGATAGCGCTCAAGGCGCGCCAACCCTTCGGCCAGATGATAGATCGCGTTGTCGGGCACCGGGAGCGAACTGTGCCCTCCGGGGTTGATCACCGTGAGTTGGTAATCGGCGTAGAGTTTTTCGGTAGCGTCCATGGAGACGACCAGCGGCTTGCCCTTCACCGTATCCACGCCGCCGCCATCGGCATTGAAAACGAAATCGGCGCCGATGAGATCGCGATGGTTCTTGAGCAGCCAGCTTACTCCGTTCGACTGGCCCCCCTCCTCGTCTGCCGTGAGAGCAAGGATCAGGTCGCGATCGGGCTTGTATCCCTCGCGCTTGAAGCGGATCAGCGTAACGACCCAAATGGCGTCGCCGCTCTTCATGTCCTGCGTGCCGCGCCCGTAGTAGTAGCCATCCTGCTCCACAAACTGGAATGGATCGGTGGTCCAGTCCTCTCGCCGCGCTTCCACTACGTCGAGGTGACCGATCAACAGCAGCGGTTTGTGGACACCGCTGCCGTGAAGCCGGGCCACCAGGTTCCCCTTGCGGTCGTTGGGGCCTAGGACCACGACGTCAGCCGCGGGGAACCCAGCATCACGCAGGCGCTGCGCCATGGCTTGGGCGGCGACGGTTGTGCTGCCGACCGAATCAGTGGTGTTGATCTCAATCAGTTGCCTGAAGATGTCGCGCGCCAGTTGCCGGGTCACGTCGTCGGTCTGGGTGCGCGCCTTGGGCACCAACAGAAAAAGCGCCAGGAGGGTCAGGCAACGCTTCAGGTTGAGTCTTGGCATGAATTCGCTTCTGCCTCCTTCCACTCGGTGTTCCAGCAGAGTCTCTCAAGGACGGGCCAGAATAGCACGCTACGACGAAATAGGGTATTGGGGAGCAAGCTTCATATCCCATTGTCATGATATCTGGCGCTCAGGGGCCCGCGCGCTTACGGCGGGAATTTCAGGTGGCGCACCAGGTTCTGTGCGTGCGGGTCGGTGCACAAAGCGGTCATTCGGGGGTCCAAACGCGGATGATTCCTTCCTTGCCAGCGTTTACCTAACGGCGCCTTAGACTAGTTGAAATGGATTCGGCCTGATAAACGCCCTTCCCGTCAGCAATCATGCAAACTCCCCGGAAAAACGGGCTTCGAGGAAACAACTCCTGCCCTGTTGCCTTGTGTTTAGCGGAGATTCGGAGGGCTAATCCGCGATCGAGGTCGCATGGCTCTCCCGTGTTTCGCAAAGGGTCCGCTTGGAAGGGTAGCGCAGGGCGGCCTGAACGCCGCAACGAAAAATGCAAGGTGGGGCCGAACGGCGTTCGGCCAAGGGGGAGCGCCGCTCGCCCCTGCATGACGCCCAAAATGTTTGCCAAAAAAACAAGAATTAGCGACCTTGCATTGCAGGGCGGCCTTCGGCCGCAGTCCAGATTCAAGATTCAAAATTCAAGAAACAGCAGGGCGGAAAAACTTGCTAAAAAAACAAGAATTTGCGACCGCGCAATGTGATTCTGGAGACGGGGTGCATCGCAAATTTCTCTTCCGGGATCTTCACGGGTTCTTTATCACTTATTTAGCTGGTTACCGGCAGTCGCTTGTAACGTTCTGCTTCGCTTCCTGGTGCGCGATCGGGCGAAGCAGGCTGCTCGTGCTGGGGCGCTCGTCCGGGCCACGAGGTTTGGGTCTCCAAGACCGTCTTTTGTGCTACGACTGCCGACGCCCGTTCAGTGCTGTTGCGGCAGCATCGACGGGACTTGATGGACGTGTGGCCACCGATCTTTCGACGTGGGATTACTTCCAGATGGCCGACCACAAGGGCGTTGGTCGCTTGAGCCAACACTACGCCGTCACAGAGGGTCTAAAGCGCTTGGCGGCCATTTTCCAGGAAGCCGACTTATCATTCCCAATCCGCTCGCAGCGCTGTCAATTGCCTAAAAGTCACTGGTCGGATGCGAACTTATCATCGGGGATCGGGAGAACACTATCAGTCAAAACTTCGCCGTCAAGGTCCATGTTGGCGGCAGATTTCAGGGAACCGAACTTGGACCGGGACTTCTCCGAAGGTAACACTGAAACTTGGGCTGAAGGAAACGATGATCGTCACACAAATCTGCCTGCCGACACCAGCGCCCAGGCTGGTGCTCTCGGATACTCAACGCCCGCCCCCCTAAGATCTCGCCTCCTCTTCATCCTATTCTGACCGATGCCAAGGAGTTTCTCCTACCTTAGAAGATTGAGAGCGTCACCCGGGCTCAGCTTCGGCCTGCTGTCCCAATCCTGTTGAGCACAGGCAGGAGACACGAGCGTCGCACTTAGAGAGTGATCCGACCGCAGCCGGAGCAGCGCCAAACGGCAACAAACATCATCTGTCCGTCACGGTCGCGGACATGCCTGAACTGGGGCTTCATCGGCTTCCCGCAGCAGGTCAGACTCCCATCGAGGTTAGGGTGGATTTTCGGCGCCGAAAGAATTGGCTTGGTTCCACCCCGACCTGTTTCTATTGGCTTCCGTTTAATTCCCCACATTTTTCACTCACTGCTGGACCTCAGTGGGCGCAGGGCTTGTATCGACATCCGGAACTGCCGCTTTCGCAGCAGCGCTGGCTCCGGGCCTGGTTAAGAGGAACAGGGCACGCCCGCTGACTTCCTCATCGAATTCGGTCCCGCGTCCCTCGAAGGCCAGCCTTATTCCTTCTGTTGGACGTTCGTCAGGCACCTTGCCGAGGGCGCAGTTCACTTGCAGCACCGCGTTTCTCGATGGCCCCCACATC
>Ga0326727_10023987_pt1 | contig 11584 bp, 9 predicted proteins | sample MB2enrmetagenome_FD_207643 | JGI IMG/M metagenome (GOLD analysis project Ga0326727, IMG submission 207643) | Lab enriched peat soil microbial communities from McLean, Ithaca, NY, United States - MB29MY | ecosystem: Environmental > Terrestrial > Soil > Wetlands > Peat | place: USA: New York... | reverse complement strand
AAAAGCAGGCCTTTCGTCCAGGCCTTGACGCGGGACGATGGACCGGCCGCGTCGTCACAGGGTGAAGTTCGGGATTGACAGCATCAAAGACCGACGGCTAGCGTTCGTTCCCATAGGCATGGACCGGCTACCCGGCAAACGGGCGATGACATTCGGCAATTGGCGACGCTTGGGCCCGGCATCATCCCTTCAAGACAGGCCGCCCTCGATCCTTCACATCTTCAAGGTCTATCTTCCGGATATCGAGGGTGGAATCCCCAATGTCATCCGCAATCTGACCGGCGGGTTGGCCGGATATTGCCGTTCGATGGTTCTCGCCACCCGGCGTCCGAACACGGTTCGTCGTGTCGTTGTCGACGACATTCCCGTCCAGCGCAGCATGTCCCTCGGCACCCTGTTCTCAATGCCCCTGGCACCCTTCTACCCTGTCCGCTTCTGGGTCAAGGCAAGGCGGGCCGATATCGTCGATTATCACGCGCCTTTTCCCCTGATCGACGTCGCCATTTCCCTGTTCTTGCCGAAACGGTGTGCACTGGTGATTCACTGGCACTCGGACATCGTGGCGCAACGCTGGTTGTTGCCCGTGGTCAAGGGATTCATCAGGCGGACGATCCGGCGGGCCGATCGCATCATCGTCTCCCATGGGCAGATGATCGAAACTTCCGAATTCCTGCGGCCGGCGGCCGGAAAATGCGTGGTCGTGCCCTTTGGAACGGAACAAGGGTATTGGACCGAATTGTCCCGGGACCAGCGCACCCGTGTCGAGGAGCTGCGCCGCCGGCACCCCCGCCTGGTCGTCACGACTGGCCGCCTGGTCCCCTACAAAGGATTCCGCTATCTCATTGACGCCGTTGCCGCCGTCGACTGCCAATGCATCATCATTGGCGAAGGTGTCCTGCAAACCGCGCTTGCTCGACAAATCCAAAGTCTTGGGCTGACCGGCCGGGTTCATCTGGCCGGCAGAGTCGACCGGGATGACCTGAAATGCCTCTTGCATGCCAGCAAGGTGTTTGTGATGCCGTCGGTGTCCTGCAGCGAAACCTTCGCCATTGCGCAGATGGAGGCGATGGCCTGCGGCAAACCGGTGATCAACACGGATCTTCCGACCGGCGTTCCATGGGTGGCACGGCATGGCAAGGAAGCGATTACGGTGCCGCCGGGCGATTCCGCGTTGCTGGCACGGGCGATTGCCGGTCTTTTCGAAAATGATGCCCTGCGTGAAGACCTGGGAACCGCCGCGCAACGTCGCGTCCGGGACGCATTTCCCTTGGCCGATTTCATCGCCCGCACCCACCAGATTTACCGCGATGCCCTGGCGGCACGCCGGGGAAGAGGGTTCCCTTGACCGCACCACCGGCGGGGACGCCGGCGCTACTGAGCCGATGAAATAGTAGCGCCGGCGTCCCCGCCGGTGAGATGGCGCCGGCGTCTCCGCCGGTATGCCGATTGCGAACGTCGGAAGGCCGCGCCATATTTCCAATATGGAAACATGGCGTCAGGAGGTGACGGCGGCATTGCGCTGGTTCGACGGTGTTCGCTATCGCCTGCATGCCTATGTGGTGATGAACGACCACGGTCATGTGCTGGTCGAACCACTCAATGACTGGTCTCTTCAAAAGATCATGCATTCATGGACATCGTTCACGGCAAACCGCCTCCAACGGCTCTATGGGCGTCCAGGGGCCGTCTGGTCAAACGCTGGCCGCATCTGGACAGCTATCGCTGGGTCTGGGCCATCGGCTGGGATGATCCGGCATGAGCGGCGGCTTTCACACCGGCGGGGACGCCGGCGCTACTGAGGGGCACCCAAGCCGTCACCATCACCGTGTCGCGCCAGGATAATGGATGTCAGCCTGAAGGGGGTGCCGCCGGCCCCCCGGAACACCACGCATTCAAAATCGCGCGCCGGGGTGGCCAGCGAGAATGACAGGACGCTTTGGGGTCCGGCCCATTCGGTCCGAAGGATCGTTTGGCGACCACAATCGCAGGTGATGCGAACCTGGCAAGGTCCGCCCATCTCCCCGACCAGCATCAGTTGGTAATCACCCGCCTCCACATCCACGTAGGGGCCATAGCAGACCGGCTGCCCCTCGGGAACCTGTTCGCCGCGGATCACGTTGTCGAGGCGTGTGGCATTCGGGCTCAATCGCAACTGTCCGGCGGCAAAGACCCGGCAATCGTCCTGCCCTCCGCCGCCGATCTGCCAGGCCTGGAGGCCGGCATAGCCGTTCCACGACAGGCGCCGCCGAACGCCGAGCCGTGCCGCGAGCCTGTCGAAGGATCGCGGAGAATAGAACGAGATATGCCCGTTGGCCGGCCCCACATACCACCAGTCGCGGCCACAGACGGCCGAATCCCAGTATGCCGTCTGGAACGCCAGGACTCCGCCGTCATTGAGGCAACCGGTCAGCGTGCGCAGAACGCCGACCGGGTCGGTCAAATGCTCAAGAACCTCACAGGCAACGATGACGTCGAATGTCCGCCCCGCCAGCGAGGACAGATACCGGTCCTTGCAAAGAGGGGCCTCGTTGATGTCCGTCCCCCAGATATCGAGGCCCAGATTTCGGGCAATGTTGAGCGGTCCGCCCATGCCGCAGCCAAAGTCGAGGATGCTGAGGGAATCCGCCGGCTTGCCGATCAGCGACGAGGCCATCATGACCAGCCGAAGCGTCTCCGAAGCCCGCCCGTACCAGCCGCCATCCTGTTTGTCCCAATAGTCGGCGTCATACACCGCGGACTGGTCCAAGTGGTCGGTATCGGGGGTGAACACGAATCCGCAAGCCGAGCATTCGAAATAGGAGCAATTGGGCGCACTGCCGTCCGCTGGAATGGGGTGGCCGGTCAGCTTGGTGACGGGCATGTCGAAGATCGACACGGCCCTGGCGCCGCAGATCTTACAGACGTCTGTTCGGCTCTTCATTCGACAAGGTCCGATTGCCGCCGCGCCGAGTCGCTCTTGAGGCGGGCATAGTGTTCGCGGAATCCCGCAAGGTTCCCCGTGCCCAGGGTGGCGGCCCGGGCATGAAAGAGAGCGCCGTCATGGTCCCGCATCTGTTCATGGATGCAACTCAACAGATATTGATGTTCCCCGTTGTTCGGTTCGGCCTCGGCGGCGCGACGAGCCAGGGCAAGAGCCTCCTCGACGCGCCCCTGCCGCAAGAGAAGCTCCGCGGCGTGATGGTAATGCCAGGGAACTAGGGTGTTCCGATTTGTCGCGGCGAGAGCGGCCTCGGTCGCCGCCTCGATGTGCCCGGCTTTCAGCAGAGCGTCGCTCAGGCTGAAGTGAAAATGAACGTTGTCCGGATCTTTGAGCGTGGCCGTTCGCAACGCCTCGGCGGCCTTGTCGAAATCCCCCCGTTCCATCAGCAATATGGCCAGATGGTTGTAGCGCCAGACGTTTCCCGGACCGTCGCCGTCGCCGTCGATGGCGGCGTAGGCAAAGGCCAGGGCGTCCTCCTTGCGGCCCAACCGATTGGCGGTATCGCTGATGAGATAGTTCAAATTGGCGAGCCCGGCGATCGGACTTGGCTTCGGCCCCGTGGTGAGCCTGGCCATGGTTTCCTCGAGCACCGCCGTCCTTTCCCGTTGCAGGAGGGCGATCATGCTGTCGATGACATCGACCTTCTTGACGTCGTATCCGCCTTCCCCCCCGTTGATCCGAACGAACCCGGTCAGGGCCTGGTAGGCCAGACCGTAGTGTTTGAGCGCCTGCTCGCGATCCCCCCGCGACGCGTACATGTCAGCGATGGCACGCTGGACCGGGCCATCCTTGGCGAAGGTCGTTTCGGCATGCCGGCAGATCGCGTCCCAGTCGCTGTGCGTCGCCGTGTCGGGATGGTTGATGACCCGATAGGCGACGGTCCGCAGGCTCTCCTCTTTGACAAACGCGATCTGCTCGAAAGAATAACCGCATCGTTGCACCACGGCGGGATCGAGTTGTTGCCAGAAGTTCCATGCCGCTTGCCGGTCCAGGGTGCATCGCATCTCCAAGGCCGCCAGCCGATCCGTCTCGGGCATGGTCACCGACATCGGCACCTGGTCAAAAGCCGAAGCGGCCTCGTCGCCGGGAGCCATGTCCAGGCGCGTCTTGAAGAAGTCTTCCAAGGCGACAAGACCGAATTTCAGGACGTCCTCGTAGCGCAGCAAACGCCCGTCATCGAACCGGCTGTGATGCAACCAGCCCGAGACATAATCGGAATAGACTTTTGCCAGACCAACGGTTTCCGTTCCGGTAAAATATTCCCGCCGCCACTCCGTCAGATTCTGCGAGGTGTGCAGCGTACAACTGGCGAACCAGGTAACAGGGTGGCGGACGACCAGAACAAATTCGTCATCATCGCCAAGAACAACCTCGGACGCGAAGGAATGCTTCCGACTGTCCCCTTTGCTGGGAGAGAAGGATCTGCGGATGATCGCTTCAATATAATTCGTCCCCGACCGTTGCAGACCAAACAAATGAAATGTCTTGGATGTCATCGTTGTCTTTCTTCACGGATGGTCGGCAGCAGACCGGCATGAGCGGAGACCCGCGTCCAGCAGCCGAATGCGAACCATCCCTCCGTGTGTCCTTGGTTCCCGATAGAAAATCTTCGGCATCAATTTGACGCTTATACTGAAAAGCCGATATAACCCATGCCAATTCCGCCCGTTAACGCCTGTGTGGACCCCGGGGATGGCCCATGCGCAGGATCAAGGAAAGGGACAATCATAACGATCGAAAACAGGGACGGGCAAGTGACGCGGCCTCGCATTTTCCAAACAACATTATTCGTTGCCAGTCTTTTCAGCGTGCTGTTGGGCATCTGGGCGGTCAGCCGCGGCGCCTACACGTTCACCAATTCGGACGAGCTTATGCCCTTTGCCGTCGCCCAGGACGTGCTGACCGGCGGGGCGCATGGGGCATGGCGGGGTGCCCATGTTTCCGAGGTGATCGTCATCGGCATCACCATGCTCGCCCGCGCAGTTACGTCGAATTGGTATGCGTCCACCATCCTTTACTTCGTCAGTTTCATCGCCGCCCTGTGGCTGGTGCTGGCCCGCCTGATCCGATCGCTGGACTTTGCCAAGATGGACGCGATCCTGATGGCCGCCGCCGGCATTGTCTGGATACTGGCAATGGCCTGTCGCACCCCACCACTCCAGCGGGCCTTGTTCTATCCGGGGATCCATGCCGATGCGATCATCGCCATCCTCGCGATCATGCCGGTGGTGCTTTCCGAAGCTTTCCATCAGGTGGTCTGGAAAGAAAAGAAATGGAGGTTTCTTGCCGCGGTCCTGGGTCTCTGCGCCAGTTCTGACACCATCTTCCTGGCACAGGGGCTGCTGCCACTTTTTCTGACCGCGTTTCTCCTCTTCCTTTTGGGTCTTGAAACCCGTGGACGAGCCTTGTTCCTCTATGGCTTTGAAATCCTGGCCTGGTTCGGCGCGATCATGGCCCTGCTGGTACATGGGCTGCATTTGCGGATGACGGAAGGCGGGGATACCGACGTCCGCATCCTGGTGCCCCTGATCAAAGCCGGATGGACCAATTTTGAAACCTACCTGGCGCATGGTCTCTTCATCGACCATGGACCCTTCGCGGTGGCCATTCTTGCCACGCCGGCTCTGCTGGCGATAATATTTTTGCAGAACAGAATAAATGGAAAACACTCCATATTCTCGATTTTCTGCCTTTCCTGCCTCTTTCTGACCATTCTAGCCCCCATGCTGATGGGTTTTTTTGAGAGGGCAGCCATTTACCGCTATATGCTTCCAGCAGTTCTGTTGCCTGGCCTACTGATGGGTGTCAGCCTCACCCTTGTCTTGCAGACCTGGATTGCCACCAACCGGCCCGAGATGCAATCCTCCCTTCCCTGCGCCATCGGCGCCATCATGATGGTCGTCGCGGACATCGGATACTCTGTCATCGGACCCGACAAAAATATCCAGCAGGCGCCGCGCCAGGAAGCAGCCGACTATCTGCAGGGCGTGGGCCTGGACGGGACCAGGGTCGGCTTTTCCCAATATTGGGATGCCAAGGAGCTGGCGGTGCTGGGCGGCAGCCACGTCCAGATCAACGCCCTGGGTCTCGACGGAGGGTTCCAGTGGTCCCTGTCCTCGGTCAACTGGCTGTTCGACAAAGACACGAACGCCTTGCCCAGGCAATTTTTCGTGGCGGTGACTCATGCGCCGGAGTTCGCGGACTTCCGGAACATGACGATTCGGGTCTTTGGCCAGCCGGATTCGGTGACGGCGTTGTCCGGTTACGAGATTTTCTTGTACCGGCCCGGTGAACGGGCGTGGAAAGGAATGGCCACGGTCGCCCAGAGTGTCGCCCAGCAAGTCTTCGGCGCGGAAGCGGAAGAATGGCTGCCCTATCGGCGCAAGGTCGACATCCTGCCGGCCATGGCGTGGCGGGGCATGGCCATCGCCAACGATCGGCTGGTGGCGAATGGTCCCGACGCCGCGCTTTTCGGCCCCTACTTTTCCTTGTTGGCGGGGCGATATCAGGCCGACTACACCGTCGAGGCGCCGGCAGGGCAACGTTGCGACGGCGAAGTTCTCGTCTCGTCGGACTTCGGACGCTCGATCCACTTGAAACAGCCGTTTTCGGTGGTGGGCCGTGCCGAAGTCGGCACCACCTTCGACGTTCCCAAGACGGCCGTGCCATGGGAGTTTCCATTGGTCATGCCGAACTGCCCGGGATTTGCCGTCACCGGCGTCTCGCTGCGGAGAGTCTGATGTCCGAGATGGACAGCACGGTCGCAGCCGCATGCCCACCCCGCACCGCCGGCGCGCCGCCCGGCTATGACAGAAGCCTGCGCCGCGCCATCGCGGATCTGTCGGATGGCGTTCGCCGATGGCCTTTGTGGTGGTCTCTTGCCAACAGCGACATCCTTCTGCGCTATCGCAGGTCGCTGCTGGGACCGCTGTGGATCACGGTCTCGATGGCGATCATGATCGGCGCCCTCAGCGCGTCCTACTCCCTGATCCTGCATGTGGCGTTCCGCGTCTATCTTCCCTATGTCGCGAGCGGCCTGATCGTCTGGGGCTTCATTTCGTCCTGCATCGGCGACAGCTGCAGCATCTTCATTGGCAACGCAGGGATGATCCGCCAACTGGCGCTGCCGAAAAGCGCGCTGATCTATCGCTGCCTATGGCGCAACATTGTCATCCTGGCGCACAACATGGTGGCTCTGCTGCTGTGTGGCCCGCTGATGGGATTGACCCTGGATTGGATGATGGTGGGCGTGTTGCCGGGGTTCTTTCTGCTGGTGATGAATTTGACTTGGATGATGCTGCTGTTGGCGATCCTGTGCGCCCGCTTCCGTGACGTCATGCAGATCGTCGGCTGCATCCTGCAGATCACCTTCCTGGTGACCCCGATCCTGTGGAAGGTGGAACCGGGCTCGGTTCTTGCCGAGGTTTCCGCCTGCAATCCGATCTACCTGCTGATCGAGATCATCCGCTCTCCCCTGCTGGGGCATTGGCCGTCGGCATCCGCCTGGCAGGGAACGCTGGTTTGTGCCGCCGCCGGCTGGGCCGTCACTCTGGTCCTGTTCGCCCGCTATCGCTGGCGCATTTCCTATTGGGTATAACCTGATGGCCTTCATCGAACTGGCGGATGTGCATGTCGACTTTCCCATCTACGACGCCAAAGGGCAGTCGCTGAAAGCCAACGTTCTGCGTCTCGGGGCGGGCGGGCTGATCGGATCGGGCAACGATGGCGTCGTGCGCGTCGACGCCCTTCGCGGACTGTCCCTGTCGCTGGGCCATCAAGAGCGGCTGGGATTGGTTGGGCACAATGGGGCCGGGAAAAGCACTCTGTTGCGCCTGTTGGGCGGGGTCTACGAACCTCGCTATGGACGGGTCACGATTGACGGGCGGGTCTCGTCCCTGTTCGACAGTACGCTCGGCATGGATCCGGAAAGCACCGGCCGGGAGAACATCTTTCTGCGCGGCATTCATCTCGGACTCTCGCCCCGCCAGATCCGCCGGCAGGTCGCCGATATCGCCGAATTCAGCGAACTGGGCAGGTTCATCGACTTGCCCCTGCGCACCTATTCCAGCGGCATGCAGATGCGCCTGGCCTTTGCCGTGTCGACCGCCTTCGAACCCGACATTCTGCTGATCGATGAAGGCATCGGAACCGGCGACGCGGCCTTCATCGAGAAGGCGGAGCGGCGGTTGACCGAGTTCGTCGGCAAGGCCGGCATTCTTGTCCTGGCATCGCACTCCGAAACACTTCTCCGCCAATTTTGTACCAGGGCGGTGCTGATGGAATTGGGCCGGATTGTCGGCGACGGACCGGTCGACGATATCCTCGATCTCTATTCCCGTCGGCGCTCGTCGGTTGATTCATCCTGAATGGAGGCCGGCGCCACGACACCGGGGCAACACCGAAACCAGCGCCTGGGCATAGGCATCAGCCCCCAGCAGATGTCGTGCCTGAAGCCGGGCTTTGGTCACCAGGTCATGCCGTAATTGCGGATCGCCGCGCAGGACGCTGAGCGCTGCCGCAGCATCGGTTTCCGATGGATTTGCCCATGTCTGTCCGTCCTCGGGGTAGCATCCCTGGGGGTCGACCACGCTGGTCGTGGCGCACGGGATGAGAATGCCCGTGCGATCATCCATGAAATCCAGGATCCCCGACCAGGCCGTCGCCATGACGGCAGTCCCGGACAGCATGGCCTGCGCGGGGACGAGGCCGAAGCCCTCGGCCCGATGCAGCGAGGCAACGACGTCGGCGCTGGCGATCAGGTCCAGCATGTCCTGGCGCGGCAGGTCCTCCTCCAGCAGAACGACGTTTGAACATGTGCCCGCCTCGTGCCGAAAGGTCTTCATGGCGGCCGGCGCCGATGAGCCGCCGGTCACCTTGAAGATCAGCCTGGCCAAGGGATCGGAGCCGAAGGCAGCCCGGAAGGCGCGCAGCAGTGCCTGCGGATTCTTCCGCTCGACGCAGGATCGGGCATGGAAGACCGAAAGTACCACGAAGCGATCCTCGGGAATTCCAAAGCGCGACCGCGACCGCTGTCCGGTCGGGCCGCAGGCCACCGGATGGGGAACGACGTGCACGGGCTTGTCGACGCACCCGCGGATGGCCTGGGCGACGAACTGCGATGGCACCCAGATTTCATCGACCCGTTGGGCAATGTCTTGCCAATATCGCGGCACCTGCGGCAATTCCCAGGCCCAATAGCCAACGATGCGCTTGCCGGCCAGAAGGTCGTTGCCGATGGCCCGCAGTCCGATGGGCAGATGTTGCGGCGAGAGATGGACAATCGCCGTGCCAGGACCGGGTTCCCAGGGCGGGCCGACCGACTGGACCGCCCGCCCTTCGATGATGGGGGTCAGATCATGAAGCCTGGGCCGGTACCCCAGCTGCCCCAGACCTTCCACGCACAGTCGGGCACCCTCGCCCAGCCCGGAGGCGGACGAGAACGCCCCGGCGACACAGACAGGGAGAGCCGCCGGATGACCGACCGCGACTGGCCGACGACAGACCGTCAAGAACGCCTGGAGAAGATGGCGGCGGTACTTTTTCGGCAGCCTTTGCCACAGGCACCACAGCGGGAACAGTGTCTTGATCACGGGCGAATTGTCATGCCAACCGCTGCCTGACCGCCTCGGCGATGCGCTCGACCGGCAGCGACGCGAGACACAGGCTGTCGCGGCAGGCGCCCAGGGCGCAGTCGTTGTTTTCGTTCCTCCAGCAGGGGCTGCACGGAAACTGGGTCCGATCCGGCATGACCATGGTCACCGAGCGATAGGATTTCGCCCACAATCGGCCGTCGGTGGGTCCGAAAATGGCCACTCCCGGGCGATCGAGCGCCGCGGCGAAATGCATGAAGGACGAGTCCGGACCGACGATCACGTCACAAGCGGCCGCCAGGGCAACCGCTTGCCGCAGAGGCAGGCGTACCTTATGGATGTTGTCGCCCTTGAAGCCACCCAGGCGCCTGTCGTCGAACAGGACGACCAGGCAGGTTTCCGCCAATCTGTTCGCCAGACGCTCGACCTCGGGATAGTCCTTGTATCCGTCCGCGGCGAACGGCTGCAGGGCGACGGTTTGCCGTCCCTCTGGATTCATGTCGCGGAGAACTTGTTCCGCCTCCTGACGTTCCTCTGCCGAAACGTCATACCGCGGTCGCGTGCCATGGCGCTTGAGTGCCCAGGGACCGATGCCAAGACCCGATGCGAACAGAGCGATCCGGTTCCGCCGCACATTGGGCCGCTGTCGGCTTTCGACGCGTGCCGCCGGACAGTCAGACAGATTGTACCAGCGGTCGTATTCCGGCAGGGCAATCCCGCGATCCGCAATGTCGAGGCAGCAAATATCGTCATTGAATCGAAAAATATCCAAATAATTATGCTGGACTGCGAAATGAATATCGTGATCAGGAAACCTCTTTTTCAAGGCGTGCAGACCGGGAGTCATCGCGAGAAGGTCTCCGATGCCCCCCATCACCCTGGTCACCAGTATTTTTTTCCGACCATGACTCGAGTTCCTGCCGCCCACTGCGAACCTGACCGCGGTTGACCTGCCATAGTTCCGGACATAGAGGCCGGCCAAGGACAGATAGGTCAGCGGCCGTGCCGCCGCCCGGCCGGCAAGGCGCGCCACCAGGGTCCGAAGCGACAGCAGCAGAAAGAGCAGCTTGTCGATGGTGTGGACTTCGCCACGGATGAGAGTCCCGATAGTCCCCCGGTAGGTGGTCCGCAGCGCCTGGAGGAAATTCGTCCGCAACGCATCGTCGAAATACAGTTCGGTCAACCCGCGCCAAAGCATCTGGCGGTGTTCGGTGAACTGATGGTTGGCAATCAGGATGCGGGAATAGATCCCGTAGATTGCCGCCCGCCCCTGGCGATCCGGCATCAAATAGGGCCGAACCGCATATCCGCAGGCATATGTCTCGGCGTCGCTCCCGATTGCCCCGCGCAGGAGGATCAGGTGCCCCTGGATGCGGACCAGAGATTGGTAAATCGCCGGGTACTTTTTCGCGCCAAACGTCATCGCCAGCAGCGATGCCTCATCGGCCAGCCCAATCAGATCGTGTCCGAGAACGCAGGAGCACCAGGTCTCTACGGCCTGGAACCATTCCTTTCGCAGCCAGCGAGGCTCTGCCGCCGAAGTTCGGACAAGACGCAAGACGATATCGTGGAAATAGCGTGAGAATAGGAAGAACTCATCCAGGGAAACAGTTTTGATCCTGTCCAGATGGCTGGCCACGAATCGACACAGGGCCAACAGGATTTCAGCATCTTCGGCCGCGGTACGCCGCTCGACCTCGTCAAGAGTCATCCAGGTTTGAAAGACCAGTTGGTACCGTCGCTCGTGAGAATGCCGCCTCAACGTCGCGACAGCGCCCGCCCCCCGTGGCTGTGCCGTCAATCCCCTTACGGACGAACGCGCGGGTTCGCCCCCTCCCGATCAAGTCATCGGGCATACTTCCCCTGCCGAATGTAAATATCAAATAAAAAAGCAGGCCTTTCGTCCAGGCCTTGACGCGGGACGATGGACCGGCCGCGTCGTCACAGGGTGAAGTTCGGGATTGACAGCATCAAAGACCGACGGCTAGCGTTCGTTCCCATAGGCATGGACCGG
>Ga0326727_10023985_pt1 | contig 11585 bp, 10 predicted proteins | sample MB2enrmetagenome_FD_207643 | JGI IMG/M metagenome (GOLD analysis project Ga0326727, IMG submission 207643) | Lab enriched peat soil microbial communities from McLean, Ithaca, NY, United States - MB29MY | ecosystem: Environmental > Terrestrial > Soil > Wetlands > Peat | place: USA: New York... | reverse complement strand
ATGTTCGTATTGTGCCTGCGCCTGCGCCAAAGCAGCCTGAGCCGACTTGACCTGTGCCTCGGCGCTCACAACTGCGCTCGAAGTCTCGCCCTGATTCTGCCGCTCCGTTTCCTCGGTGCCGTTCAGCTTCGAGCGCTGGCTGGCCTCGGTGGCCTCTGCAGCCTTCAGCGCCGCATCCAGATCCTGGCTCTCGATCGTCGCAATCAGTTCGCCCTGTGTCACGTCCTGGCCTTCTTCGACGGTCAGGGTCTGGATGCGCCCAGGAATCTTGGAGCTGACGATCACTTCGTTGGCATCCACGGTTCCGATCAGTTGCAAATCGCTGCTGTGGCGCGTGGTCGCGAAATACCAGATCAGCGATCCCACCGTCAGCAGTCCCAGAAGCATGAAAACTCGATTTCGCGCGTTCACTCGCCCGTCACCTCAAACTATTGAATTCGTTTTCTTGAAGTCGCCCATCTCCGGCATGGGCGAATCGGCCAGCACCTTTGCCGCCAACTCCGCTCCGTGTTTTCGATCCAGAAAAAGCGCCTGGCCCAGAAACTCCGCGATCGCGATGCGTCGAGCCTTCAGCGCCTCTGGGGCGAGAGGTTCGAACGACTCCGTGATGCGCCACATCGGCGCGCTGAGAAAGTAAAAGACGTTGCCGCCGATTGTCGCCATCATCACCTGCAGCCAATCGGCGTCGATGAGTTCGCCCGACTCGATGCCTTCTTGCACCAGCGCCCTGAAGCGTTCATGCAAAGGCGCAAAGATGCGCTTGGCCAGCATGGGCAGTTCGCCCTCTTCGCCTTTGTGCAGCCTGATCATCTCCTGCTGCATCAGGCTGTGGAACTCCCGCTGCGTCAAAATCCGGTCAAAATGATCCAGCGCCGCCCTCAGCACCCGCTCGCCGCGGCTCGCCTCCCGTTGCAGTACCGCCATCGAGCGATCACGGATCCGTTCCGCGATCATCTCCAGCGCGGCGACGTAGAGTTTTTCCTTGCTCTCGAAGTAGTAGTAGAGCAGCGCCTTGTTCACGCCGGCAGCCGCGGCAATCGTCTCCGTGCGCGCCCCGGCCAGTCCGTTGGCGGCAAATTCGCTCAAAGCAGCCTCAAGAATGCGGCCGCGCGTTTCGGCCGAGCGGTCGGCGTGAGTCTCGGTATGGTTGGGCGGCGTCATCGATTTAACTAACTGGTTAGTAAACTAACCCAATTCCCTCCCAACTGCAAGCACATTTTCGCTCCCCACCTACCTCCTCCACACCGCCACACATCCTGCCCCAGCTCACGACGCTTCACCTGTCAAGTCTAATGTTCGTACAACTATTTCACTTCATTACACTTACTAACTTTCAAACCTTGCCGATCATTGCCCGCGCGCGGCGCACACTAGAACCGTGTGAGGGCAGAGCAACGCATCGCAATGGGCGCGACTGCAGGGGGCGCTTAAAAAAGCCGACATGGCTGGAATTGCCAAGGCATACGGAGTCAGTTCTTCAGTAACTAACGTGCAGTCAGCGACTTATGCTCTTTGTGGGGTGTCTTTCTTGAAGCTTTCGCCGGTCTTCCAGAGTTGTTCAGCAGCCTCTTAAGGTGCGCTAAAACGCCACTTAGCGCCATATGGCAATGGCAGTAACATCAACGCAATCAACGCGTTAAGAGCGAAAAGGAGGGTAAAAAACAAAAAAATCCTGAATTGGCTGGACCATAGCGCTCCAGAATGAAAACGCCAGCTCCCGCCCCCCGCGTAATGCCCGGAATCTTCGCGGACAGAGGCTAATCGAACACGACCGTCTTATTCCCGTAGCAGAGGATGCGGCGATCAAGATGCCAGCGCACCGCGCGCGAAAGCACCATGCGTTCCAGATCACGCCCGCGGGCGACGAGGTCCTCCACTTGATCGCGGTGCGAGATGCGCGCCACATCCTGCTCGATGATGGGGCCGTCGTCGAGAACCTCGGTCACGTAATGGCTGGTGGCGCCGATCAGCTTGACGCCGCGTGTGTGCGCCGCGTGATAGGGCCGCGCGCCGGTAAACGCCGGCAAAAACGAGTGGTGCACGTTGATGATCGCGGCAGGATAGCGCGCGACGAAGCTCGAAGAGAGGATCTGCATGTAGCGCGCCAGTATGACCAGTTCGATTTCGTTCTTTTCGAGCAGTTCCAGTTGCCGGATCTCGGCGGCGGCGCGGGTTTCCGCGGTCACAGGTACATGCTCAAAGGGAACATTGTAAAAGGCGGCTAAGTTTTTCACGGCGTCGTGGTTCGAAACAATCAGGGGAATCTCGCAGACCAGCTCGCCGGTGCGCCAGCGGTGCAGCAGGTCGGCCATGCAGTGCAGGTACTGTGAGCAGAAGAGCGCCACGCGCGGCTTGCGCGCACTCGAGGTGAGCTTCCATGTCATATCAAGTTCGGCGGCCATCGGAGCAAACGCCGCACGAAACGTTTCCAGATCGAATCCGTTCAGCTCCCACTCCACGCGCATAAAGAACAGGCCCAGATCCTTGTCGCGGTGCTGGTCGGCGTGCAGAATATTCGCGCCATGCTCGTAGAGCAATCCCGACACGCGCGCCACCAGGCCCTTGCGATCGGGGCAATCGATCAATAGAACGGCTGAATCTTTCATGGTGCTTTCAGATTACGACATCGGCTGCACAAAATGCCGCGGGGCCGACGACGCGGCCCCGCAAATGTTCCATAGCTCGAAAACCTCAGTCGTAATACTCAAGCCCCAGGTGCGTAATCAAGTCCGCGCCCATGATGTGCCTGAGCGTGTTCTTGAGCTTCATCGACTGGATGAACAGATCGTGCTCGGGGTAGAGTCCGGGCGCGCTCTGCGGCGACTTGAGGTAGAAGCTCAACCACTCCTGAATGCCGAGGGAGCGCAGTTCCGGCGTGCGCTTGGCCAGATCGAGGAAGAGCACAAGGTCGAGCGCGATAGGCGCGGCCAAAATCGAGTCGCGGCACAGGAAATTAACCTTCAACTGCATGGGATAGCCCAGCCAGCCGAAGATGTCGATGTTGTCCCATGCTTCTTTCTCATCGCCGCGCGGCGGATAGTAGTTGATGCGAATCTTGTGGTAGATGTCGCTGTAGAGATCGGGATACATCTCCGGCTGGAAGATGTACTCGAGCGAGCCGAGTTTCGATTCCTCTTTGGTCTTGAAAGATTGCGGCTCATCCAGCACTTCGCCGTCGCGATTGCCCAGGATGTTGGTCGAGAACCATCCGCTGACGCCGATCATGCGCGCCTTGAAGGCCGGCGCCAGCACCGTCTTCATAAAGGTCTGGCCAGTCTTGAAGTCCTTGCCGCAGATGGGCGCGGCATTCTTCTTCGAGAGCGCGACCATGGCCGGAACGTCGACCGTGAGATTCGGCGCACCATTGGCGAAGGGTACGCCTTCCTTGAGCGCAGCGTAGGCGTAGATCTGCGAGGGCGCGATACCGATATCGCTCTTCTCCAGGCCCTTCTCGAAGGCCGCGATCGACTGATGCACCGCGGTGGGCTCCATAAAGATCTCCGTCGAGCCGCACCAGATCATCACCACCCGGTTCACCTTCTTCTTGAAGGCGCGGATGTCTTCGATCAACTGCTGCGCCAGGTCGAGCTTGTTCTTGCCCTTCTTCACGTGCGTGCCGTGCAGCCGCTTGACGTAGTAGTTGTCGAATACCGCGGGCATGGGCTTGATGGTCTCAAGATACGGCTTGAGCTTCTTTAGGATATCCGGCTTCAGCACCTGGGCATGTGCCGCCGATTCGTACACGTTGTCGTTAAAGATGTCCCAGCCGGTAAAGACGATGTCGTTCAAGTCCGCCAGCGGAACAAAATCCTTAATGAGCGGCGAGGTGTTGTCGGTGCGCTTCCCCAGCCGGATGGTCCCCATCTGTGTCAGCGACCCGACGGGCTTCGCCAATCCGCGGCGAATGGCCTCCACGCCCGCGATCATGGTAGTGGCGACAGCGCCCATACCCACAACCATCACTCCCAATTTGCCCTTCGCGGGCTCAACCTTCGATGCGGCAGCTCTACGCCGTGCCAGCGATTTTCCCACACGAACTACGGCCTTCTTGCTGCCTTTTCCCTTCGTTGCCATGGTTTCTCCTAACCTTTGTTTAAAGATGATTTCGAATTCTCGTACCACAAGAAACTGTGCTTGCCTACTCCCTACTGGCTACTCCCTATTCCCTGTTCTTCCACCGCTTGATGTGCGTCCAAAGGAACCATGCGAAGACCGCGACGAGCGCCAATTCCACTACCAGATGGAAGCGATGAAACATCTCTTCGACGCGCGGATCGGTGTGCCAGCGCTCGCCCAGTTTCATACCGATCCAGGCCAGGCAGAAATACCAGGTGAATGAACCTAATGTGGTGTAGATGTGAAAACGCAGCCGTGGCATGCGTCCGATTCCTGCAGGAAACGCGACGTAGGTTTGCACCAGCGGCAACATGCGCCCCACCAGAATCGCGATCGATCCGTACTTCTCAAAAAATCCCGTCATCCGATCCAGATCGTGGTGGCTCATCAGCACCCACTTGCCGTAACGCTCGACCAACGGCCGTCCGCCCCTGGCCCCGATCCAGTACGCGATCGCCGAACCGCAATTGCAGCCCACCGCGCCGAAAGCGGCTACAAGGAACAAACCGAGCCAGACGTTCCCGCCGCCAAATTGTCCGGGAGGACTGAGCTGGCCGGCAGCATTCATGTGAAAGTAGATCAGCGCTCCTGAAAACGGCATGATGACTTCTGAAGGAATGGGAATGCCGCAACTGTTCAGCGCGATGAGTCCGGCGATGCCTGCGTAGCCGCCGGCGTTGATGACCTGAATGACAAATTGAAATACAAATGCGACGATCTTTTCGCTCATGAGCGTACCCAGTATATAGGCGATTGAGTGCAGTGTCGGGGTTGCGTGGCACTCTGGCGGAAAAAAACTGTGCACACGTTTGCATTTCTCACCTGCCGAGACCATGCACACGTCTGCAAATAGCATTTGCTACGATGAGTGATGCCAGCTTAATGCCTCTTTCCCCGCTCTATCGATGCCTGAGGTCGCCCGCACGATAAGCTGGAAGCTAAGAGCCAATAGCTGAAGGCGGCTCTTCGGAGGTTCCCTTGCCCGAATTCCCCCCTGTACCGCTCACTTTGGAAGGCGCGAGCGTGCTCCACCAGTTCTTCCGCTTCGACTGGAAATCCTGGCGGTCCTTCGCGGACAGCGAAGGCAAGTCCCCCGCGCCGAGCGAACGCAAGCAGATTGTTGCCGATGCGATCGTTCTTCTGCACTCTCTCGAACGTTTCAGCCCCGACGCACCGGTGCGCTCGGCGCTCTATTCGCAACTCGGACACAAGGGCGACCTGATCTTCGTGCACTTCCGCGATTCCCTCGAAGCGCTGAATCAGGTGGAGCTCGATCTGGCGCAGACCAGACTTTTCGATTTCCTCACGCCGACCCACTCCTACGTGTCGGTGGTAGAACTGGGTCTCTACGAGTCGAGCCGCAAAACCTACGAGGCTGCGGCGGCGAAAGGCTTTGACGCGCACTCGCCGGAGTGGAACGCCGAAATCGCAAACTCGCTCGCGCGCAGCGCCGACGCCATGAAGCCGCGGCTCTATCCCGCCGTTCCCGAGAACAAATACCTCTGCTTCTATCCCATGGACCGCAAGCGCGGCGAGCAGGTGAACTGGTACACCGTTCCCTTTGCCGAGCGCCAGCGCATGATGCACGAACACGGCATGATCGGCCGCCGCTATGCCGAGCAGGTGAAGCAGATCATCTCCGGCTCCATCGGCATGGATGATTGGGAGTGGGGCGTCGACCTCTTCGCCGATGATCCCGTGGTCTTTAAGAGGCTAATCTACGAGATGCGCTTCGACGAAGTGAGCGCGCTGTACGCGCTGTTCGGGCAGTTCTTTGTCGGCGTCCGGCTGCCAATCGAGAAACTGGGCGATTGGCTGGATGGGAAGCTGTAGCGGCGATAGAGCAGGGTGCGAAGATGATGTCCGTTCGCAGCCTCCGGCGTTAGACTCGTACTCATGCCGCCCCGCAAGCCCGCACCTACAAAGAAACCGAAGGAAAAGCTGGCCGCACGGCCTGCCAGGGGCCCCCTCGCGCCGGAGCGCGTGGCCGCTATTCTGAAAGCCCTCGATGAAGCCTATCCCCACGCCGAGTGCGCACTAAACCATCGTTCACCGTGGGAGCTTCTCGTAGCCACGATTCTTTCCGCGCAGTGCACCGATGTGCGCGTGAACATGGTGACGGCGGAGCTCTTCCGGCGCTTTCCCACTCCCGCCGAGATGGCGAAAGCGAGCTTGCCGGAGCTTGAAGGTCTGATCAAGACCACCGGCTTCTTCCGCAACAAGGCCAAATCCATTCAGGGCGCGGCGCGCAAGATTATCGCCGACTTCGGCGGCCAGGTTCCGCAGACGCTCGCCGAGCTGATTACGATTCCCGGCGCGGCGCGCAAGACGGCCAATGTTGTGCTTGGCGTCTGCTTCGGCAAGGCTGAGGGCATCGTCGTCGACACGCACGTCTTCCGCATTGCGCGGCGGCTGGAGTTGGCCAAAGGCGACACGCCGGAGAAGGTGGAGCAGGAGTTGATGCAGGTGATTCCGCGTGACCGCTGGATCAGTTTCTCGCACCAGATCATTCATCACGGCCGCCAGGTGTGCGTAGCGCGCAACCCGAAATGCAGCGCGTGCAATCTGGAGCCGTTGTGCCGGTCGAAGGACAAGACTTGGCAGTCATGATCGTGCCGTGCTGTTGATCTGCACAAACCTCTCGCGATTCCAGGTACGGTATCCGTCTTTCAGTCGGCATTCACTTGCGCCAAAAACCGCATGGAACCGCGCCGCGGCCCGCCGCGTACTCACATGCAAGGACACCTTCTTCATGCACGCAAAGCCGGTTCTCTCCGCCCTTCTCGATGTGGCCGCGGGACTTGCAGCCATCACGCTTGTGGTTGGCAGTTGTTTCGCATCGGTCCGAATATCCAATGATTTTCGCGCCATGTATGCGATCACAGGCCTGGCATTCTTCTCCGCCGGAGTGCTGCGTGGATCGCCCGCTCGATCGGTTTTGTTTTGGCCCGTGGTGCGCACCACCGCTCCCGGCCTTCTTGGGACGGCTGCGCTCCTCGTGAGCAACGGACTGCATCGCCTTGAGATGCCTTTAGGCACGGTCGTCGTTGCGTGCTTTGCGGTCGCCGCCGGAATCGTTACCCGTCGCAGTTGGGCCCTCGCACGCACGCGCAGCATTCTTCTTGGATTCGTGGCGCCTGTGGCCATCGTCACCATCGCCTATCTCGCGGTTCCTGAGCTCTCGGCAAATCTCGCGTTCGACCGAACAAGCAAGCCACTTCCCGCATTCGAGATTTCGACCGGCGATAAAACCATCTCCACTTCAGAATTGCGTGGACGTGTCGTCGTGCTGGCGTATTGGACTAGCTGGTGCGCACAGTGCATTCAGGAACTCCCGCAAGTCCAACGGGTTTACGAGCGATATCGCAACGACCCTCGTGTCGCGATCTACGCCGTCGATCTGGGTTTGTATGGAGAGACGCCAGAGGCCGGCCGGAAGTGCCTGACGCGTCACAGAATTGACCTGCCAGTCGTTTTCGATTCGGGCAGCGGAGCAAAGGCGATGGGAATCGAAGGTATTCCTGTTATCGTCCTGGCCGACAAAACAGCGAACATCCGCTACACGCATTTTGGTTACGATGTGTCGGAGGATCTTGAGTCAGGCCTCACACGGCACATCGACAATCTGCTCGCAGGCAATTGATTCGAACAGGAAGAGTAGAGCGATTCTTTGATGCTCTCATGTCAAAGTTGGAATCGGCGTTTATAAACCAGCCGGCGCATTCAGCGGCGCAGCAAACGCTCTGCTGCCGCGACGAGACCCGGAATGTCGGAAGTGACGGCTTCGGCCGCCGGCTCCCAGCCAAGTTCGTGCAGGGTTTGGCTGGTGATGGGGCCGATAGAGATGGCGCGAACTCCGGAAAAGGGGAATGCAATCCCCGCAGCGCGCGCGGCTTCGGCCAGATGTGTCACGCTCGATGAGCTGGTGAAGGTTGCCGCGTCGATTCCCTTCCCAAACGCCGCGCGCAACAACTCAGGCGCGTCTTTCGGCATGACATTTCTGTAAGCATCGACAACATCGACAGTCGCCCCGGCCGCGCGCAACGCATCGGGAATTACATCGCGGGCGACGGCAGCGCGAGCAACAAGAATGCGTTTGCCCTTCACTAAGCCGCCTAACGCGGCAGCCAGGCGCTCCGCGTTATATGCCTCAGGCGTGACATGAACAGTGAACCCATAGTGGCGCGCCATTTCTGCGGTGGCACTCCCGATAGCCGCAACCTTCAATCCCTCGGCGCGACCTGGACTGACAGCAAGGCGCGCGCCGCGTCCACCGATCGCATGGAGCGCGTTGACGCTGGTCAGGATCAGCCAGTCGAACTGGTCTAAGTGCATCAGCGCTTCGTCGAGCGCCTCATAATTCTCCGGCGGCTGAATCTCGAGCACCGGAACTTCCACGGGCTCGGCGCCCAGGGCGCGCAACCCCTCGCTCAGTTTGCCTGCCTGGTGCGCTGCACGCGTGACGAGAATTCGCTTTCCCTCGAGCACGCGGCGGCCAGGGAGCGGCAGCGCAGTCATCAGGCGGCTCCGCCTGGCGTATCATGGAAAGCCGCAAGCAGCGGGCCCGCGCCGGCTGCGATGAGCATGGCCGCGATTTCGCGGCCGAGCGTTTCGGGATCGCTAGCTCCGCACAAGGCTTGATGATAAACGCGCACAGTCGCGCCGCTCATGGGGTCCGCAACCACGGCGAATACCTCGTCGTGCAGCCCGGTTTCGCCAACGTCTTCCATCGATTCAAACGGCTTCTGCCGGCAGTAAATTCCGATAGGCACCTGGCAGCCGCCGCCCAGTGCAGCCAGTGCCGCGCGCTCCACCGTGACGGCGAATCGCGTTTCGACGTGGTCGAGAAAGCTCACGGCTTCAATGGTCGCTCGATCGTCCTTGCGGGTTTCAATGCTCAGCGCACCCTGACCGGCAGCCGGGCAAAATTGTTCCGGCGAGAGCCGCTCGCGCACCCAATCGGTACGGCCCAGGCGGTCGAGCCCGGCGGCGGCGAGGAGAATCGCTTCCACCTGCCCCTCGGCGAGCTTGCGCAGCCGGGTGTCCACGTTGCCGCGAAACTCCACCAAGTCGAGGTCCGGGCGAAGTCCCTTCAACTGCGCGCGGCGGCGCTGGCTGCTGGTGCCCACACGCGCGCCCAGGGGCAGCGCCGCAAGATTTTCGTGCTTGACCGACACAAATACATCGCGCGGATCCACGCGCACCGGTGTGGCCGCAAGCGTGAACGGCTCCGGCAACTCGGTCGGCAGGTCCTTGAGCGAATGCACGGCGAGATCGATGTGGCCTTCGGCCAGCGCTTCTTCAATTTCCTTCGTGAACATGCCCTTCGAGCCCACCTGCGCAAAGCTGACCTCCTGCAGGCGATCCCCGGTGGTTTTGATGATTTCGATTTCGACCTCGTGACCCGCGCCACGCAACAATCCGGCAATATGATTGGCCTGCCAGAGCGCAAGCTCGGATCCGCGGCTTCCGATCAGCAGTTTCATTTGCGCGCTCCCATGCCACCTTCGAATATCCGAAAATTGACGACGCTCCGGGCGATATCGGCCTCGGCAGCAGCCTCGGTATTGGTCCCGGAACCGGCCTCGGAGCCAGCCTCGACGCTGGGGCTCTCGGGCGAAGACTTCACGGGCTCGCTGGCGCGCCGCGCCTCAGCCTGCACGGCCATCGAAACCGACCACTCCTCGCACAGAACTTCGAGCCGCGCCTCGTCGCCGTCGCGGGCCGCTTGCTTGATCGCCTGCATAGGCGGATGCAGAAATTTGTTCACGAGCCCGCGCGTGAGCGCTTCGACAACGGCCAATTGCTCTTCGGTGAGCACACCCAACCGGTTGTGCAAACGCTCGATCTCGGCAACGCGAATTTCCTCTGCTTTCTTCTGCAGGGCAACAATGGTGGGCGCGGCATTCACCGTACGCTGGCGCTGGTGGAATCGCTCCACCTCGGCGGCAATCAGCGACTCCGCGTCGATGGCTTCGCGGCTACGCTCCTCCATGTGCGACGCAGCCACTTGTTGCAGGTCGTCAATGTCGTAAACGAAGATGCCGTCGAGCTTGTTCATCTCCGGATCGACGTCGCGCGGCACTGCAATATCGATAAAAAACATGGGCCGGTTGCGGCGCTTGTGCAGGAAGGCCTGCCCGTGCTCGCGGCGGAAGATGGGATGCGGCGCGCCCGTGGAGCTGATGACGATGTCGGCGCGGCTGGCGGCTTCGTAGAGCTGGCCGAAATCGATAACCTCGGGCACAACGGATCCGGAAATCTCATCGGCCAGCCGGCGCGCGCGTTCGGCCGTGCGATTGCTGACCAGGATGGCGCCTGCGCCCTGCTGCACGAGATGCCGCGCTGCCAGTTCGCTCATCTTTCCCGCGCCCACGAGAAAAACCGTTCGTCCTTCGAGCGAGCCAAAGATTTTGCGCGCCAGATCGACGGCCACAGAGGCGATTGAAACTGAATTCGATCCGATTCCTGTCTCGCTACGTGCCTTTTTCGCCGCGGAAAACGCGCTCTGCAGCAGATGCTCGAGCTGGCTTGACACCGTTCCCGCGGCGCGCGCCACAGCGAAGGCCTCTTTCACTTGGCCAAGAATCTGCGGCTCGCCGACCACCATCGAATCCAGGCTCGCGGCCATGCGAAACAGGTGGCTCACGGCTTCTTTGTCGCGATACGTGTAGAGGTGTGGCGCAAGCACCTGGGCATCGATGCCGAAGTAGCTGGCAAGGAACCCCGCGACGGGCACATCGGGGCCCTCCAGGGCGGCCACCAGCTCCACACGGTTGCAGGTGGAGACAATCATGCACTCGGCCACTCCCGGCGTCGAGGCCAGGGCGCGCGTGGTCTCGGCCAGCTCGTCGCGGCCGATGGCGATCTTCTCCCGGAGCGCGATGGGCGCGGTTTTGTGGTTCACGCCGATGAGCACAAGCGTCATTGCGGACCGAACCTGTGCACCTGGCTAAAGAAGTTGACGGCCCAAACCGCCATCATGACGACAAGTGCCCCGCCGGAGACGTAGGCAGCTTTCCGGCCACGCATTCCCATGCCGCGGCGCAGCAGCAGAAGGGTGACGTACACGATCCACATCACGAACGAAGCAAGGATATTGGGATCGAGGAAATAAGCGGCGCCAAGCGAAGTTTCCTGCACCAGAACCGAGCCGATTAGCAGGCCCACGGTCATGCAGGGAAACCCAAATTCGAGCGTGGCCAGGGCCAGCCGCTCCAGCGTGTCGAGCGGCGGCAGCCAGTTGAGCGGCGACGAGCCTCCCTTGCCCGGTTTCGGCTTGGCCTTGATACGCCGCTCCTGCACCAGGTACATCAAGGAGGCCACCAGGCTGAACGCAAGGGCCGCATAGGCCAGCAGCAGGGCGACGATGTGCGCAATCAGCCAGCTCATCCAAACACGCTGCGAGGGGAAGCGGTATCGATCCGCACCGAGCGACGGAATGAAGACCAGAAAAAACGTTGCCGGCA
>Ga0326727_10023984_pt1 | contig 11585 bp, 7 predicted proteins | sample MB2enrmetagenome_FD_207643 | JGI IMG/M metagenome (GOLD analysis project Ga0326727, IMG submission 207643) | Lab enriched peat soil microbial communities from McLean, Ithaca, NY, United States - MB29MY | ecosystem: Environmental > Terrestrial > Soil > Wetlands > Peat | place: USA: New York... | reverse complement strand
CACCGTGCTGATGGGGTTGGTGGGCGCTACCGTGATGTACCTGGGGGCGCGGCAGATCCTCGCCGGAACGCTGACCCTGGGCGGATTCATGGCGTTCACCGCCTACCTGGCGTTCCTGGTGGCGCCGATGTTTCAGGTGGTGGGGATCGGCACCCAGTTGACCGAGGCGCTGGCGGGCCTGGACCGCACCCAGGAAGTGCTGCACGAGAAGCCGGAGGACGAGGACGCGCGCCGCACCGAGGCCATCGGCGCGATCCAGGGCCACGTGTCTTTCGAGCACGTGACCTTCGAGTACGACCCCGCCAAACCGGTGTTGCACGACGTGAGTTTCGACTCGCCGCCCGGAACGGTGACCGCGCTGGTGGGGCCGTCGGGATCGGGGAAATCGACCATCATCAGCCTGATCGCGGCGTTTCACGAGCCCGTCCAGGGCGCGGTTCGCGTGGATGGAACGGACCTTTCCACGGTCCGGCTGGACGCCTATCGCACGCAGCTTGGCGTGGTGCTACAGGACACGTTCCTGTTCGACGGAAGCATTCGCGAGAACGTGGCGTTCGCGCGGTTGGGCGCAAGTGAAGAGCAGGTGCTGGCGGCCTGCCGCATCGCGCGCGTGGATGAGTTCGCCGAGAGGCTCGAGAAAAAGTACGACACCATCGTTGGCGAGCGCGGCGTGAAGCTCTCGGGCGGCCAGCGGCAGCGCGTCTCGATCGCGCGCGCGATTCTGGCGGACCCGCGCATTCTGATTCTGGACGAAGCCACCTCGAGCCTGGATTCGGAGTCGGAGTCGGCGATTCAAGAGGGCCTGGCGTACCTCATGAAAGGCCGGACGACATTTGTGATTGCGCACCGTCTCTCGACGATTCGCCGCGCGGACCAGATCCTGGTGGTGGAAGAGGGCCGGATCGTGGAGCGCGGTACGCACGAGTCGCTATACGCCGCGCGTGGCCGCTACTACGATCTCTACACGCGGCAGCACGGCATCGACGCCAACCTGTTCCTGGCCCCCGGCGAAGGCGGCACGGAACCGGAGTCGGAGGAGCAGCCGCGCATGCCGGCCGGCGCGGGCGCCGCTCCCCCCACCGCCGCCTCACTCCTGCGCGGCGGAATGGCGTAAGTACTCAGATTCTGTGGGGCAGGCTTGCAGCCTGCGGCCGATTGACAATCGGCCCTCTTACTTTCCCCCGCCGTCCAGCATCTCTCTGATCGCCTTACCGGTTGACGAGAGTCGATGGTTGCGTATCGATTCCAAGGCCTTGTCCCAAGTGGCGGGAACGCTGCCGGGCCATGGGAGCAGCTTGCCGGACTCCGCATGCATCGGGGTCTTGATATGTAATGAGGCTTTCGGGTGCTACGCACCCAGCCTAGCAGCAACACTTGATGAGCACAGTGCAGTTCGGAAGATCCTTTGCATACCCGCCTCCATGACTTCCGGGGCTTTTGATGGCCCTTTGATGACCTCTCACTGGTCGGGCAAATATGTCATTCTGGCTAACCGCATGCCAGGTGGATGTAAGAGCTTTATCGCGAGGACGAACGGTCAAATGGCCTGTTTTTCGGAAGGGCCTAATCAAATCGTTCTGCGCGCTTGGGAGGAGCTTTAGTAGGTTGCTGACAAGGGCTTCGTGCAGTCCAGCCCTCGGGTGGACTATCCTCGAGTGAGATGCTGTTGCAGTTGCGCCATGATCGCCTCGCGCGTCCGGCTGGCCAGATCGAAGACGGTTTGTTCCTGCCCGGGCAATAGCTCTGGGAAATCGCCAGGATACCGGATCTTGACGCCGAAGGGGCTAAGCATCTCGATGCCCTCAAGCATGGCGGCAACGTCTGGGCGGACTAGGGCCAGTAATTCCAGCAACTCTTCGAGGTCGTGGGTTTTCGGAAACTCGATCTGCCGGCTCACAAGGAACGCCTTCAGATATTTCTCAACCGCCTGCTGGCAGTGGAAAGCAATAATCTCGCGGAGTGGTTCCGGGTCCTTTACGAGCCGCTCCGCGGCACAATAATCCAATTCTGCCTTCGCGAACCATTGCCGGACAAGGTCACGCAGAACCACTTCAGGCTGCTTCATAGATCACGCGACCATACTTGTGAGCCGGATAGGCGATCCCGCCCAAAATGTTCTTCGATTCTTCGAATTTCTCGGTTGCGATGATAAACACGTCGAAAGGGAAGCCCAGGCCGCGCAAAGATCGACGCAATTTAACGTATTCGTCGATCGTGTTGGCCGGCGCAGGTGATACCACCAGGAGATCGATGTCACTATCCCGCGTCATCGTTCCTGCCGCGGCCGACCCGAAGAGGATAATCCTATCCGCTTTGGTGACGCCCAGCAGGCGTTGGACAATCTCCCGGGTCAGACTATCGTCGATACCCATCTCGAACCCATTATCGCGCGGATCGGTGTCCCCTACTCTTTCAGCTCGACGATGGTGGCGCCGGCGCCGCCTTCCTGCTGCGGGGCCGGGTAGAATTTGGCCACGTGCGGGTGACTGCCGAGTAGCTCGGCAATGACTTTCTTGAGGACCCCCATGCCGTGGCCGTGCACGATGCGGACGCGGCTGGCGGTGGCCATTACGGCGCGGTCGAGGAATTCATCCACGGCGTCGCGCGCTTCTTCGGCGCGCTGGCCGATTACGTTGATCTCCTGGTGCAGCGGCGCCAACTCCGGCGCGGGCTTGTAGCTGACACCCTGGGGTAACTTGCCGCCGGCGGCGGCGCCGGCCTCGGGCAGGACTTCGATTACGTCGTCGATCGAGACCTGCAGCTTCATGAAGCCGGCCTCGACTTCAATGCGGTCCGCGCCCAGCTTGCGCCGCACACGCGCCGGCTCGCGCACGTCCCTCAAGCGCACGCGGACGCCTTCTTCGATGCGCAGCGGGTGGATGCGGTCCTGCCGGGAATCGTCCTGGGTGGCGAGCACGGTGGTCTGGAAATCTTCCCGCATCTCGCGTTTGACCTTGGAGACGCGGCGCTGCGCGTCCTGTTCAGCCTTGCGGCGGTCGGCGGTCTGCGCCATCTTGCCGATGGTCTCCTGGGCCTGCTCCTCGAAGCGCGCCAGCGCCTGCTCGGTGCGGCGTTCGAGCTCCTTGAGCTTGGCGGTTTCGCGTTTTTCCCATTCGCGCGCCAGCTCCTTCTCGCGCTTATCGAGCTCCGCGAGCTTTTCGCGCAGGCTGCGCTCGAGCGCCTGGGTCTCTTCGACGCGGCGGTGCAACTCGGCCAGGAACCGGGCGACGTCGCGCTCGCGGCCGCTCATGGACTGGCGGGCGCGGAACATGATGTCCTCGGGCATGCCGAGCCGCGTGGCGATTTCGAGGCCGGCGGATTTGCCGGGCAGGCCCAGGCTCAGGCGAAACGTGGGGTCGAGGGTCTCTTCATCGAAGCCCATGGAGCCGTTGACCACGCCTTCGGTTCCGGCGCCGTAGATTTTGAGCGCCAGCAAGTGGGTGGAAACCAGGGTGTAAGCGCCGGCCGCGCGGAAATGCTCGACGATCGCCACGCCCAGCGCGCCGCCCTCTTCGGGATCGGTGGCGGCGCCCAGCTCATCCAAAAGCACCAGCGAATCGGGGGTGACATCAAGCGCCATTTCGCGGATGTTGGAGACGTGCGCGGAAAACGTGCTGAGGTTTTCCTGGATGGATTGATAGTCGCCGATATCGGCCAGCACCTGGCCGAAGAGCGGGAACTCGGCCTCGGCGGCGGGCACGGGCAGGGCCGATTGCGCCATGAGGCTGAGCAGACCGACGGTCTTCAGCGTCACGGTCTTGCCGCCGGTGTTGGGGCCGCTGATCAGCAGGGTGCGGCGGTCACGGGTGAGTTCGAGCGAGAACGGCACGGCGGTCTTATGGCGGCGGCGCAACACGTCTTCGAGCAGCGGATGGCGGGCGTCTTTGAGCAGGAGGCGGTCGCCGAAGCTGGGGATGGCGCATTGGAACTCGGCGGCAAAACGCGCCTTGGCGAAGATCAGCTCCAGCTCCGCCATGGCGACCAGCGTCTGGCGAATGGAGCCGGCGTCGGCGCGCAGGCGGCCGGTCATTTCGAGCAGGATGCGGTGCACCTCGCGCGCCTCTTCCTCGTTGAGCCGCACCAGCTCGTTATTCAGGTCGATGGTTTCGAGCGGCTCGACGAACAGGGTGTGTCCGCTGGAGCTGGCGGCGTGGATCACGCCATCCAGCTTGCGCCGCTGGCCGGCGATGACCGGCACCACGAAGCGCTCGTTGCGAATGGTGACGAACTCCTCTTGGAGGACGCCTTCCTGGCGATGCGCGCGGAGGAAGCGTTCGAGGGATTCCTGAATGGCCTTCTTCTGGCGCTCGATGTCGCGGCGCAGGCGGGCGAGCGCCACGCTGGCATGATCGGCCACGGTGCCATCGGGCAGGATTTTGCCCTCGAGCTCCTTCAGCAGGGCGCGGAAATCGCCGATGGTTTGCGCGCGGCGGCCGAGGCGGGGGAAACGCTCGGCGGCGGCGGAGATCAGCGATTTGGCGTCGGCGGCGCGGTCGAGCAGAAGGAAGAGGTCGAAGATTTCCTTGGGGTCGAGGCTGGCGCCTTCGATGCGCAGCTTGTGGACGGCCGGCTCGACGTCGGGGAGGCCGGAGAAATCGATGCGAATGGCGGCGCCGGGGCGCCCTCTGGGCCCGGCGGGTTGCGGGCGCGTGGCCGCGCGCAGGTATTCGACGGCCTCGCCGGCTTCCGCCAGGTCGTCGGCCAGACGCGCGCCGTCGGCGTGTGGAGCGACTTTATCCAGCTCGCGGCGGCCGAGTGGGCTGGAGACGTAGCGGCCCAACAACTGGCGGAGGGCTTCGAATTCTAGAACGGCGGCGCTGGTTTTCAAGGGTTATTTATATTCTCGGCGTTTGCGGAAGGCCTTTTCAATCACCGCCAGGGTGCCTTCCGTGATCTGGAGCTTGGGCAGATCGCGGAGGCGCACCCATTCCACCGCGCAGACGTCGTCGCCGGGGGCGAGCGTTCCACCAACGACGCGGCACATGTAGTCGATGAGCACGTAGTGATACTCGGCGGCGCCGGAGGCATCGCGGATGACGCGCTCGAAGATCTCCAGCACGCCCAGCGGGCGGATCTCGAGGCCGGTCTCCTCGCGGACCTCGCGGCGGACGGCGTCCGCCAGAGCCTCGCCGGTTTCGAGAGCGCCGCCGGGCAGGGACCACCAGCCGATCAGCGGCTGCTTGCCGCGCTGCGCCATGAGGATGCGGCCGCGTTTCAGAATGAGCGCGCCCACGCCGACGATGGGGCGCTGCGGATAGCGGCGGTCGTCGAGTAGCGCCATGCCACAGTCTATCGCAACCTCACCGGCGGCAAAGACCCGCGTCGGCGGCGACGGGCCTTTCCTCATGCAGCCCGTTGCGCCCGGGTGATAGACTATTTAGGAGGCGGGAGTCCAAAAGGGGGATTCCGGTTCAGTTCACCGCCGCCGGCCAGCACCGGCGGAGCAAGGGAGGCAGACATGCCGATGAATCGACGTGGTTTTTTCCAGACGGCAGGGGGGACGGCGGGAGCCGCCCTGGTTACGGCGCTAGGGAGACCTGATTGGCTCCGTGGCGCGACAACGGCTCGGAAAGCGAGCGATGTCCTCTACCTCGGGCCGGACAAGGTCAGGGTGACCCGGATGGCGATCGGCTTGGGTACCAACGCCGGCAACGTACAGCGCGAACTGGGACTCCAGGGTGTGGCCGACTACCTCAAGTTTGCCTTCGACCAGGGGCAATTCTTCTGGGACACGGCCGACGCCTACAAGACGCATCCCCATATCAGGCAAGCCCTGAAAAGCATCCCGCGCGAACAGGTAACGATTCTGACCAAGACCGATGTGCGCGGCTCGGCCGCCGACATGCAGGTCGCCCTGGACCGTTACCGGCAGGAACTGGGGACGGATTACATTGACATCGTGCTGCTGCACGGGATGGGCGCGCCCAACTGGACGACGCAAATGAAGCCGGTGATGGACGTGCTTTCGGAAGCGAAAGAGAAGAAAATCATACGCACCCTCGGCGCATCCATCCATTCGCTCGACGCGATGAAGCTGGCCGCCAGGGCGCCCTGGTGCTCGGTGCACCTGCAGGGCATCAATCATGCCGGCATCAGGATGGACTCGACCAACGTGGCTGAGGTGGTAGCGGTGCTGCGGGAGTCGAAAGCGAACGGCAAAGGCATCCTGGGCATGAAGATTCTCGGTGAGGGCCGTTTGCGGGACCAGATCGACAAGACCCTGGGCTTCGTGCTAGGGCTCGATTGCCTGGACGCCTTCACCATCGGCGCGGCGAACCGCGACGAGCTGGCGGACCTGATCCGGCGTATTCCGGGGGATTCTCAGGCGGCGTAAGTTCGCGCCCGGAGATCCTCGATTTATGAATTATTCGCGCTGTTTCCGGGTTGCCGCCTTGCTTGGCGCGGCCCTTTCCGCCGTTGCGCAAACGAAGCTGCTGTCGTCTTTTGACGCCCAGGTGAAACCGCTGCTGGCGCGGATGACGCTGGCGGAAAAAATCGGGCAGATGACGCAACCCGATCAGGAATCCATCAAGGACCTGGCGGACATCGAAACTTATTTCGTCGGCTCGATTCTGAGCGGCGGCAACTCCGACCCCAAGGAGGGCAACAGCCTGCAGGCGTGGACCGATCTCTACGACCGGCTGCAGCGGCACACGGCGAACACGCGGCTCAAGATCCCGATCCTGTACGGCATCGACGCCGTGCACGGGCACAACAACGTGCTGGGCGCGGTCATCTTCCCGCAAAACATCGGGATGGGATGCACGCGCAACGCCGCGCTGGTGGAAAAGGAGGAGCGCGTCACCGCCGAGGAAGTCCGCGCCACCGGCATCCAGTGGGTGTTTGCGCCGTGCGTCACGGTGCCGCAGGATATACGTTGGGGCCGCACCTACGAAGGTTTCTCCGAAGACCCGCAACTGGTGAAGGAAATGGCGGGGGCGGCGGTGCGCGGCTTCCAGGGAACGGACCTGGCCAACCCGCTCTCCGTGCTGGCGTGCGCCAAACACTATGTGGGCGACGGCGGCACCGCGAACGGCTCGGCGCACGGGGGCCGGGGCCTGGATCAGGGCGATACGCGCGTCGATGAAGCCACCCTGCGCCGCATTCACCTGCAAGGATACATCGCGGCGGTTCAGGCCGGCGTAGGGTCCATCATGCCCTCCTACAGCAGTTGGAACGGGGTGAAAGTCTCGGGCAACAAGCACCTGCTCACGGAGATTCTGAAGCAGGAACTGGGCTTCCAGGGATTTCTGATTTCCGACTACAACGCCATCGACCAGGTGGACGGAGACTACAAGAAAGCTATCGGAATCTCGATCAACGCCGGCATGGACATGGCCATGGTGCCGAGCAGATACAAGGAGTACATCGCCAACCTGAAGCAACTGGTGGACGAGGGTGTGGTGCCGATGGCGCGCATCGACGACGCGGTGACGCGCATTCTGCGCGTGAAATTTGCGATGGGCCTGATGGACCAGAACCGGTCGCAACTGGCCGACCGCGGCCTGCACAAGACGTTCGGCTCGGCCGAGCATCGCGCGGTGGCCAGGGAAGCCGTGCGCCAGTCGCTGGTGCTGTTGAAGAACCGGAATCGGGTTCTGCCGCTGAAGAAGACCGCGGCGCGCATCCACGTGGGTGGCAAGAGCGCGGACGACCTCGGCAACCAATGCGGCGGCTGGACCATCGACTGGCAGGGCAAGAGCGGAGATGTCACCCCGGGCGGCACCACGGTGCTGGCCGCCATCCGGCAGGCGGTCGCCAAGGGCACGCAGGTCACCTTCTCGAAGGATGCCACGGGCGCCGCCGGTGCCACCGTGGGGGTGGTGGTGATCGGCGAGCGGCCCTACGCCGAAGGGAACGGCGACCGCACCGATCTGGCACTGGATCGAGAGGACGTGGATGCCGTTGCCAACATGAAGGCGGCGGGGATTCCGGTGGTGGCGATCCTGTTCTCCGGCCGCCCCATGATCCTCGGCGGCGTGCTGGACAAAGCCGATGCCGTGGTGGCCGCCTGGCTGCCGGGCACCGAGGGCGAAGGGATCGCGGACGTGCTCTTCGGCGACTTCAAGCCCACGGGGAAACTCTCGTTCGCCTGGCCGCGCTCCATGGCGCAGGTGGCCAAGCACCCCGGAGACAAGGATTACGACCCGCTGTTTGCGTTGGGGTACGGGCTGAGTTACTGAGGGCTCGATGAAGCGCCTGATGAGAACGTGCTGGTTCGCCATCTTGGTGTGTATGGCCGTGGCGCCATTGTGCCGGGCGGCTTCCGATCTCGAAGCATTCGAGCGCAATGCGGCCCGCGCCAAACAACTGGGCGCCACCCACATCGTGATTACGGAGGACCTTCCTCCGGCGCTGTGGGAGATGGATGTGCCGGGCGACCCATACCCGGCCTGGTACATGTATCACCCCGGCCTGCTGAAGATCTTTCCGCCGGCCGCCCTGGAGAAGTACGTCGACCGGGGCTACGCGGAAAGAGTGGCGGCCCTGCTGCAGGCGCGCTGCGAAGTGCTGCGGCGCCTGGGTTTGAAGGCCGCCTACACGGCCAACGAACCGCACGTGCTGCCGGAGGCGTTTTTCGCCGATCACCCCGATTTGCGCGGCCCGCGCGTGGACCACGCCAATCGCTCGCGCACCGCCCGCTTTGCGCCGTGCGTGGACCAGCCCGCAACGCTCGCGCTCTATCGGGAGGCCTTGCAGAAACTGTTGAAGAGGCTGCCCGAAGTGGAGGTTTTTTCCTTCACCACCACCGACGCGGGTTCGGGCCTGTGCTGGACGCCGGCCCTCTATCCCGGGTTGAACGGACCGACCTTCTGCCAGCGCCGCCCCATGGAAGATCGCGTGGCGGGCTTCCTCACCGCGCTCAACGATGCCGCCGGCCAACTGGGCCGGCAGATCAGCGTGGACCTGGTGGAGATTGCGCCCCGCCAGTGGATGATTCCGACCTTCGACCATCCCGAGCTGATCGCGCGCAAGCTGCCCGCCGGGATGGCCGTCAATCATCTCGAAGGTCCCGACGGTCACCGCGTGGCGATACGGCGATTCGGCGGAGGAGCGGGCGAATTCGCGCCGGTGGTGGGGGTGCCGCGGCCCATCGCCACGATGCGCGCCTTGATGGCCGGCGGGCGCGCGCCCAGCACTAAATTCGTGGTTTCCGTGGGCGACGCCGTGGGCGCCGATTTCAATTTCAAGGTGCTCGAAGCATTCCGCAAGGCCGGACCGCGCAACGAAGTGGACCTGTGGACGACGCTTCACGAGCTGGCGAGCCAGACCGCCGGCAAGGATAAGGCCGACGACCTGCTCTCCCTGTGGATGGCCACCGACGACGCCGAACGCTACCTGGGAACGTTGAATTTCGGTCCGGTGCTGACCATGGGCGGAATTCTGGGGCGATGGGTAAACCGCCCGCTGGTGCCGTTCCCGGAGAACCTGACCAACGAAGAGAAGAGCTACTACCGCCCGTTCCTTTTCCAGGCCAAGGGCGAAGAACAGGCTGACGACCTGATCGATATTCAGGCCATGCGCATGTACGAAGGCTGGGGCGCGCGCCTACTGGTCGAGAACATCATGGAGAAGGTGACCGGCAGCCTGAGCCGCGCCGAGGCGCTGGCCCTGCGCCTGCGCGAAGGTTCCAGTTCGCCGGGCGATTGGGAGTTGCTGGGCCAGCGGCTGGGTGCGCTCCAGTGCCTGGTGCGCGGCGCCGACGATATTGTCGCGTACCAAGCACAGCTCGATCGCGTGAAGGCCTTGGGAGTGAAGCCCGATCCGAACCCGGTGCTGGGCGCGCAGAGCGGCTGGGACCGCACCGACCTGATGCGCCTGGCGCGCAATGAAATCGACAACGCCATGCGGCTGCGGCAGTTGTTGCTGTCGGCCAAGGGGCCGCTGCTCGACCTGGCGCCGACGCCCGCCGAGGAAACCATTCGCCGGCTGGGTCCCGATCTCCCGGCGCAGCTCAAGCGCAAGATGGACATTATGAACGCGCACTGGGAAGATTACAAGCGGCTGTTCACCACGCCCAATCCGTAGGGAGGTTGCGCCTACTCGTGCCGCAGCGCCACCGCCGGGTCGACGCGCAGGGCGCGGGCGGTGGGCGCCACCGTCGCCAGGCCCGCGACCAGCGCCAGCACGAAGGCCACGGCCACGAAGTTCATGGGATCGGCCGGACGCACCTCCGGAACCAGGAACATGGAGAGCGGGCGCACCGCAACCGCGGCCACCGTGAGGCCGATTACCACGCCGGCCGCCACTAGCCTGAGGCTTTGGCCCACCACCATCGCAAAAACGTTGCCTGGAGTGGCGCCCAGCGCGACACGAATACCAATCTCGCGAATTCGCTGCTGGGTGGCGTACAGCAATACTCCATAGAGCCCGATGGAAGCGAGCAGCAATCCAAACAGCGCCATCGATCCCAGAATGGCGGCGCCCACACGGCTCGGCAGCAATGCCCCCGCGAAGATCTCCCCCATGGTGTGGGTCTCCACCGCGGCCGCCGCGTCCAGGCCTGCGAGCGTTTCGTTCACTTTGCGGGCCATGGTTTCCGGCGCGCCCCTGGTGCGCACTATGAAGTGCACAAAACTGGTGTGGTTCTGTTGGGAATAGGACTCATACAGCGCCATGGCGTTGTCTTCTCCCAAGGTGGCGTACTTACTGTTCCGCGCGACACCCACGACCCTCACGTCGCGATTGTCGGGAAATCGAAGGATGTGACCCACCGTGTTGGTGTTTCCGAACAATCGCCGCGCCAGATTCTCGTTCAGAATCACGACCGGCGGCGTCCCGAGACCGTCCGAATCCGCGAAAGCTCGGCCTTGCAGAATGGGAATCCCCATGACCCGGAAGTATTCCGGCCCCACGGCGTTGGAGTTGTACTCGACGCGCACGGTGCGGCTGCCCGCGTCCGGCCGGAACCGGCCGCCGGGCCGGTTGAATGCCAGGAATGGGTTCAGGGGCACCGCGGACGCCGGCGAGGCCGCCTCAACTCCCGGCAGCGCACGCAGGCGTTCCAACGCGGTATCCACCAGGGCGGCGAATCTCTGCGGCGTATAGGTTCCTCCAACGGTCTGGAAAATAGCGGTCACCGTATGGGTGGTGTCGAACCCCGCGTTGAACGAGGTGGCGTACATCAGGTTGCGGAGGAACAGCAGCCCCGCGCTGAGCAGCAGGATGGAGACCGCCAGTTGCCCGATCACCAGCGCGTTCCGCAGCGTATAGCCCGCCGGTCCCGTCTGCCGGCCGCCCTCCTTGAGCGCGCCGCCGATTCCCGCGCGCGTGCCTTTCAGCGCCGGTACAAGCCCGGTCGCCAGCGTCACCACAAAGGCGATGACCACCGAGTAAGCCAGGAGCATCCGGTCTGGTTGAAGCAGCAGCTCGATGGGCAGCGGCGTGGGTATGTGAACACCGCTCAGCAGCCTGGTGAGCCAAAGGTTGAGCAGCAGGCCGGCGCCGGTTCCGAGCAGCGCCAACAACAGGCTCTCCGCCAGCAACTGCCGGACCAGCCGGCCGCGGCTGCCGCCGAGCGACATCCGGATGGCGAACTCGCGCGAACGGGTGAAGGCTCGCGCCAGCAGCAGGCTGGACACGTT
>Ga0326727_10023983_pt1 | contig 11585 bp, 16 predicted proteins | sample MB2enrmetagenome_FD_207643 | JGI IMG/M metagenome (GOLD analysis project Ga0326727, IMG submission 207643) | Lab enriched peat soil microbial communities from McLean, Ithaca, NY, United States - MB29MY | ecosystem: Environmental > Terrestrial > Soil > Wetlands > Peat | place: USA: New York... | reverse complement strand
CCGACTCCAACGTTCCAGTTGTTCGCGTTCCGTAGGATTCAAGGTAATCTCAACGGCTTTTCGGCTCATGCCGAAAAGCATACAATAAGTTCGCTTATTAATTCAAGTAAGTACTAGTCCCCCCTATATAAATGTATTTAATTACCACCAGAACTATCGCGCGCTTTTGGAAGTCATTGGGTTCGACCTGTTGAAGGTTGCCGAGAGTGAGATAGGGTCCAATCGGAAGAATAGAGGCAACCGATTCCGGACAGTTGTTCAATATGCCTTAGATATGGAGCAGTGCATTGTGAGTTTTGGCCGGGCACTGAGATGCGGCGGCAGCCTCGTCATGGTTGTTGGACACGAGTCAAATGTTCGGGGCGTACCATTCGGCAATTCCGCAATAATTCGGGAACTTGCCGAATCGCTCGGATGTTTCCGGCTTGAGGGTGAACGGTACCGAATTTTCGTAAACCGGTTCGGGAAAGCCATCAGAGAGGACATACTCGTAATGACATCGATGGGTGAGCCTGCCGGTGAACAGGCTGCCCCCCAGATCGCAAAACGACATTTGGAGGATGCTTTACGCAACGCGCACGAGGAGCCACGGGGAGACATTTTGGCCGCATTGTCGGATCTTCCGACAATAGCCCCGTCTCCGATACTCAGCAGAAAAGGTATATTTGATGCCCCAGACACCGCACAGAGACAAACTTGTATCCGCGATCCACAACCCAAAGTGTGAAGGGGCCGATGTTGAAATCCTGAAACACTGCTTGGCCAGATACGAGACTTGGGCCAATGATATGCAGAAACTCCGTACCACGGGAAGGGAACGGGTCTTAGACCTGACCGCGCTGTTGAACTCTTACAAGGACGACATAGAGGTCGGGCTTATCATGAAGTCGCAGTCGCCGTTTCTCATTAGGCAGAAAGGTCAGCTAAAGTTGGATAACTCGATCATCGAGGAATTCTTGATTCATCTAGTGGACCCACGAATTATTAAGGATTTGCCCGAATTCAGTCTCGAAGTTGGTCCCCAAACAGCTTTCATGTCCCTGGCGTTTACGCCTGCCAACCTTAATGCGCTTGACGGCAGACCTCCAGTGGAAGTGAAGGAGAAAGATGCTGACTTCGCCCTTGCAAGACCATTCACTACAAGTTCTCTGCCGACCCCGAATTCGCCCAAGCAAAGACGACGGAGGGTAAGCTGGTGTTAGCCGTGTTGGCCGCCGAATGCAAAGTAAACCTGGACAAAACTATGTTTCAAGAGGCCGCGGGCACGGCCGCCCGCTTGAAACAGGGTTGCCCAATGTCCCGCTATTATGTGCTCGTTGAATATCTGGATATGGAGCCGGAGGATTGTCGGTTAACGGCAATAGACAACGTTTTTCTTCTCCGCCACGCGAAGCGTTTACCATTCGGCAAGCGGACGGACTATGAAGAGGTTAAGGCACAGCACCACGTCAGCCCGATCGACGTTGAAGTCATTTGGAGGTTTTGCGAAGAGATTCAGTCTTTCGTTGAGGCAGTTTGGTACGATCCTGGGCAGGCTCTTCAGCGCGGGTCGTTCGTCTAAATGGCCAACAAGCGTGGAGGTATTTGGCTCCGAGCCGAATTCCTCCGCGGCCTTTTCTCATTGCCCGGCAATGAACAGGTCGAAGTAAGAGCAGTGCCTAGTGCCTAGTGGCGAGTGGCTAGAAATGGCAAAACCCCACGCCGGAAATGAGGGCAACCGTCCACCTTCACGATCAACCCGGCGGGGGGGATAACACGGCCCTTGGTGGGTGCCACTGGCTCGGGGCACCCCGGTTTGATCGTCGACCGCGTGAGAATGCCCCCCGATCCGCGCGCACGCATTTGATCGCTCCATCACGGGGCCGGATGACGAGGCGCGGAGGAGGCCAAAGCACTCCCACCTTGGCGCTTGTCAGGGGAGCCCTGCAAGCGGATCGAGCAACTTGAGCTCGCTAATCCAGAGAAAATCTTCCGTATTATGGGTGACGAGAACACGCCCATGTTCCACCGCCGTGCCGGCAACAATAGCGTCGCCCAGCGTCATCCTGCGCCGCTGTCGCAGCCTGATCGCCCATTCCACCACGGCATCCGACACCGGCAGTACCTCACTTGCCTGGAAGAATTGCTCCAGAAACTGTGGTAACCCAGCGCCTCAATGTAGCTGATCACCGAGACGGCAGGAGTATGCTCGGCAATAAACTGCCGAAGGGTGGCGTGCCCAGCTTGCGCGGCGTAAATGATGATATTGCTATCGAGAAGCATTACCGCTCACGGGTAGGCAACGAGCGCTCGTGGCGTAACTCGCGCTGCCAGGCAACAGGATCGGTGATGGCGGCAAAGGCCCCTCGGCTGGCCAGCGCGGCGAGTGCTTCGGCCATAGCTCGCCCCCGTTCAGGTGCTGGTCCCAGGGGGATGTCTTCCAGCGGCGTGATGTGTACGGGCACCGGCTGCGTCTGCTCGGGGCGCTTGTCGATCCATTCCACATGGTCACCGTGCAAAATTGCTTTATAGGTGCGGATCATAATTTGTTCCTCGAGTGCGCGCGCCAATGACTCCACCGGCATTGTACCTCTCCGCCACCTCAGAGTCTACCTGGGGATTGGCCGGGCGCAGAACTTGGCCCTCCTCCGCGGCACTAGATCGAGAAATGACCACTGGGGGACGCGGGTGCAGGGCCTATCATGGGCGGCATGTGGTGTGGCACAGGCACTCTTGCCTGTGCGCAATGCTTGGAATGCATCAGCCCAAGTCACAGGCAGGAGTGCCTGTGCCACCACGCCACCGGTCAGAGCAGCCGCGCTTGAGGGCCATGCGAAAGCCGCTCCGTACACGGGGCCGGATGACGAGGCGCGGAGCAGGCCAAAGTACGTCCACCTCCGCGCAACCTCGCTTAAATATTGAATCTGCCATCCCCAATTCCCCAACCCCGAGCCCCTAACCCCTCACCCGCCCGCCGGCGTCACAGCTAAAATGCGCTATCATAGGTATGTCGACTTGAATTCACTGGTTTGTGATGTCGTGATCAGGGATCGAGAATTGGTTCAACCCGCCGCCGCGGCTTCCCACGGACGGTGCAAGCCTCACTCCCGTCTTGCGGCGTCGCGGGCGGGCAGTACTCAAGGTCACGTGTCAAATCGCGTTCCATGGCGGATATTTTTGCTCTCCCCGGCCAATGCCGCGGGCGTCCGGGGCAGGCTTATTCTCAATGAAAGCGCCCGATTCGATTTGGCGTTGCGCTTGCAGCGCGACGGTTTGCCCTTGGGGGAAATATTCAGCTTCATCAGCGGACTGTATTTCCGCGGCAAACTGGCCTATGCGCGAGCCTTCGCGCAAGCGCCGCCGGGCATGCCAGGCGCCTGGGTCATTACGGCTGGCCGGGGACTGGTTCCGGCTGACCAGGTCGTATCGATTGCCGAACTGCGGGAAATGCTGAGGGTTCCCATCGAACCCTCTGATCCCCGTTACCGCGCTCCTCTCGAACGCGAGGCTCGCATCCTTGCCGGCCGGGCCGGAAAGCGCTGCGAGATTGTCCTGCTGGGCAGCATCGCGTCACCAAAATATGTGGAGCCTTTACTCCCGATTTTGGGCAAGCGGCTGCTTTTCCCCGCCGAATTCGTGGGGCGTGGAGATATGAGCCGGGGCGGGCTGATGCTGCGGCATGCGCGCGCCGGGATACCGCTCAACTATATACCCGTCGGGACTGCGGTGCGCCGCGGCACTCGCCCTCCGAAGTTGCCCAAGCTGGCGACCAACGAAAAGCCGCAGACCAACGCGAAGTGTGCGTAGGCCTGCGCTATGTCGCCGCTTCGCCGAAACCTCAGCAGGCTGGCGCAGGAAGAGTGCAGCCCTGCGATTCGGTGCGATGAGATGACGTGAATTGCGGAGCTGCGCTCTGCGCCAGCCGCCCCAAGCGATTAAAACAGCGGTTCAAATCCCGCCGCCTGGAAATGCCCGTCGTTGGTAAATGCTTTGGAAATTCCCATGTGCCGCATGATCGTGAACGAGACGTGGTCCACAATGCCGGCGTTATCAGCCGCACCACGCGCGAAGGCCAGCCACGCGGTCTGCCAATCTTCCATCGTCGGCACGATAAGACGATGCCCCGACTCCATCTGCTTGCGCAATCGGCTGACTGCAGAGCGGTATGGTCTGCGCGCAGCGGCGTTGCCACATTCGAGTAAGACGAAACTGCTGGTGACCAAATCCGCCCGATAACCCGATAATTCCAAAAAACACGCCTGCGCCGCTCGATGCCATTGGTCGCTTTCGTCCCAGACGGCCAATAGACCAACCGTGTCCAAGAAGACGGTCATGGCTGGTGCTCATCATGGCGGGCAGCCACGTCGGGTTCGCCTGATTGGTAGCGCTCGCCCAAAATAGCGTAAATGGCGTCCAGTTGGCCATTACGATCTTCCGCATGCGCAACCGGGCGTGGCTCAAACTCCACTTCAGTGCGCTCCGGCAGTTCGACCGTTTCCAGCGGTCGGAACACGCCGCTTTCATAGACTGCATGGATCGTCTTCATGATCTATTTTTACCATGTCATTGGCGATAAAGCCAATTTCTTCTCGGTGTCGTCTCTGTGCCATGACCAGCAGTGTAAAGTGACGACCAGCATTGCGTTCGGAAAATATGATTACTTATATCGCAATAATAGCGAGTAGCGCAGCGGTAGGATGTCTTGCTGGATGCGTTTAACAGCACCTCTCAAGGTATGCGAAAACCGGAAATGAGGCAACAGGGGAAACGTCTACCGTCTACTGTCTACCGTAGTCCCCTGTTCCGTGCCAGCCACCCTTTCCGATCAAAGGCACAAACTGGCAAGGGTCGAGGTGGCGGGTGGTCATCTGCCCGCCCTGTTTCGAAAGCAGCAAGAGTTCCTGTTGGTGCAGGTTTCCCACCGGAGCCACCAAGCGGCCGCCGTCTGCCAGTTGGCCGAGCAGGACCGGCGACACGCTGGGCGTCCCCGCACTCACGATGATCACATCATAGGGCGCATGGGCAGCCAGGCCCTCACTCCCGTCGCCCGCCAACACCTCGACATTCCTGTACCCCAGACGCTTGAGGCGTTGGCGCGCCGTCTCCGCGAGCCGGGGATTGATTTCAATCATCCAAACCGTGGCGCCCAACTGAGCGAGGATTGCCGCCTGGTAGCCGCTGCCCCCGCCGATTTCCAGAGCTTTGTCACCGGGGGCAACGCGCGCGGCCTGTGTCATGGCGGCCACGATGTAAGGCTGGGAAATCGTCTCGTGCGCGCCGATGGGCAAAGGGCGGTCGTCGTACGCAACTTTCTGCAACTCCGCGGGAACAAATTCGTGGCGGGGAACCAGCCGCATGGCCTCCAGCACCCGCTCGTCGCGGATGCCCCGCCGGCGGAGCTGGGTTTCCACCATGTTGCGGGCTTGGAGATCGAATTGATGGGCGACCATCATGCTCGTAGCTGCGGGCAACACTGAAGCGGTTCTTAGAAAGGCTCGATTCCCGAGAGCCGTTCAAATCAACTCTATCATTGCTCTGCGCACCGAGCGCGTTCAACCTTTAATAAGAATCATCCGCACGCGGCGGCCACTAGGGTGCGGCTTGTTGCGAGGCCAATTTACGCGCTTCCTGGCGCGTGAAGAGAATGCGGTGGATGACCGTGACGTTGGAGAGCGCGGCAATCAGCCACAGCACCGGCGCCATGCGGTCAAACAGCGCCCCAATGATGATCAGCACCACGCGCTCCGGCCTCTCCAGGAACCCCACCTTGCAGGTGGGAATCAGATTCTCGGCGCGGGCGCGGGTGTAACTGACCATGACGGAGCCGATCATGGCGACGGCCACCAGGGAAACGTAAAAATAGCGATTGATGCGCCCGTAGTAGATCAGCAGTCCGATCAGGACGCAGAGGTCCGAGTAACGATCCATGACCGAATCGTAAAAGCCGCCAAAGGGGGTCACGCGCTTGGAGACGCGCGCCACGCGGCCGTCGGTCATGTCGAAAATGCCGGCCAGAATGATGGTGGCACCGGCCCAGCGGAAATATCCGTAGGCGAACAGATACGCCGCCAGGCAATTGATGGCAAATCCAATGAAGGTGAGAAAATTGGGGTTGATGCCGCTGGCGGCAAAGCCCCGCACAATGGCGTCGAGGACATACTGACAAGTGTCGCCGATTTTTCGCGTTACCATGGAAGGTCCCTGTGCCCCGGGCAGGAGCCAATCCGCTGGAGGCTCTTAAGCTTGCTCGTGGATGGTCAAGACGGCGCGGATTTCGAACTCACGGGAGCCGTTGGGCGTGGCCACTTTGACCGTGTCACCCACCCTTTTGCCCATCAGGCCCCGGCCAATCGGGGAGGTCGTGGAGATGCGCCCCTGGCTGACGTCGGCTTCTTCGCTGGTCACCAACCGGTACTCAATCTCCGCATCACGGTCGACGTCATAAAGAGTTACTTTCGACCCGAAGGCGATGCGGTCCTTCGGGATGTTGTTCATGTTGATGAGCGAAAGGTCCGCCAGACGCTGCTTGAGCTGGCACAGCCGCGCGCTAACATAATCCTGGCGCTGCTTCGCCATATGGTACTCAGCGTTCTCGCTCAGGTCACCCAGGGCGCGCGCGCGTTTCAGCTCTTTGGGCAGTTCGTAGTTCAGTTCGCGCTCCAGAACTTGAATCTCTTCCTGAAGTTTTTGGACGATGGGCGAGGGCATAGTGCAAATCCTGATTGTTCGGGATCCCGTTACATTATAGGTGAAACTGCCTTCCCGACGCAACGAAGTGTGCGCGGGCAGCGTGATATTTGTGCGTTGCAGTAAAGTCTCAGGATGAGGAGCAATCACAGATTCAAGGGTTCCCCGCCTTCCAACTGACTAATTGCTCGCTCTAATTCTTGAATCATTAGAGCGCTTCCGACTTGCAAGGGGAGATCGCCTTGCACCAGGGCCTCTAAGTTTGAAAATTTCTCGGGGAATTGTTTATCGCGTCCCTCAAGGTAGTCGTAAATCGCATGGACCTGCGCGCCAAGATCGCGGATCGTCTCGGCGTGGGCGCGCTGGGTCTTTAGTATCGTCAAAAGCATAACCCTCATGTTTGCCATGTCAGGAGTTCCTCCAATTCCCAAACGTAATTCGCTATTTCCGCCTGCACCGCGGGAGTGGCCGTTGGGGTTTGATGGACACGCCAGAAATTGTACCACGCGAAGTACCGCGCATTCTCAACTTGCGTGACAGGGGTGCGCAGGGGATAACGTTCCCTTGGGTAGTGGTACAGTTTGATGTCGTAGCGGCGAGTTTACCTCGCCAAATGGTCCATCGGCTGACGGATAAAGCCGCCGCTACATCAAACTGTACCACTACCTTCCCTTGGGATCAGCCCAGAGGGAAAGGCCGAAGCGGTATAATATATCTTCAGGCCGGAGGGCCGGAGCGTGGCCAAGCTGGGAAAAATTCTGGTGGTAGAAGACGACCCCCACGCGCGGCAGGGGTTGTCAGACCTGCTGAGCGCTTGGGGCTATGAAACTGAGGCGGCGGGTGACGGCGCCGAAGCTCTGGAAAAGATTGCGGCGTTCAATCCTTCTGTGGTCATCTCCGACCTTCGTATGCCGCAAGTGACCGGCATGGAGCTGCTGCGCCAACTCCATGACTCGCGGCCCGACCTGCGCTTCATCATGCTGACGGGCCAGGGCACCATTGAAGAAGCCGTCGAGGCCACCAAGCTCGGCGCCTACAACTTCCTGGAAAAGCCTATCGATCCCAAGCGCCTCCAGGTGGAATTGCGCAATTGCCTGGAGCGCCAGGAAAGCGAACGGCAGTTGGAAGTTGCCCACCGCCGTCTGCGCGATCTGGGCGTGCTGGGAAGCCTGGTGGGCCGCTCCGCAAAAATGCAGGAAGTCATGCGCCTGATTGGAATGGTGGCGCCCTCGAGCGCGTCCGTCCTGATTACCGGCGAAAGCGGCACGGGGAAGGAGTTGGCGGCGCGCACCCTCCATGAACTCAGTCCTCGCCAGGCCAAACCCTTTGTGGCCGTAAACTGCGCGGCGATCCCCGAATCCTTGATGGAAAGTGAAATCTTCGGTCACGAGAAAGGCGCGTTCACGGGAGCCGTGGAGCGGCGCATCGGCTGCTTTGAGCTGGCCGACGGCGGCACCTTGCTCCTCGACGAGATCGGGGAGATGCCGCCCGCGACGCAGGCCAAACTCCTGCGGGTTCTTGAAGACTCGAAAGTCCGCCGCCTGGGAAGCAAGTCGGAAATCTCCGTCGACGTGCGCGTGCTGGCTGCCACCAACAAGGTCCCGGAAGAGGCCGTCGCTCAGGGGCTGCTGCGCCGCGACTTGTATTTCCGCCTCAATGTTGTGCACGTCCACATGCCTCCCTTGCGCGAGCATTTGGATGATCTTCCGGATTTGGTGGCGGCACTCCTTGAAGGCCTGAACCGCAAACACGGCCGCTCCGTGAAGGGTCTTTCCCCCGACGCGCTCGAAGCCTTGCACCGGCACACGTGGCCGGGAAACGTGCGCGAGCTCCGCAACGCCCTGGAGCGCGCCTTGGTGACTTGTTCCGGCGAAATCCTGGGGAAAGAAATCCTGGGCCTCGACTTCGGCCGGACGGTCGAGCCGGGCTCGAGCGACGGCCTGCGCTTGCAGCCGGGAATGAGCGTGGCGGAAGCCGAGCGCCGCCTGATTCATGAGACCCTGACGTTCACCGAAAACAATAAGACGCGCGCCGCGGAACTTCTGGGAATCAGTTTGAAAACTCTGCACAACAAGTTGAAAGAATATGAGGCTGAGCCTCAAACCTAAGCTCACTGCGCTGATCACCCTGTTGGTCCTCCTGGTGGTGGTGGTCACCTCCACGGTTTACATCTCGAACCTTACCCGCCACACCCTGCAGGAAGTTCAAAGCAAAGGTGAATACGTTGCGAACGAGGTCTATCACCAGGCGGGCACCGTGCTGGCACAGAGCCGCATGCCCGCGGGCGAAAATCCGGAGGATTTCCAGGCCCTGCACTATCTCGTGCAGGAGCGCCTGTCCTCGGACCCGGGGTTCACGTCGCTCATAGAATCCGCCGTAGGTTATTCGGCCACGCTCTACTACGTCACCATCACGGACACGCTAGGCGTCATTCTGGTCCACAACGATCCCAGTAAAATAGGCTATCCTCTCGTGCCGGCGCCGCCGTATTCCCAGCTTGTCCAGGCCGGACTGATCCGGCAACTCCGCGTGGTTTACGGACCTCAGCAGATTTATGAAGTAACCCTGCCACTCGCCCTCGGCGAGCGGCCGCTGGGCGATGTGCGCGTAGGCGTCTCCACCCTCTTCCTGCGCAGTCAGGTCACGCAGGATCTACGCGCGGCTCTTCTGCTGTCGCTTGCGGCGATTGTCTTTGCGACGCTCTCCGCCGGGGTGGTCTCCTTCCGCGTGCTGCGGCCGCTGGAAAATATCTCGCAGAGCGTCGACCTTCTGGCGCGAGGCGAGTTCTCCGGGCCCGCGGCGCTCAAGCGGCGCGATGAGTGGGGCATTCTCTCCTCGAAACTCCATCTCTTGGGTGAGCAGATGCGGGGGGAAAAGGCCGCTTTTGTGCGCCTCCAGGAAAATCTCGACCATATCTTCAGCAACCTCAGCGACGGCCTGCTGCTCTTCGACCAGCAGGACCGCTTGGTTCTGGCGACGCCGGCGGCGGTGCGTTTTCTCGGCGCCGCCATTCAAACCACGGCACAGCGCCCGGCACTGGAAGTTTTCTCCCAGGACACGCCCCTGCACCAAATGCTGCGCGTGGCCTTTCAAACGCGCACGTCGATTCTTTGGAAAACGCTCGAATTGCCCGGCGAGCATTCCACCCGCATTGCCGTGAACGTGCAGTTCGTGGGCGTGGGCGCTCAGCGCATGGGTTGCCTCGTCACCCTCCGCGACACGGGATCGCGCGCGGAAATTCAGGACCAGATCGATACCACCACCAAACTCGCTGCCATCGGGCGGCTGATGTCGGGCGTCGCGCACGAAGTCAAAAACCCGCTGAACGCCATGGTGCTGCAACTGGAAGTATTAAAGGCGCGATTGGGCGACCAAGGAAAAAAGGTCCAACCCCAGGTGGAAATCCTGGGGGAGGAAATTCGCCGCCTCGATCGCGTGGTCAAAACTTTTTTGGATTTCACCCGGCCCGTGGAGATGCATCCTGTCGATGCGGAAATCGCCCCCCTGGTGCGCGAAGTTTTCGCCCTGGCCGAACCGCAGGCGCGGGAGAATAACGTCCAACTGATTTTCGCGGGCGACGGCGCTGCGCCGCCGTTGCGCGTCGATCGCGACCTTATCAAGCAAGCGCTGCTGAATTTGGTCTTGAATGGATGCCAGGCCATGCCCCAAGGCGGCGAGCTAAAGATCACTCCCCACGCCGTGCCCAACGCCGTCGAACTCGAAATCCGCGATTCCGGCGTGGGCATTCCCCCCGATGCGCAGAAGAGAATCTTTTCCCTCTTTTACACCACCAAGCCCGGCGGCACCGGCGTCGGGCTCGCCATGGCGTTCCGTGTCGTGCAACTCCACAACGGCACGATCGACTTCTCGAGCGAAGTCAACCGTGGCACAACCTTCCGCGTCACCCTCCCAGCCGGCGCCCGGCAAAATGCTCAATCAGAGCCTCCGAAAGTGTAACGCGGACCGGGAAAACACCGGTGTCCCTTACGCTTGCGGATTTCTGGAAGCACCGCGCCGCCAGGGCAATTTGAGCTTGACTCGCTGGAACCCTTCAAGGAAACTGCTGGTATACCCGGGCTAAAAGGTGAAATTTCGTTCGAAGGGAGGTTCGAGTGGCACTGCTGAGAACCGCGAATCCGGCTCTGAGACCCAAGGCCTTCGATAGTGTTCGGACGGACGCCGATGCCGCGCTGGCGATGACTTTACAGGGGACGGTCAATAAAACCGGCATCCTGTTGACCCTGACCGCTATCTCGGCTGCGTATACCTGGAACACCTATCACACTAATCCCTCCGCTGCTCTTTCCTGGCTTTTTGTGGGATTGATCGGTGGGTTCATCGTCGCCATGGTGACGGTCTTCAAGAAGGAATGGGCCGTGGTGACCGCGCCCATCTATGCGGTACTCGAAGGGCTTCTGCTCGGAGCCCTCTCGGCAACCTTCGAAGCCAGCTACCCTGGAGTGGCCATCCAGGCCGTGGGCCTGACCTTTGGAACGCTCTTGGCGCTACTGATCGCTTATACCTCCGGCCTGGTGAAGGCGACCGCAAAATTCAAGCTGGGTGTGATCGCCGCAACTGGGGGCATTGCGCTGGTCTATCTGGCAACACTGGGTCTGGGTTTCTTCGGGGTTCAGGTCCCCTATATTTACGGAAGCGGCACCGTGGGCATCCTCTTCAGCCTGTTCGTTGTGGTGATTGCCGCTTTGAATCTGGTGCTCGACTTCGACCTGATTGAGAGCGGCGTAGCGAGCGGCGCGCCGAAGTTTATGGAATGGTATTGCGCCTTCGGCCTGCTCGTCACCCTGGTCTGGCTCTACATTGAGATCTTGCGTTTGCTCGTCAAATTGCGCCGCAGGTAGAGATGAATCAGGGCACGACCTTCCGAGTCACCCTGCCCGCCGGCGCCCACCAAGAAACAA
>Ga0326727_10023982_pt1 | contig 11586 bp, 7 predicted proteins | sample MB2enrmetagenome_FD_207643 | JGI IMG/M metagenome (GOLD analysis project Ga0326727, IMG submission 207643) | Lab enriched peat soil microbial communities from McLean, Ithaca, NY, United States - MB29MY | ecosystem: Environmental > Terrestrial > Soil > Wetlands > Peat | place: USA: New York... | reverse complement strand
TGGCCGTTGCGTCCATGCCTTGCGCCGCACCGCGAATTCGCTTTCATCGATCAGCAAATCCATCCGGCGCGCGGCGGCGTCGATCCTGATGCGGTCACCTTCGCGCACCAGCGCCAGGGGACCGCCGATGAAGGATTCCGGCGAGACATAGCCGATGCACATCCCGCGCGTCGCGCCGGAAAAGCGTCCATCGGTAATAAGCGCGACTTTCTCGCCCATCCCCTGCCCGTAAATCAGCGCGGTGACGCCCAGCATCTCGCGCATGCCGGGCCCGCCGACCGGGCCTTCGTTGCGGATGACGAGAACGTCGCCGGCTTCGTATTGGCGATGGCGCACGGCATCGACGCATCCCTCCTCATCCTCGAACACGCGCGCGCGGCCCTCGAACAGCAGGTTTTTGAGGCCGGCAACCTTGATGACGGCGCCATCAGGGCAAAGATTGCCCTTGAGCACCGCGACGCCGCCGTCCCGCATGAGCGGCGCGCGGGTCGAACGGATGATCTCGCCGTCGGGCGCATTCGCATCGCCATATTCCTGGGCGATCGTCCTGCCGGTAATCGTCAGGCAGCTGCCGTCGATGTGGCCGCTTTCGACCAGCGCGCGGATGACGACCGCAGTGCCACCGATGTCGTAGACGCCCTTGGCGGTATATTTTCCACCCGGGCGCAAATTGCCGATCAGCGGCGTTCGGGCGAAGACCTCGCCGACATCGTCGATGCCAAAGGAAATGCCGGCCTCATTGGCCAGCGCCGGCAGATGCAGTGCCGCGTTGGTCGAGCCGCCGGTGGCGGCGACGATGGCCGCGCCATTCTCCAGTGAAGCGCGCGTCACGAGTTGCCGCGGCAACGGGCCGCCTCGCTGCAGCATCTGCATCACCAAACGCCCGGCGCGGCGCGCGACTTGCGCGCGCTCGGCATAGACGCCGGGGATCATCGAGACGTTGGGCATCGTCAACCCCATCGCCTCGGACACCATGGCCATGGTATTGGCGGTGAATTGCCCGGCGCAGGCGCCGATCGTCGGCAGGCAAGCCCGCTCGATGCCTTCGAGCGTTGCCTGATCGATCTCGCCGGTCATGAAGCCGCCGACCGCCTCGTAGGAGTCCAGCACGGTGAGGGTCTTGCCCTCGAACCGGCCGGGCAGTGCGCTGCCGCCGTAGATGAAGATCGACGGCACGTTGCAGCGGATCATGCCCATCATCACGCCGGGCAGCGTCTTGTCGCAGCCGCCGAAACCGATCAGGGCGTCATAGGCAAGGCCGTGCACCACCGCCTCGATTGAGTCGGCGATCAGCTCGCGCGACAACAGCGAGAACTTCATTCCCTCATGGTTCATGCTGATGCCGTCGGAGACAGAGATCGTGGAGAATTCCCGCGGCGTGCCGCCGGCCTCCGCGATGCCGGCTTTCGCCGCATCGACCTGGAAGTCATGGGTCATGTTGCAGGGCGTCTGCTCGCCCTTCATGCTGACCACCCCGATCATCGGCCTGGCGATGGCATCGTCGTCGAGCCCCATCGCACGCATGAAGGCACGGTGGGGCGCACGATCGAGACCATCGGTCGTCACGCGGGAGCGCCACTTGTTCATTGATTCAACTCGCTACTCGTCGCCCCGGCGAACGCCGGGGCCCATAACCTCCGGCGAAGTTATCGCAGAAGGTATCTGCCAAAGTGCCGACACGATATTTCACGGCGTATGGGTCCCGGCGTTCGCCGGGACGACACGCATATAAAGCCTACTTACTGCAGCGGCGCGACGATGGTCGGATGCTTGAACTGCGCGACGTCCATCTTCGGCAGCATTCCGGTCTCGGCGTAGATGTCGAGCATCTTCTGGATCGCCGGGAAGTTCGGCGCGGCGCCCGGATCGCGGCCAAAGTCGTTATCTTTCAACAAATAGGTGTCCAACACCGGTATCGGCGCCTTCAACACCTCGGAGACGACTTTCAGGGTTTCCTCGCGATTGGCCAACGCCTTCTTCATGCCGGAGGTGATATCGCGCACATAGGCTTTGACCAGCTCAGGATTCTTGTCGACGAAATCGGCGCGGCAGGCCTCCAGAATGTGAACGATATTCGGCATGACCTGATTAAGCGAAAACAGCTTTCGCGTACCACCCTTGGCCTCGGCGCGCGCCGCGAACGGCTGGTTCATGTTGACAGCGTCGATACGCCCCTGACGCAGCGCGTCTTCCGAGACGGCAAAGCCGACTTCGACCAGCTTGATGTCCTTTGCGGGGTCTACCCCATTCTGTTTCAAGAGCATGTTGAGCGGCCCCTGGGTGCCGCCGCCGATCACGGAAATGCCGACGGTCTTGCCCTTGAGGTCGGCAATCGTCTTGATTGGCGAATCGTCCATGACAGCCCAATAGACCGAAAAGCCGCCGGGCTTTTCGTAGACGTGCTGTGCCACGATGTAGGCCTTTAAACCGCCGCCCACCACGCCGTTGGCCAGCGACAGCGGCGCCTGCGTTGCGCAGTCGAGCGCGCCCGCGGCCAGCGCCTGCGTCATCGGGGCGGTGCCCTGGAATTGCGTCCATTCGATATTATAGGTCTTGCCGAGATTGGGAAATTCGGCGGGCCGGCGCATCATCCAGTATTTCGATTCCTCCGCTGGAATGGTCCAGCCGACACGGATCGTTGCATTGGACGAAGTCATTGCCTGTTGCGCATGAGACGGGCTCACGCCAGCCAATAGGCAGACCAGCGTCCCGGCCGCCAAACTCCATTTCGCAGTTCTCCGCATCATGCCCACTCCACTTTCTCAAACAGGCCTGCCACAAATGACATAAGCCAAGCCTTTCATGGTTCAAATGATCAGGCAAGCCGCCGGATTCGTTGCCGGCGTCAGTGTTCCCTCCGGGTTTGGCAGATGCGATAAACCCACCAGGCCTGGCCGGTTTTCGGCGGCGACCAAACAAGGAGAAATCCGATGGCCGGGATCGGCGGCGGCGCAAGCGCAAAAGCGGAAAAGCTTGGTTACATCGGCCTGGGGATGATGGGATTTCCCATGACGCGGCGGCTGGTCGACGCCGGTTATGATGTCATGATCTGGAACCGGTCCTCCGGCAAGGCCGCCGCGCTGGTGGAGGCCGGCGCGAAGCTCGCCGGCGCGCCGCGCGATGTTGCGGCGGCCGCCGGCATCGTTTTCATGTGCCTTACCGATGCCGCCGCGGTGGAAGAAGTGGCGTTCGGCGCGGGCGGCCTTGCCGGAGCGCCCGGATCCGGAAAGCTCGTCGTCGACTTTTCCTCGATTCATCCCGATGCGGCGCGCGCCATCGCCACGCGGCTGAAGGCGGCCAACGGCATGGGATGGATCGATGCGCCGGTCTCGGGCGGTACCATGGGCGCCGAACAAGGAACGCTCGCGGTGATGGCCGGAGGCGAAGCCGCCGATATCGAACGAGTGCGGCCTTACGTTCTGGCGATGGCGCGCAGGCTCACCCATATGGGCCCGGTCGGCGCGGGCCAGACCACGAAGCTCTGCAACCAGGTGATCGTCGGCTGCGCGATGGCGGTCCTCGCGGAGGCGACGCGGCTCGCCGTGAACGCCGGGATCGACGCCAAGCGGCTGCCGGAGGCGCTGGCCGGCGGTTTTGCCGATTCGATACCGCTGCAGCTATTCGTGCCGCGGATGGTGCAGGGCATTCATTCGCCGCCGCTTGGCCATATCGCAACCATGCTGAAGGATCTCGACACCGTCATCGACGTCGCGCGCGATACCTCGAGCCCGGTGCCGATGTCGGCGCTGGCCGCGCAATTGTTCAGGCTGGCCAAATCCGCCCGCGGCGCGGGCGCCGACGCGCTCGAGATCTACAAGCTTTCCGTCGACCAGACGGGCCAGGCGCCAGTTTAAGGAATCTTGCCGAGGGGGCTGCCGAATTTGGTGGCCGTCTCTACGATCCAGTCCCTGTAGCGTATCAGCGGGGTAACGCCGGTCAGCCCGCCACAACCGGCCGAATTAAGGGCGCCGGTCGACCAGCTGACCACGCCGATGATGACCGCCCGCCCATCCTGATCCTGAAGCACCGGCGCCCCGGAATCCCCGGTACAGGCGCCAAGACCTTCGCGCGTGTTATTGGTGGCGGGATCGACCAGACGCAACTGAAGATCGCCGGGATGATCGGTCGCGACCAGATTTGCCGCGCGCACGGTGCCGCCGCTTTTGCCGTCGCCGCGTTTGCTGACACCTATCCCGGCGACCAGAAAGCGGATTCCGGGAGCGAGCGGCGGATTCGGCAGGCCAACCGGCAACGGCGTCCTGGATTTTAGGAGGGGTTCGGACAATTGCAGCAAAGCGACGTCGGCACTGGCGCGATGGGCGAGGATTCCGCCCAGGTTGAACGAGGGATGCGTCGCAACGCGCTTGATGTCCAGCAACTGCGGCTGCCGCCGCGGATCGTACAGAACCAGCTTATAGCTGGTATCTGGCGCGATACAGTGCGCTGCCGACAAAACCAGATCGGGCGCGATCAGCGCGCCGCTGCAAAACGTCCCGTGCGAGCCGACGATGGTAACGACGGAACGGCCGACGACATCCTCGCTCGGAACAGCCCCGCCGACCATCGCGGCGGCTGAGCCTAGCCAGAGCGGCAACAGCGCGCAGGCGATGGTGCCGCACGCCATCGCGCCTGTGCCACGCTGACTTCGACTTTTCGATAGCGTACGCCACCGAGCAAAATTGAACCGCAACTGATTGCCCTTCGTTCTCCGGCCTGAATTCGTGACGCTGTCTGCCCGCCGCTTTGCAGCTTGTCTAGCTCGGGGCCTCCGTCATCTCTACAACAGGGTCAGGTCCTGCCCCTTTTTGATGCATGCGGGTCGTTGCGCGAGTTGCCACCCTCCCCGACTATCAATAATAAGAAATGAAAATCCATGGAGAGCGGCGATTCACCCGTCGATCGCTCATCCCCGAAAAAACCAAGGGTGGGGGTCGCGCCGATGCAAGCTCAGGAAAGCACCATGTCAGACACGGCCAAATGGTCGCCTTCACCTGATGCCAGCGAAATCGTCAAGCGCATTCATGCCATGCTGCACCCACGCAACATCGTGTTAGTGGGCGCCACCGACAAACCGGGCAATTACGCCGAGCGGATCTGGAATAACCTGATCAAATATCGCTACGAGGGCGGACTTTTTCCCGTCAACGCCCGGCGCGAAACGATCTGGGGCGTTCCCTGCTACAAGGATTTCGCCAGCCTGCCGGACAAGCCCGATCACGTGCTGGTGCTGGTTCCGGCGCGCTTTGCGGTTCAGGTCATTCGCGACGCCGCCGCGGCCGGCGCCCGCTCGGCGACCATCGTGACTTCCGGCTTCAGCGAATTGCAGGATGATGAAAGCCAGAAGCTCGCCGCCGAATTGCAACAGGCGATTCGCGAGACCGGACTTGCCGTCACCGGCCCGAATTGCCTCGGCAATCTCAGCGCCGGCGAGAAGATCTTCACCAACATCGACGACCGCGTCGTCACGATGGAAGCCGGCCCGGTCGCGATCGCAGGGCAATCCGGCGCGATCGTGATGGCGATCCGCCAGGCGCTCGAGGATCGCGGCGTCGGCGTTGGCTATATGGTCACGACCGGAAATGAAGCGGGCCTGGAAACCCCCGATTTGATGGCCTATTTCGCCGCTGATCCCTCGATCCGGGTCATCGTGGTGTACCTCGAAGGCGTCCGCAACACCAAGGCATTCCGCCAGGCCTGCAAGGCCGCGCGCGCCGCCGGCAAGCCGGTAATCGCGTTGAAGCTCGGGGCATCGGAGGGCGGACGTGCCGCCGCGATGGCGCACACCGGGGCGCTTGCCGGCTCGATCGAGACCTTCGACGCCATCTCGACGCGCGAAGGCGTGATCCGTGCCCGCGGACTCGATGAATTGATCGAAACCACCGAATGCTTTGTCCATGCCGCGCCGCCGAAAGGCGCGCGGCTTGCCGCGGTCACGCTATCGGGCGGCAAACGGGGTCTCCTGATCGACGCGTTTTCGTCGGCAGGCCTTCATTTCGCTCACCTCAGCGACAGCGCCAGCGGAAAGCTCGCCAAGATGCTCGGCCCCGGCTCGATCGTCGGCAATCCGCTCGATGCCGGATTCGCCGCCGTGGTCGATCCATCGGTCTACATGCAATCGATCAAAATCATGATCGACGATCCCGACACCGATATCGTCATCATCGACGCCGAATTGCCAAAGGCCCCGCACGAACTTCGCGAGAAGAACCTGCGTATCGTCGACCAGATGGCCGCGACCGCCAGCAAGCCGGTCGTCTATATCAGCACGATGTCGATCGGCTTCACCGAATTTACAAAAACCTTGCGGAAATCGCTGCCGCACATCGCTGTGATGCAGGGGCTCGACCGCGCGGTGGGTGCGATCAAATCCCTCATTGATTACGCTGCGCTTCGCAAGGAGGTGCCCGAGATCGTATCGAGTTCCAGCGCTTCGGCGCGCGCGACCCTGGAACGAACGCTGAAAAACGCCAACGGCGCCGCGCTCGATGAGATTGCATCGAAGAAGCTTTTGAAGGCTTACGGCATCCCGGTTTCCAGGGAGGACATTGCGCAGACGGCGGTGGAGGCCGTGAAGATCGCCAAGAAGATCGGTTTCCCCGTCGTCGCCAAGGTGGTGAGCGCGGAAATCCTGCACAAATCCGACATCGGCGGGGTGGTGCTGAACCTCACCAGCGCCGCCGAAGTCAGGAAAGCATTCAACGATATCAGCGCGCGCGTGAAAAAATTGAAAAACAAGCCGACGCTCGAGGGCATCCTGATCGCCCAGCAGGTCAAGGCCGATCTCGAGCTCGTGGTCGGCGCCGCGCTCGACGCCGAGATGGGGCCGGTGGTGCTGTTCGGAACCGGCGGCGTCGATATCGAACTCATGAAGGATGTCGCGCTCGCCGGGGCACCGCTTGACGCGGCGGAGGCCATTGAGCTGATCGGCCGGACCAAGGCCGGCGTCAAGCTGAAAGGTTACCGCGGCAAACCCGCGCTGCACGAAGCCTCCGCCGTGAAAGCACTCGTCGGCCTCTCCAACCTGATGGCGGATGCCGGCAGCCGCATCGCCTCGATCGACGTCAATCCGTTTCTGATCAATACCAAGACCGGGGTCGCCGTCGATGCGCTGATCGTCCTCAACAACGCGGCGGCGCGGAACGCCGCCGGTCACTGACGCCGGCATCGGAGGATCGGACAAAACAAGGCCGATCGCTGCTCCCTGTGCCGGTCCTTAACTAGGCCAAAGGTCGCAGGGCCTCTCCGGGTTCGTCCTTGGCAAAGCCGGGCCGGACGGGTTACGCTTGTGGAAGACGAAGGCATCGAAGAATGCCTGCCACAAGACACATCGCTATGTCTGGGAGGACAGCATGAAGACTACCTCACGATCCTGGCCGGTCGATCGGCGGACTATTCTCAAAACCAGCGCCGTGCTCGCGGCGGCGCAATTCTCGTCACCCTTCATCATCAAGGCCCGCGGTGAAACCCCGGTGAAGATCGGCATGGTCGATCCCTTGACCGGCGTCTATGCCGCGATCGCTCAGGGCGAGGTGGTGGGAGCAAAGTTTGCCGCCGAGGAAGTCAACAAGAAGGGCGGCATTCTGGGCCGCCCGGTTGAACTCTTGATCGAAGACTCCGCCAACGATGTCGGCACCGGCGTGCAAAAAACGCGCAAGCTGATCGAGCGCGACGAGGTGAGCTTCATCATCGGCGACGTCAACTCCGGCATTGCGATCGCGATGGCCCAGGTCACCAGCGAAAAGAAGGTGTTGCATATCGTCTCGGGCGGTCATACCGATCCGATCACCGGCGCCAACTGTTCGTGGAACGTGTTCCGGATCTGTAACTCCACCACCATGGACGCCAACGCCATCGCTTCCACGCTGATGGAGAAATTCGGTAAGAAATGGTACTTCCTGACGCCCGACTACGCCTATGGCCATTCGGTCCAGGCCGGCTTTGAAAAACTTCTGAAGGCCGCCGGCGGCACGTCCTCCGGCGCGCTGGTGCCGCTCGGCACGGCGGATTATTCGGCCTACCTAATCCAGGCCAAGGCCTACGGTCCGCAGGTGCTGATCAACGTCATGGGCGGCGGCGACCAGGTCTCGAGCCTGAAGCAGTTTGTCCAGTTCGGTCTGGACAAGCAGATGGCGGTCGGCGGCACACTGTTCGAGCTGGAAAGCATCCGCGCCGTACCGGATGGCGCGCGGGTCGGATGGTGGACCATGGAGTGGTGGTGGGATCAGCCGGGCGTGCCGCACGTGGCCGAGTTCAACGCCGCGATGAAGAAGATCACCGGTCTTTCCGCCACCGCGCGGAACTGGTTCGGCTACGCCTCGGTACAAACGCTGGCGTTGATAGCCAACCAGGAGAAGACGCTCGACGCCCCGAAGCTGGCGCACGCGCTTGCCGGCTTCAAGCTGCCGCCGGAGGTCGCCCTGCAACCGGGCAGCCCGGCATTCCGTGCCGGAGACCATGAATTGATGAGCACCGTGTTCGTCGGTGAGGCACACCCGCCCCAAGGCGATCCAGACAACCTGTTTTCGGTAAAAAATCCGGTGCCGGGAGAGAAGGCCGCAGGGCCGGCGGAGGATACCGGTTGCAAGATTCAGTGGCCGGCCTGAGCCAGGGCTGATACCAGACGAGATTGGGCGCCTGGTGCCGCAATGCACCAGGCGAAATCAATCCTCAAAGAAAAAACTGACCGTTCTCCAGGGAGACCCCATGATATCGAAGACTTCCGGCTCTAAGTTCAATCGCCGCACGCTGATCAAAGGCACCGTCGCGCTGGGCGGGCTTCAAGTAGCCTCCCCCTTCCTTCTTCAGGCACGCGGCGAGACGCCGATCCGGATTGGCATGGTCGATCCCCTCACCGGCGTTTACGCCGCACCGGCTGGCAACGAAGTAATGGGCGCGAAGCTCGCCGTTGAGCAAATGAATGCCAAAGGCGGCATTCTCGGACGCCAGGTCGAGTTGCTGGTGGAAGATTCCGCCAACGATGTCGGTACCGGCGTACAAAAAGCCCGAAAGCTGATCGAGCGCGATCAGGTGACTTTCATGATCGGCGACGTCAATTCGGGAATTGCCGCCGCGATCGCCCAAGTCACTGCCGAAAAGAAAATCCTGCACATCGTTTCCGGCGGCCACACCGACTCCATCACCGGCAAGGACTGCAAGTGGAATGTCTTTCGCGTCTGCAACACCACCCGGATGGAGGCCAATTCGGTCTCAAGCGTGCTGTACAACAAGTACGGCAAGAAATGGCATTTCATCACCCCCGACTATGCCTTCGGCCATACGCTTTACGACGCCTGCACCGACGATCTGAAGAAGCTTGGCGGCACCGTTACCGGCAACGAATTGACGCCGCTCGGCACCACCGATTTCTCCGCCTATCTGATCAAGGCGCGGGCGGCCAATCCCGACGTCATGATCTTGCTGGTGCAGGGCTCCGACATGATCAACTGCCTCAAGCAGGTCGTTCAATTTGGCCTCAACAAGCAGACCCACGTGGCCGGCACGCAGCAGGAACTGGAATCGCTGGCCGGCCTGCCGCCGGAAGCACGCATCGGCATCTGGATGTTCGAATGGTACTGGAAGCAGCCCGGCATTTCCGGCGTCGACAAGTTCGTCGCCGATATTCGCAAGATCAACAATGGCAATGTCCCGACCGCGCGTCACTGGTTCGGCTATGTTTCGGCGATGACCTTTGCTCTGATTGCGAACCGGGAGAAGACCGTCGACGCCGTCAAGCTCGCGGCCGCGCTTGAGGATTTCGAACTGCCGGACGACGTCAAGCTGCAGCCGAACAGGTGCTATTACCGCAAGGGCGATCATCAGCTGATGACCTCCGCCTTCGTCGGCGAGGCGCAGTCAAAAGGCCCGGACGATCCGGAAGACCTGTTCCGGGTGGATGAGGTTGTGCCAGGCGACAAGACCGCGCCCGCGGTCGGCGAGACCGGCTGTACGATCCAGTGGCCGACATAGCATGAAGCCGCTCATTTCCTGCGATCCGGGAGCCGATGCATCCCGGAACGGGTTCGTGGCTTGCCCGCACGGTGATTCATGACGCAACTGCTTCTGTTCAACGTCACCAACGGATTGATCATCGGCGCCTTCTACGTGCTGATGGCGCTGGGCCTGTCGCTCATCCTCAATCTGAGTAACGTCATCAATTTCGCGCATGGCGGATTTCTGGTGATCGGCGGGTACATCGCCTACACGATCTTCCCCTATGTCGGCTTCTGGGGAGCGCTGCTGCTGGCGCCGCCATTGACTGCGATCATCGGACTTGCGGTCGAGCGCGTGCTGATCCGGCCGCTCTATGGTCGCGATCCGCTCTATAGCCTGCTGCTCACCTTCGGCCTGGCGTTCATGATCGAGGACGGCACGCGATTCATCTTCGGTCCCCAGGGCAAGCCCGTCACCATCCCGGCGTTCCTGGCGCAGCCGCTGAGCAATGAACTGTTTTTTATCACCTGGTATCGCCTGTTCATGGTGGCGGTGGTGATGATTGCCGTGGCACTGCTGTTTCTGTTGCTGCGTTACACCCGACTGGGCATTCGCATCCGCGCGGGCACGCTCGACCTTGAGACCGTCGCAGCCCTCGGTATCAACGTGCAGATGCTGCGCTCGCTCAATTTTGCGGTCGGTATCTATCTGGCGGGCCTCAGCGGTGTACTCGCCGCCGGGCAACTCGGTCTCGAGCCGACCATGGGTACCGGTCTTCTGATGCCGAGCTTTATCGCCATCATCGTCGGCGGCATCGGCAGCCTGCCGGGAACGCTGATGGGCGGTTTGCTGATCGGGGTCGCATCGGGCCTGACTGCGGTGTTTTTCCCGGCCGCCAGCGAGGCGGTCATCTATGTCATGATGGCGGTGGTCCTTCTGGTCCGCCCGCGCGGACTGTTTGGCGAAGAAGGAATGATGAGTTGAGCGCCGAGCAAACCCGCAAGCTGATCGTCCTGGCGGCGATCTGGGCCGCGTTGATCCTCGCCCCCTATTGGATGGTACCGCTCGGCGGCTATACCGCGCTCGCAACCCGTGTGCTGGTGCTTGGACTGGCCGCGATGTCGCTGAATTTTCTGCTCGGATTCACCGGCGTGCTGTCATTCGGCCACGCCGCCTATTTCGGCCTCGGCGCCTACGGCGCGGGCCTGACGCTGAAGTTCCTGGCGGCAAGCACCCCGCTGGCTCTGTTCGCCGGCATGTTGCTGGGCGGGCTATGCGGCGCGGTGCTTGGCACGCTGATCGTGCGACGCCGCGGCGTCTATTTTGCCATGGTGACGATCGCGTTCGGACAGGTCTTTTACTATATTGCCTTCCAGTGGAGCTCGCTGACGGGCGGCGACGACGGCCTGCGCGGCTTCTCGCGTCAGCCGATCGATCTCGGCTTTTTCAAGCTCGACATCCTTTCAAGCGCGAACAACTTCTACTTCTTTGTCCTGTTCTGTTTCGCGCTGGCGGTCGGCGTCATGGGATTCATCCTGCGCTCGCCATTCGGTCGTACCATGATTGCGATACGGGAGAACGAACGCCGATCGCGTTTCCTCGGCATTCCCGTCGAGCGGCACATCTGGATCGCGTTCACCCTTTCCTGCTTCTTCA
>Ga0326727_10023981_pt1 | contig 11586 bp, 9 predicted proteins | sample MB2enrmetagenome_FD_207643 | JGI IMG/M metagenome (GOLD analysis project Ga0326727, IMG submission 207643) | Lab enriched peat soil microbial communities from McLean, Ithaca, NY, United States - MB29MY | ecosystem: Environmental > Terrestrial > Soil > Wetlands > Peat | place: USA: New York... | reverse complement strand
CTTCATGGCCCTCACGAGCGGCATGAACCTTCTCGGAACGGACATCGCGCTGCAGTACATCATCAAGGGCGCCGTCCTGCTCTTGGCGGTTATCTTCGACGTCCAGACGCGCAACCGCAAGGGATAATGCAAAGAGCTTTTTATGAGCCCTCGGCCTCCAGAGATTTAACCTCTCTCGAGTAGTCGCGGGCTCTCCCAGAGAGACCGGCGGGAGGCTTTATGCGCCATCAGTCACTATCGAAGACAGGTATCGGCGTTAAGCTTGCCCTTCTCTCCGTAGCTGTGTTTCTCGGCGTCTGCGCGACTTTTTGGGTCGTTTGGTCATCTCTTGATAGGCTTGCATCCGCGGTCAATCGGCAAGCTGTGGCTTCGACCCTTTCCTCGGCGAGCTACGACCTCCAGAAGAAGGTCTACATTTCGTGGCTATCGCTTTTCCGGCTCCGCTCCGCGCCGCTTGCCAAGTCAGGCTCGACTAGCGGGCGCGACGAGTCGGACTACCTTTCCTCCGCGCTGGATGCTGACTCCTCGATGGCTTCTCTCGTAGCTCTTCCCGCGGATGCGAAGTCTAAGGCCGCGATCAAGGATCTGGACGAGGCTTACGCAGTGTTCAAGGCCGATGCGGACAAGGCCGCGGCCGCTCTCGCCACGGGAAAAGGAAACGCTTTCAAGCTTTTTCAGTACGCAGGCCTATCATTCAGTGTCCTCGAGTCCCAGCTTACGCAGTTGAGCAATATTGTCCGGCAGGGCTCGGTCGCGGTTTCGATCGCAGGCAACGCGGCCGTGACCGCGGCTCTTCGCGACCTCGCCTTGGCTTGCATCGCCGTGCTTTTGATCGAGCTCGGCTTCGCCTATATCATACGGCGCTCTATAACGGTGCCGCTTGGGCGGCTTGTCGCCGCCGTCAACGTCGTGGGCTCGGGAGACTTCGCCATCGAGCCTGTGGAAGCCGGAGGAGGCGAGCTCGGGAGCATCGCGTCGAGCATGAATAGCCTGGTTGCCGACCTGCGCGGCCTCATCGCCACGGTAAAAGACAGGCTTGTCGAGCTGGAGAAGGCGGGCACCGCTCTCCTTGCCTCGATTGACCATGGTGGGGAGGCTGCGCGAGGGATAGGAGAAAGCGTCGCTTCTTCCCGAACAAAGCTCGATGAAGAGCTAGCCGCGGTGGAGGGTCTATCCTCTTATGTCGAAGCCATAGCGCGGGGCATAGCCGAGCAGACGCAAAAGCTCACCGCCCAAGCTTCGCTCATAGCCGATTCTTCCGCCTCGGTCCAGGAGATGATCGCGAACATCGAGTCTGTCGCTGCGAATGCACAAGTATCCGCCGAGGCGTCACAGTCTCTCGTTGAGGAGGGCAGCGGAGGCAAGGAGCGCATCGACGAAGTCGACTCCGCGATAGCCGCCATAGCCCTCAGTTCCGAGAGCCTTGGCGAAGCTGCCGAGCTCATACGGGAGATAGCCGATCGTACGGGCCTCTTAGCGATGAACGCTTCGATAGAGGCCGCCCATGCGGGCGAGGCCGGTCGGGGTTTCGCCGTCGTCGCCGACGAGATACGTAAGCTGGCCGAGCAGGCTAACTCGCGAGCCGAGGACATATCGGGGGATCTCGATCGCGTGACGCGCTCCATCGAGGATGTCAGGGGAGCCTCCTCGGCCGCAGTCGTCTCCTTCGCGTCGATCCTAGAGAAATCGGGAAACCTCGGCGGATCGGTGCGCACGATCGGCGGGGCTATGACCGAGCAGATGGAGGGGGGAAAAGTCCTTTTGGGCTCTCTCGCGAAGCTCAACGACATAACGGGCGAGATAAACAAGAGCTCCGAGGGGATATCGCTGGAGATGGCCGCAATCCTCGAAGGAGTGGGCAGGCTGAAGGGCGCGACCGCCGAGGTCGTCCATAACGACGAGGAGATAACCCACGACGCATCGGCCATCGGCGCCGCTATCGAGGACGCTATGGATCACAGTTCCCGCAACGCCCAGCTCATCGAGGAAGTCCGCGCGGCGGCGGATAAGTTCAGGACCTAGCCGCTCCGAGGTGGCTACCTAAAGTTATAGAGTTAGCATGAAGCAAAGTATTCAACAAGTCGATCAATCTTTCCTCGATCAGTTCAACTCCATTCAAAAATCGGGGGTGCTTGACGACCTCGCAACACTGCGCACGGAAAATCGTATCCTCGACACGCTAGTCAACGATGCCGCAAAACTTTACGCCCTAACCTCCGTCGCGGATATCATGACCTTCGTGACCGATCGCATCCTCCAGCAGTTCATACCGATGTATTTCATCGTCGCCTTCGAGCCGCCGAGGAGCAAGGACCTTCAGCAATACTGCTACGCCAATCTCAAGCCGAGCAACGAAAACATTTCATACGAAGCCTTCAACGCAATCAAGCGCTGCTTAGTCGATTCCCCCTACCCCACGCGCATTGATGAGCTTCTCCTTGGCACTGCGGTCAAGATCGAACTATCCCACTTCGACCCCTGGCTCATAGTGCCGCTCTGCGGCCTCGAAGGCATCTACGGCCTTTGTATCATCGGCAAGAAAGTCATAGGCGATGCATACTCCAGCGCCGAGCTCATGTACATCGACAAATTCACCCGCTTCATATCGATCGCGATTCAGAACAACCTGAACTACGAGTGCGCCATCACAGACTCCAAGACAGGGCTCTATAATCACGGTTACTTCATGCAACGCCTCGAACAGGAGATAGCGCATGTGTCTCGATACGATGCTAAGGCGGGGCTCATCATGCTCGATATCGACCATTTCAAGAAGTTCAATGACATGTGGGGGCATCTCGCGGGCGACGAGGTGCTCAATGTCCTGTCGGCCACACTGAAGCGGACGCTGAGAATAGAGGACGTCGCCTCGCGCTTCGGCGGCGAAGAATTCTGTGTCCTTGCGATCGAATGCGACGCGCGGAAACTCCAAGACATGAGCGAACGTATCAGACTGTCAATCGAGGCGATGACCGTCTCCTATAAGGGCACGGAACTCAAGGTCACCGCGAGCCTCGGTTGCTGCTGCTTCGACCCGGAGCTCCATGTCGGCCCCAATGCTTACATCGAGATGGCTGACAATGCCCTCTACCTCTCGAAATCGATGGGACGCAACAGGTCAACGATCTACAGGCGGACGTAGGGATACTGTAAGCAAATGAAGATAGGGCGGCAAGAGAGCCCGAAACTCGAGATCCTTATGCTGTACGCATCGCCCAGCGCGGATCGAATAGCTATGCGGATCGCCAAATAAACCGACCGACCATCGGCAAAACTTTCGGCGTACCAATACCCCGGCTTATCGGCTTCGGAGAGGGCATTATAGGCCCGCGTTGAAAGAAAAGCTTTTACTTGACAGATATGCATATGAGCATAACATAAAGTAATCCGTCCCTGAGGGAGTCATATGGACACACTCGAAACCACGGCCGGCAGCGATATCCAGCAATTCGTCGCAACGAAGCTAAGTGACATTTTGGACTCGTACTCGATACTCAAGGTAGGGCATATCACTCGCTTCACCGAGCCAATCAGCTGCAGTGTAGAGGTCTCCGAAGCTATTTCGCGCTTCGAGGCCCAAGACGATATCGATTCTTTGCCTGTCGAGGGCGACCGCGGTGTCATCGGCCTTGTCCACAAAAAGGACGTGCTCAAGAAAAAGGGCGGGTTCATGGGCATGAGCGACCCACTGGTAGAAAAATTCCTGGACAAATCGAGCTTTTCGGTCGATGCGACCGAAAGCTGCGAGAAGGCGATGGATGTAATCCTCGAACGGGACCGCGCGCGCATCTACGACGATTTCATGATCTTCAAGCAAGGTCGATTCTTTGGCACCGGGACTTTTACCGATTTGACGAGAAATATCGCTGCGATCAAATCGATGGACCTCGAGAAGGCCAAAAAACTACAAAACTTCCTCATGACGCGCAATACCATCACGCGGCAGGAGATCGTCATAGAGCAGTACGTCAAAATGGCACACGAACTAGGTGGTGACTACCTCACGTGCATGGACATCAGCGACTCTCTGTCTATGCTGTCCTGTTTCGACGTGTGCGGAAAGGGTACTGCGGCGGCCCTCATCACGAGCACGATAAGCTCCTTCTTTTCGACGCTCAAAGCGTGTGGTACGCTGTCCTCGTACACCCCCGCGAACCTCGTATCGGCCCTCAATGCCATGCTCATGGAGCAGACGCCCGAAGAAGTCTTCGTTGCGGCGGCCCTCGTCTTCATCGACTGGACGTCGAAAAGTATTTTCTTTTTCAACTGTGGTTACTCGCCGCTCTATGTCTTCTTTACAGAAACAAAAAGCGGCAAACCTAAAGGCAAGATAGTCAATCCGAATCTCTGGCCGCTCGGCATCAACGAATTTGACACCCCCCCGGGGAGCATCCTCCCGATCGAGCCGAATTTGAGGCTATTCATGTATTCCGACGGACTGACAGACGCGTGCAACGAAGAAGGAGAACGCTACGGCGACGATCGATTGCGAAAATTCCTATATGCTCGCTACATGCAAGGGGCTTCATCGCTTATAACGGATCTCGACGAGGAGCTCAATCATTTCGTCGGAGATGCACCCAGGAGTGACGATATAACGGCCATGGTCGCGGAAATAACGTAAGCCAGAAAGCTAATCTGCTCTTGAAACCCGCACACGAGCGAGCTGAAGCACCTCGCCTCCCAGCAGGCTCTCCAGGTCAAGGACGTCGGCCTTTACCAATCGGCCCGCGCATTGGCCTGTATTCACAAGCCTCAGGCAAAGCCAAAGTGGCCAAACAGGCTTGGTGGACATCTCGAACAAGATCAGCGTCATCGACGAGATTGCGAGGGCATCCACATCCAGCGAGAGATTATTGATGGAAGGAGCTCGTTGCGCTAAATGCTTCGATTTTAATCTGTGCCGAACATTTCAAGTCGGAAGCCACTACTCAGGGTTTAGCCCAATTGATTTTAAGGAAACCTGAGAAGAGGATCCTTCGAATAATCCTTGCCACCAGAGAGGACCAAGCTAGGCGGCGCTATTTTGCCGCCCTAAGGGCTTCAAGGACCTTCGCGATTTCCCTGCCCTTATCCTCGATGAGCCCAATGAGCTCCTCGGGGCTTCGCTCATCGACAATCCGCTTCCGGTTCGGATTGACTGCCTTGAGATCGAAGACCGCCGCCTCGATCTCGGCGGCCTTCGCGGCGAGTTCCCGCGACTCTCGGGCCAGGGCATCGCTCGCCGAGAGCGCGGCCTCGATCGCGGGCTCGTCGCGATCTCTCGTCTTCTTGAGCGAGGCCGCGCGCTCCGCCTCACGCGAAGCCGCCCGCGAAGCCTCATGCGATCGCGTTTTTAGCGGCGCAGCCTGGGCGGCGGCGGCCTTGCGCCTTGCGGAAAAATCCAAGGTCCAGGAACTCTCACTTTCGGCGCGCTTAGGGAGCAGCTTGAAGAACGCCTCGAAGTGAGCGAGGGTGAGGGGCGTCTTCTTGCCGACCTTTACGTTCGAGAGATCGTAGTACCAGATCTTCCGCGTCGGCTTGCCCTTCGTGAAGAAGAGGAGGTTAGTCTTCACCCCCGCGCCCGCCGCTGTGAAGACGTTGCCGGGCAGACTCACAACGCACCACAGGTCGCAGTCGTCCAGGAGCTTGCGCTTGGTCTTGGCGAAGGCTTCCTCGTTCGTGCGGAACAAGAGGCCCTCGTCGAGGACGATGCCGCAGCGCCCTCCCTCTTTCAGATTTCGGATAACGTGCTGCAGAAAAAGAACCTGAGTTGCGCCCGTTTTATATGCGAAGCCAGTCCGATCGCATGTGCGATCCTTCGCTGCACCTTAATCGATGGACAAGCTATCTCGAACTGCATAAGCTTCGATTTTGATACTTCTTTGAAGGTAGCCCCACTTCCTAATTCCTGAAGTGGGGCAAGATTCGACTGCAATGCGTAGAACAAAAAAGAGGCATCTATTGATTCGCTTGGTATGAACGCCTTACATCCTTGATTGATGCAGATCGGAACCGAAGTAATTCCGAGGTAACCAATCGGCGCACGTGAGGACAACACAACTGTCCCGACGGGAAGGATATCCAGATTGCAACTATCTTTCCCACTTTCGGTTATCCTTCTCTCAGAATCGAAGATCTCGCGTGTAGGTATTCCCCCAAGATATGTCGGTGTTACCCAAGGAATAACTCCATTCCAAAATGAAGGTTCTCCTGTGTCAGGAGTTGTGCCACCAACAACAGTGGATATATCCCCTAGCCTCGCCCATCTCCAGCCTCGGGCAGGGGTCTCGCCTGAGGCTCCTTCTCGTCCACGCTCATACGTACTCTTCCCCGCTTCCTTGATCGATACTGTCGCTCGGCTCGAGGCTCGTGAGGCCGAAGATACGATGGCCTTCGAAGACCGTGAGTATATGCGCCTCGTCGCCTGAGAGGCGATAGACAATCCGGTAGGTGCCGTGGATGAGCTCGCGGATATCCTCGGCGCCGATCTCAGGCACGATCCGCCCCGAGCGCGGCTGCTCAGAGAGAATGAGAGCCCTCTCCAAAAGCTCATCTACGAAGCGGAGGGCGATAGAGGGGCTGCGCTGGGCGATGTAGTCGCCGATCTCGACAAGGTCGGCCCGGGCGCGATCGGTCCAGAGTATCGAGGCCATTTTTAGCCCTTGTATCGCTCTCGCAGCTCGGCAGCCAGCTCCGCCTGACTTCGGAGACGCCCGGCGCCCGAGTCAGCAAGGCCCGTTTCGACGGCACGCATGAACTCCGAGCGCTCGACAAGGCGATCGTACTCCTCAGGAGGGAGGAGGACAGCGGCGGCTACTCCGTTCTGCGTGATGACGACGGGCTTATTGTCCGCTTTCATGCCGTTCAGCACTTCGGAAGCCCGAGCCTTGAACTGGGCGAGGGGAAAAATATTGCCGGCCAGGATAGACATAGCCATCGCCACCCCCAAAGAGAGCCTTATCAGGACCTCTTTGAAGATCATATAGCAGTGCCGAAAAAGTAACAAGCGCCTTTAGGCCGCGAACATTCGCGCCTTGGTCTGGGCGAGGAGGTCCTTGGGATTCCCGGCCAGACGAAGGGCATCGAGGCCACCGGCCGCCTTAACCTCGGGAGTGCGGAGCACTTGAGGATTCTCAAGCCCCTCGGTCCCGCCTCGCTCGAATTGCCGCGCGATGGCGCGGATGGTATAGGCCGTAGACTTAGGCAGGGAGTCGATCCATTCCTCATGCTTGTAGATGAATGCGTCCGCGCGCTCGCCTCGGGTGCGCGCTTTCATGCCCCAGCCGAGCTCGCCGAGGATGTCGTAAAGATCGTAGTCGGTCTTCCCCTCGACAGTGCGCACCATCGAGGGCGTCGAGGAGTTCGCGCCTCTCGCTGGGATCTATCCAGCGGCTACGGAAGGCCTCAAGACTCGAGGCCTCGCGGACGAGCCGCTCGGTCATGCGGTCCTTGTATTCTTCGAGAGGGATAGGCATGGCCTTGCCGTCCACGTCGGCGACTATAAAAAGGCCCGCCTCGGTTACGTGCACGTCGAAACCCTCGACGAGGATCGTGGGCTCGATCGGCGGAAGCGGCTCAGGCCCCTTGCCCCCTCCTTTCCCGACTTTAGGGGGCGCCGTGATGAAGTCCTCGCCGAAGAGCCTGGACGCGTCGGTGTAGTCGTAGACGCGGAACATGAGCTTGTTCGTCTCGATGTCGATGCGCGTGCCGCGACCCACCATCTGGTAAAACGAGATAGACGACTTCAGATACTTGAAGAAGACGATATTGCGCGCGCAGGGCACATCGACACCGGTGGAGAGGAGATCGACGGTGGTCGCGATGAAGTGGCTCCGCGACGAGGCGCGCAGGTCGGGTAGCTGGTCGTTGTCCGAGCTCGCGGCCGTGCACTTGAAGGCATAGTCGTCGAGCCTCTCCCTACCCTCCTTCGCGCACTAGGCGGCGTAGAGGTTATTCATGCAGACCGCGACATCGTCGGCGTGGCGGTCGCGGGCGCAGAATATTATGCTCTTCTGCTCGGGGCCGTCGGTCTCGAGGAGATAGGAGAAGAGGTCCGAGCACATGGCGAGCACGCGATCGGGGAGAAGTATACGGTCCTCGTACTGCGTCTTCTCATAGAGCTCGTCGATCTCTTCTCCCGTGAGAGGGCGACCGGTGATAGCGTCTACCGGATGACGCGCGATGATCTGGGCTTTTGTAATGCCGGTATCGTCGATGTTCACGCGCCCCTTTCGGATCTCGCAGGCGGCGAGATAGCCGTCTTCGATAGCCTGAGCCATATCGTACTCGTATACCGGCTCGCCGAAGTAGGCGATGTTGTTCGCGCTGATCTCCTCGTCCGCCGCGGCCTCCGCGCTTTTCTCCACGATCTTGAGTTTGCGCGGCGTGGCGGTTAAGCCGATCTGCGCGGCTCCTTTATTTCGGATGAGCACCTGGACCACTTGCCCCAGGCAGAGCGATGGCACTCGTCTATCACGATATGGCTGAAATAACCCTCGGGATAGAATTCGGCGAGGAAGCTAGCGTCGCCGTTCTCGCTCTCGACTCCCAGGGTCTGGTATGTCGCGACATGTATGCGAGCGTTCTTAGCGTTGTTCGTCCCGTCGGACTTGCGATAAACTTCGGCCGCGTCCGAGCATCGCTTGAGCAGGTTGACGGCGATGCGGGTCTTGCCCGCTCCGGTGGCCAAGGAGAGAAGGGCGCGCTCAGGCGCGCTCGTCGTCTCGCAGGTGGCGATTTTCTCCATGACGGCACGGATAGCGGCATCCTGGTAATAGCGCCGCGATCCCTCGCCGCCCGAATATGGCTGCAAAAGTGGCCTAGCCGTTTTATCGCCGAGGCCGAAGCCCATGCCTTTCTCATAGCGAACGCGCAATTCACCAGGGCCGGGGAAATCGCCTATAGGCTTCGGCGCCGAAGTAAGGCCGGAAAAGTAATCGTATTCAACGAACCGATGGCCGTTGGAAGAAAAGACGAATCGGACATTATGGCGCCTGCACTCGGCGTAGCCTTTTGCCTGCGTGAGCCCATGCCCCGGAGGGAAGCTCTCCTTTTTCGCTTCAAGCAGCGCGAGAGCCACGGGCTGCGTGTCTACGTTCACCTTAACGCGGAGAACATAATCAATTTTTCCGCGGGCGCGGCGCTTAGCTCTACCTTTGTCAAGGAAATAGTTATCACGAGGCCGCAGAGGAGCTGCGTTCGGCGTACAATCGTACGACGAAAAAAGGGCCGCCCCTTTCGGGACGGCCCTTTCGTTTACGATACCTTAGCTGAAATTAGAAACTGCGCCGTTACACCTTCGTTCGAGGACCTAGAACGTGCGCTCGCTCAGGTACTTGTATTCCTTGTACCTGCGCTCGACGAGCTCTTGCTCTTTCTTGAGGAGCTCAGCGGCGCGAGTGGGGTTCGCGGTCTTGAGGCTCTTGAAGCGGACCTCTGAGTACATGAACTGCTCGATCTTCGAGTAGTCGGGCTCCTTCGAGTCGAACTGCAGGGGGTTCTTGCCCTGCTCCACGAGCCTGGGGTCGTAGCGATAAAGCAGCTGGATGCCGGACTCGGCCACGAGCTTCTGATGGTCCATGCCCTTCTGCATGTCGATGCCATGCATGGCGCAATGGCTGTAGGCGATGATGATCGAGGGGCCGTCGTAGCTCGCGGCTTCGCGGAAGGCCTTGATAGTCTGGGACATGTTGGCGCCCATGTTGACCGCGGCGACGTAGACATAGCCGTAGGACATGGCGATCATGCCGAGGTCCTTCTTGCCGACCGACTTGCCCGCGGTGGCGAACTTGGCGACGGCGCCGAAGGGCGTGGCCTTGGAGGCCTGCCCGCCCGTGTTGGAGTAGACTTCGGTGTCGAGCACCAGAATGTGGACGTTGCGATTGGAGGCAAGGACGTGGTCCACGCCGCCGAAGCCGATGTCGTAGGCCCAGCCGTCGCCGCCGATGATCCAGACCGATCTCTTGATGAGATCCTCGGAGAGGGAGGCGATCTCCGCGGCCCAGGGCTCCTTGATCTTCGCGACCTCGGCCTTGAGCTGGGCGACATAGGCGCGCTGCGCCTCGACGTCCTCCTCGGTGGCCTGCGTGTTGTTAAGGAGCTTGTCGGCGAGATCGGCGCTGATGCCAGAGCCCTTCTTGGCGGCGACGAGCTCGCGAGCGTATTCGCCGCGCTTGTCGGCCGACATGCGCATGCCGTAGCCGAACTCGGCCGCGTCCTCGAAGAGGCTGTTGGACCACGCGGGGCCCTTGCCCTCGGCATTAGTTGTATAGGGCGTGGTGGGGAGGTTGCCGCCGTAGATCGAGGAGCAACCGGTCGCGTTCGAGATGATCGCATGGTCGCCGACGAGCTGGGTGAGCAGCTTGATATACGGAGTCTCGCCGCAGCCGGCGCAGGCGCCGGAGAACTCGAAGAGGGGCTGGCGCATCGCGATGCCTTTGGGCAGGGCGAGGTTGAGGAGCTTGGGATCGGTGTTCGGGATCTTGAGGAAGAACTCCCAGTTCTTGGCCTCGGTGTCGCGAAGCGCGGCCTGGGGCTCGAGGTTGATCGCCTTCTTGGTCTCGTCCGTCTTGTCCTTGACGGGGCAGATGTTGACGCAGGCGCCGCAACCGGTGCAATCCTCGGGGGCTACTTGGAGGGTCGCCTTCATGCCGGCGAACTCCTTGCCCTTCGCGTCGACGGACTTGAAGGTCGCGGGAGCGCCCTTGGCAGCGTCAGGCGCGTAAGCCTTGAGGCGGATGACGGCGTGAGGGCAGACCATGGTGCAGTTGCCGCACTGGATGCAGATCTCCGGGTTCCACACAGGGATTTTCTCGGCGATGTTGCGCCGCTCGTACTTGGTGGTGCCGGTGGGGAAGGTGCCGTCCATGGGGAGCTGGCTCGCCTTGAGGTGCTCGCCGCGGTTGGCGATCATCTCGCCCAGGACCTCGCGCACGAACTTCGGCGCGTCGGCGGGCACGGGGCTCTTCATGTGGATCTTGCTCGTCGCCTTTCCGGGGTACTTCACCTCGACGACGGACTTGAGGGCCACGTCTATGGCCGCGATGTTCTTCGCGACGATGTCGGCGCCCTTGCGGGAGTAGGTCTTCTCCGTGTACTTCTTCACGAGCCGCACGGCCTCGTCCTCGGGGAGGACGCCGGAGATCTTGAAGAAGGCGGTCTGCATGATCGTGTTGACGCGAGACCCCATGCCGGTCTTCTCGGCGATCTCCATGCCGTCGATTACGTAGAAGCGGAGCTTCTTGTCGATGATCCGCTGCTGGACCTCGGCGGGGATCTCGTCCCAGACCTTGTCGGCCGGGAAGGGGCTGTTGAGGAGGAACACGCCGCCCTGCTTCGAGTTGGCGAGCACGTCGATGCGCTCGAGGAAGGAGAACTTGTGGCAGGCGAGGAAGTTCGCCTTGGACACGAGGTAGGGCTTCTTGATCGCGTTGGGGCCGAAGCGGAGGTTGGAGATCGTGTAGGACCCGGCCTTCTTCGAGTCGTAGAAGAAGTAGCCCTGGGCGCAGTTGGGCGTGTCGTCGCCGATGATCTTGATGGAGTTCTTGTTCGCGCCGACCGTGCCGTCGGAGCCGAGGCCGTAGAAGAGGCACTCGATCTCGCCCT
>Ga0326727_10023980_pt1 | contig 11587 bp, 7 predicted proteins | sample MB2enrmetagenome_FD_207643 | JGI IMG/M metagenome (GOLD analysis project Ga0326727, IMG submission 207643) | Lab enriched peat soil microbial communities from McLean, Ithaca, NY, United States - MB29MY | ecosystem: Environmental > Terrestrial > Soil > Wetlands > Peat | place: USA: New York... | reverse complement strand
ATCTTTATCGCAACAACGGCAACGGCACTTTTACCGATGTGACGGAAAAATCCGGCCTCAATCCCGACATGTACGGGATGGCCGTGACGGCGGCCGACTATGACAACGACGGATATGTCGATTTGCTGGTCACCGGCTACGGCAAGACGATTCTTTATCACAACGACGGCAACGGCCACTTTACCGACGTGACCGCGAAGGCCGGCATCAAGGTGGACGGCTGGGCCATCAGTTCCACGTGGCTGGACTACGACAAGGACGGTTGCGTCGATCTGTTCGTGGGCCGTTACGTCAAGTTCGATCCCAAATACCGCGCGTTTTATGCCGCCGACAACTATCCGGGGCCGCTGGACTACGAGGGCGAAACCAACAAACTCTATCACAACAACTGCGACGGAACCTTTACGGATGTTACCGATAAGTCGGGCATCGGCGCCTATGTGGGACGCACCATGGGCGTGACCGCGGCGGACTTCGACAACGACGGCTGGGATGACATTTACGTTGCCAACGACCGCACGGAAAATTTTCTCTTCCATAACAAGCACGATGGAACCTTTGAAGAGATTGCCAACGATACGGGCACGGCCTACGGGCAAAATGGCGAATCGACTTCGTCGATGGGCCCGGTCTTTGCCGATTTCGAAGGCCGTGGAGTGCTCGACCTGTGGGTGAGCGACGGCCACTACAACCGCTTTTTGCAGAATACCGGCAAGTCGAGCTTCGAAGATCTGGGCGCGTCCAACGGCGTCTCGCAAACTAACGCGCAGTATGTAAGCTGGGGCACGGGCGTCTACGACTTCGACAATGACGGGTTGCTCGACATTCTCATCTTCCACGGCGGGCTTATTCATTTAATTCCGCAGGAACACACATTGTTTCGCGGCCTGGGCAACGGGAAATTCGCCGATATCTCGCGCGACGCCGGACCGGTGTTGAGCGAACGCACCACGGCGCGCGGCGCTTGCTTCGCCGATTACATGAACGACGGCAAAATCGATGCGTTTGTGGTCAACCTCGGCGGCAGAGGAACGTTGCTGCACAACGTCTCCACCAATACCGGGCACTGGATCACCATTAAACTCGTAGGCACGAAGAGCAACCGCGACGGCATCGGAGCGCGAGTTGAAGTCTTCGCCGCTGGCAAGCGGCAAACTGCGGAGCGCGTGGCCGGCTCCGGTTATCTCTCGCAGAACGATGAGCGCGTGCACTTCGGCCTGGGCGCTGCAACCACCATCGACAAGCTGATTATTCACTGGCCCAGCGGGATCGAGCAGACGCTGGAGAAACTGAGCGTGGACCGTGTGCTCACCGTGGAGGAGCCGAAGTGAGCCGGCGCAATCAAAGCCGAAATGGGACAGCGGCAGTTGCCGCGTTCATCGCGCTGGCAGCGGCGTTCGCCGTGGTTGAGCTATGGACCGGCAAGCCAGTTCACGCGGACGCGCGTGATGCCGCGAGCGATGTGCTGGACTACGCTTCGCCGCTTGAGGTGCTGCTCTCGCCCGACGGCGCGAGGCTTTATGTACTCTGTCAGCAGAGCGAAGAGGTGCGAGTGCTGGATGCGGAGAGCTATGCCGTAATCAAGAACATCGCGGTGGGCCGCATGCCGCGCGGTTTCTCGCTCTCGCCGGACGGCCAGCGGCTGTTTGTGACTAACTCCTGGGACGATACGCTCTCGGTGATCGACACGCGCACGCTGGCCGTGACGGCAACCTGGCCGGTGGGCGCGGAGCCTTCAGGTGTGGTGGAAGATCGCGCCGGCAAACACCTGTTCGTCGCCAATCGCATCTCCAACGATGTGGCTGTGCTGGATGCTCAGACTGGCGAGGAAGAAAAGCGCCTACTGGCCGGCCGCGGCTCAAGCTATCTTACGCTCTCGCCAGACGGCAGCCGGATTTATGCTACCCACGTCTATCCAAACGCATCTCCGCATCGCACCGCGCCCGAATCCGAGATCACAGTAATCGATACAGCGCGCGCGGTGGTTGTGAATCGCATACCCTTGCATGCTGTCGCCGGCGTCTTTCATTTGGCGTTTTCATCCGACGGGCGGCTGGGCGTGGTGGCCGAATATCACCCCAAGAATCTTGTGCCGCTGGCGCACCTGGAGCACGGCGGCTACTTCGTCGATACGCTCACACTATTCGGCGCGGATGTGGGCCAGCCGGTGGAGATTCCACTGGACGAACTGGAGCGTTACGCATCGCGGCCCTTCGGGGTAGCGATTGCGCCGGACAAATCGCGCATCTACGTCACCTGCGAAGGCTCCGAGATTGTCACCGTAATCGATGTGCCGCGGCTCTTGCATTTCATCCACGCGCGGCCACGCCCCGCATCCGGCTCCTTAGCCTATGACCTTGCCGCCAGCGCCAACTACGTGATTGCCAGCATCCCCGTGGGGCACGATCCGCGCGGGCTGACGCTGAACCGCAACGGCAGCAAGCTGTTCGTGGCCAATCGCCTGGAAGACACCATCAGCGTGATCGATACGCACACCAATCGCGTCGCTTCTACCATCGTGCTCTCCGGGCCCAAAACCTTCAACGCGATTCGCCACGGCGAGCAGACTTTCTACACCTCCCGTTACTCGTTTCAAGGGCAGATCGGCTGCGCCAACTGTCACATCGATTCCACCTTCGACGGCATCACCTGGAACCTGGAACCCGACGGCTTTGGCCGCAACATTGTGGACAACAAGATGCTCGAAGGCCTCAAGGGCACTGAGCCCTACAAGTGGAACGGCGGCAATCCCAACATTCCCACGGAGTGCGGCCCGCGCACGGAAAAGTATTTCTGGCGCTCGGAACAGTATGACGACCTTACGCTTGCCGACCTGTCGATTTACCTTCGCAATCTCCCTACCAGGCCCAACCGTTGGAAGCTTCCGGGACGCGAGATGACGCCGGCGCAGGAACGCGGGCTGGCGTTGTTCACGCGCGACACGGACAAATTCGGCAAGCCGATTGCGGAATACAACCGCTGCTCCTATTGCCACAGCGGCCCCAATGGCACCAACCAGAAGTTGTTCGACGTGGGAACGCATAAGCCCAACGACAATGGCAACCTGTTGAAGTCGGCGCCGTTGACCGAAATTGCACTTACCGCGCCCTACCTGCACGACGGCTCGGCGCGCACACTGGAAGAAATCTGGACCGTCTACAATCCCGACGACAAGCACGGGCGCACCAACGACCTGACCAAGGACGAACTCAATGACCTGATCGAATACCTGAGGACGCGATGAAAAAGTTTGCATTCAACTTGTTCGCACCGCACACGATCTTGCTGATCGCAATGCTTTTGGCCGCGCCAGCTGCGTCTGCCGCACCGCAGGTGCCGGCGCCGCCGCCAGCGTCTGGAGCGCAAAAAACTCATGCCGCGCAAGCGGCGTCTGCTGCGCCGCAGGTGCTGCCGCGCTACCGCTTTGAGAACTTCACCACCGCCAACGGCCTGCCTGATAATCACGTTTTTTCCGTACTAGTGGATGGAGACCGCATCTGGGCGGGAACAGAAAACGGGCTGGGGCTCTACGAGAACGGCAAGTGGAAGACCTACACCACCAACGACGGCCTGGCGCATCGCGCCGTGCTTTCGCTGGCTCTCGATAAGCGCACCGGCGATGTGTGGGCCGGGACCATGGGCGGCCTGAGCCGCATCTCAGGCGGGCGCATCGACAGCTACACGCAGTTGACGTCGGGGCTGAGCAACGACGTGGTCTACGGCGTATCGGTGGAAGGCGAGAACGTGTGGGTGGCCACGGCCGCCGGAGGCTGCAGCTTGAATACCCGCACCGGCGAGTGGACGCTCTACAACGAACGCAACACGCCCATGGTCGAGATTTGGGTCTACGGCGTCTCCGCCGCGCAGGACAAGGTTTATTTCGCTGTGTGGGGCAGCGGGCTTCTCGAATACACGCAGAAGACCGGGCGCTGGGACAAGTACGAAGATCCAGACGGCGAAAATGAGATTGTGCTCTTCAAGGATCAGGGCCTGATCCACGAAATTGTCACTTCTGTCAGCTATGTAGACAACATTGTCTGGGCGGCGACTTACTTTGGCGCCAGCCGCTACGACGGCCGCTACTGGCACAACTTTCTCACCAAAGACAGCGGGCTTCCCTCGAACTTCATCAACTTTCTCAAGGGCGTGGACGCCAAGCGCGCCTGGTTCTGCACCGACAAGGGGCTGGCTTACTACGACGGCGTCAACTGGGCCGTCTATCGCCCCTCGCTCAAAGACGGCAAGCCGGAGATGACGGTGCGCGATGCGGCGGGCAAGGTAACGCCGGTTGCCGTCACTACCGCGCCGGCCCACAACTACGTTCTCGGCATCGACTTTCAGGGCAGCGACATCTGGGTCGCCACCGCCAAGGGTTTAAGCCACGGAATTCATCAAAAACAATAAGAGCATAAGGAGAGGCACAATCATGAATGCATTTGCAGATATTCTGGAGACCATCGCGCACGCGCCCATCGAAAAGCGCGCCATGACCAATCACGGCGTGCTCAACGAGGCCTTTCACTACGCCAAGCCGAGTTCGTTCTCGCGCGGCATGAGGATAGATATTGGCGGGGTCCGCATCCTGCTGATTTCAGGCACGGCTTCGATCGACGAGCACGGCAAAAGCGTGCACATCGGCGATTTTCCCGCCCAACTACGCCGTACCTTCGAAAACATCACCGGCCTGCTGGAGAGCGAAGGCGCCACCTGGCACGACATCGTTCGCACCACTTGCTACCTGCGCGATATCGATCGCGACTACGATGTCTTCAACGCGGGACGCACGGCGTTCTTCAAGGAGCAGGGACTCGATCCGCTGCCCGCGTCCACCGGCATTCAGGCGCATCTGTGCCGGCCTGAACTGCTTGTCGAGATTGAGGCCATCGCCATGTTCCGCACGGATAAGAGCCCGAACAACAAGGAGTAGTTCTTATGCGCAAGGGATGGTTGTTGGCTGCGGTCCTCATTGGGGCCGTAGGCTCGGGAGCAAATGGGATTGCGCAGTATTCGAGCCAGGACACAAGCCAGGCTGTAAGCCCGGTTACGGTCACGGGCAAGGGAACGTGTGAGTGCGGCGCGCATCCGCCAGGACCGCCGAAGGACCGCGAGGTCACGCCTTATGCAGGCGAACCGGCAGACCTGAGCCCGTACTCCAAATTCGCAGCGCCTTACGACCTCAACTACATTCATCCCAACATATATTCCGGCGCGGCGAGGGATATTCCTGAACCGAAAGATATCACCGAGGTGCGTATCGGCTTCTTCGGCCCCGTCGAGCCCAATCCGGAGTCGGTCTTCGGCCTGCGCATGTTGCACGGCGCGCAGTTAGCCATAGAAGAGGCCAACGCCCAAGGCGGCTACGGCGGCAAGCCATTCCGGCTGATGCTGCACAACGATTACGACAACTGGCAGGCCAAGGCAGTCTATGGCGAAGACCGCCCCACCGATCCCACCATCTGGGGCTCTGCCTCCAATGAAGTGGTGAAGATGGTCTACGACGACCGCGACTGGGCGATCTTTGGATCCATCAGTTCCGAATCCACGCACATCGCTCTGCGCGTTGCCCTGCGCGCGGAGATTCCCATCGTCAACTCCGCCTCCACCGATCCCACCATTCCCGAAACATACATCCCGTGGTACTTCACCGATCTGCAGGACGACCGCGTGCAGTGCCTCACGCTGGCACGTCATATCTACACTGATCTGGGACTGAAGCGCGTAGCGCTGCTCCGGGTGAACAGCCGCTACGGACGATTCGGCGTCATGAAGTTTCGCGATGCCTCGCGGCGGCTTGGCCATCCGCTGGTAATCGAACAGAAATATCTTCCCGGCGATACCGATTTCAGCAAGCAACTGAATGTTATCCGCTCTTCGCGCGCTGACGCCATCGTGCTGTGGGCCGACGAAACTCAAGCGGCCACGATTTTAAAGCAGATGCGCGCTGCCGGGATGAAACAGCGTGTCTTTGGCGCGTATCGAACCCTGGGCGACACTCTGCTGAAAGAGGCCGGTGACGCTGCCGAAGGCTTCGAGGCCGTTTTCCCATACGACCCCACGCGCAACGACCCGCGCTGGCTCGACTTCAATCGCCGCTTCGAGGATCGCTTTCACGAGAAACCTGAGCAGTTTGCCTCGCTGGCCTATGATGCGATGAACGTGCTGCTGGATTCCATCTGCAAGGCGGGGTTGAATCGCGCGCGGATTCACGACGCGCTGGCCAACATCGAAGAATACGATGGCGTAACCGGGCACATGGTCTTCGACCCCAACCAGAAGAATGTCGCCCCCCTGTACCTGGGCACGGTGCATAACGGCGCGATCACGTATCGCGTTGCGTCGATGGAAAAACAGCCCGCTGCGCCGCAAGCGACTCATGCCGCGCAAGCGGCGTCTGCCCCATCGCAGGTGCCCTATGCGCGCGTGGGCGAGGATGGCGTGGACTATGCCGGCCCGCATCGTCCTGACTTGTCAGGTCCGTTGCGTGTGGTGTTCTTCGGTCCGAAGGCAAATGAAGTCGCGCAGTCGCCGGAGGTGCAGGCGGAGTTGGTCGCCGGTAATGCCAAAGGGCGGAGGTGGACACTGCTGCCCGTGGCCAGTGATCAAAACTGGGGCGTCGCTTCAACACAACTGGTTCATGCGCTGATGGATGATCATGCGCTGGCGATTGTGGCGCTGGATCGCAACGCCGCTCACCTGGCCGAGCAACTGTCGCTCAAGGCTTTTGTTCCGGTGGTCGCGCTGAGCAGCGACAAAACACTGACTTCAACAAACATTCCGTGGATCTTCCGCTTGCCCGCGGAAGCCACTCCGGCATCGGCGCTCGGCCTGCTCGAAGCAGCCGCTGCCCGCAGCGGCGCCAATCCCGAGCGGCTCAGAAACGTTCTGGCTTCGGGCGAGTTGCTCTCCGGAGTTGCTTTTCTGCCGACTGGCGAGCCGCGCTGACTATCTACTTCTCGCCCAACTCGTAGGGAATGCCAAACCGCCCAATCTGAATCAACGCCTTGTCCGCGGGAGGCCATATGTGCAGGCTCTCCACGCGGCTCGACCCCGCAATGCGATGCGCGTCCGTAGTTCCCACCAGCGCGCCGGTGGCCGCCTCATGGAAATGCACGCTCAGCGCTTCTCCTGTCTGCGCCCGCGTCCATCCAAAAACATACTCTCCGGGCTTGAGAGCAATTCCACCGATGCGGACCGGAGTCTGCACAATCAGATAGTGCGAATACTTTCCCTCCGCGGAATATCCGGCCGTCAGCAGCACCACTCCGGCGATGAAGCGGCCCCGGCCATTCACAATGCCTGATGCAGTGCGCATTTCGGTCTCAATGTGTTCCTTTTCCACCTGCGCCCGCGCCGGCAGCAGCGACGCAAGTTCCGCATCGGTAGCCTGCCGCCACGCTGTTTTCTGCGCCTTTGAAAACGGACAAATCAACAGGAAAACTACCGCGATAAGAATGATTTTCTTCATGGCTTCGGCTTTCTCAGGGATTCGAGCGGAACAATGCCGCGTTGGATGGCGGCTGTAGCAGCCTGCGTCCTGTCTGTTACGCCCAGCTTGCTGAGCAGATTGTTGATGTGGGTCTTCACTGTAGCCTCTGAAATCTCCAACTCGGTCGCGATCTCCTTGTTGCTCTTGCCGTGCACAATCTGTTCCAGCACGTCGAACTCGCGAGGCGTCAGCTCCTCGGTGCTCATGCGCTCTGCCAGCCTCTGCGCAATCGCCGGCGGAATGTGCGATTTTCCCTCGTGAACCGCGCGGATTGTCGCAATCAATTCTTCTGAAGTCATACCTTTCAGGAGATAAGCCTTCGCGCCGGCCTGCAAAGCGCGAAAGATGTCCTCGTCGCCATCGTAGGTGGTTAGCACGATGAAGCGCGCCTGCGGCGTCTCCATGCGGATGCGATCGATGACCTCGACGCCGCTCAGCCGCGGCAGGCGCAGGTCGACCAGCGTAATATCCGGCTGATGCTTGCGAAACTCCGCGATGGCCTCCACGCCGTCCGCGGCCTCGCCCACCACTTCCAGGCCTTCCGCCACGTTCAACAGCGCAACCAGCCCCTGGCGCACCACGTGGTGGTCTTCCACAACCAGCACGCGAATCGTTTTCTTGGTCACCCCTGCTCCTTCTCTATCTCCCGCAAATTCTGGGTACCCAGGTCTCGTTCTTGCGGCCATGAAACCGCAAACCTCAACTGCTTCTCGTCTTTATTGGCGCCGCCGCGCGCAGCCGGATCGTCGTTCCCACCCCCGGTTCGCTGTGAATCTCCAGCGTCCCGCCAATGGCCGCCGCTCGCTCCCTCATTCCGGTCAGTCCAAAGTGGCCTGAGGTAGAGTCCTGTTTCTCATCGATCACAAAGCCCTGCCCGTCGTCCCGCATGTCCAGCGCAATCTCCTCCGGCCCATACTCCAACTGAACAAATAAATGCCGCGCCCCGGCGTGCTTCTTCACGTTATGAATGGCTTCCTGGGCGATACGCAGGAATTCGCGCTCCGTCTCCGGAGGCATGGGCCGGTAAGCGCCGAAGAGACTGAATCTAGTCTCCACCCCGCGACCGCCTTCGGCCTCCACCAAACGGTTGAGACGGACAGGCAGCGTGGTCTCGCCCGAGTCCTGAGAGCGCAGCGACCAGATCGACTGTCGCGCATCGTCCAGACCCTCGCGCACGTAGCCTCGAATCAGGTCCAGATGCTTCGCCGCGGCCTGTGTCTCGTTCCTGCGCAGCAACTCGGAGAGCACTTCCAACTGCACCGAGATGCCCACGTAACCCTGAGCCAGCGTGTCGTGAATCTCACGCGCGATGCGGTTGCGTTCGCCCAGCACGGCGCGGAACTCGCCCTCTGCCCGGCGCAGCCGCAGCCGCAGCAACAGCACCACAATCCCCGCCACGGCCGCCAGCAACAAGGCATAAAACCAGGCGGTTTGATAATAGTGCGGTCGCAGTTCAAAGCTAAGAGCAGCGCCCTCGGTATTCCAAAGCTCGTCGTTGTTGGCCGCCTGCACGCGGAAGGTATAGCGCCCCGGCTTGATGTTGGTGTAGTATGCAGAGCGCCGCGCGCCGGCCTCGGTCCAGCCGCGGTCGAAACCCTCCAGCATAAAGCGGTAGCGCACCTTCTGTGGCGCGCTGAAGCTCAGTCCCGCGTAATCAAATTGGAAGTGTACGTGTCCCGCCTCAACGCGCAAGGTAGAGCCTGCCGCAAGCAGTGCCTGGGGTACATCGTCCACGGCAAATCGCTCCAGCGCCACCGGCGGCGGAACGGTGTTCACCGAAAAGTGCGCCGGGTCAATCTCCACCAGCCCCTTGGGTGTGGCAAACCAAAGGCGCCCATCGCGGGAGCGCCACGCCGAAGGATGGCTGTTGGTGGCCGTCTCCCGGCTGCGCAGTCCATCAGCCGGCCCAAACTCTATGCATTGCGATCGATCAACGACTGCCTGACTATCGCAACGCGCAATTCCTGTTCCCGTCGCTAACCACAAGTGGTCCTGTCCATCGTCGAGAATCGCCCGGATGCTGGCACGATCCATACCGGATGGGAAACTCATCCCAGTCGATAGATCCAGCGTATCCCCGATGCCCCTGAGAAACTGTCGCCCATCCCAAACATTCCATCCGTGTTCCTGTGTGCCGATCAGCAGCGTCCTGTTCCCGTGCGGCAGCAGCGCCGTAATCACGTTGCTCGACAGTCCATTCGCGGTCGTGTAATTGACAATCTTGCCTCCATGTCTCCCATCCAGCCGCGAGAGCCCCGCCAGTGTGGCTACCCACAGATCGCCGTTGGAGTCCCGCGCCATTGCGCCCACCAGATCGCTGCCCAGGCCGTTGGCCTGCGTGAAGGTCTCCATCTGTGTTCTGGCAGTCGTTCCGGCTTTCAATCCCATCCAGTGCGTCAGCCCGCGCCGCGTGCCAATCCACAGCGACCCATCGCCATCGGCCAGCAGCGAACGGATGAAATCGTCCGGCAGTCCGTCCGCCGAGGTGTAGGATTCAATCTTGCCCGCGTGAATCCGATTCAACCCGTCAGGTGTGCCCACCCACAGGTCGCCGTTGGGCGCGGCAGCCAGGGAGAGAATCACGTCGCTCAACAAGCCGTCGCGAACAGAATACGTTTTAACCGCGCCGCTTCTTATCTCCGACCCGGATTCACCGCGGCGAATAGCATTCAGCCCGCCTCCGTTGGTTCCCACCCAGAGCGTGCCCGCGTTGTCCTCGACCACAGCGGTTGTCGCGTCGGAACTCAGCCCCTCCCGTGCGCCAATTGTCCTGAAGCGCTGATCGCGCAGAATGTGCAGCCCGCCGGTCTCGGTCCCCACCCAGATGTTCCCTTCGCGGTCTTCCATCAGCGCCAACACCGACGCCGTCGCCAGCGGATCCGTAACCGGCAGCCGTTGTGGTTTGCCCTCAACCCATCGCGCCAGCCCGCCGTTGGTTCCAATCCACAGATTTCTTTCGCGGTCCAGTAGTAGCGCCTGTATTCGGCTGCCCGGGAGTTCATGGCCTGCGGTCAAGTGTTCCCATGCATGCACGCCAAAGAAACCTAGCGTACTCTTGCTGGCTAGGATTGACGGATATCCACCTACGCTCTTGGTCGAAGCTGAGATTGGGTAAGTCTGCACAAACTCAATCCCGTCATTAGGTTCCAACGTTGAATATAGCCCAAGTATGGTCCAGCGCCCACCCCAGAAGCTGGCCAAACCCTTCGCCGTTTCCGCCCACAAGCCGCCCCGTCCATCCCCGATCACAGCGGTGATTTCCCCGGAAGGCAGTCCATCCGCAGCTGTAATCGCGAGAAACCGCTCCGAGTCCTGTCGGGCCAATCCTCCATCCGTCCAAACCCAAAGAACTCCTTCCGATGTCTCAACCAGCATCCGAATCCCGTTCCCCGGCAGCCCGTCCTGCGCTGTGAAGGCTGTCACCACCCCGTCCTTCCATCGCGCCAGCCCTTCGCTGGTTCCAATCCACAGCGCCCCGTCGCGCGTCTCCAGCAGGCAGCGCACATCGTTCCCCGGCAGCGCCGGTGTCGAATTCTTGTCGAATACCGCAAAGCTGTTGCCGTCAAAGCGGACCAGTCCCGCCTCGGTTCCCAGCCAAACAAACCCATTCCGCGTCTGCACCAGCGCCTGCACCGTATTCTGCGGCAGGCCGTTCTCCATCCCCCACGCCTGGCGGCTGTAGTTGGCCAGCGGCGTAGTCGGCTCCAGCGCCACGCCGGAGCGTCCGCAGCCCAAGAGCAATGCGGTTGCCAGTAAGCAGTGGAGCGCAGTCGCGCTATGAGTTCCGCCAAATAAGGACGCGCGCCGGGCGGCCTCTCCCGCTGCATTCATCGAGTTGGCGTGATTGTGGGCCATGGGACCGTGTGGAAGTAACCTCAAGCAGGCGTCAGCCTGCTCCAAACTGCGCAACTCCACAGTAATTGGACAGGCGCGGGATTGCACAGAAGCAAATGCGGACTCTAGCAAGAAAAGCTTGCGCTCCGTCTCCACCTATTGATGGACTCCAGACTCACTCGTTTGGCTCAAGACACGCCTTGGAGATGCCGGTAGCCTGTGAATGGCCTCTGAATCTCTCGTTTGAGTGTGACCTTCCGGTGGCTG
>Ga0326727_10023979_pt1 | contig 11587 bp, 12 predicted proteins | sample MB2enrmetagenome_FD_207643 | JGI IMG/M metagenome (GOLD analysis project Ga0326727, IMG submission 207643) | Lab enriched peat soil microbial communities from McLean, Ithaca, NY, United States - MB29MY | ecosystem: Environmental > Terrestrial > Soil > Wetlands > Peat | place: USA: New York... | reverse complement strand
CTCGGCTGCGTGGTGATGTCGCTGCTGGTGGCCGGCACCTTCTATGTCTACAACGTGCGCGGCATTCTGGCGCTGGTGGCGGCGATCCCGGCGGGTTTCGGGCTGGTTTTTCTCCGTACCCGCTTCCCCGTGCCGGTGGCTCCGCATCCCCAACAGGCGGAGCAACTTCGCAAGCAGTTTCGCTCGCCCGCCGCCGTCCTCTTCGCGCTGCTCCTGTTCTTTGAGTTTGGCAACGAGTGGGCTATCGCCGGGTGGCTGCCGCTGTTCCTGATCCAGAGGCTGGGCATCAGCCCGGAAGATTCGCTGTTCCTGCTGGCGCTCTATTGGGCCTCTTTGCTGCTGGGCCGGGTGGTGGCGCAGGGACTGCTGTCGCTGATGAGCCGCGGGAAGCTGCTGCCCATTTCGGCCGCGGCCGCGCTGCTGGGTTGCGTCCTTCTGAGTTCCACCAACAACATCCCCGGAGCGGTGGCGGGAATTCTGTGCGCCGGAGCCGGGTTCGCGGCCATCTTCCCGCTGACCATGGAAAATATCGGGCGGCGTTTTCCTTACTATCACCCGGCGATTTATAGCGGCATCTTTTCTTTCGCCTTCACTGGCGGGATGCTGGCGCCGTGGTCGCTGGGATTCATGGCGCAGTGGTGGGGAATCGGTGCCATGATTGTGGTGCCCATCCTCGGCACGGGTATGGTGTTCCTGCTGCTGGGCCTGATTGTGCTGGAGGAACGTTTGAGGGAGGGCCAGCCGGTCCGCTAGAATCGTTGCAGCGATGCCCATCTACGAATATAGCTGCGAGGACTGCGGAACGAAGTTCGAGAAGCTGGTGCGGCGCCAGGGCGATGAAGTGGCCTGCCCCTCCTGCGGGCAGTCGCATCTGAAGACGGAGCTGTCTACGTTCGCCGCGCATGCCGGCACGGCGAAAGGCAAAAGCTCCGACCTGCCTCCCTGCGCCGGCGGCATGTGCCCGACTCCGGGCATGTGCGGTCTGAACTAAGCGTAACGTGGGGCGGCCATTCCTGGCCGCAGCCGGCTTTCCAGCCGGCCCTCAGCTCCCCTCTGCCTTTTTGCGTTCGACCACGATGGTGAAGTGCGCCGCCATGGCGGCAATCGCCCCTACGGCGGCCAGCACCGGCGCGGCAATAATGCCCACGGCAGCCACGGTTACCGGGATTTCCACAAAGGTGTGGCCGTGGTCGTCCTTCACCATGATCCGCTGCACGTTGCCTTCGTGAATCAGCTTACGAACCTTCTCCACCAGCTCTCGGGCCTGAACCTTGATTTCCTCGCAGAAGTTTTCCATTCGTCTACTAGTATCCGGCAAATCCGATTGCCGTGAGCACCAACCCCAGATCGCGCGCATCACCGGGCGCTCGGAACGTGTGGTCGGTGGTGAGCGTGGCGGTGACGGCCTCGGGTAGCGCGCCGGGCGCGGTTCCGGTCAGGTCATACTTGCCGGCGCTGGTGTATGTGGTGTTGGCCACCACCACATTGTCCACGCTCAGCGTCACGCGACAGGGTACCGCCTGCGGCGGCACAAAGATCGATGCGGTCAGACGGCTGCCGCCGGGCGGCGTGCGCAGGCGGAAAGTCGCTTTCGGGCCGATCCAGCGCCACTGCCCATTCTCCACGCCATACGCGCCGGCGACGATCTGGTAGGCCGCGGCGGGCGAGTTCATCGGCAACCAGGCGAGCGTGGGCTCCTGACTCACCGGCTTCTGTTCGCGAATGATGTCCACCGGCCTGGTCACGACGTCGAACTCGCGCAGCCCCGCCGCCGCGGAAAAGCACGAGCGCGATCCAAGGCCGATCAGCCGCAGCGGCAGGTCCGGCACAATGGCCGCCTCGGCGACCGGGATCAGATCCGTGCGGTTCCCGGTCACGACATCGGAGAGCGCACTCGTCAGCACCAGGTCGCCAGCCTGCACCTGCGTAGTGTGGGTCATCGACAGCGCGCCCTCGCTCTCCGCGTAGAACCGCAGGCTCCACTCGGCCGCCACCCAGGTTCGATGCGCGTATATGTCCTCCCGATGCGCCGCCACGAATTCGCGATACCCATCCCAGTGTTGATAATTGACGAACGCCAGCGCGAGGCTGATCGCTCCCTGCCCCACGATGCCCACCACAAGCCATCGTCGCGAGGGCAGCAGACGAGCGGCCAGAATCGCCACCGCGGCGACAACGGGCAGCAGATACCGTTCGGATCCCGCAAACGCGCCGGCCACCGCGCCGGCGAAATACAGAACCACCCACACCGCCAGAAAGCGCTCATCGGCGTCGCGCGAGCGCAGCCGCGTCACGCATCCCGTAAGCACGATGAGCCCGACGCCGAATGACGCCCAGCAGAGCGGATTCCAGTCGTAGAAGGCGAGCCCCGCGCTCACCAACGCAATCGCAATCAGCACGCTTCGCCGCCGTGGCCGGAACGCGACCGCCGCAAGCGCCGGGAAGATCAGCCAGCCCAGGTGCACCGTCAGCGCCGCCGCATTGAGCAGCTTTGCCGTCGGATTCTGGAACGCGTACTGGTCCGTGTAGTGGTGCAGGACCGCGAGCGGAACGCTGCCGCTGGTGAACCGTTCATACCCCTGCCATGCCATCACCACCAAAACCGGCGCGCAGATGATGAGCCACTCGCGCCATCGCCGGCTCCGCCGGAACCACAAATATGCCGCAAGAATCGGCGTGAACAGCACAGCCTGGTAGCCGGTCATCGCGGCCAGCGCCAGCGCGACCGCCGAGCCACCTGCCGCCCCGAGCGAGCCGCTGTCGGCGGCGTGGACCAACAGCGCCGTCCCGGCCATGAGCAACGCCACCAGCGGAACGTCGGGCTCGAACGAGTTGGCGTTAACGACGAACGCGGCGGTCACCGAAAACAGCAGCGTGGGCAGCGTTGGAGCGCCGGTAAAACGCCGCGCCAGCCACCACACCGCGCCCACCGCCAGCAGCGAGAACAGCATCCAGGCGGCGTGAAAGCGTATCTCGTACACGTCTCCCCAGATCGCCAGCAGGCCCGCCAGAACCCAGGTATTCAGCGGCGGGTGCGGATGCCCGCGCATCGAGACCAGGTCGCCGCGGAACACATACGACGTGTCGTGCGGATGCCCCGGATCGATGAGCGCGTGCTCGGCCCCATAAAGGTAGTAGACATCGTCGCCCTGAATGGCCTGATTCAGGAACGGCAGGCGCAGCAGCACCGTGAACAACAGGCACAGCAGCAGCGAGCGCTTCATCGCGCCGGCTCCGCCATCAGCGTGAACATGCCGATCTGTCCGTCGATGCGCTCATCAGGCCTCGGCACGTCGCCGCCGCCATACCAGACGCGAACTTCGCGGCCCTGGTGCAGTACGGTGGGATCGCAGACTACCTCGCGGTTCCACGCGTCATTGTCCGACGCACCGCCACCCGCGAAGATCACGCCCAGCTTCCGCCACTCCACGCCGTCGCGCGATTTTGCCAGGCCGATGCGCCGGCGCTCCCTGCTGTCGCGCCCCGTGTACAGCATCCAGTACCAGCCCGAGGCGGCCCACACCGCCGGTTCGCCCACGCCGCGTTCGTCGAATTCGCCGAACCCGCCGGGCTCCAGAATCGGGCTCGCACGAAGCTTCGTCCACACCACGCCATCGCGCGATCGTGCCACGCCAATCATCTGGCGATTCGCCCGATCCTGGCCGAGATAGTACATGTAGAAGAAATCCCCGAAGGCGGCGACATACGGATCGGCAGTGGCGCGCTCGTCCCAGCTCCCGCGAGGACCGGTGCCCAGCACGGGCGCATCATGTTTGCGCCAGGCGCGGCCGTCATCGGATTCCGCCAGTCCGATGCGCGGAGGCCGGCCCGCCTGATACCAGTAAAGAAGCCCGTGGCCAAACTGGACTGCGGAACCATTGGCGGCGATGTAATCGCCTTCCCACGCCGCCGGCCCGGGGGCGAGAACCGGCCCCAGCTTCTCCCAGCGCTCACCGTCCGGCGAGATAGCCGCGCCCGTCCGCCAGGTGTGGCCGTCGAATCCGGAGTAGAGGTTCAGGTAAAACCCGCGCCACACCACCACCGACGGGTTCAGTACGTCGCTGGAGTCCCACGCGCCCGCGTAGCCACGCCCCAGCACCGGCGGCGAAACCGCGGACACCTTATAAATGATGGGCTGCTGCGGGCCGGGCGCGGGAAGCGTGAAATCGGCATAGCGCCCGCACGCGCAGAGCGTCGCCAACGCGAGCGTAGCAGTTACCGAGCCGCGACCGCCAGGGAGCGGTACCAGACTCGCGCTTTTCAACGAGCTGCTATAGCGCAAAGGCCAGTTTACGGCATCTTCGCGGTGTCGTCGAAGGCGAGCTCAACCTGCACCGTCTCGCCCGGTTCGATCTTCACCGGTTCCGGCGTGCCCGGCGTTTTGGCGTAGAGCCCCAGCGACGAACCGGAGGGCGGAGCCGACATGCCCTCGTACTGTCCCGTCGGGTCGTAGACGGCCGTCAGGTAAACAGGCGAGCTGGCGATGTCGTTAAACGTGACGGTCGCATCTTTCGCCGCGCCCGGCTGCATCCCGACAGGCATGGCCTGCCCCTGCATGAAGTCCGCCGAGTCGAACAGGAACACCATGATTTTGTGCTTGTCGTCCACCGCGCCCGAACCGGTGTAGTTCAGCTTCACCTTAAGGGTCCTTGGAGCCGCCGCCTTCTCCGAAGCTTTCTCCTGCGCCTTTTCCGCGGGCTTATCCTGCGCCGCCAGGCATCCGATGATCGACAATCCTAACGCGAGACAAAAGTACCTGTGCACCGTGTGTCCTTTCCTTATGAGAGACGAGATCGCGGGATCGCTGGTTCGCTTTATCTTCGCGCGCTCTGATGTGGCGGAGGCCACGGCGCCCTTCTGCCACCATCGCGCCTGGAGAGGAAGACTGCGGCCATCAGGGCCACCATCCCCGCCAGCGTCAGCGAGAGCGACGAAGGCTCCGGTATCGAACTGGAGGAAATCGAGATGGTCCCGCCGGAATAGTCATCGACGCTGATGAGGTTGGCCGAGGGGTCGGACATGTTGTTACTGTCTGCCACCACGCCAGAGGCATGACCAGTGAACGACAAATCAACTGGTCCGAGCGCCGAACCGAACGCGACGTCGAACAGCACGTGGGCCAGACCGATCGATTCTCCGGACGTGATCGTGAATCCTGCGCCATCATTGGTGACGTCGCTCGCCACCAGCGTTTGGTTCGTCGTATCTATATTGGTGCTGCTCAGCGGATAGGAACAACTGCAAAGCGACTCGATGAGGGTGGCATTAATCTGGTCGAACGAGTCGTCAGCAGGGAAGATGTAGGGGAGCGCCGTCGAGTAAGTCGCCCCGATCAGCGTAACATCGGGGTCCGCAACCGTCACCTCGAAGGCGAATGCCGCCACCGAGATGGAGCCAGGCCCGTTATTCGTAAGGACCACGTCGAAGCTGTCACCGGCGTCGCCGGGACTCGCCGATATGGTCGCCGGACTGATCGAGTACATGGTTGACGCGCGGGCGGGAATCAGACCCAGTGCGCAGATCGCGACGAGAATCCCGACGGCACGTTCCATCAAACCTGCCTTCTGGCCGGCGCTGTCGTTTCCGAACCGGCCCCAGTATGTATACGACGATCGCAGACGCCGCGGAGCTGAAGTCGCTTCCTGGAGACCTACCACATCCTGCCCTGCGGCATCCACGTCCGCGTCCCGTAGTCGGTCATGGCCACGAAAATGAGAATCGCCAGGAAGAAGAAGCCGGCCACCACAAACAACTTCGTCAGGGCCGTCTGTTGTTTCACGTGCATGAAGAACAGCACCACCAGCGACATCTTCGTGAATGCGATCATCATCGCCACCACGATGTTCCAGGGCCCGAGGTCGATGAAGGCAATCCCCAGCGTGGTGAATGTCGCGCAGATGAGGATGGCCCAGATCAGCACGTACGTGCGAACGGGCAGGACTTTGTGTTCGGTCATTTGTTCGCTCCGATCAGATAGAGCAGCGGGAACAGGAAAATCCAGACAATATCGACAAAATGCCAGTACAGCCCGGTAATCTCCACCGGATTGTAATAAGCCGGTCCGAACGCGATCCGCTCGTTCTTAATCAGCAGCCACGTCAGCAGACCCAGCCCCACGAACATATGCAGGGCGTGGAAGCCGGTCATGAAGAAGTAGAAGCAGAACAAAATCTGGGCCTGCTGGAAAAACTCGGGGTGGTCCGGATACTGAAAGCCCATCCACGGCACCAGGTGCTCTTTCCAGTGCAGGTAATATTCGCTGAACTTCACGCCGATGAAAGCGACGCCGAAGATCATGGTCAGGATCAGGAAAATGCGGATCAGCTTGCGATTTCCGAGCTGCGCGTAGCGCACGGCCAAAGCCATGGTCAGGCTGGAGCAAATGAGCACCGCGGTGTTGATGCCCCCCAGCACCGGCTCCATATACCGGCTGGTGCTGGCGAAAGCGCCCGGATACATGTGCCGGTAAATCGTGTACGCGCCGAACATCCCGCCGAAGAACATGATTTCGGTGAGCAGGAAGACCCACATGCCCAGCGTCGACGAATCGAGCTGCTGGTCCAGATCGTCGAAGTGATGCTGCAGGAACGGCGAGTGCTGCTCCATGGGCACGGCCTGATCAGCCAACGTGCACCTCCTCCTCTTTGGCGTAGGCGTAAGCGGGCTCGGTCACGATGGGCGTGTGGTCGAAGTTGAAGGTCGGCGGCGGAGAGGCCGTCTCCCATTCCAGTCCCTTCGCGCCCCACGGATTCGGCGGGGCCTTTTCGCCCCTGGTCAGCGACCACAGGAAGTAGACGAACGGAATGGCGTAGCCTACCGCCAGAATCGACGCGCCCGCCGACGACAGCACATTGAGCGGCTGAAACTCGGGCGCGTAAGCGTGAGACCGCCGAACCATGCCCATATAGCCGAGAAGAAACTGCGGCCCGAAGGTGAGGTTAAAGCCGACGAACGTAATCGCCGCGGCGATTCGCGCCCAGATTTCGGGATACATTCGGCCGGTGATCTTGGGCCACCAGAAATGAAGCCCGCCTAAGTAGGCCATCACCATGCCGCCCACCATTACGTAATGGAAGTGCGCGACGACAAAGTAAGTCCGAGTAACATGAACGTTAACCGCCAGAGTTGCCAGCATCAGACCGGTCAGTCCGCCAATCGTGAACAAGCCGATGAAGCCAAACGCGTACAGCATCGGCGTGTCGAAAGAGACCGAACCTTTGTACATCGTCGCCGTCCAGTTGAAGACCTTGATCGCCGACGGTACCGCCACCAGGAAGCTCAGCATGGAGAAGACCATGCTCGCGTACATCGACTCGCCGGTGACAAACATGTGATGGCCCCACACCAGGAATCCCAGCACCGCGATCGCCAGGCTCGATCCCGCAATGAAGCTATAGCCAAACGGCCGCTTGCGCGAGAAGCACCCCACCACCTCGCTGATCACGCCCATGCCGGGTAGAATCATGATGTACACGGCTGGGTGCGAATAGAACCAGAACATGTGCTGAAACAGGATCGGGTCGCCGCCGATAGCCGGGTCGAAAATTCCCACGTGAAACACGCGTTCCAGACCCACCAGCGCGAGCGTGATGGCGATCACCGGCGTGCCCAGCACCTGAATCAGGCTGGTGGCGTACATGGACCATACGAACAGCGGCAACCGGCCCCACGTCATTCCCGGCGCGCGCATTTTGTGCACGGTGACGATGAAGTTCAGTCCGGTCAGAATCGACGAAAATCCGGCGATGAACACTCCCACGACGGCGGGCATCACAAAGGTGTTCGAGTAAGTGGTGCTGTAAGGTGTGTAGAACGTCCAGCCGGTGTCCACCCCGCCCATCAGGATCGCGGACAGCGCGAAGATACCGCCGGCAACGTAGAGATACCAGCTTAGTAAGTTGATCTTCGGGAAGGCCAGATCTCGCGCTCCCACCATCATCGGGATCAGGAAGTTCCCCAGAGTAGCGGGAATAGACGGGATCAGGAAGAAAAAGATCATCACCACGCCGTGCATGGTGAACAACTTGTTATATGTGTCGGAGCTGAACATATCGCCCTGGGGCGTGGTCAGTTCCAGCCGCATCAGCGAGGCGAAGATTCCTCCCAGAATAAAGAACACGGTGATGGAGATGAGGTAGAGCACTGCGATGCGCTTATGGTCGGTAGTGAACAGCCAGGACTTCCAACCAGTCGTCGCATTCAGATAATTGATGGGCGTCGCTTCCCGCCGCTCGGTACTCATTTCTTCCCTCCCGTGCCCGCCGACGTCGGCAGGGGCGCCGGCGGCTGCGAGGCATCCTGCGCCTGCGCGTTGGCTTCCGGTCTCGGCGGCTGATTGGTCATGCTGGTTCCGCGCGTGTCCAGCGAGCCCTGACCGGCGTTGGCGATCGATCCGCCCCGTCCCCCGCCCGCCGTGGGCCCGGTCTGCACATCCGTAAAGATCCCGCCGCGCGTCTCGGCCAGCGACTTGATGTACTCGGTCAGCTCCAGCACCTGTTCCTCGTTGAGCACCCCCTGGAACGTAGGCATGATGTCCTTCGAGAATCCGGCCACGATTTTCGCGTTTGGATCGAGGATGGATTCGCGAATGTAAGCCTCGTCGGCCACCACCGTGCGGCCGTCCGACAGCAGAACGCGCGAGCCGTACATGCCCTTCAGATTCGGGCAGCGGCCCTGTTCGTCAAACAGGTGGCAGGTGCTGCATCCGTATTGCTGGAACAGTTTCTGCCCTTGCGAGGCCATCGATCCTTCGCCGCCGCCGCTCACCAGCCAGTTCTGAAAATCCTTCGGCTCCATTACCGTCACCCAGCCGATCATGCCGGAGTGCTCAGTGCCGCAATACTCGGCGCAAAACAGGTGATAGCGGCCGGGTTTGGTGGCGGTGAACCACATCTGGTTGTAGCGGCCGGGAATCACGTCGCGCTTCAGCCGGAACGCCGGCACAAAGAAACTGTGGATCACGTCTTCAGACGCCATGGTCAGCTTCACCGGGCGGCCCACCGGAACGTGCAGTTCGTTGATCTCACGCACGCCATTCGGATACTGCACCTTCCACATCCACTGCTTGCCCACCACATACACGTTCATTGCGTCCGGCGGCGGACTCTGACTGCGGAAATACAGCGCCGCGCCCCAGAAAAAGAAGGTCAGCATCACCAAAAACGGAATCACCGACCACGTGATTTCCAGGAACCGCGAGCCTTCGATCATGGCCGGCGCATCGGCCTCGGAGCGGCGCCGGTAGCGGATGGCAAAGTAGAACACGCCCGCGAAGATCAGGGCGGTCATGATCGCCGCGATACCCACTTCGTACCACCACAGATAGTCGTAAGCGGTGGCGGAGACGGCCGCGGCGTCGGGAAGCAGATGATACTCAGGCATGCGGCAGCGGCCTCCAGGTTTGCCTCAAGCGGCGCTCACGCCACAGGGCGAGTATCACAAAGGCGGCCAGCGCGAGAGCCGTCAGCGTGCACAGCAGACGGATGATATTCATGATGACCAGACCATATCTGCCGTTCGCCGGATCATAGTGGTAACAGAACAACAGCGCCTGGTCGCTGAGCGTGCCGATCTTGTTAGCCGAGGCTTCCACCAGCGACAGACGCAGGTCGCGGTCGCGATAGTCGATGCCGTACAGATAGCGCGATAACCTGCCGTCGGGCGTCGCCACGAAGATAGCGCTGGCATGCGCCCAGCTATGTTGCCGTTCGTCCCATTGATAGTGAAACCCGACCGCGTCGGTTACTTTGTGAATCTGCGCCTCGTCGCCGGTGAGGAAATGCCATGCCTCTGCCGCCCCTGGTCGATTGTACTGAGTCAGGTACGACTGCCGTTTTGCGGCCGCAACCTGCGGAGTCTCTTTCGGATCGAAGCTGATGGTGACGATGTCGAAGTCGGTCCCCGGATTCAGATCCACACGGCGCAGCGTCTTGACCATGCCGCTGAGGATCAAATTGCACAACATCGGGCACTTGTAATAAACCAGATTCAGAATCACCGGCCGGCCACGAAAGTAGTTACCCAGCCGCACCGTCGCGCCCGTCTCGTCGCGGAACTGCGCTTCCAGCGGAAGCTGCGCGTTCAGGTTCTGATCGATCCCCACGCCCTTCAGAATGGCGGGAATCCCGTACTGCTGTGCGGCCACGGGCAACACCGTCACCGCCGCAAGTGCGGCCAACATCGCGCGCGCCCCCCGCCTGATGTTATTTCTTCGTTGCATCGCCTGCTGTTTCCTGACCGCTCGTCGGGAATCCCCGCTGCGCCATAATGTCCATGGCCTTGTCGATGGGAATGCGTACAACGCCGGCCTTCTGATCCACCCAGCCGTAGTTATTCAGAACTTCGTCTTCATGCTGCCGCAGCGCCTTGAGCTCTTCGGCCGGATGCGGCTGCAGGCGCGGTTCCGGCGGCATCTCGCTCACATTGGGATTCCGCAGACCCGTCGCCGTCGCCGGCGTCGCGGTCATGTCCTGCAGCGCCCGGAAGACTCCCACCACGATGAGACACACGATAACCATGCCGACGATCAGCACCAGCGTCGAGCCGACAATCAGCCGTACGTCGGCGTCCTTGTGCTCGTAAGTGCCGCCGCCGTTATGACTCGGATGCAATGTCTCGTCTGCCATGACTTACTCGCTCGCCTCGGGTGCCAGCACCAGCCGTTTGTCGTGCAGCGGTAGCATCGGGCGCTTTCGGAACTGCCAGAGGAACGCGGCGATCCAGATCCCGCCTAACCCGATCGGCGCAGCCACGTCGCTCCACTCGAACACATAACCGCGCTGCCGCAGGCCCGGAATCACGATCCAGTAGATATCCACGATGCGCACAACAAACAGCCACAGCGCGACCACATAAAGCATGCGCGGATTCTTTTTCACAAACCGCATCAGCAGAATGAAGAACGGCAGGCCGAAGTGGAACAGCGCCACGAACACCCCAATCACGCCCCAGCCGCCGCTGAACCGCCGGATGTACCAGGGAATCTCCTGCGGCAGGTTACCCGACCAGATAATCAGAAACTGCGAGAACGAAAGATACGCCCAGAGCATGGTGAACGCGAGCAACAGGTTCCCCAGATCCCAGTAATGCTGCGTCTTTACCGCGCCCTGAAACGGCCGCCGCCCGGACAGCAGATACAGAAGTACGACCGCGAACGCGAAAGACTCCAGCACCTGTGCCACCAGAAACATCACGCCAAACATCGTGGAGAACCATTGCGGCTCCAGCGACATGATCCAGTCGATATAGGCGAATGTCGCCGTGATCACGAAGATCAAAAGGCCCGGCGCGCTGAACTGCCGCATGCGGAGTTGAATGCCGGGATCGGCGGTACGATCCTGCTCCGCGGAGAGGCGGTTCAGGCGCCATGCCCAGAACATCCAGATCAGGAAATAAAACGCCGTCCGTCCCACCCAGAACGGTATGTTCAGCCAGGCGGTCTTGAGCTGAACGTTCTTATCGTGGGCGACAAAGTCGGGGTTCGACCACTTATATAACTCATGCCAGCCAACAAGGCCGATGATAATCGGAAGCAGCAGAATCGCCATCATTGGCAGCAGGCGCGAAGCGGCCTCGACAATGCGTTTGA